>Ga0075154_10001795_pt1 | contig 14671 bp, 10 predicted proteins | sample JI71714BDNA_FD_70965 | JGI IMG/M metagenome (GOLD analysis project Ga0075154, IMG submission 70965) | Wastewater effluent complex algal communities from Wisconsin, to seasonally profile nutrient transformation and Carbon sequestration -... | ecosystem: Engineered > WWTP > Effluent > Algae... | reverse complement strand
TTGCCAATTGTCGGGATACCTCTTTGGTTTAGGCATAGCGGTAAAAGCTCATCTTTTCAAAATAGGGCGATCGCTCTGTTATCGAAGTGAAAGTAAATTCGATTCAAAGCTGTCAGCAATCAACCCACCTTCGGCCTCCTCTACTGTCACAATCGGTTTTTTCGGAATTTTGAGAACAAATTAAGTTACGTTTTAGAGAACGTACAAGGAAATCATTGTGGCCATCGCCAGTCCAAAATACTCGCTCATCCCAAAATTCGTGGTGTGACACGATCGCGAGTGCCGAAGATGGGTTTCAACTACAAGCCCCACAGGCTGGACAGATAAAGCTTTTAGTATCTTTATCACTCCGACAAGGGATTGCTAATACGTTTCTACCGAAAATGCGCTCGACAGATCCTACTTGTCGATCGTACCATGAGTTAAGAATACCTGAATCAGAAAGTCTGATGTATGGGTAACGCTCGCTACACTTGCCACAAATTCGCATTCCCCACTCCGTTCCGCAATCCCTGCCACTCTTACAATCACAACGGAAGCACTGGCTATCTAGAGGCTCAAGGCGATCGCTTTTCTTGTAACAGGTTGGACAAGTTAACAATGGCTTAAATCGTTCTTCTGTTCGAGCAGAGAAGTTATTCAGATCCTGTAATTCAAGTAGTTCTCCTTGAGCTCTCGGTCCACGAGCGTTAGCTTGATCAATTAGTTGTGAGAGACGATTATCAAAATTCACCTGTTCTTCTGGTTTAGGTGAACAAAGTAATTTATAATGTCGTCCTTCCTGAGTAATCCACGAATTTTGTTCCAGCAGTGACGCAGGTATTTTCTCCTGAATTGTGAAAGGATAGATTTGACAGTATTGGCTATAAAGCCACCATTGAATAGCACGAGCAATACGCTCAACACTGAGAATATCTAGTGGGCTAACAGGTAATACAGCCAATGGCTTTTTTAAACTATTAATTTCTTGTTGAAGTAACTGAGGTAACTTCTGTCGCTCATCCTCAGTTCCTGGATACAGAATTATTACTGTGCCGTTCGGATTTTCAGAACAAGCGGAACGAAATTCGTCAATAATAGGATTAATTACATTTGCATCTTCTGTAGCAGTTAAGGGGAGCATTAATGGAATTAATTTCAGATGTTGAATTTTGTCTGCTTCCAATAAAATAGTTCCATCATGCTGCCAGCTCAAAGTTATGCTACCTCTTGGGCTGTTGAATTGAATCGAGCTACCCAATTGCAAATCAGACAGATCATCAACCTCAAATCCTATCCCTCGATCATCTGTTCCGTTACCTGTTAAAGCACGGCTAACTAGAAGTAAACAGAAAGCTTCAAACCCCTTAAAGCCTTGTTTATAGGTTTCAAATATCTGTTGGGGAGTCTGTGTGTGGCCACGCTTCCATGGCATCCAAGCTTGCCACAACCTGTCAACATAGCGGTAATGCTGATCGTTGATCAGAATATTAGTTCGTTTGAGGGTATTGCCAACAGTTGCCTGTTTGGGGATAGCACGATATAACTCCGTATCTAGCAATCCTCGTAGCTTGTATTGCAACTGTTTCAATAGTTTGAGTGTCTTTTCCGCTGTTTTCAGGGCAGTTCCGTCTTGAAACTGATCGCCCCAAAGGCTACAAATTCGGTGTCGGTTTCGCCAATAAATTTTTTGAGTAGTGTCTTTAGAGAAGTCATCTGCTTGCTCTAACTCTCTTTGAAGAGCCTTCACTTCGATAATTCGTTTCTGGAGGTATTCCAGCAGATGATCAATTAATCGAGCGGTGACTTTGTTCTCATAAATATCTAACAGGTCTTCTCGGATCAGACATAAAACTCTCTTCGGACGTACATTCCGAAACGTTCGTTTCTCCCAGTCTTCTGTATGAGCCGACAAAAACTCTGTAGCATGGGGCGAAATCCTTTGCACGCGGGAGATAGGTAATCTGTCGGTTTCCATCTTGAGATAAGTTCTTGGACGATGACAAATTTCCTCAATATGTCCAATATGTCTCTCCAGAAGTTCCTCTAATCTTTGGGGACGAATAGTTTTTCCAATATCATGCACCAGTGGCGATGTATTTACCCATTTCTCCCATAAATTACCTGAGAGTTTATCGAGTTTATCGAGGTTATCGAGGGTTCCCGCAAAAAAGCCCAGGCTTTCCAACAGCAAATCAGAAGGAATTTGCCAATCAGGAAAAGATTGTTCCTTTCTACTTTCATCTAACACTATTATTGAACAGCGTTTCCCAGTATCAGGAAAAACATATAGTCTGGATTGCGGTGAGATGGGGACAGCATTGACTGTAGCTGTTTCTGTTTCAGTATGAATCTGCCATTGACCCAACAATAACCGAGTCGGCATTTCTTTACGAGTCTGTCCAGTTAAGCGATTGTAAAACTGCATAATTAATATGTTCCTCGCTCAAGCCGCTGCAACTCCGATTGCAGAAGGTTCAATGACTTGACTGGTTTCTCTGTACCTAGTTCAGACCATAAAGTTTCTATCGTTTTCTTAAGTTCGGTCAGATCTTCTGATTGGATGTCATGGCGATCGCGCACTTTTCGCAAAATCTTAGTTGCCAGAATGTGGTCTGTCGCTTCAGTTAGGGAACCTCCTGCCGCAATCACAACCGGGATGTAATCATTAATTTGACGTTGTAGTCGATTTCCCCAACCAATTTTGAATTTACTTTCCAATCTCTCAGATAGGTAGCAATTCAGAAAGTCGAATGCTTCAGTAGCTTTACTCTGATGTTGTTTCTGAGCTTCATTGAAAGCAGTTGTCAGTGCCTTATAAGAGATGGGATATCTTGGTGAAAGTTTAGGAGGAATATCAAAGCTTTCCTGACTGCGTTCAAGTTCCATTACATGAGCGCGATCGTAAGTTTTATCGGCAAATTCTAAAGTAGTTTCATCCTGGTTTGCCGTTCCAACGAGCCAGACGTTGGGTGGAATGCTCAGTGTGTCCTTCTTATTGAAAAGTTTGGGTGAGGGGCGTTCTAAATCGGTATTTAATATCAGTTCAGGGGCATCCTGTTCTAATTTGGAAAGAAAGTCGGCAAAATACTGTTCAGGGCGAGATAGATTCATTTCATCTAGGATGATGATATAAATTTGATCGCGGAATTCGGGACACTGAGCCTCGTACAAAGCTGTGAGAAACTCTGTTTCATAGAATTTCCCTTCAAAAGAGTTGTAGTAGCCAATTAAATCCTGGCGATCGCGCCATCCTGCTTGTACTTCAACCAGTTTATAGTTCTCTCTGCCTCGTCGTCCTAATGCACGTGCGAAGGCAATAGGGAGACTGGTTTTACCCGTGCCACTGATACCTTGTAGGATGTGGAGTTTACTCATCGCAATCCCACCCAAGAATGCTCGGATGTCCTGTTCTGAGTAGTACAACCGCTTACCCTTCTCTAAGGGAGATATAGCAATACGATAACGAAGGTCTTCAGCAAACTGTGCAAGATCAATTGATTCCTGTGAAAGTGGGGGAGCAATTTGCAAATTCTCATCTTTATCCAGTTGGACACATTTCTCAAAGGGGCTACGCTCTTTAGATTGAGCGATCGCATCATTGACGTTTACCCTTAACTCTTCCAGCACTGCTCGAAGACGATTATTGCTAGCTTCTAAAGCTTCCTTTTCATCCCGCAACGTTTCCAAATTAAGAACTGCGATTCGATTAATGGCTGCTGAACGCTCTAATTGCTGTACTTTTTCGCTGAGTCGAAAACCTTCTGCTTCCCACTGTTCTTTCTGAACCTCCAAATCTTCCAAGCGTCTCGCAGCAGCTTCTGTGGGACGTTCAGATAATTTTTGATCTAATTCATTATTCCGTCGGCGCAAGTCTTCTAACTCAGCCAAAATCTCTTCGGGATTACGGTCTTTAAAAAGCCTATTGGCATCAACCAAGTTGGCATACTTGGTTGCTAATTCCTTCAATCTCTGCTCAGAATTTTTGTACAGTTGCTCTCGAATTGCTATATCAATTTCTAATTTCGCAATTTTTGCGGCTGCACGTTGCTCTACTTTTTCTTCAAAATATTGCCGCTCTTCATCCAGTAACTCACGGTCAATTTCTAACCTGTTTTGCTCCTTCCTCAATGGTTTGCGGTCTGCAATAAGTTGTTGCCGCTCTTGGTCTAATTCCTGTCTTTCTGTAAAAATTTTCTGCTCAAATTCAGCATACTTATGAGCAATTTCTTCTGTCAGTTGTTCCTGGATCTCGACCTTCTTGCTAAGAGCTTGCGCGATCTCTTGGCTGACTTGTGCAATCTGTTGTTCCAATTGGGATAGGGCAACTCGATTTTGGGTCAGAAATCCGGCTGTTGCATTAGCTTCGCGTTCTTGAAATTGGCGCTCTTGTTGGTTTACCTCTGCCAGTTGTCCATTCAGTTGCTCTCGATCCTCTCGTAACAGTTTAGATGCTTCCGTCAATTTCTGCTTCTGGTCTTCTAAATCAGTCTGCTTAACCTTTAACTCTTGTTTCTGGCTCTCAAGTTTCTGATTTTCCAATTCCAGGCTCTTGGTAGCTACATCAAAAATTTCTGCTTTCTTCCAAAGCTGCTTAAGGTCAAAACTCTCTGGAGGGGATGAGTCTAATGTTTCTAAATCCTCTTCCGTAAGCTGTTCTGAAGCCTGGGCAGATAAGGCATTAATCTGCTCATTAGAGAAGTCTATTTTTTCGGAGTTTGATGTTTTTCTTCCCGCATTAGTATCACTTTTTCCATTGCCTCCAGGGTGTTTAACTCCGGTTTGATTTTGATTACCTGGTTTTTTGCGAGCCATATTAATCCTGAGAAAGGTAAATGTTTACGGTTGATAAGACAGTTGCAATGTTCCAGCGACTAACCTGTACACGGTATCGATTTGTTGCACCGCGTCTGTAAGCCCTAATGGTTGAGTAGTGTGCTGGCTTGTCGCGTGCCCCGCATAGGAATTGCGCTTTTGAGCTAGTTGATCTAACTGATGCAGCAGTTCGGGGTATTTTTTCGCTGCAACCTTTAAGGGATGGGTTGAATGATCTGGAGTTGCCAGAAGTGCAGCCAACATCAGCGATCGCAAAGAGCCATTTCCGTGAACGGCGGCCATACGAATTTTATTGCGATCGACACTTAATAATCCGGGAGGTAGTGGTATTGTGAATCCTGCACTTTGAGCAAACTGATTAAGTGGTTCATGGTTATGCTGTGTTCTTTGTGAGAGTCTTGTCCAGACATTATGTGTGGAATATTCTTGTTGAAGTACCTTAAAAAGTCTCTCAGAGGCGTTTTGTGAGGCGATCAAAATATTGTTAATCTTATCAAGAATAATTCGAGAATCTTTCACCTCTTTCGCCTCAATATATAATCGCTCAAGGGCGACAATATCATCAAATAACTCCTCCCACCTTCTAATTGCAGGAGTCAATTTATCCTCAACCTGTAAACAGGCTTCCCGATCGGCCAGGATTAGCCAATCATCAAGGTTATTGAATTGCTCCTTTCGTTGGTCGCCCAGCATATTAAGCAAAAAATTCTCTAATCCCTGAATTGTTTGATTTTTTCGGTGTTTCTCTAACTGGCGGAGTAACCAGGGGCTATCTCCTAAGCCAAACGGATCATAAACTTTCCAGACATTCCCACTTGAAATATCTTCAGGTACATAGATACAAGTTGCCAGCCATAGATCGGTTGGTTCCTCATTAATAAAACTTACGCGATCGAGAGTCGGAAGTTTCTCAAAAACCCAGGTATCATCATCATCATCGTCTTTGATACGACTGACATTTTTACGAGTTCTTTCATGCTCTCGAACCGCCTTAATAATTTCAGTTGGAGAAGGTTGCCGTTCGATCGTATTTTTGACTTCCGGCATAAAAGCCCATTGATAATTTGGCTTACCTGTTGTACCGAGGATTAATTCTGGAAACCCTGAATCATTGAGGCGGACATCAGCGTACTCTTCGCGCTCTGCAAAGCGTGGAAATAAGTCACCTGTCCACGGATCTTGGAAGATAAACCCAGCAGTAACATCCTGGACGATAGAAGTTTCGTCTTCCAGCACTTTTTGCCCCTTTTGAGTAAGGTTTCCACGTGAGTCAACGTAATATCGATCGGCAAGTTGAGAGATGATGAGGGCTGTTAGATCTTTGCCAATATTAAGGTGATGACCAATTTTAGCAGCTTCAGTGATGCCGGCGCGACACATTCCCAAAACTGCTTTTTCTAAGATGTTGACTTTACGAGATGAGACACGGGGCGCCACAACTCGATACATACGAACGGGATACAGCAAATATTCTCGCTTACTCCAACGGGCCTTGGGTAAAGGATTGTAATAGAGAACAGAAGTATCATTGCGGAAAGGCATGGCAGTTGTCCTAAAAAACTTTTCCGTGAGGTGTTTTACAGAGTTCATAAAAGGCAATTAATTCACGAATTGCCTGACGTTCGCTCTCTGGCCGATCGGCTTCGGCTCTGACCATCTCCAAGTCACCTGTAGCAATCAGCAACCGCTGTTGTCGGCTCATGGCCACGCAAAGACGATTCTCCAAGAGTAAAAAGCCATATTTCCGGCGATAAGTTTCTGGGCGATCGGGTGTTGCTCGAATATTGTTACTGCGGGTCACAGAGAGAAACACGACATCGAATTCTTTGCCCTGAAAGGCGTCAACAGTGCCAATTCTCAATCGCTCAACGAGTTTACCATCATGATTTGTTGTTTCTCGCCATGCTGAAGCAACCTGATAGTTACCGTCATCTGTAGGTTCTGCTAATTCCAGCTTGTAAAGTTCCTGCCAGAGTTCTGTCACCTGGGCTCTGTAAAAGGCAATCACCCCAAATGTCAGACGAGAGTCGTGTTCAATGAGGCGTTTTAGTTCTTCTGCAATCCGTCTGGCTTCTACAGGACGAGACTTACTCTGTCCTTTGGTTTCACTTCCTAAATTGAGGGGGACATTAATCCAGGCAGCGACCTTATCTTGATAACCCGGGAGCTCGTGAAAGAATTCCTTTTCTGGTCTACCAGGCTTAATGGGAGGCTCTCCATGATATTCATAGAAGGTGCGGCTAACAAAATCACCCAAGATTGGGTGCATCCGGTATTGAGTATCCAGCGTCACGGTGCGCTTAATGCCATCCCGTTTTTCCCATTCCTGCAACTGTTTGAATAGCCGCTCAAACAAGCTTTTCTTCAGGGCATCTTGAGTTGTCTGGTTCGATGAATTCAGTTGACGTTCGACACCTTCTTCCAGAATGTGGGGTAGCTGGCGATGGTCGCCGACTAAAATTATCCGTCGCTCTGCCTTAGCCATTGGAATAAATAAGTCTAGGGGATTAGCCCTGGCTGCCTCATCAATAATGACTGTCTCAAAAACACTATCAACATTTCCAGTTGTGGACTCCATTTCTCTGCCTACTGCCTGCTGACAAGTAGCTGCCAAAACAACGGTGTAATTTCGCAGCATTTGCCGGACGCCATTAGGGTCGCTTCTCAAGTCGTTTAGGTATTCCTCTAAAACAGCTTCGACTCCAGACTGGGATTGACGCACTTGCTCTGTTAGTGCCTCTCGCACTTGTTCTAATAGAGATTCGATCTCAGGATTGGCAACAGGTGCGGTTATTGAATCATTTGCTGTAGGAGTGAGTCGATCTAAAATTCTGATTTGGAGGTTTGCCAAATCATTGAGAAAAGGAGGCTCACCAGGAAACTCGAAATTATCCCAATCGGCTGCTGTTTCTAGAAGGCGGCGATCGCCATCCGATAATAAATTTAATGATTCAAGGCGACGCAGAGTTTTGTAGGCCGCAGTCGGTCCGTCATCTGAGAAAGAAATTGGTTCAATTCGGAGCGACTTGATTGCTTGAATTGCTAATTCTCTAGCTTCGTTATTGATTGAATAATTGGTGGAATTTCCTAATGTAAGGGTACGGCTTTGTTCTAAAAGGCGATTGCTAAGTTCTCCCGAAATCCTAAGTTTTGTCAAATTGTAAATGTCTTCTAGCAATTTTGCTGTTTGCTGCAAATTTCCTGGAGTTAGTACATAACCCGTGACGCGATTTTGTACCTCACGCAACAAAGCTGTCTCTGGCAGTTCAGACCAGCTAGCCCGTTCAGCTTCTAGTACCTCAATTCGCTCTCTACGCCAGCGATCGACATTATCTGGGGCATCGCTACGACTAGATTTACCTCCAACCCGAACTGCCGGAAGCCCAAATATGACGGTTCGTTCTGCCACATTTTCAACTGCATCATGCTGGTAACTGGTCAGGAGCAAACGATGAGAAACTGTGCCATTTCTGTTCTTTTCAATTTCAGACAGACAGGCTTGAATCGCAGTAATAACTTTGGTTTTACCTGTTCCTGGTGGGCCTTGAATTAAAGCAATATCGGGCGTATTAATAGCGACCCGCAGTGCCTCTTTCTGGCGGGGAGTGGGGGAACCCTGAAAAGCTTCCCTTACGGTTTTATCCAGTAACTTATGCTGGCGATAATTTGAAATGGGAATTTTTTGATCTTGTAAGATCAGCCCCAGTTGAGGCATAGGGCAGGTTGCTGTTCGGATCAGCTCTTCGGCACATTTACGCCGATTTAAGCTGGTGCGATCGCCTTGAAGAGAAACAAACAGAAATCCGTTTGGTGGTGGAGAGAGCAATTCATCTGGATTAGATGGGCGGATGTCCAGAGTCAGATTTTGAGGATCAATATCACTGATTTGTCCAAAAAACTTCTGGCCGCTAGCAACACTTTCTAAACTGCTCAAGTCAGGTTCTCGCTCGCTCGCTTCCAGAGAAAACTTAGATCGATCCCTCAATCCCTGCAACCTTTCCTGCAAATTCGCCTTTTTTTCAAGGTGGAAGCGATGATCGCCCGACGCTAACATTTCTTCAGAGGAGTAAGCGATCCAGCCAACCTCATTTGCTTTTTGGACGATCGCCTTTTCCTCCAATTCGTTATATTCCCGCCATAAGGACAGATAAGTATCTGCATTGCTGGTAAGTGCGTCTAGTTCTGTTTTGATGCTTTCTCGTAGTGTCCCGGCGATCGACATATCACAGAACGACATTGGTGCTTCTAATAAAATTAGAGGGCGCTGCTGACTAGCATCTTTTGGCGATCGTGATTTCGCGACTCGCTCAACCCGCAAACGACTGTCATCAGTCCGCACATCAACTGTAATCCTGTTGCCGCATAGCTGGAAGGAGTTTTCCAGTCCATCCTGGTAGTTTTTACCAGTTCGCATTAATATTCGTGCTTTTGAGCTTTCACTTGCTGGAGGTAGAAGGAGTTCACGAGTTAGCCAATCAATGATTTGCTCAACCGGATCGGAACGGCGGAGATGCCGCTTACGAATATCGTTAATAATTTTTTCATCAACACCAAACTGCATTTCATTGGGGATGTAGAGCTTACCTGGAAACTCATGCACTTTAATGGAAAGTTGATTGGGGGACTGTTGTTTCGGACGGATTTCCAGCAACCAGCATAAGGTTGGTAGATTACGTTCAAGAATGCCTTCTAACTGTGTCTGGTTCTGTTGGTCTTTACCTTGAATATTCCAAATATCTGAGCCATGACGCAGAAGAATGTCATTGCCGATCTCATCTCTGTGTAGGAAAACTTCATTCTTGATGGATAGGAATTCTTGACCATCAAATGAGGTGCGATCGCTCCGTTCAACTTCAATGGTGTGGATTGGTTCACTTTGAATATCGCTGACTCTCATTATGATTGTTCTCCAGAGACAAATCTGAATGTTGCAAGACGGTGCGGGCGATCGGTAGGGGCAAAATGCAGCAGCCACGTATAACGTCGATCGTTGGCTGGAAATCGTTTCCATCCATCCTGCACTTCTACAACCGTTCGTTGTTCGCCATCAAAAGACGACAGCCAGAAACATTGCCCATTGAGACTGCGAACACGAACGTTAGTTCTTTCGATTTGGAGTTCGATCGCAGTCTCAAGGTGATCCGCTCCTCTTCTGCCATTAATAATTCGATTCGTCAGGATTAACGGTTGGCGTTCTGTCAGTGCCAGAGCCGGCAGAACTTCCTGCTTTGAGAGAAACCTTTGACATTCTCTCACATCTGGCAGCGGTTCCCATCGTTTGATTTGCAGTTCCATCAGAAGTGGACGAGGGTAGTCACACCAGGGACAGCATTGTTGATTGGCGTAGTAGGTGCTACCGCAATCAGGACACTCCACTGTGAAGTCGGCCGCCGAATACAAATTCTCAACCCATTGACTAATTCCTGGTCGTTTTACTGGTTCTCGTAACCCCTCACTAAAGCAGCGCCGGCACAGTTCCTTTAATTTGGGAGATAACACGATGTCTCTGGGAAAGCCGTGATGCGTGGCATTGCTTTGGTCGCTTAGATCGTCCACCCAGGGCAAAGAACCCTGTAATGCTTTGTCTTCTAACTCTGGTTCACCCTCCTCAACCAAATCCCCCATTAAAGGATGAATTAAGCAGAGTGTTTTGAAAGCAATAACGGCAAAAGCATGAGCATCCGTTAAGCTATTAACCCCAGATTTTCCCAAAACTAATTCTGGCGCACCATAACCAGGTGTATATAAACCTTGTGTAGATGAGGAGCTTTCGTAATGAAGGTTATCTGCATCAATCAAACGAATTTCGTGGGCATCTAAATCAGTGGAGACGAAAATATTGTTAGGTGATGGATCGCTGTAAACTAACCCTTTACCATGTAGTTGAGCAAGAACTTCAGCGCAACGTGCTAGTAACAGTAGGCGACGACGCAATCCTCCACCGCTCAAATACCACTCTCCCCGATGGCCCAGATCGCGAGGAGGATTAATCAGCCGTGATATGGGAACCATTCCCGTAATGAGTTCCATTACATATCCCAGGTAAGGTGCTTGGAGCATTACCAGAGGTCTGGCGATCGCCATATCTCGTAGCTCAGGCATTAGACGGATATTCTGCAACTGTCCTCGAAGCAACTCACGCCGACTGTTGCTAGAGCTATTAAATAGGATTTTGATCGCTTGTCTGCCGCCTTTTGCGGAGTATACTGCTCCCTGTCCACCCTCGCCCAATTTTCGCTCTAGCTCGTAGGCTTGCCCGAGTTCATCAGTAATCCGTTTGCCTTCAAGATTCATTTGTGTTCATCCTCTGCTTGCTTGCGCCAGATCACTGCCAGGGTTTTGTCATCCAGGTGGTTGGGAGTAGCCCAATTTCTGAGCTCCCGATGTAAAGCGCGTCGGCGAGCCGTCGGAGCCATTGACCCAAACTCAGTAACTAGGGTATGAATGAAATCTCCAGTGCGATCGGCTACTAAATCATCAGCAATACCATCCGTCGCCAGTAATACCGCAGCATTGGGTGATAAGGCTGGTTTCGTAATCACTGTCCAATCCTTCGTTGTTTTGGCAATGCCAAGCCCAGTAGTCTGGTTGGTAAATCCCTGGCGTTCACCTTGCAGAATTTCCAGGCTGCCATCAGCATTCCGAATTGCAGCAATACCATCCCCTAGCTGAGCGATTGTTAATTCACCTGAAGGCAATACTGCGACAAAAAGACAGGTTGCTGCGCTGTCCTCTTCTTTCTGGGGTAGGACACGCAATCCCCAGAAAAGATGAACTAAACGGAGCAGGGTTGCAGCAGGTGCGTTCTCAGACTTCGCCCAAGGCTTCAAGGCATCCCTGACAGCTCGGCAAGCCATTTGTGCTCCTATCCGAGCATTCGGTTTTGACCCCATCCCATCACTGATGACAATGGCTGTGCCAAACGCACCAGACATTCCCATCCAGGCATCCTCATTCGGGCGAATCTGTTGGATGTGCGATCGCCCTCGAACTGATGCTCCAAAATATTCTAAACCAGGCTGAGGTGGAGTTAACATCAGACGTCCAAAAGTTCTTCAAGATTATCGAAGTCAATTGGAGAAACGCTATTGGGATTAACACTTCTAGAGCGACTGGAAACCGTTACTGTGACCCAGCGGAAAAATTGTTCAATTCTAGTTTCGTCGGCCCGAAATACCGGAATTTCGGGATGTTGCCCAATGAGAAATGCCTTGAGCGTTTCTTCATCTGCATCAGGACCGATACCCATTGCAAAGCGTAAAGCCTTAGAAGCCCGGTCTGAATTTAACAACTGTTCGAGAGGTTTTTTCCAGTTATCGGAAATGCGTCCCCGCTCATCAGTGGGCTGTCCATCAGAGATTAAGATGAGATTGGGATGGTAAGAGCGACTGGGAATTTCTGTTTTGTTTTCCAGAAACCGAGTCGCCAGTTCAAATGCCGCACCCATCGGGGTTGGTCCTTTCGCCTCCATATCTGTCCACTGGATCTGCGAGGCTGGTTGTAGTGTCTGGTGAAAGTTAGCTCCATCTCCACCGAATGTAATGACAGCGACATGAATCTCGGCCCCTGCATCCTGTTCCGAGGCAAAAATTGCGATCATTTCCGCGATCGCTCGGTTCAGGGCTGCCAATTTGCCATAGGCTGCCATACTGCCACTGACATCTGCCAGGATAATAACGGGCATCATTCTGGCAGTGGCGATGGAAAAATCTTTGAGTTTGCTCATAATCAATATGGATTCTGATAAGTTATTTTAATGTGCTGCCGGGAACCTGTCAATAAACCTCGAAAATATAGGCTTCTACAATTTTTTCTTCCCTTAACTCAAAGCTCCTCGCAGAATTTCTTCCGCCTGTATAGCGGGTCTTTGAGCATTTTTGAGTGGCGATCGCCCAAATAATTTTCTTGTACGTTGTCTAAAAGGTAACTTGGTTGGTTCTCAAAATTCCGAAAAAACCGATTGTGACAGTAGAGGGTACGGAATGTGAGGTCAATGTCAACTTCAACACTGTCTTGATTCTCCCACAGCAATTCTATCAGTAAGCGAAAATCTTCAACGGTGGGCTTATAGCTGGCAAGCTGCTTCCCAAGACTCGGTTAAAGCTGCCCATCCTTCAGGAGTATCGGGTTTTTGGCGCACCAGAGTGAGGAAATCGGTTTTGATACGGGCTTCTAATGGGTTAATCCCCGATTTTACCAGTTGTATTTCAAATGATGGATGGCTGCAGCTGCAAGGATGTCGGCATAGTCGGTATCTAGCAAATCCAGTTGTTCAATGGGCGGGGTCAGTCATTTGTCACGCTTCAACTTCTAGGGTTCCTCTCTTCTACCCCAACATCCACCACAACATCCACTCGAAGCGATCGCCTCTGGAATCAGAATTCTACTTCTCCATCAGATTTACCCTGCCCGAAATTCATGGAGTTTGTCCTTTGGTTATAAGGAGTTGCCGGAGGGTTTCCTGGGGCTGGTTTCTTCAGACTTTGCTCACCTGACTTTTGTCTCTGGGATGTTTTGTCTTCGTTGGAGTTAGATTGCTGATTCTGTGCGTCCGACATTGAAAAGCTCCAGCTTATAACATTGAAAGTACAGAAGGTAAGATAACACTACGTGTCGCACAAAAGGCGGCAACACATAATGTATGGATTGCCTGATCTGCCACCTTAGCTTTTTGATCTCGCAACATCTCAATCTCGTGGAGGGCTTCTATTTAAACTCATTTCATAATTATATATTTTATAGCAATACTCCGGACAGTTTTTAAAGAGGGATGCGATCGCTTTTGCAGCAGAGAAGTGAAAAAACTGAGTGCAATCTGAACCCAAAATAAACAGAAAAAAAGGCACTCTTTTCGGTTAAGCTATAAAAACACACAAGCTCAACAGATTGCCTTATGAATATTATGGAACCCATCTTACAACAAATGCCAGGGATTAGTCAACCCCAAAAGAAGTTTTTAATCACTTTATTCTCAACTATTTTGCTAGTTTATGGCAAGGTCAACTTCACGAATCTCAGTCGTTATAGTTGTTTGAGCGAAAAAACCTACCGTCGTCACTTTCTCAAAAGCTTTAACTTTCCACAATTTAATCAATACTTTCTCAAAGAAGCCTTAAATCCTGAACACACAGTCATTGCTGTTATTGATTGTTCTTTTTTAATGAAAAGTGGCAAAAAAACTGACGGTAAGGCTTATTTTTATAATGGTGTAGCTGGTAAATCGGAACAGGGGTTGGAAATTTCTGTGATTTCTATTGTCGAAATTGAGAGTCGTTTATCTTATAGCTTAAGTGTGCAACAAACTCCCTCACGCCCTCAAATAAAGCCCCGGGAAAAACTGCCCCAAAATCCGAAGAATTGCTGGTCAAAAAAAATCTCGCAAAAAACCGGACTCTCAAAGCTCAAAGCCTGACCTTACAAGAGTTGATGACTATGCACAACATTTGAAGAATACTCGTTGTTTCTTCCCAACTTCTGTACGTTATTTGGTGGCTGATGGCTATTATTATCGCTCTAAATTCTGGGATGCTGTGCGGGAGTTAAATTTAGACTTTATTGGCAAGCTAAGAGTTGATGCTAACCTACGTTATCTCTATACAGGTGAACAAAAAAAACTGGGAGCACCTCGAAAATATGATCGCACAGGTTGACTGCCAAGATCTGAGTCGTCTTAACTTTGTCAAATATATAAAACCGGGAGTTTCACTCTATACACTGATAGTCTGGAGTTGTTGTTTAAATTGCCAAATTTTTTTGGCTTGTATCTCTGAGGTTCAAGCCAACGGAAAAATCAAAAATGCTTTATTATTTAGCACTGATATTCACTTACCGCCTGAGCAAATTGTTGAATATTATC
>Ga0075154_10001794_pt1 | contig 14671 bp, 15 predicted proteins | sample JI71714BDNA_FD_70965 | JGI IMG/M metagenome (GOLD analysis project Ga0075154, IMG submission 70965) | Wastewater effluent complex algal communities from Wisconsin, to seasonally profile nutrient transformation and Carbon sequestration -... | ecosystem: Engineered > WWTP > Effluent > Algae... | reverse complement strand
ATAAGCAGGTCTACAGAAGTAGCCATAGGCAGTGGGAAAAGGCAAGCTGAACGAATGGCAGGTTTTGTGGGTCGATATCAGCCGTCTGGATGACGGCTTTGTTAGCGGCTCCGGCCGGTTGTTCGTCGGCCTCTTTCGAAATTCTTATTTGGCCTAAACGCTTTTAAGTGGAAAAATGCAAAAATGGCTACTCTGGACAGCTTCTGGTGTGGACCCTTGGTAAGGGCATGATCAACAACTCATGAATTGGATAGATTATTTCAATCCGATCGCACTTCAGCGAGCGACGCCATTGATCAGCATGCGGCATTGCGTGTCCGCTATTTGGAATGGTGTCAGCTCATAATTCTCAGGAAGCCATTTATGCAACCAGAGGAAGGAGCCAGCTGACACGTCAGCGACGGCACGTGCATCACACGGCCTACAACTTCCATCTTCAATACCCTGTCGGATCATTGCTTCGCAGCGACGCCAGATTTCAAGCGATTGTTGCATGAAGCGGGCACGATGACTTTCGGGAACAGATAACAAGCCGGGTTGAAGCATTAACGGCGGCGTTGGCCCGGCCTGCGCTTGAGAATTCAAATGCATGACCATCATTGAGCGTTCGAAACCCGTAGTACCTTGTGCCACCGCGACATCAACGAACATGGAGTAGAGGTCGAACGCACGCTCATAGCATTGGGTAATCAGATCCATCTTGTCGTCGAAATAATGATACACCGCGCCTTTGGTGGCGCCGACGCTCGCACTGATATCGTCAAGCGATGCCCCGTCGATCCCGCGACGGTTGAACAGGCGCGACGCAGCAGCAACAAGTTGCGCAATCTTCTCTTGCGTCGCTTGAGCCCGGTCAAAGGCATTGAACGGTCTCGCCGTCAGTGTTGCAACATCTACAGGGCATGAGAAATTTTTGCCTTCGCTTGCGGCAAGGCCGTAAAAGAAAAGATCCAAAATCGCCCCAGTCACACGTTTGCGTAGAGCATTGCCATCTTTCTGGTTGAGCCACTTATAGGACAATTGTGTCCAGTTGATCATGCCATGAAGCGTCTGGGCTGCGATCTCTGTATGTATAGGACGAATGACGCCTTCCCGAATTCCATCATTGATGAAATTTTCGAGTGTTTCGATGTTACGTCGATGCAAGTCCAAAATCGTTGCGCGATGCGGTTCCGGGAGAAAATCCGGGTCGCACAAAGCCGCCAAGGTGGGCTGATCGAAACTCAATGTTCGTTCGGTGTATATCCGAATGCGCTCCAGTGCATTGTTTCCCTGCTCATAAGCTGCAGCCAAATTTTCAGTCGCCGCCTCGCAGGTTCTCAAATAGCATTGAAAAGTCAGGTCGGCACGGTCAGTCACATAATAATAGAGAGCGTTGCGCGAGAGACCTGCGCATTCTGCAATATCATTCAAGCTGACGGCCCCGGCACCCCTGTCGTTTATTTGCCGCGCCGCTTCTTCGAGAAGAATCTGGCGCTTCACAGCGTGCTTTGGGCGTTTTGTGGTTGAGTGCGATTCGACAGATGTTTTCACCATGCCGACCAATTTAGCGGTGAAATTCGAAACTTCCACAAACTTATCACAGGAGGGTGCAATCATACCCAATTGTCGAATTCGCTTGCAATGTTATTTTTTCTATGATGTCTGTCTACATACTAGATTGTCGAAAAAATCGGCAGCACACAGTCTTGGGAGGATTGACTATGAAGTCTTACAAAACTTCGAGCAGGCATTATCGCGTAGCTTTACTCACCCTATCGGCTCTGGCTCTGGGGGCTGCCGCCCAAGCGCACGCGCAGGATTCTGCGCCTTCCGACGATAGTGACGAGATCATTGTCACCGCGCAAAAGCGCGCACAAAGTGCTCTCGACGTTGGCATCACTCTCGCAGTCGCTGATCAAGAGCTGTTGGAAGCAAGACGCGTCGAAGTTGTGACCGATCTTGTGAGCTTCACACCTAATGTTTCGGTGAAGGACAATGTACCAGGTCTTGTTCCTGTCATTACAATCCGGGGAGTGGGGCTTAATGATTTCAGCGCTACCAACAACCCGAGTGCTGGCGTGTATGTTGATGAAGTGTCGCTGAGTTCACTGGCTCTCATGAACTTCGACTTTTTTGACATCGAGCGATTGGAAGTTTTGAAGGGACCGCAGGGGACGCTCTATGGCCGAACAGCTACCGCTGGCGCGCTGAATATCGTTACCGCGCGCCCCACTTTTGATCGACTTTCGGGGAAGTTGGGCGGTTCTTGGGGGAACTATCAGGCAAAAGATATTCAAGCTATGGTCAACGTTCCCGTGAGTGAAACGCTGGCTTTGCGCTTTGCCGGCAAAGGGGTTTTTCAAGACAAAGGCTACTACTTCAACCAGCGCCTCAACAGAGACATTGGCCGAAGAGAAGTTTTTCTCGGCCGCGCTCAGGCGCTGTGGGAACCTTCAGACAAAGTTGAGGTACTTTTGAAAGTAGAGGGGCAGCGCAGCCGGTCAGAGCTGGGTTCCGGAGAGTTCCTTGGCGCTTTTCCAACGCCGACGCTTCCTGCTGGAGTTTCGTGCCCAGGGGCACCTCAGTGTTCCGATTTCTTCGGATACACCGATACTGATGGTAATCCTTTCAGGGGCAACTGATCTGTTAGCCCCGACTATGCGGTGAACCAAGTTAACACAACGGCGCGTATTCAGGCCGATCTGGGCTTTGCTACGTTGACGTCGGTGACAGGCTATATCAAATTTGACCGTGTGTGGTCCGCAGACACCGACGGCGGACCTCTGCCTCAATTGGACTTTGTGACCGATGACCGCGTGAAGCAGTTTTCACAAGAATTGCGTTTGTCGCGTGATACCGAATTGGTGAACTGGCTAGTCGGTGCCTTTTATTCAAAGGACCATGTTGAAACATCCTATTCTGGCAATCTTTCGGCGCTATTCAACACAACAACCTTCACGTCATCGGACCAGCGTTCGAAGTCGGCAGCGGTTTTTGCAAATGGTGAGTGGAGTATTGCCGATACGCTGAAATTTATCACTGGCGTACGGTACACATCAGAACGGCGGACAAATATTGGAGGTACAACCGATCTCGTATCGCTAGCGCCGGGAAGTGCTCTAACTGGGGCGCCATTGGGCTCGCCACCAATACCCATCGCGGTGAGCAACGCGAAAATCACTGACAAGAACTGGTCTTGGAAACTTGGGCTGAACTGGAAGCCCAGCGCACGCGTATTGATTTACGCTTCGGCGACACAGGGGATCAAAAGCGGTGGCTTCTTCGCGGGTGTAGCAACGAATTCGGGACAGCTTATCCCCTACCGACCCGAAAAACTTATTGCCTATGAGGTTGGCGTAAAAGGGCGCGCTCCGTCCGCGGGTCTGAGTTATGGAATGAGCGCATTCTACTATGACTATAATGACGTGCAGACATTCATACGCGATTTTGTGGGTGGCTTGCCAATCCAGAGGCTAGGCAATGTCAATTCAGCTGAAATATACGGCCTTGACGCCGACCTCACGCTATCACCCGCGGCGCTTGATGGGCTTACTATAACTGCAGGTCTCGGCCTTCTCCACTCAAAGCTCGGAAGTTTTGTGTCGTCAGGTGGCAATATTCCTGCCGGAAACCGTCTTCCCGACGCTCCAAAGCTGAGTTTCAATACTGGCGCGTCATACGAGTTTTCGGTGACTGAATATGTCTCCGCTCGCTTTGCTATTGATGGCAGATATCAATCAAGCGCGTTCAAGGACGCATTGAACGATCCGATTATTGAAACCAAAGGATATTGGGTTTGGGACGCCAGGGCATCCATTCTGCAAGATGGTGATTGGGATTTTTCCATTTGGGGCAAGAATTTAGGTGACAAGCGTTATGTGACGCAGGGCGTCAATCAGACTGTGCTCGGGTCTGGCTTCCGGGTGTATGGCGCACCTCGCACCTACGGCATCAGCGCAACCAAATCCTTCTGAACCAAAGGAACTTGAATCAATGACTGCAATCCATGGCACGACCGCTCCGGGCTTCGAACTGGTTCGCGAAGCGTTTGCTTCAAATTTTTCCGAGCGCTCCGATGTCGGCGCAGCGGTAGCGTTGGTCATCGACGGTAAACTTGTCGTCGATCTGTGGGGTGGTGCAGCAGACCCGGCAGAAGGTCGTGAATGGAACGCGGACACGCTGGCCAATATATGGTCGACCACGAAAGGCGTTACAGCGGCGTGCTTTGCAATGCTCGTCGACCGGGGTCAAATTGACTTTGATTTGCCCGTTGCCCATTATTGGCCCGAATTCGGTGTTGCCGGTAAAGAGAAAATCACTGTCGCCATGATGCTCTCCCATCAAGCCGGACTTTGTGGATTTCGGGATCCCGCAACTATTGAAGACTTTTATGATGCAGAACGTGCCGCTGCGAGATTGGCTGCGGCAGAGCCATTTTGGGAACCCGGAACGCAATCGGGCTACCATGCTATTACAATTGGTTTCCTCGCGACGGCACTTTTCAGGCGCGTTGAAGGCCGCACGATCAAGCAATTTGTCAGTGATGAATTTGGCCGCCTGGGTATGAACATCGGTTTACCGCTATCCTTGACGCACCACGCCGCGACAATGATAGCGCCGCCAAGTCTGACATCGACCGGGCTGGTACAGGACATGACCGATGCACAGTTTGCTGCCATTGCAAATCCACCAATCGACCCCCTAGCTCCCAATAGCGACGATTGGCGCGCTGCAGAGATTCCATCTGCAAATGGTTTTGCAACTGCGCGAAGCTTGGCAGTGCTCTACGGAGCTTTGGCAGGCGATGGCACGATCAAAGTTGACCGGTTAATTGGCACCGATGCTATCGCGTCGGCAACAGTTGAGCGGATCAGCGGCGTAGACGCCATACTTGGAATTCAGGCCAGCTGGGGTTGCGGGTTTTTGCGCAACACCGATCAGGTATATGGCCCAAATGAAGCTGCATTCGGACATTCCGGGTGGGGTGGATCATTCGCCTTTGGTGACCCCGCAGCCCGCTTGGGCCTTGCTTATACAATGAACCGGATGGGCACCGACTTGATAAATGATCCCCGAAATGTTGCCCTCATTAATGCGGTGTATGCGTCGCTATGATTTGAAATAAAACAACAAGGCGGGTGTACGCTGCGTCTTTCAAAAGGCATAGGTGAATGAACTGAACGAACGGCAGGTTTCAATAAGCCTTCGTACAGTATTGCACGACCGCTTTGTTAGCGGGAACTGCCTTCAGTAACCTTCCGTCGCACGTCCGCATTTACGCGTTTGGATTCGATAGGCGGACTATCTAATCCGGGTCCAAAAGCCGTTGTGAGCGGGGATGAAATCGTCGAGCCGCCAAAAACGAATTAACATAAAACTGAGTGGCGAACGGACAACTTCGTAAAGTTCGAAAGCCACGAATCGCGAGCGTTTTGCGTACGTAGGCTCCATGTTCAGCTATATCCCCCTTATGAGGGGATATGTGGAGTGTTCAGCATCTGCGAAGATTGTACATAGAGGAGGCGCCTGTGTTTTCATCGTCATTTCTTTTTCTTTTTGCGACTATGAACAGCATTTCGCTCTATTCCGGTCCGCGTCCGGAGGAAACAGTGACGTATAAGGATTGGGTCACCGGTTGCGATAATGTGCGCAACTGTGCGTCTGTGGCTCTGGAAGTTGGACCATCCGGAACGGATGGCCGCACCGACCATCTGGAGATTATGATTGAGCAGCCGCTCGCGCGGCATCTTGGACCGTCCGTGTCGCTAAAATTCCCATTTTCGGTAGCTCCGCAACCTGACTTGCGGCTTTTTGTTGATCAGAATGAAGTCAAGATTCCGGCGCCAGTTGCCCAGCGGATCAAAATCGAAGGAGCGGCAGCGCGTAAGCTGATCGGACAAATGCTTAAAGGAAACTGGGCCCTTCTGCTCGACGTAGAAGGCAAGACGGTCGCGAGGGCTTCGTTATCGGGTTTGACGGCGTCGCTGCTGCGTGTCGACGAGCAACAGGGCAAGGTTGGAACGCTGGGCGCATTGGTCCGTCCTGGCAAACGTGTGCCTTTTGACGATTTGCCAGGGTACAGCGTCTCACTCACCAGGCCTTCTAAATCTCTCCGGCCTCCCGCCATGCTTAGCGCCGCCGCGATTGCTGGTCTTAGAGCTAATGACCAATGCACCACGGACGTTGATACACCTGCAACCCCTCAAATCGTTCGGCTGGATTCGGACAACAGCATGGCGATCATGCCCTGGCGGTGCGGCAATGGCGCATATAATCTTTACAGCAATATCCTGATCATCAACGGCTTTGGCGAAGTGCGCCCCGCCACATTCGACTATGACAATGGCATCGCTGGTGATGGGCCGAGCAATGTGCTGGTCAATGTCGCTTGGGATAACGATAAACGCGTTCTGGAAGGATTTGCGCGTCATCGCGGCATTGGCGATTGCGGGCGGGTGGATCGCTATATCTGGAATGGCGACAAGTTCATGCTCAGCGAACAATTGGTGATGCCCGAATGTCGCATGGCCTTTGACCGCATCCGCACTTGGAAAGTCGACGTGGTGGACCGGTGATCGAGCGACCTGTCATAATCGATATTGACTATATCATAGGCGGGGAAGAAGGCCATTTACTGGTGGAAATCCTGCTAGGAATGTTTTCGGCTTATGCGGAGAAACAAGGACTGGTGCATGACGTGCTGGACCGGGCTCCGGCTTTTGGAGTCGGGCTAAAATCGGCAAAACTCGGAATATATTGTCTCGACCGTGATCAGTTCGCCGCCATGCATCAGGGTCCGCATAGTATGATCCGGATCCCTCCTTCTGTTTCTCCGCAACGCCGCCATATGAGTTGCGCAGGTGTGCGGGTGTCCGACCTCAATAATATGCCATTGCCCCGGGAAATGGCCGATTGGGGGGACGAGCGCCGCCGGTACATCCTTGATCCCTATCGGGCCATTATAGACGCCCGACGGGGCAAGTTGGACATTGATCCGGATATCGCTCTCGCTGGGGACTTTTCGGTGCTTAAATGACCGCGGAGAGGCAACCAACTTCTATGTTTGATCATGATAGCATCGCTGCGTGGCATTCCGAACTTCTGAGCCGTATGGTTGGCGAACCCCGTTTGAGTGACGCCTACCGGTCTTTTGACGGCGATGAAGGGCAGTTGCTTTTGATCGATGCCGATGGCTATCACTGGGTTTCTTACGAGCGTGGTCAGGAAAACGGGCGACGAAGCACAAAGGATGCAGATGAGCTTCTATTCTGGTTCCTTGCGCAAACGGCGTTTTCCATTGGGTGCGCCCATGAATTTGCCAACCGCATTGAAGGGCCCGATTTTCGGCGTGTCGTACATGCCAAGCAGCGTGAGCTGTTTGCTCGGCTCGATTCAAAGTGGCGAATGCGCTTGGAAGCGCAAATTTCAGCTACGTTGGCCGAACATCCATATGTGGATCGGCTTTAGGTCAGGTCCGCTCTTGCCGCTCTTGCGCGCAAACTTTTGATCGCCTTGCGCAAAATTTCACGATTAGCAGCATATTTTATCCATGCAGGCAAGCGCGCCAGCTGGGTCATTTTGACTGGCTCCAGCGCCCGTTCGCGGAGCGTTGCATTAACATAAGCCTCGATCAGATCGAGATGGGCGATGTTCCTGGCCCATAAGACATGCCGCCCGACTGCGAAAGAGAGAAAATAGGGCAGGCCGGAATCAGGATCATCTTCAACGCTGAGCGCTTGCGGTTCGGGTCGAACAGGATAGTTGTCGTTGTGGCCGCAGCCCTTGCACTTCACGGACACGGACGTCCTGTCGGGCTTCGCCTGTGCACGGGCGACTTTAGGCAAGGCTCCGCCACATTTTGAGCAACGCGGGTGCCAGACGCTGTGCACCAGTGTTGCTGTCCTTGCAGCATAGCGCGGCTCATCGGGCAGTCTTGCGAAACCGCAATGGCCACACTGAACAGACCCGTCAGAAGCCCGCGCTGCACCTGCACAGCGTGGGCACACGACCAGCGCAATGCCGCCCCATATTTGTGCATCAGGATCGCGAAACCGGTGTTCACTCATCCCATAAGCCATAGGCATATTCGTTGACCGGCACGGGTTGCCTTCCCGGCCATCGAATGAAAAAGAAATAGGCGCGATGCTCGATTACCTCGAAAGTCTCTGGGTCCTTGGTCCAGCTAAGCATGTCCGCGGCAACCTTGCTGATGGCCCGATCGATCGAGCCATTGGGTGGCGTCCAGCCATCGTCGCGCAATGCATCCGTAATCGCGGGCAGCAGGGAAAAGTGTATCCTCAACTCGGCGTCGCTGATGCCGGATTGTGTGCTATTAGGTCCACACAAACTGAGTGACAAAGACTGACAATCGTCGGCAACATCAATCTGAATCGCTTGGTTGATTGATACGAACTTTGCATTTGAGCCTGTTGCCTCCAATCTGGCTACGGCCATTGTGAGATCATTCGCCAATTCCTGCCAATTGGCTGCAGGACTAAACACCAAACGCGAAATCATTTCATAGTCCTTGATGCGGGTATCGACAACGACCCTGGACGTCACACCACCACCCGCTGCGCGCCATGGGTGCTGCCTTCAAAAAGCGCGTAAAACTCATATCCCTCATGAACGCCTGCGTCTTCCGCTTCGCCGCAAAGTTGACTGACCAAACAACACAGAGCGATGTAAACCTGGTTATCAAAATGCTGGGCACCTTCTTCATGGTCGAGTGACTCTTGCCACAATTCCTTGAGTTCAAGATAGTAGACCGGCCAATTCTCGTCGTAGAAGCAAGCGCCGCCTCCTTTTTTGTCCCATGAGCACATCATATGTCCGTTGGTGGCATTGACGTCGATGAAAACGGCCTCTTCTTTACAAAAGCCCTGGGCCACCCAGTTGGCTTCCATATGTTCGACCAATTGACCAATACAGGGTGCGATGCCGGAGAAATGCGTTTCGGTACAGACAAGCACATTTTCATGCGTGTCACTTTCGCGGGCTTTTCGCCTGATCATGAGTTGAAATCCGCTTGCGGTTGATCGTCGTAGCGAAAGATGACATCGCCTACCCAAATGCAGGCGGCACTATCGGCCATGCCCTGCGCGTAAACCAGATGGCGGCTGTACGGGATGTCGTCGGTCGGTCCATCGCGGTAAAACGCGCCAAGATGGTCCTGCATGGCCGATAACAAATAAAGGGCCTGACTTTCAAACCATGCGCGCGGATGATCTTGAGATTGCGCTGCACGTTTGAGGGACCAAAGCTCCAGAATATAGTCTGGCGATCGGGCCGCACGCACTGGATACTCGTCATCGACGGCCCAGTTAAATATGAAACGTGCTTGCTCCCAGTCAATGGTGCCGATGATCAAGCCCGGCTCATAACGCTCCCATTCCTCGGTCACCATCTGCTTTTCCTTTGGGGGAAGGGCAAGTGACGAGGCCTGCTCCATTCGGTCGATCAGCGCCCGACAGCTCTCGCGCAGCTCGATGAATAAGGGTGAGAAGGGACGCCGGATTTTTTGGCGGGCGATCAGCGTGCCTGGTTGTCCTGCACCGTGTTCGGACGCTGGCAGCCCGGCGCTCCCTCCCGTCGTCAGCATGGCTTCGATCTGGTCCGCAAACCGCATTAATGCATAGGGCTCTACGTAGAAGCGAAGCTGAGCAGAGTGGTGAAGGATGTCTTCATCGGGTTCAGTAAGCAAAATATCTGCCCAATAGCGCCCCTTGTCGCCCCGCTGGGCTATTGTAATAGCAACATGCGTTTCTACTGGCCTGCTGCTCGTCGTGCTGTCGGAAAAATAGCCTCCTTCCAGCTTTATGGACTGTTCCAAAGAGGGCCGAAAGTTTCGCAAGGGCGCGGCAAATTTTTTGAGTGCATCCGCGCTAAACCAGGCGCTCGCATGCGCTGAAAAGCCGGCATGGCGGGCTTCAACGCGAAGCTCGCCATGCCATTCATCTTCGGGAATATAATGCAACGTCAACAAGAGTGTTCAGCTTTTGCAGTCGCCGATCCGCTCGCTGGTGAGCGTCATGGCAATATTGGCCTTGCCGCCCGGGATCTTGCTGTCTGTCACTTCTCCCGACAGCTTCATTTCGACCTTGTCTGTGGTGTAGGAGCCGTCCATCTTCATCTTTGGCGCTCCGAGACCGCTAACTCCGGTGCAGACCATCGTGCCCGACATCTTGCCACCGCCCTGTTTGAAGTCTTCCATCTTGCAATCGCCCTGCTGCATCGAACTGGAAAAGTCACGCACGCCCGCCTTCGCCTGCGCCGGGCTGATGCAGGCTTCTGACGATTGTGGTTTGTTCAGAACCGCTTTGGCCTGCTGCGCCATGGCAATTGGGGCACCTGGAATTTCGAATTCGGTCATGGTCATTGTATTCTTCCAATTGCCCGCCGTTAGCTCACCGTCGGCAGTGCCACAGGCGGAAAGCAACGCGAATGCGGGCAGTACGGTAAGTGCAAATTTCATTTGAATTTCCTTTGATGTGATAGAGTTAGTTCAGCCGAGACAACCGCAAGGGATATAGCGGGGACTTGCGGGGTTGATTGAAATGCTAGCAGTTGACGTCCCGAAAGTTCCGCCGCCCATATAATCCTCGTAGAAATAGTGGACGTTGGCTGTGCAATATTTCGCGCCACGCGCCAGGATGGCGACCGTGGTTTCACGTTCGGTCGGGATTCCGGTGATTTCGTTGCGCTCGACATCCCAGCTATCGCCGATGCCGATGGCGCGTACCGGCGTGACATCCGGGTTACGTAAAATCCGCTTGGCCTCTGACAACGCCCGTGCCTCCAGGGCAGCGCTGCCAGCGCCACCACGGCCCGTGCCGCATATTGCCGTGTTGCTGGGCTGAAAAGCACCGGCAGGGACGGTGAGGTTGAACGTGCCGGCTGCAACAACACCAGACTTGAAGTCCCCAACATTCTGAATGAAGGACTGAGGGATGACCTCCATCTTGACGCTGTATTTCCCGGGCTTGAGCAGTCCTGCTGCGGTTGCCTTTGAAAGCATTTCCATAAAGACGTCGGTGCCCGGCGTTCGCTGTGCTCCAATTGTGTTCACAAATTGGCCGCGCCATGTCGTCCAAGTCTCGTGATCTTGCGGATTCCCCCAAGGAAACATCGAGGTTTCGAATATCTGCCCATCGATGGTGAAACGGGCTGTGTATTTCACCGCGTGTGAAGATAGGTCACGGGCATTCAAATTGTTGGCCGCCGCAATGGCGTTAATCGCCGACCGTTCGGTAAACACCCGGAAGAACATCGGCTGACCTAAAGTGAAGTCGGTTGCGATGTCGCTTTCAGTGATGGCGCCGATCCCGAGGTCTTTGCGCGTAAAGACAATCTGGTTCTGGTGCGCGGCGTGTACAGCATTGTGCACGCCCTGATCTTGAATCGGGCCGCCAGTCGCTTGGTTCAAGGGCTTGGGCTTGGTAAGCGGAAGGGCACGCTGGAACCTTTCTCTTGGATCCCGCTGCGCGTCGGCGGCCGCGCCTAGCACTATAGAAGTCAGGGCAATCGACAAAAACAGGGTCTTACGCATCGTACATCTCCATTGTGAAGTTGGAGCGTTGATGCGGGCCTTTTATGTTAGCTACTATCCCCTCAAATCGCGGGGTTGAGGTGCTTGATCCTGTTCGCCATCCATTGGCCATGCACGAAAAAGGTCCGGATGTAGAACAGCGAGAAGATGGCTCGCTCTGGCTTAACGTCGATGTTGACAGCCCCTTGCGCACTGCTGTTTCCGAGGTCGAAGTCGTGCGGGAACGCCAACGTTGGATGGCCGCACCCGAATGCTCCCGCAACCGATTTGAAGCCAAGCCAGCGCAAAGAAAAATTGGCATTGTTCGTGCGCTCATAATCATCTTGCGCGAAAGCCTGCGACCGCGTGATGACGTCGCCGAACGTTTGCACGATATCGAGCAGCTGATTTTGGCAGGCCAGAACGAAATGGCGGATATGCACATCGAGAAACTTCGTGCCGACTATCCCACTGAAGAAATGAAGGCCCGTGTGCTGGGACTCTACAGTCTCAATCTCTACGACAGCGGCAATGCCGGAAAGGCGCAATATATTCATGAATTCGCGCTGCTTTGCGGCACTGCACATCCCGTAATGACCGAGATATTTGGCGAGACCATACAGGGCCCGAGTTCCGATTAATCCCCTCATCTGACGGGGATGTAACAAGGCCTTGCTTGTGGTCTGTTCATCTCCAGATCAGGAAAGGACGGATCCATGGGTTTCTGGAGCACTTTATTTGGCGGCGGATCGCCAGAGGAAAAGGCCGCACGCGTTGCCTCAAAGGCTGAAGCCCGCGCGAAGCGGGAGGCTCAGGAATTGGCTGAAAAAGCGGCGAAGACCGATGAACTCTTCGAACGCGCGCTAGGCAAGGATACTGAAAATTGCAGTTATGATGCCCGGCAAAAGGCGGCGATAAAATTGGTGCTCGCAAACGAAACCGCAAAGGGCAGGGAGGCTTGGCTATCCATCTCCCGCGACTATCCGAACGAGCTTGCGCATGCGCTGGAACAAGTTGGTGTCTGCTATCATCTGGAAAAAAACTACCGGGCGGCGCTCGAAAATTATGAAGCGGCCATTCGGGTTGGAGCGGACGCAGGGCATCTGGCGGACAATATGGCCGAGGCACGTAAGGGGATGGCCGCCTTTGGCTGATTTATGGCGCAAATTGATGCGCAAAGCGGGATGGACAATGTTGAAAGCTGCAGGCACCATTGATGTGATGAGTGAAATCGAGATCGAACCTACTCTCAAGTCTAAGGCGCGAGTCATTGTCGTCGAGGATGACGAGCGTCTGCGCGATTACGCTATCGGAGCCCTTTCGGTCGCGGAAGAGATCGAGCTGGTTGGCGATGCCGGCAATCTGGCCGATGGATTGCCACTTGTAGATTTGATGCCTGATCTTGCACTTTTGGATCTCGGCCTGCCTGATGGTAGCGGGATCAGCTTGATAGAAGCCATTCGCGCAAAGGTCCCCAACTGCCGGGTGCTTGTCTTCACAGTCTTTGAAGACAAGGCAAGCGTCCTCAATACGCTGAAGGCAGGGGCCGATGGCTATATTTTGAAGGACACAACGGCCGATATGGTACTTGCGCATGTGCGCGCGACATTGGCCGGCGAAACGCCCATCAGTGCCCGTGCTGCAAGCCACTTACTGAGCCTTGTGCGGGATGAGCCAGTCGTCGAAACAAGCGAACCCGACGCCCCGCACCTTAGCCCACGCGAGCGGGAATTGCTCGAATATCTTGCCCGCGGACTAAGCAGGAAAGAGGCGGCCCGGATCATGAACCTGTCGCCTTATACCGTCGCCGAATATGTTCAGGGCATTTACCGGAAATTACAGGTCAAATCGCGTGGCGAGGCCGTGTTCGAAGCGATCCAGGCCAAGCTGATCCGTATCGATCGAGACTGATCTTCACTTTCGCGAAAGCGATCCCACCGGAGTAATGTGCTCCATCCTTCATCCCCGGCCAGGCAACTGGCCGGGGTTTTTTGTGCGAAAAAGACCCCCTCCTCTGTGGGGATATGATGTTCGTCGCTGGAGTGGGAGGGAGGCAGGGTAAATTGTAACCAAAGGGAATACCCATGTCTGTTGTTCGCGTTCGTAAAAATCAGAAGCTTGTCCGCAATCTCAGCTTTTTGGCATCGGCATCTTTCATGTCGATCATGATGGCGGGTGAGGCGCAGGCGGCGTGCGTGCCGACCCCCAGCCAGCCGCTCAATGCGATCACTACCGATGGGACGATCGTCCTTTGTACGGGCGTCGTAAATGGGCAGGTCGTTACCGTGAACGCCGACGGAACTAATGTGGATACCAATGGATCAGGTACGTTCGTAACTGGGGCCAACATCAATGTGTCGGGAAACAACAATGTCGTCCAAGTTCGTAACAATGCGACGCTGAACGGATCGCAGGTGACGATGTCCGGTACTGGAAACACGCTTTTCTATGGTAGCAACGCGATATCTAATGGCTCGATCGTCAACATCACTGGTGCAGATTCGCAATTGATCTTTGGTAGTGGTTCGCAAGTTACCCAAAACCCTGGTCAAACCAGCATATCATCCGCAGTTGGCCAGCAGAACACGATATTCATAAACGTAGGCGGCGGCCTTTTTACCACCGGCAGTAACGGGCAATACTTGCTGAATGGCGGAGCGGGTAACCAGAATGTTACGATTTTGGGGATCCTACAGGGGCCTGGTGACGGCCTTGCCATCGCGCTGGGTGACGGAGATGACAGTATCACGATAGGCGGGACTGCGAATGTCACGACCCAGAGCGCGGGTGCTGCGATTTTTAATGGGGGTATAGGCAATGACACCTTCAGCCTTAATTATAACGGCACTTGGATCCACAACACCCTCGGTTTTGAAACCATTAACATCAATCCCAACACGGCGGTAACGCTGACTGGCAGCAATGCAGACGCCACGCAAATCAACGTGCAGAGTGGGAATGTTACCGTGAACAGCGGCGCTCCGCTGGGTGTGTCCAACAGCGCCATTGATATTGGCCAGTTTGGCAACCTCAATCTCAACTACACCACGTCGGCAAACTTCAATCATACGTTGACCGGATCTGGTGGGCTGAACGTCGATTCATCGGGCAACACAATCACCTTTGGGGGTAATGGCAGTGGTTATAGCGGTGCAGTCGCGG
>Ga0075154_10001792_pt1 | contig 14693 bp, 13 predicted proteins | sample JI71714BDNA_FD_70965 | JGI IMG/M metagenome (GOLD analysis project Ga0075154, IMG submission 70965) | Wastewater effluent complex algal communities from Wisconsin, to seasonally profile nutrient transformation and Carbon sequestration -... | ecosystem: Engineered > WWTP > Effluent > Algae... | reverse complement strand
GGTCGCATCAGCGCTGAGGGTGCCTTGCAAAAAGGCAGGAAACCGTGATTTTCCGGTAATTGGTCGGGGAGACAGGATGCGAGTCCACTTTTCCGACCACCCGCAAAGCCCGGAAAACCGCGGGTTGCAGCACGCCGAAACCGGCGTGTGCACAGGCATGTGACATACGATGAATCCGGCTGCAAGGGCCGAATAACAGGTAGGGCACGGTGCTGATCGGCGAACGCGACCGGCGTGCCGGTATCGCTCATCCCGTCGCCAGCCAGCTGGGTTGGCAATCGTTCAGGGGCGTGTGGCGGTGGCTGCCGACCATGTCCGCTATGCCCCATTGGCGAAAAATTGCTGCCATTCAGCAACCGACCCCAGAGTGGACATTACTGCCGAGTCTAGGGCCAGCTCAGGTTCCGCGAGAGGCGATACAATCTGCAAACCCCGCAAACAGTGCCTCTGATTGATCTGGTGCGTCCTTGAACAAATTGTGATCTGCGTTCAGTGCTAGCACGAAGCCGGGAAGCTCCCCCACGGACGACAGGTAATCGAGGGTGCGAGGGTCCTTGTTCCCGAGCACTACCTTCGAACAGGGTCCGTGCGGCGTCACACCCTTCCATGGGAAATCTGCGTCGCCAATGAATCGTGAGGCGAACTCATCGAACGGGAGCATGCGCGATTGGCCAAATCTCAAGCCATCGCTTGATTGCTTGTAGATGTTAAAGGAGGCCCAATCTCCATACAGATGGCCTGCTGCCTCAGCCTTGTCCTTATCGGCAGCCATGGCGGAAAGGGCTCTTTTCAGATGATGCTGAAGGCCGTCCATAACCGGAACCAGAGAAAGAACGTCCATCTCTTGAATGCGCTCTTTTCCCAATGCAGCAAGGGCGAGATGATTGCCGAGACTAACGGTGATCAAGGGAAGATCAGCGCCCCGCTTATCGCGGTAGTAATCGACCGCCATCCTCACGTCTCGAGCAGCGATATCGAACTCCCTGGGCGCATTCAGCGTCCTAAGGTTCATCCCCCAATAACCGATGGAGGCGATTGTATAGCCTCGCTCGAGAAGTTGATGGTAAGGTGATTGCTGGATGTCTTCAGGCAGCCAATCGTTCAAGCGGCCGCGCCGTAACTGGCTGATGCGTTCGTCGCTGGCCCCTTCGCTGACGTGAAATGGGGCGCCACCAGGCCCACCCTGAATGTCGAGCACTACAGGCCCACCACTGGCAATCCCTGCCAGCCTGCTTTCGACTACAGGGACTCGTTGCTTTCCGAGCTGCAAGGCGATCAAGGACGATGTTACGCCTTGCTGTGTCCACGTCTCGCAGACCACTCGATCGGCCGCCTTGTTCTCGTCTGACCAATAGCGCGTGAGACAATCCAGCCAGTCGTGTCCAAGCCCCGTTTGCGGGAATTCGGATCGCGAATTGGCGATGATCTTCCGAAGCTGCTGATCGCGAATGTCGTCATCAGTTGGCGCGCTCCAGCGGTAGAGCGCCCCCGCCAGCAACACTAATGCAAACGTGGATGCAAGTATGGTCGATCTGCGCATCGAGCGCCCCCTTCGTCAGCATTCTCAATGCACTACAGGGTTTGATCGCGCAACAGCGATACAAAATCGAAAGCCTATCTCGATTACGACGCTACCAGCAGGTTCCCACCCATCTTCGGCCATGAGCAGGACCAGCCCGCGATCCCGAAAGCGGCATGGCAGCTTCGCCTCCCTGCTGGAAAATTCCTGCCCTTCTCCAATCGACCCCATTCCAGTCATTCAGTCCGTTTTCTGAGCTGAAGAGATGGGACTGTGAGCGGTCTTGCCAAGGTTTTGACTCGCAGCACGAGCCATGCTGGCGATACAAATTCAATACTACCTCAGCTGCTGCAGCAATTTGGTCCGATCTCGAACAGGTATTGGAAGAGGCAATGCCGATTCGGGCCTCTAATTCGAAGGTGCAGGGCCAGCGAGCAATGTCGCAAATTTGACTTATGCGGCTGATTTGTCAGCTAATTTGGGTTTTCCTTTCGTCACGAGGAATCGCTTGGCCCCGCGCAGGGAACGTTCTGCCGCGTCGAACGCCGAAAAATGGCGGTTTATCGCGCTCTTACTGAAACCTGTAGGGTTGCCTAACGCCAGAAAAAATGGAGACTTCTCAGCAAGTTAAATTTACAAATCCGCTTGAGGAGCTTGTGTGCAATTATTCCGATCCGAGGTGTTGGATAGCACAGTCGATCGCCTTCACGGCGAAGTGATCTTCAGCCAGCCCCTCTCCACCAAACTCTTTGTCGGTGCCCTTTTCAGCATTGTAGCAATTGCTGGTGTGTGGGTCAGCGTCGGCACATACGCGCGGATCGAGACGGTGCCGGGAATGCTCGTGACCAGCGTCCCCAGCGCCAAGGTTGTGGCGTTGCAACCTGGGGTGGTAAGCGAACTCTCGGTTCAGGAAGGGCAGTTGGTCCGCAAAGGCGACCGGCTGTTGGTAATCAATTCGGACCGCGGATCGACCGGCGGCGGCGATGTCGCTGGCAGAGGTCTTGGAGCGCTTGCCGTACGGCAGCAGCTGACCGAGGCTCAGGTTGCGATGGCGGATGGTAAGGCGACTGCCGAGCGTGGTCGGCTCGCTACCATCATCACCTCGGCAGAACAGCAGGCACTCAGCCTGCGCGATCAGATCGCGCTTCAGGAACAGGTGGTGGCCTCGAACCAGCAAATGTTCGATCAGGTCACGGCTGTGGTCGAACGCGGGTTCGTAAGCAAGGTCGAGCTGGAGCGTCGCCGCCAGACCCTGCTGTTATCGCAGCAGAGCCTTGCCAACCTTCGCCAGCAGCTCACCGCGAGAACTTCTGACGCGCAGCAGGCGCGTGATCAACTGGCAAGCGTTGCGATCGATGCCCAGCAAGGCGTCTCGCAGATCCGTGAGAGCTTGCAAGCGCTGAACGCAGAACAGGCCCGACTTGAGGGTGAACAAAGCTACGTCATCAGCGCTCCCATCGACGGACGAGTGACAGCATTGGCCGCAGGCGTCGGCCGCTCGGTCAACGCATCCCGTCCCGTCATGGTCATCGTGCCCGACGGCGCAGAGCTGGTGGCGGAACTCTATGCCCCAACCCGCGCGGTTGGCTTCGTCGAGCCCGGCAAGGAAACCCGGCTCCTCTACGACGCCTTCCCGTATCAGCGGTTCGGGAGCGTCGGCGGCAAGGTGGCCAACATCTCGCGCACGGCGGTTGATCCGCGCGAGACGGACATCCCGTTCCCGTTCGAGGAGCCGGTTTACCGGATCAAAGTCTCGCTTGATAAGCAGCGCATCGACGCGTTTGGCGGCCCCAGCCCGCTGCAGGCCGGAATGACGCTTCAGGCCAATATCGTGCTTGAGCGGCAGACGTTTCTTGCCTGGTTGCTGCAGCCCCTTAACGCCGTGTTGAACCGCACGGCATGAACAGCCCGCTCGACCTTGTGGAGTTTTCCGGGCGGCAACGTACCCCCTATATCCCACAAGGTGAGGCAAGCGAATGCGCGCTGGCGTGTCTTGCGATGGTGGCCGGGTTCCACGGCTACAAGACCGACCTCATCACCTTGCGCCAGCGCTACGGAATGAGCCTGAAGGGTGCGAACCTCAAGCAGGTGATGCAGGTCGCTGAGGACATCGGGTTCAATGCACGGCCGCTGCGCGGCGAGATCGAGGACCTGCCGCACCTTGGCATGCCGGCCATCCTGCACTGGAACCTCAACCACTTTGTGGTGCTGACTGCGATCACGGGCGGCATTCGCGGGCGACGCTACCACATCCACGATCCGGCACGCGGGGCCCTCGTACTGAGCGAGGCGGACGTCTCACGCTCATGGACGGGGGTGGCCCTCGATCTTCTGCGCTCTGAGAGCTTCAAGCCAAAGATCGAACAGCGCCAGCTTAACATCACCCAGCTCTGGTCCAAGATGACCGGGTTCTGGGGCACCATCCGTCAGGTCGTGCTGCTGTCGCTGGTGATGCAGCTGGTGATGCTGGCGACACCGTTCTTCCTGCAGATCTCGATCGACACTGTGTTCCCGGCGTTCGACAGCGACCTGCTGCTAATGCTGGCGCTCGGATTCGGCGGGCTGACGGTGATCAACTTGATGGCAAGCTGGCTGCGCTCGCTGGTCCTCGTGACCCTCTCTAACTCGCTGTCGTATCAGGTGGTGGTCAACCTGTTCCGGCACATGATGCGCCTGCCGCTCGACTACTTCGAAAAGCGGCACGTCGGCGACATCATCTCGCGGTTCGGTTCGACCGAACCTATCAGCCAGCTGATCAGCCAGGGTATGATCGCGGCCTTCATCGACGGGCTGATGGCGATGCTGACGCTGGCACTGATGTTCGTCTACTCGCCAGTGCTGGGCGGGGTCGCTTGCGTTGCGCTCGGACTCTACGTCAGTCTACGCCTCGCGTTCCTGCAGGCCATCAAGCTGCGCAACCTCGATGTCATCACCACGATGGCGAAGGAAAACTCGAACTTCATCGAGAGCGTGCGCGGGATTGCCGCGATCAAGGCGTTCGGGCAGGAAGGCAACCGCCAACGCCTGTGGCAAAAGAGCAAGGCCGATGCGGTCAATGCGCAAGTCAAGCTCGGGCGGCTGACCGCCGGGTTCGACGCACTGGGCCAGTTCGTAATCGGCGCCGAGCGGGTAGTGTTCGTCTACGTTGCGATCACCCTTGCATTCGACAGCGTTCTGACAGTCGGCATGATCTTCGCGTTCCAGGCCTACAAGCAGCAGTTCCTCGATGCAGGGATGCGGCTGACCGAGCAGGCAATCAACTACCAGATCGTCAAGGTCCACCTCACCCGCATTGCCGACATCGCGCTCTCGCCAATCGAGGAGGGCGGGACGGAGAAAAGCAACGACGAGCCGGACTTCACCAAACCGCTCGTGCTTGACCGTGTCTTTTTTCGATACGGCACCAACGAGCCGATGGTTCTGAACGGTGCAAGCCTGACTATTGAGCCTGGCGAATTCATCGCCATCACCGGTCCCTCAGGTGGCGGCAAGACCACGCTGATGAAAATCTTGATGGGATTGTTCGAACCCACCAGCGGAGCCATACGCCTCGGTGATAGGCCGATCTCTTCCTACCGCAAGGGCAAGTATCGTTGCTGCATCGGCTCAGTGGCCCAAGGTGACATGCTCTACGCCGGCTCGCTTGCCGAGAACATTGCCTTCTTTGATCCCGAGATCGACATGGCCCGCGTCCGAGAGGTTGCCCGCATGGCGCAGATCGACGGCGAGATTGAGAAGATGCCAATGGGCTACGAGACGCTTGTCGGCGACATGGGCTCAGTGCTGTCGGGCGGGCAGTTGCAGCGAGTGCTGCTTGCGCGAGCGCTCTATCCGGATCCCAAAATTCTGATCCTCGACGAAGGCACCGCCAATTTAGATGTCGAGAACGAAGCGAAAATCCTAGACGTGCTGAAGGCGCTGAAGATGACGCGTATTGCAGTCGCGCACCGGCCTGCGACCTTAGAGAACGCTGAGCGGGTGGTTGTGGCTGCGTCCGGAGTACTGCGGCGAAGCTCATGCGAGGTGCCTCGCCGTCGAACAAACTTAGGCATCGCGGTATTTGCTCCTGCGTCTCAGGCCGCAACCATCCAATCAGATTTTCCAGACTCATTCGGGGATTCATCCGCGTCGTCCCCGCTTGATCCCAACTTAATCGGCGCGGAGAAACCGTTATGACAGGAGTCAGCATGGCTTATCAGAACAATCTCAGGGAATCGGGGTTCCGGGAGCTCGGACCACAAGAGCTCGAAGCGATAAGTGGAGGCCAAGAGGTGATGGGCAATCCAATCACGGTCACCGGAAACAGGGGTGATACGTGGACGGTGAGCATTACTCCTGGCGATTTGGCTCTTATCGGAGTGTTCACTTTCGGGGCCGGACCGTCGCTGCCCGGCATTGCGCAAGAAGCGCCCGGTGACGGCGGCGGTTTTGGGCCAGCTCCTGGGGCAATTAGCCCAGAAGAACGCCAGCAGCTCCTTAACGCGAATGAAGACAGCGATCTGCGGGAGAATATTGAACGGACTCTCGAAGCGGTAGTTAATGCTCTCGATGAGAACGGCTCCGACTGGACCTTCGAGTACAACGAGGCCAATGGCGGCTTTATTGGATTGTCAAGCAGTGGCGATGCTCGGACCTATACATCTGCGCAAGCTGAGCAAATCTTCAATCAAGTAATCACCTGAATATCTTTTGACCCACGTGGCCTATTTGGCCACGTGGGCTTTGCAAGCGTATAGGAGGACCTGACTTGCATTTTCATATTTTGGCAAGGCTATTGTCATCCATCTCATTGTTGCTATTTTCTAGTGGGACCTTACTCGCGAGAGATCTCGTTCAGGATAGCACATATGAACCTTTAAAACCCAACCTCGGCGAATTCATTGAAAAAAACGTAGATCAAATAAGAATTGAATGCACAGATAGGCGAGACGAGATCGTCTCTGTAAGAGGTGTAACAGTACTTTGTTATCATGGAATTATTTCCAAGACACCTAGCGTCGATGAATACAGACGAAAATATTCAATTGTGTATCTAAATTCTCCTGGTGGCGACATTGCCCATAGTTTTGTTCTTGGTCGAGAAATTTTCGGAAACGGGGCGTACGCGCTTATCGATGAACAATGCCACTCAGCATGCGGAAGCTATTTAGTACCCAGCCCGAAACGAATTTATATCGCGGATAAAACAGTAATAAGCATGCATACATCAACTCCTCGAACCGCAAAAGACTTTATCTTCATGCGGCACCCAAAAGAGCTTGCAGATCTTAAAGCAAGTATCCGATCATCCAGTGGGATTTTAGACGAAAATGATTCTATCGTCCCATTAATATTAGAGTACGATAGTTTTTTTCAGAATTTTGTATTGGAGGAAATGAAATATTTCAAATATATTGCCAGAGATGTTGCCTTTTCCCAAAGATATAGGGAGGTATTTAGAACTCTTGCTCGGCGCGATCCTTATAGTTGCGGACCTCAGGCCGGCCTTCATTTGATAATAGGTCCGAAATATCTTGAGGAATTCGACATCAGAGTTATTCGTCCGTGGTTCCCTGCCGACCGTGCCGATTTTGTCGCTTTATTGCCAAATGCGAGCAAAACAGATGCTTTGATTTATGACTTTGACGATCATCCTTTTTGGATCCCGGGAAAAGGTCTCGTGAGTCCCGCGTATTGCATGGGCAGTTAGTGATGTGAGGCAAGGGGATGGTCATCAACCGCTGGGCTGCCTCATCCTCGCGGGCACGCCTGGCGATCTCCTTGTCGAGTAGCGCGACCTGCTCGTTCAGCTGCTCGAGCTGGCCGGTCATTACCAAGAAGATCGCGCGCGCCGCTTTGGGCAGCGATGCGCCGGTCTCCTCGCCTTCCTCGAGCAGGCTTGCGAGCACGGTCACATGCGAGGGACCTTTGGGAGCGACCCATCCGAACTCGGTCAGATGACCGCGGATCGCATTGATCAGCTCCGTGCGCTGGCGCACCAGCAGATCGCGGGTGCGGAATACCATGCCCGCCGCCTGCTGTGCTTCGGTCTTGATCGCGGCATAGCGCATGCTCGGGCGCTGGGGTGCCTCGCAGATGGCCTCGGCATCGACCGCATCGTTCTTGTTCCGCTTCACGAACGGATTCACGTAAGCCGGCGGGACCAGCTTCACCTCATGGCCCAGCGAGGCAATCTCGCGGGCCCGCCTCGTGTGCTCAAGGATACCGGGGTCAAGCTTGGCAATTTGTCGAAATGCGCTCTCCGGTCGCCGATCAGGAGCATGTTGATGTTCCTGACACCCTGCAAGCCGCTCTGGAAAGCGACCCAATGGCGACGGCTGCATGGAACACCATGGCCCCGGGGCGCAGGCGCAGGGCGGCGCAACACGTCTTCTTAGCGAAGTTGGAGCCCACCCGTCAACGACGTGTTGAGCCGCCATTCGCCTATCATCCGCATAGAAATCGCTCCGATCAGCGGTCTGAAGATTTTTACGCAGCATGGGAAATTGTGGACGCAACAGGTCCCGATGGAAGTTGAAAGCCGCCATTCCGTTTCCCACCCAGTTGCAGCCATAAGCGGGGCTGATGTGTGATCCCGAAAGCGGCGTGTCGGCTTTGCCCTGCTCGCGAAAAATTCCTGCCGGTCAGCAAGCGACCCCATTGTTGACTTCCGGCTCAAATCGTAAGTAGCAAATCGGGTCAATCTTCGCTTGCCTCGTCATGGAGGCGTAGATGCTGCAAAATCTAACGGCTTTGATGGAGGGCAATAGATTGGAAAGAATTCGTAAAAACAGATTTGCGACCTTCTTGCTTTTCACATTTGTTTTTGTTCTCTCTAAACAAGTAGGCGCCTTCCTCTTTGGGAACGAATACAGTCTCCTTTTGGACATCTTTACGTCCTCGATGATCATCGGAGTCTTGGTTTTTGTTGTTTTTCGAAAAAGGTTCGATACTTAGAGGTTATCCGCGAAATTTATTATTGGCATTCAGTGAAGACTCTGATCTGAACAATAAGCTGCGTTCGCAGTTCCGGAGGCTCTAAGCCGCCATTCGCCTTCCCACCCAGGCCCGGTCATCCCGCTTACCTCGCTGCAACGCCAAAACCGGACATTAGCGGGGCAGCGTCAAGGGGCTGGACGGTATGGCGGAGGCCAAATTGCGTAAGCCTCCGCCTGCCAGCGCTAAATCCTAGCCTGAAATTCCTCCCTTGTTCTGTCCCGCGAGCGCTGCAAACGCAGCCTCGACGATCGCCTTGTCTTGATCACGCGCCTTCTGAAACTCGGGCGCCTTGGCAGGAAACAACTTTTCCAGTTCGAGATAGCGATCTTGTAGACGCTGCTCGGCAGCGTCGAGCGCTTTGCCGGTATCGAGAGCCTTTTGACGCAACCGGAACATCCTGAAGACCCATTCCGGCGCGCCGCGTAATTCGACGATTTTCGGCTCGCCTTCCGGTAGCGGCGAGGGGAATATCTCCAGCCTGTTGTCCGCCACACGGGCATGGTGGTCACTTTTGATCACCGTATCCAGCAGTGCAACTGACTGATAAAGGGCGTTGTTACGCTGCTTGAAGTCATCCCTGTCGCTTTGCAGCTTCGCCTTTTCGGCTTCTAGAACCGATTTTTCACCGCGAAGCCGTTCGGCATCCATTTTCAACGTCCTCCGCTCTGCTTCGAGGGCAGCCTTGTCAGCTTCTATGGCTTTCAAAGCGGCCTGTTCGGAGGACAATTCCGATTTGATACGCTCGAGATCGGCTTCTGTCTGCGTGGTTGCAGCCATTGCCGCGCCACGCCTGGCTTCAGCTGCTTTAGCGCCTTCCAACGCCACACTTTCTTTCTGGGTCGCTTCGCCAACCCGGATCCGAACACGTTCGAGATCATCGTTTGCTGCCGAGAGGGCAACTTGCGTCTGGGCAAAGTTGGCTGACGCCGCCTTCGCAAGCGCCTCGGCTGCATTAGCCTTGCGCTCTCGCTCCGCCGCCACAGCGGCGGCGGCTTTGTTGGCACTCTCTTGCTCGATGGCGACGGCCATTCGGTGGTCGGCCGTCCAAGTCTTTTTGATCGCGCTCTGCTCTGTTGCCTTTGCCTTGATGACGCGTTCGACCAGCTTTTGACGCATGCCTCGAACGCGTTTGGCAATCGCGGTTCGCTGCTCACGGACGCGGATCGCGTGCCGCATCGCAATGCTCAGCCAGTCGGGCAAAGGACTTTCCATGGCAGACTGTTCTTTCTCAGACAGTAATCCCGGCTTGATCGCAGGTGACCTGGTGCGGGTGTCCCATGCTGCCGCAAGATTGCCGGTCAGGACACGACTGAATACCTTGATTTGGACGATGGTGGTTGCAAGGTCGCGTTCGCGGCTCGTGATCGATGCCTCTTTCTGGTTGAGTTCCGTGTCGCGGATGCGTGCGGCCCTATTTTCTGCTTCGAGGCGTTCCCGCTCGGCCACCTGCAGTGCAGCTATCCCGGCCAGTTCTTGCTCGCGTTTTTCGATCTGCGCAGTCCGCTGAGCTGTTTCCGCTTCCCGCGTCGCTGCGACAGACTCCCGCTTTCCGAGTTCCGCTATCCTGTTTTCAAGAGCAAGCGCCGCTGCCTCATGCGCCGCGATGCGCCGCGCGAGCTCTGCCTCTTTCTCGGTAAAGGCCTCTTCGCGGACGCGAAATTCCTCGGTCTGGGCAAAGTGCTCAAGTTGAGCCTTATGGAATTCTTGCTTAGCGGCGTCGAGCTTGCCGAAACCGTCGGCAAGCTGCTGATCGTAGAATTCCAGCACCTGGCGTTCGTTGGCCAGCCGGGCGGCTTCTGCGTCAAGTTCCCGCTGCCGCCGAAACAGCTCTCGCTCTTCCTTCTGCAGCCTGAGCTTGTATTCCTTCAGCGTGGTGTGCCGGATTTCAAGGCCGCGCGTATCTTCACCGCGTGTAAGACCGAGGTGCGCGACATAGCCATGATATTCTGTCTGCAGGTCGGCCAACCTGTCGCGATGCCCACCAAACATTTCGTGGAAGGACAAGCGCCAAACCTTGGGGGCTTCGGCCTCTTCCTTCGCACGGCGGGCAATCCCTTCTGGCGTGCTGGGCTTTTGTCCCCTGGTTTTCACGATGGCAGAGTAGAGCGGCAGACCGACGAACTGCACGTGCGGTGTGCTTTCATCAAGGTGCGGCGTGAATGAGATGAGGCCCTCGCCGAACTTGTCTTCCGCGTATTTAAACTGCGTCTTGAGCCACTCGATTTTCTGTTCGGTGGATGCGTTCGCCCACCATTCTGGTGACGCCGTGACCAGAACCTCAACAGCAAGGATTTTCCCTTTTTCCCAGACGGCGCCCTTGTCCTGCAGAACCTTTTGCGCGCGCTCGCACATGGTCCCGGGCAGGTCTACCCAGTCGATAGGGGTTGGCGCGCCATGAACCGTGCCGGCGGGAATCTTGCGGTTGTTGTGCCCGTCAACGGCTTTCAGCACCTTGTAGTTATGGATCTTGCCGATCCGCATGATGGCATAGTGGGGACGATCAGCCATGTCTGAGGCCTCCTCTGCAATGTATGTGCTCGGCGCGGTCATCGATGTGCAGGGCGGGTAAGATACCTTTGGAATCGAGGATGGCCTCCGCATACACGTGCGAAGCGTGGTGCCATCCGTACTTCTGTTCGGCGGACGCGTACGCCACCAATGGTATCCTGACGCTAACGTCTGGATCTATCAGACGTGCTTTGAAAGTATGCGGCTGGCGGTTGGCAACAGCATGGTGCACCTCTGGCTTGGTAAGGTGCGAACCATTGTCGATGTGCGAGACGGTGGATGTTGAAAGCTTAATCATGGCGAACGTGTTCTCCGGACAGGATTGGTTTCGACATTGAATTAAAGTGACACTCACTCCGGGGTAATTCTGCGAATTACCCCCCATTCGTCGCCATGACGGTGCATGGCGAAGGGTTGCCCCTCCTGCCTTTCGGCTCGGGGCAGCGGCGGCCAGATGGCCGCCGCATGTCGGATCGCGCTCAGGCTGTGCCATTCGCCGGTCCTCCGTTTGTTTCGCTCTCGCCCGGTGCGGGCTGTTTCGGTTCAAGCGGCAAGGCACCCTGCTGGGCGCCGCCGTTCGACCGAGAGAGCGAAGTGTTGATGTTTTCGTCTGAGCTGCGAACAGTCGGCACAGGTGCCGAGCGGCTCGCCTCCGGCTCGCCGCCGGTCTCCGCCGGGTTCGGACTATCGTCCTCATCGTCGGAGTTCATAAATCGGGGCACCGCATGCTCGGCCGCCGCGCGTGCCAGTGTGTCGATCTCGTCCTCCGAACGCGTCCGGACCAAAGCGGGCGGGGCCGCCGTGGTTGACGCGTTCGGGCTCTCGTCGGTCGGTGCCGGGTGCGGCACCGTGGACGAGCGCGGCTGGACCTGGCCAGCATCGAGCTGAGCTGCCGAACGCGTTTGGTCCGCAGCAGCTGGTGCTGTTGCGGTAAACGCGCTCGCAATCTCGTCTGTCGGCGACGACGCCGTCGCCGTGGACGAGATCTGTTGATCGCAAGCCGGTGGCTGATTGCTCAGCCTGGCTTGCGTGGGCAATTCATCAGCCCGTTCGACGTCGGTCGATGGTGCTCGTGCAGTGTTCGGGATGCCGTCCACGCCATCATCGGCGCTGACATCTTCGATCTCGTCGGCCACTGCCCCGAGCGATGTGAGCAGGCGCATCGCCTGGTCGACCATCGCATCGAGGATCGTGACGCTTGAATGTAGCTGCTGCTTCATTGCAAACAGGGCGGGTATAATGCCCGATCCTTGAAGCCGCTCGCTTTGCCAGCGCTTGATGTAATGCAGGTAGGTCTCGAGGCTTCCCTCGCCGCCGCAGGCAGCTTTCAGGTCGCGGGTCGAGAGAACCTTCGCGGTTTTGTTGAAGTGGGTATCAAGGTGGATTTTGGCCACTCCATAGGGTGGCGCTTTAGGTTTTGATTTCATGTGCAATTCTCGCCGCTGCGAGATCGACGTCGACGTGCCGCCCTGTCAGCAGGGCAAAAGCAAAGGCCGCCAGCGCCGTTCCCGGCGTTGAAAAGAGCGGGTGCGCATTGGGGCGTCCCGCAGTTCAAGCTGACGAGTGAGTTTTAGGGGGCAGACCAGCTCTGTGGAGGCTGGCTGAGCTGCCGGATCGCGGCGGCCAGAGGGTTTCGACTATAGTATCGGGTGGCATAAGATCTACCGCTTGCCATTACTGATACCATTGCATCGTCGAGCGTATCACGCCGATGACCGATCAATACCCATCCTAGAATGATGAGAATGATCGTAGTCATAGAACGAACTCACGCTTGTGTTGGTTGTAAGCATCATTGTAGGTCGCGGAATCACAGAACCAAAGGGTTCGACAAATATTTTTGAAAATTTTTTTATCAAAAAATTCTAACTGATTTTTTGCGGCCCCTTGCGCGGTATTTGTCTGCCCAAAGGAGGCGGCAGCGCGTAATGCTCGAGGCATGCCGCCTCTGAGGGAAAATCCTTGTCCTGAGCCCGCCGGGTGAGGCGGTTGAAGAAGGGAAAAATTGAAGTGGCCCTTCGGCCGACCTCGCAATGACGAGGTAAATGTATGAATAAAATGATGAACGCCGACGGTGACCCCGCCGCCGGGATTGCCGAACAGGGGGTGCGTATCCTTCGCCCCATAGCCAGGCTGGATGATTGGCCAAGGATGGGTGACCCGGCGAGCCGCGGCCCGGTGATTGCAGTCGTCGATGTCGAAACCGAGGGTCTCGATCCAGAAACAGATCAGGTGATCGAGATCGCAGCCGCACTTGTGCGGACTGACAGCGAAGGGCGGATCACATCTATCTTGGGCAAGGCATACGGCCTCCAGGATCCCGGCCGCCCGCTGATGCCGAAGATTGCGGCGCTGACGGGGTTGTCGGATGCCAAGCTCGAGGGACAGGCAATCGACATCGGGAAAGTGACTGCCGTCATCGCCCGGGCTGATGCGATCCTTGCCCATGGCGCCCGGTTCGATGCCGGGTTCGTGCGCCGGCTGCTGCCGGGTGTCGCCCATCTGCCGTGGGTGTGCAGCCTGAACGACATCGATTGGCGCGGACACGGTTTCGACGGGCGGGCGCTCGGCCACCTGCTGGTGCAGCAGGGTCTGTTCGCGCCCAAGGTGCATAGCGCCGGTGACGACGTGACTGCGACCGTCAACCTGCTCGCCACCGTTCTGCCAAACGGCCGAACGGTGCTCGCAGAGGCGCTGGCCAATGCGCAGGTGACGACCACCCGGATCGACGTCGAAGGCCAAACCTTTGACGCCAAGGCCGATCTCAAGCGGCGCGGCTATCACTTCGACTGGGTCCGGAAGGTATGGTGGTCCGAGGTTGGCGAACCTCAAGCCGACTACGAGGAAAGCTGGATCACCCGGCACTATCCCCGCCTGCGGGTGAGGAGGACGCCGATCACCTGGCATGAGCGGCATTGCTGATCGTTAGCGATGGGGCGGCCCTGCTGGCCGACTGGTCCTGAAAAGCGGGGCGGTGCGCGAGGCACCGCCCCGTCCCTGTTCTGACAGATAAAAATGAGCCTCTCCTGTGAAGGAAAAAAAGGGGCTTCGGCCTGCGCGGCATTCGCTCAGGCCGTCACACAACAAAAAGGAATGGAATATGATTGACTTGAACCTTGGCGGGGCCTGTCCCCGCCGGCCGCTGACCTATGTCCTGACGAGAGCTATGTGGCACCCGTGCGGCCCCGCCGACACCTCCATCGAAGGCTGCGAGCTGGGCGTGGGCGCGTCCAACGGCGAGCTGGGCGAAGGCATCAACGTAATGGCCGACGTGGTCTTTCGCACCAAGACGCCGTGGGTGCTGGCGAACTTCGCCGACGACGTCACCACTAGGTGCGACGGACTCTTCATGATCAAGCCAATGGGAGATGAAGTTCTGATCGGCTTGGTCGAGCCCTACATCTTGCGGAAGGGGTCACCCCTGATCCTTGTGGGTGGAGACCGGTCCCGTGCCTTTTCGATCGATGCAGCTGGCAAGCTGATCGAATGCCCCGTTCCACCGACATCACGGATGGCCGCTGGTGTTGATCGCGGCTGGGCAGAAATCAGGCGGCGTATGGCAGACGTGATCGAGGGAACCGCCTTCCGCTATCCCAGCTGGACATTCTGCGTCGACGTCAAACACGTCCCCGTATTCTGATCGGCCACCCTTTCATCACCACCCAATCACCAGACGGGCGGCGCTCTC
>Ga0075154_10001790_pt1 | contig 14699 bp, 10 predicted proteins | sample JI71714BDNA_FD_70965 | JGI IMG/M metagenome (GOLD analysis project Ga0075154, IMG submission 70965) | Wastewater effluent complex algal communities from Wisconsin, to seasonally profile nutrient transformation and Carbon sequestration -... | ecosystem: Engineered > WWTP > Effluent > Algae... | reverse complement strand
CTGGCGGAGGGAGAGGGATTCGAACCCTCGATAGAGTTTCCCCTATACACCCTTAGCAGGGGTGCGCCTTCAGCCACTCGGCCATCTCTCCGCGCTACGTTGCGGTGCGTATATTAATGTTTCAGGAAAATAAGTCAAACAAAATTTTGAGCCACATTGTGCGATTGCCGACCTTTTAAACAATCTGCGCAATTAATCGCTTAACTGGCCACTTTTCACACAACAAAACAATAAAAACAATGATTTACCAAAACAGATTTATTGGTCATCATCCTGGCTGTAACTGCCTGGAGTGCCTTTTTCTGCCTGTATCCGCATGTAGATTTCTTCACGGTGCACAGAGACTTCTTTTGGTGCATTCACACCAATACGGACCTGATTACCTTTTACACCTAAAACAGTGACAGTGACTTCGTCACCAATCATTAAAGTCTCACCAACGCGACGGGTCAAAATAAGCATTCGTTTGCTCCTATCCTTTAGTCCCAGCTATATATACGACGCTTAGCCTTTCACCAACGCGTCCATGTTTTCAATCATAACTCAGCATTCAAATTTATGAAAATCCAGCGATTAATTATCGCTGCCGAACAAAACCTGATGCAATTTCGCTGCAGCGGCTTCCACCAGCTCAGGCGCCATCAATACAGAGAAGCGCGTGTCGGTTTGAAGCATACCCCAGATTTGGATATTCAGTTGCTTCAGTAACTGGCGGATCCGCCCAGCCACATCTGCCTGCGTGCCCATCGCACTCCCTACGACCGACAGTTTAGCAAGATTTGACTGTATCCGGTGCGCTGCACCCTGACAATTTTTCAGCAAATTCTGTATATCGTCAGCGACTTGCGTCCAATCATGGCCAACAATGGCAACTTGAACTCTCAATAATCCATTACTTTGAGTGTCCTGTTGCACCATATCCGTTTCGACATGACGTTCCGCCAATAGGTTTAGCAAAGAACAAAAATCACTTTGCCGCAAATCATTGACGTGCAAAAAGGTCAATCCTTGCTGACACGCAATACCGGAGATGCCACCCAGCGGCCCCAGGTTGTCGTCATAGGTCATCAAAGTACCGGCATCAGGCCGAAACGTTGATAACACCCGCAACGGTACTCTAAAGCGCCCGGCATATTCGACCGAGCGCGAATGCAACACTTTTGCCCCCACACTGGCAAGCTCGAGCATGTCATCAAACGGGATCTGTGCCAGCCGGCGCGCTCCGGAGCAAATCCGCGGATCTATTGTGTATACGCCATCAACATCTGTGTAGATCTGACATTCGTCTGCTTTTACCGCAGCAGCAATTGCCACAGCCGACGTATCAGACCCGCCCCGCCCCAATGTAGTCAAGTTGCCTTCGATATCACGGCCCTGAAAACCTGCAGCGACCACGATATGGCCCTGTTCCAGCTCCTGCTGCAGCCGGGCTGTATCCACCTGCTCAATCCTGGCTTTGCCAAACTTATTATCCGTATGGATACAAATTTGGTCCGCCAGCAAGGAAACTGCGGGATATCCCCGTTTAACCAGCGCAATAGCCAATAATGCGACTGTGACCTGCTCGCCGGTTGCAGCCAGCACATCGAGTTCGCGCGCGCTGGCTTTGATATCGATCCGCTGCGCCAAACCCAGTAATCGGTTGGTTTCACCTGCCATTGCAGATACAACAGCTATTACTTTATGCCCGGCCTGCACGGTGCGGATAATGAGTTCCGCCACAGCCTCAATGCGTTCGGTGGTTCCGACTGAGGTGCCACCGAACTTTTGTACCAGTAATGCCACCTGTTACAGCTTCGCTGCCAGATAGTCTGTGGCTGCCGCTAACACTTTGCCAAGACCTGCGACGTCAGTACCACCAGCCTGAGCCAGGTCAGGCTTACCGCCGCCTTTGCCGCCGAGTTGTTCGGCCGCCCAGCCGACCAGCTGACCAGCATTGACTTTATCCGTCAGATCTTTGGTGACGCCTGCGATCAGGCTGACTTTGCCGTCACTGGCTGTGCCAAGCAGAATGACGCCGGAGCCGATGTTGTTTTTCAGCTCATCGACCATGGTGCGGAAACCTTTTGGATCCACGCCAGACAGCTCTGCAATCAACACTTTAGTACCGTTGATAGCAACTGCTTTTTCCAGTAATGACGCACCGGCAGCACTAGCCATTTTTGCTTTTAGTTGTTCCAGCTCTTTTTCCAGCAGTTTGCTGCGGTCCAGGGTCTGTACCACGCGATCAGCAATCGACAATACATCCCCTTTTAGCAACGCTGCCACTTGCTGTGCCTGTTGTTCCAGCTTGTGCAGGTAAGCCAGGGCGCCTGCGCCAGTGACGGCTTCAATCCGGCGCACACCGGCGGCAATGCCGCTTTCCACCACAATCTTAAACAGACCGATATCACCGGTACGAGCCACGTGCGTTCCGCCGCAAAGTTCAATCGAGAACTCGCCCATCGACAACACGCGCACGTCGTCGTCATATTTTTCGCCAAACAGCGCCATCGCGCCGGCTGCTTTGGCCGCATCAAGCTGCATCAACCGGGTCAGGACTTCATGGTTGGCCTGAATTTGTGCGTTCACCAACGCCTCAATCTGCCGGACTTCGTCGGCTTTGACCGCTTCAAAATGGGCGAAGTCAAAGCGCAGACGGTCAGACCCGACTTGTGAACCTTTTTGCACCACGTGTGCGCCTAAAACCTGCTGTAACGCAGCATGTAACAAGTGGGTTGCTGAGTGATTCTTACGAATTGCGCTGCGACGTTCGTTATCAATTTGCGCATCGACACGCTCACCGACGCTTAACGTACCGGTAATAGTGCCGCGATGGGCAAAGGCTTTGCCGATTTTGATCGTGTCAGCCACGGTGAATACGGCACCGGAAGCCAGTGTTAAAGTACCGGTGTCCCCCATCTGACCGCCGGATTCCGCATAAAATGGCGTCTGGTCGAGGATCACCAGCGCCTGCTGGCCGTCGATCACAGATTCAACTTTGTCACCGTCACGCACGATTTCCAACACAACAGCATTGCCGTGCTGCTCGGTGTAACCAGTAAAATCCGTCACTTGCTCTGAAGTGACTGTCTGGTTGTAGTCTTGGCCAAAGCTGGAGGCGGCCTGCGCGCGTTTACGCTGCGCTTCCATCGCGGCTTCAAAGCCAGCCTGATCCACGCTGTAGCCTTGTTCACGCGCCACGTCACTGGTTAAATCCACCGGGAAGCCATAAGTGTCATACAGCTTAAAGACCACTTCACCGGGGATTTCTTTGCTGTCGCCAAGGGCAGCTAATGCGTCTTTGAGCAATAACAAACCGCGTTCCAGCGTCTTGCCAAACTGCTCTTCTTCCATCCGCAGTACTTTTTCGATAACGGCTTGTTTTTCAATCAGTTCCGGATAGGCTTCGCCCATTTGCACTGCGAGTTCAGCCACTAACTTACTGAAGAATACGCCTTTGGCGCCGAGCTGATTGCCATGGCGCACAGCACGACGGATGATGCGGCGCAGCACATAACCACGGCCTTCGTTCGATGGCATCACACCGTCGGCGACCAGGAAAGAACAAGACCGGATATGGTCGGCGATCACGCGCAGCGACTTGTGATCTAAATCGGTGGTCCCTGTGATCGCCGCTGCTGCTTTGATCAGGCCCTGGAAGATGTCGATTTCATAGTTGCTGTGCACGTGCTGCATAATGGCGGCAATACGTTCCATCCCCATGCCGGTATCCACGCTTGGTTTTGGCAGCGGTTCCATCCGGCCATCGGCGTGACGATTGAACTGCATAAAGACGTTGTTCCAGATCTCGATGAAACGGTCGCCGTCTTCCTCTGGTGAACCCGGTGGACCGCCGTAGATATGGTCACCGTGATCATAGAAAATCTCGGTACAAGGACCGCAAGGACCGGTGTCACCCATGGCCCAGAAGTTGTCTGAAGCAAATGGTGCGCCTTTGTTGTCGCCGATGCGGATCGCACGTTCGACAGGCACGCCAATCTTCTGGGTCCAGATGTCAAAAGCTTCGTCATCAGTGGCGTATACCGTGATCCACAGTTTTTCTTTCGGTAACTGCAACACTTCAGTCAGGAATTCCCAGGCGTATTTAATGGCGTCTTCTTTGAAATAATCACCAAAGCTGAAATTCCCCAGCATTTCAAAAAAGGTGTGGTGACGGGCGGTATAACCGACGTTTTCCAGGTCGTTATGCTTACCACCGGCACGCACACAACGCTGCGACGTCACGGCACGGTTGTAGCTCCGTTTGTCCTGGCCAAGAAACACATCTTTAAATTGCACCATGCCGGCGTTGGTAAACAGCAACGTTGGGTCATTGCCCGGGATCAACGAGCTGCTGGAAACAATTTGGTGGCCTTTGCTGGCAAAGAAGTCCAGAAACGCGCGGCGCAGTTGCGCAGAGGTCATATACATATGCTGTCCTAACTATCTGAATGTTGTAATGCGTAACGGATCTGCTCTGAATTGAAGCCACGGCGTTGCAAAAACGCCATCCGTTTTAATCTTTCTTTGTCTGAACCGGCTGCCGCTTCGCCGAATTTCTTCTGCGCGCAGCTGCGGGCCAGCTCAAACCAATCCGGTTCGGCGTCATCAAGCGCCTGTTGTACTAAATCGTTCGTCAACCGGTGTTGTCGACTGAGCTGTCGCAACACGGCAAGCCCCTGTCCTTTGCTGATGCAGTGTCGCAATAACATCTCTGCAAAACGCTGATCTGACTGATATTGCTCCTGCTGACAGCGTAACAAAGTCGTTTGCGCCAATTCTGCCGTGACACCCCGCTGTTGCAGTTTCTCCAGCAGTTCATGGCTGCTGTGATCGCGCCGGCTCAGCAAACCAATGGCTAATTGCCAGGCTTGCTGCGCCGTCAAAACTTCAGGTTCAGACTTCAAACACTGTCGCCTCATCCGGCCGTGCCGGCGTCAGCACAAAAAATTCGCGAAACGACAGGAAAAAGCTGATGGATAACCAGGGTAATACCAGGATCCAGGAAATCAGCATCGTCAGCGGGCCCGTAAGCCCCAGCACGACAGACAAAACACCAAACAGCGTCAGCGCCGGTACATTACGCCAACAGGCCATAAAACTGGCCTGCAGCACCGGCCACAGCCGCTGTTCGCGCAAGAAGTAAATCACCGGCACCGCATAGGCAAATAACATAGCGTTTACAGCCGCAAGTGCAACCAAGGCAAACAAAGCGACCAGATCGGGCTGGCCCGCTTCCCACAATGGGATTTGCTGCTGCAACAGTAACTGACTGGGGATCGAAAACAGGATATTGACACCGGCCAAGCGGATAAAAGCAACACGATGCGCGCCTTCCTGCAAGGGTTGCCACAGCATGGCTAAAGTGATGGGCTGTTGTTGTTGGACACGCACAATGCCGTCATAAAAGCCTGCGAGCAAAAAAGGCCCAAGCAAAGCGGCAACGACTGCCAGCAAGGGGTGCAATAATCCAAACAAGGATACCGACAACATCACCCAGAACATCAGTAACAATAACATCTGGCTGCGCATCAGCAACCAGCCTTGCTTTATCCACTCAAGCCCGGCTTTTGCCGGTGCCCGGCGGATCACCAGTTGTAATTTCATCTGGAACTCTCCTGCGATTCAGGGCTCACATCACCTGCATTTGCAGAGCGTAACCAATTTAGATATGCACCAGAGCCGGCATCCTGCTCTGCCGGGGCAAAAGCGGCGAAATGCCGTGGCTGGGACGGGTCGAACGGACCTTGTTTTACCTCAAGAAACACAGCGCCTTCGCCTGCAGCGACGATACTGTGCCATTGTCCAGGCGCCAGCTCCAGCCCAACCAGCGTTGACCCTGCCGCTAATGTCCGGCGTGAAGTCACGCGTCCGGCATCGTCAAACTGGAAAAAATCGACGCTGCCGGCCAAGACCACAAACAATTCCCATTGCTGCGCGTCCATATGACGATGCGGCGGTACATAGCTGTCTGGCTGAATGGCAATGACCACGCGCTGGACGGATTCAGCAAAATCCTTGTGCAGATTCATAAATGCGCGTCGCCGCGGGCTCTGCGCCGCAGCGTGCAGTAATTCTGTAAATAAGGATTGATCTAATAACATGCCAGCGAATTTCATGATAAACACAGTTATGAAAGCGGCCTATCATACTGCAATTCAAGGGGCATCCCATAGCCTAAATCGGCCATGCTCTGCACAAAAAAGGTGCCAAAGGCACCTTTTTCATAGAATCAAACCGAATTATTCGCGGACTATTTCCATCTCGGCGGTCAGATTGGTTGCACCATCCACTTTTTCCATCTGCCACAGCAGGTAACGACTGTCGACGTGGATGGAGCGGTTGAGTGCCGGGTCATAATCATAGTTGCCAATAATCCCTTCGATGACGCCATCGAACAGCAAGCCAACCAGCTCAGCTTTGCCGTTTAAAGTCGGTGAACCTGAGTTACCTCCTGTGGTATCAACGGTGCTAAGGAAATTAACCGGTACTGTTTTCAGTTCTGGATGCGCGTAAGCATTGAAGTCACCAGCGGCAATGGCTGCCAGCTGGGGTGCCGGCGCATTAAACGGGCTTTGGCCAGTTTGTTTTTCCGTGATGCCTTTTAAAGTAGTAAATGGCTGATAAGCCACACCGTCGCGTGGCTGATAACCTTTCACTTCACCAAACGTCACCCGTAAAGTGCCGTTTGCATCCGCATAGACCGGTTTTTGGCTGGCTTTATTAAAAGCAATCACCGCCTCCATCACCTTCGGCCGTGCGACCGCTAATTTACCTAACTGGTTTTTCTGTGCGTTTTCCAGCGCTAAATCAGTTTCAGCCATGGCAACCGCAAACTGGATCGCCGGGTCGTTGCTCGCTTTGAATTCATCTGGTGTTTTACCGACCCAAGCCAACCGTTCAATTTCGTCGCTCAGGACCGAGCTCTGATAAATCTGAGTCAGTTTCGCCCGCACAGCGGCTTCGTCAAAACCTTCCGCAATGCCGAAATACTGATCAAACGCTGCCAAACGTTGTGATGCTGGCAACGCTGCATAGTGTTTAAGGAAATGTAACGCTATTTCTAAATCCACAGCGCTGTCAAAACTGCGCGACATCCGTTTCAGCCCCGCTTTAAAGCGGTCCAGATCGCGCTGCTGATAACCACTTTCGCGTTCTTCATCCGGTTTTTGCTGTTCCAGCGCCAGCCGGTACAACTTGCGCCCGGTGCTGAATAACTGGGCATAACCAAAATAATTCAGCACTAAATCCCGTTGTTGTGTTGCCGTGTCGGCTTCGAGTAATTGCTGTAGGCTGATCAATGCAGGCTTGTACTTCGCTTTTCGCGAGGGTTCTGCCTCAATCCAACGATTGAGCACAGCTTCAAATTCATCTTTGCGTTGCTGAGTGCCGCCTTGTTGATAGGTATGGATCATGCCTTCAAAGTTTTTCGCATAATTGGCCAGACCCGCCAGAATAGCTTCATATTTGATGCGCGCTTCGGACCCTTCCGCTGCATGTTGTTTAATCAGCGCGATGGCCTCTTCCCGGTACTGCCGGGCCGCAGGTAATACGGTCGTGAACTGATTTTTCACTTCAAAAGCGGTGTTATAGCGATTTGTCCGGCCGGGATAACCCAACACCATGACAAAATCCCCCTGTTGCACCCCTTTGGCTGACACTTTTAATGAACTCGGCGGTACAAATGGCACGTTTTCAATATTGTAATCGGCAGGTTTGCCGTCTTTGCCGACATAAGCCCGGTAAAAGGTGTAGTCACCGGTATGACGCGGCCACATCCAGTTATCAATGTCGCCGCCAAAACGGCCGACACCGTCCGCCGGCGCATAGACCAGACGCACATCGCGGATCTCCAGCTGCTTGATCAGGTAATACTCCAGCCCGCCATGAAAACTGTAAACCTCACAGCGGTAACCCTGCGCTGTTTCACACTCAGCGACCAGTTCTTTGCGCAGCTGGTCAATTTTGTCAAAACGGTCTTTGCCCTGCAGTTGTGGCGTCAGTTCTTGTTTGATTTGTTGCGTCACATTACTGACCGCTTCAGTAACGAAGATCTTGCTGCCCGGGGCCGCAGGTAACTCTTCGCTTTGCGTTTTGGCCAAGAAACCATGTTCGATGCGGTTATTCTGCGCGGTACTATTGTGCTGAATGCTGCCGTAAGCGCAGTGGTGATTCGTCAGAGCTAAACCTTGTTTTGAGACAAAAGATGCCGTACAGCCACCTAAACTGATCACCGCATTCATCGGAAAGCTCGTCAGATCAGCAATAGATTTCGCATCAATCTGCAATCCTTTTGCTTTCAGTACTGCTTCAAGTTCCGGTAATTGATGCGGTTGCCACATCCCTTCGTCTGCGTGTGCAGCCATCGCGACACAGACTGACAACGCAAGCACAGTTTTTTTCATCGGTTTATTTCCTTTCTGACGCTAACCCGTCGCAGCAGCGACCAGGCTCCATGGTATGGATGATATTGTCCGCATTGTGCGACAAATCTGCCGGAAAAAAACAGTCCCCGCGGCAGAAAAACGTCAGACCTTGAAAAAAAGCCAAATACCCCCAATATCTTGCGCATCGAAATCCGCGCAGCAGAACCTCTCAGATGGAAAAAAAGGTTGAAACGTTAATTTATGCCAGCCGTTGGCTCATGGCGCCGATGTATCTCGGCCTGAGCCTGGTACTGATGGCGTTGGGGATAAAATTTTTTCAGGAAATTTTTATTCTGTTACCGAATATCCTGACAACCAAAGAAGCCGACTTAATTCTGGTCGTCCTGACGCTGATCGATATCGCCCTGGTTGGCGGCCTGATTATTATGGTGATGTTCTCCGGCTACGAGAATTTTGTGTCGCGACTCGACATCGACGAATCCTCGGAGAAACTGAGCTGGCTGGGTAAAGTTGATTCCGGTTCACTGAAGAACAAAGTCGCCGCATCAATCGTGGCGATTTCTTCTATTCACTTGCTGAAAGTTTTTATGGATACACAAAATATCGACAATGACAAAATCAAGTGGTACTTGTTGATTCATATAACTTTTGTGCTCTCTGCATTCGTGATGGGTTACCTCGATAAGCTGACAAAAGAAAAAGTCTGAAATTGACCGTGGCACAGGGCTGAGTTAATTTATGGGACCGGCGCTCTATCTGCAGCCGGTTCCAAGCCAAGAGGTTTTGCTGTGCAGGGATTTGCGTCAGTTTTTATCAGAATGACACGGCTGCTGACCGCCGGTTTGCTCCTGTTCAGTTATACCGCGCTAGCTATTGAAGCCGGCCTGCCTTTACTAAAAAACTTCAAACCAAAAGACTATAACGCCGGTACCCAGAATTGGGCATTACTGCAAGCGAACGACGGCCTGATCTACGCCGGAAACAATGTCGGTGTGCTGGAGTTTGATGGCGTGCATTGGCGTACGCTGGCAACGACGAACCAATCCGTCGTGCGTTCACTGGCTCTGGGCAATGACGGGCGTATTTATGTCGGTGCCAAAGGCGACCTCGGCTATATCAATAAAACCGAACCTCAAGGCGCTCAGTATGTCTCCTGGCGCGAACGGATCCCCGCGGCTTACCGCAACTTTCAAGACATCCGGCAAACCTTTATCACTGATCAGGGCGTGTTATTCGTTGCCCGTTCTTATCTGTTTTTAATCAATGACGAGGAAGTCCGCAGCTGGACCAGTGCATCAGCATTTATGAAAGCATTCCAGCTCAATGACCGCATTCTGATTAAAGAGCAGGATACCGGGATGCTGGAGCTGAAAAACGGCCGGCTTGAACCGGTGGCAGCCACCCAACCGCTGGCAGATAAATCGGTGTTTATTGCTGAGCAATGGGATAACAATCAGGTTTTACTCGGTACCCGTGATGCCGGCTTTTTCCTGCTAGGTCCGCAGGGCATGCAACCTTTTGTGATGCCGGCAAGCAGTGAACTGGAACAAGCGATGATTTACACCAGCCTGAGGTTGCGCAATGGTCTGCTGGCGGTCGGCACCGTGCGCAACGGCATCTATTTGCTGGATCAGCAAGGCAATATCCACAGCCACATCAATAAATACTCCGGCATGCTCGACGACAATATTCGCGCCTTGATGGAAGACCGTCAGCAAGGTTTATGGGTGGCGATGGACCATGGTCTGGCCCGGGTCGAAGCCTCTTCCGCAATTTCGATGTTCAACCATGTGATGGGCCTCAAAGGCAATGTGCTGTCATTACACCGCTTTGCCGGCCAGCTGTTTGCCGGCACCAGTCAGGGGCTATTCCGTTTGCAGGCTGATGGCATCAAAGCCGCGCATTTTGAAGCACTCGATGGTTTTACTAATCAGACCTGGGACTTTGCAGACTTTGCAGGCTCGATGCTGATCGCCAACAATAAGGGGGTCTTTCAGTACAAGGATGGCAAAGCGAGTTTAATCTACAGTTCACCGATGCCCGCCAAAGTGTTACTGGTCTCCCGCCAGAACCCGCAACAGGTTTGGGTCGGTTTGCAAAATGGCCTCACGCGGCTTGAGTTTGACGGTCAGCAATGGCGTGAACTCGGCCAGGTACCCGGCATAGAGGGAAATCTGAATAGTCTGATAGAAGAGAACGACGGTACTTTATGGATAGGCAGCCTTGCTGATGGCATTTACCGCTTACAGCCTGCCGGCAGCAGCCAGCAGCCACCGCTGTTGGATCAATTTGGCGAAGCGGCAGGTTTACCGAGTCAGAATCGAAATTCAGTGCATCGCTGGTCAGACGGTCTGTTGTTTGCAACCGTCGCGGGTTTATATCAGTTCAATCAAAGTACCCAGACTTTTCAGTTACACCCGGTATTTCGTGATTTATTTCCGCAGCAACCCTGGGTCCGCTCCCCCACACCAGACAGTGCGGGCAGAATTTGGATGATTAATTGGAATAACCAGACTGGCGAGCGTCAGGCCGGCGCCGCAGAACGTTCCGCGCCGGATCAACCCTATCATTGGTCAGCCGCACCGTTGTTTCCATTGGCAGATACTCCACTGGATGTGATTCTGGCAGAAGATGCTGCGGTCACCTGGTTTGGCGGAGCAGAAGGCATTTTCCGTTTTGACGCCAACCGCATCAGTAACTCTGCCATTGCACACCCGCCGCTGGTTCGTCGGGTGGTCAGTCGCGACAACCAAACGCATTTCGCCGGTGGTTCTCTTGCCAAATTAGAGCTGGCTTCCAACCAGAATTCGTTGCGACTGGAATACACAGTGCCGCGTTATGGCCACCTGGACACTAACCTTTTTCAGGTACAGCTGGTTGGCAATGACCCGGCCTGGTCAGACTGGCACAATGAAACATATCGCGACTACACCAACCTGGCGCCGGGCAGTTATCAGTTTAAACTGCGCTACAAAAATGCTTTTGGTGAGATCAGTGATGCAACGCCCCTGCATCTGCAAATCGCGGCGCCCTGGTATCTGAGCTGGTGGGCTTATCTACTTTATGCCCTGACTGCGCTGGCTTTGTTAAAGCTGTTAATCGGCTGGCGGGTCCGCCCGGTGTTGAAGGAAAACAGCAAACTCGAAGATCAGGTCCGCCAGCGGACTCAGCATCTGGAAGATACGATGTTAATGCTCGAAGGTGCCAAACAAAAAGCCGAAGCCGCAGCCGTGGCTAAAAGTGAATTTCTGGCCAATATGAGTCATGAGATCCGTACACCGATGAATGCCATTATCGGTTTTGCCCAGCTCGCGCAAAACAGTGAATCTTTTGCCGATCAACAGCTCTATCTGAGTAAAATCACCGCATCCAGCAAAATTTTGTTAAGTATCATCAATGATATTCTCGACTTCTCCAAGGTCGAAGCCGGCAAACTTGAGCTGGAACAGGTCCGTTTCCGCTTACAAGATATGCTCCAACAAATCCGCGATCTGTTTATCGAGCAAGCACGGCAAAAACGCCTCGAACTGCAGTTTAGCGTCGACCCGCAGGTGCCGGCGTGGCTGATTGGTGACCCGCTACGGCTCAGTCAGGTCCTGATTAATTTACTCAGTAATGCCGTTAAATTTACCGGTCAGGGCAAGGTGATCCTGCGGGTTGATTTAGCTTTGCAGATCAAAGCACCGGAAACGCCTGCGGAGATTTGGTTGCACTTCGCCGTGCAAGATACCGGCATAGGTCTGAGTCCGGAGCAATGCAGTCATTTGTTTCAGGCATTTAGTCAGGCTGACAGCTCAACGAGCAGGAAGTATGGTGGAACCGGCTTGGGTCTGAGTATCGCTCAACGTTTGGTTCAGCTGATGGGCGGCCGGATAGAAGTACAGAGCCTTGCCGGAGCCGGCAGTACTTTTAGTTTTAATATCCGTAGCTTCCGGGCAGACCCACTCAGTGCTTTACCAACATTGACGGAAGCCGCGCCCGTGTCTGCGTTGCCCGCCAGCACAGCAGCGCAGGCCGCATCAGGGCAGGCAGCCAAAGCCCGGATCTTGCTGGTTGAAGATAATAGTTACAACCAAACTCTGGCGAGAATTATTCTGCAACATGCCGGCTTTGCGGTCGATGTGGCCGATCACGGTGAACATGCCTTGCAGCAGCTCAGCCTGCAGCAGTATCAGCTGGTGTTGATGGATGTGCACATGCCGACCATGGATGGTTACACCGCGACCCGGATGCTTCGCCAGCAGGCAGCACACGCCAAACTTCCGGTCATTGCCCTGACTGCGCATGCCAGCGAAGAGTTTCGACGTGAGTGTTTAGCGGCAGGCATGAACGATTTTATCGCCAAACCTTTTGATGCGAAAACACTCATCAGTAAAGTGCAGGAGTGGATTTGATCTTCGCGCTCAGTGGTATCGCTGCTGAGCGCGTTTTAGCGATAGGAAGCGAGGATGCGCTCAATCTTGCCTTGCGCCTGTAATGTGGTAATAGCACGGTCTAATTGCTGAATCGTCTGCTCTGCCAGCATGGGCGAATACATGCAACGGATCTGACTACGCTCAATCTCGAGCACATGCAAGCCCTGCTTTTGCTCCAGTAAATACCCATATTCAAATTCAGAGACGACTACTGCGCTCACATCACGTTTTTGCAGATGACGTAAACTTTCAGCCGGTGAATAGCTATCCACCCGTTGTAACTTGCCCCGTGCAAACAACTCATTCAACGTTGGATAGACATAGCCAAAGGTCGTGCCGACTCGCCCCTGCACCCGTTGTTGGAAATCAGCGAAATCCCGGTATGATTCGGTCGAGACGTATAAATCCCGATGCACAAACAATGGCGGACTCCAGCGTAATTCAGGCTCTGTAAACCAGTCTGGCGTGCCATTGCAGTACAAATCCAGTTGCCCCCGCAGCAACATATCGGTCACGCGTTTTCGCGGAATGGCGTCAATCCGTAACGGACGTTTGATCGAGGCACTCAATTGCTGATAAATATCAAACAAAATGCCGCCATTGGGCACATGCTGCGCATCGGTCAACATAAAAGGCGGTGCATCTGCAATATGGGGCACACGCAGCGGCGCATCTTCAGACCAGGCAGAAAACGAAAACGTCAGCAAGATAGGCGGCAGCATGCAACGGAATCTGTGAGACAACAGCAAATTTTTCCAATTTGTGGTGCTTTTGTTTAGCATAGCCTGCCTTCACTGCATACGCAGTTCCTGCCCTGCGCTTTTGCCTGATACAGCAATTGATCAGCCCGACTCAACAGCTTTTCATAACTTTCCACATCATCGTGTTGTGCTACGCCAAAACTGGCAGTCACCTGTAAACCCGCAGCTTCAGTACTAAAGTCCAAGGCGGCAATGGCTTGTCTGATTCGCTGGCTAATTTCAATCGCCTGCTCCAGCTCTGTTTGCGGGAGCAGCAGGGCAAACTCCTCGCCGCCCCAGCGCGCGATCCGGTCTATATCACGCACCTGAGCACGCAACAGCTCTGCGAGCCGTTGGAGTACTAAATCACCGGTTTGATGTGACCAGCGATCATTAATCGATTTAAAATGGTCAACATCCAGCATCACAAGACACAAAGGCTGGTTGAGCCGTTGTGCCCGGCTGAATTCAAAGGCAATTTGCTCGTCAAAAGCCCGTCGGTTTGCCAACCCGGTTAAACCGTCCTCCCGCGCCTGCGCTGCAAAAGCAGCCGCTTGCTGCTGCAATTGCTCGGCCAGCTGGGTTTTTTCGGCAACGGCATGCCTCAGTGTTTGCGCCTGCGCAAGCAATTCAGTGGTCTTGCGTGCTACCTGCATTTTCAGTTTCAGCTCAGACTGGCTTAATCTGTACAAGCGCCAACGGATAAAGCCAAAAATGGTCAGCAGCAAGACACTGCCTGCCAATATTTGTACCCAGCCTTTTTGCCAGAACAACGGCAGTACCGTAAATTCAACGCGGGCGACCTCAGCATTCCAGTCACTCTCAGGATATGCGGCGCTGACTAACAGCCTGTAGTGCCCCGGCGGTAAATTGGTGTACTCGGCATGATTCGCAGTCCCCCGCTCAACCCAATCCTGCTCAAAACCTTGCAGTTGAGTGCGATATAAAATGCGCGAAGGCATGACATAACTTAAACCGGCAAATTCAAACCGGATGCGTAAGGTGCCCGCCGGTAATTCAGCGCGTTGCAGCGAGACCTCACGGCCATCTGCGCTGATATGCTGAACAACTACAGGGGGTGCTTTGAGACTGAACTGCGCCAAACGTGCCGGATCAACGGTTGCAACCCCCATGGATGTCGCAAACCACAAGGTACCATCACGACGTGCGGTCGC
>Ga0075154_10001789_pt1 | contig 14703 bp, 8 predicted proteins | sample JI71714BDNA_FD_70965 | JGI IMG/M metagenome (GOLD analysis project Ga0075154, IMG submission 70965) | Wastewater effluent complex algal communities from Wisconsin, to seasonally profile nutrient transformation and Carbon sequestration -... | ecosystem: Engineered > WWTP > Effluent > Algae... | reverse complement strand
CTTGCATTTTCCGAATATTCTGGGGTGGAATTTTTTGAAATAAGCTAAATGATACCCCACCTTCATGCAACTTGTGTGCTACATAAGATTGAAAGAATGTCAGTAAGGTTATCTGTGTCCTGAACTTGATAATATAGAATTGATCCGGGATTTTCCTTTATGGAATAGCTCATCATAATTTGATACAGTCCATTTAAGGTGTTTTATTACACATATTTTGATGCTTGCTGAGGAGATTCTGGTTCTTTCACAGAAGTCTTCGTTGCTACTGGGGGTTCATCATGATAGCTAAATTGTTAGAAATGCATTTCCAAATTCCTGTATGTTAGATTGTCTTCCTCATTAGTATTGTCTGTGTCTATGTCAGAAAGAATGTCCGTATTATTAATTGGCTGGTTTCATTTATATGTCGTTGATATGAGATTGCGTTCTGGAGATTGCATCATCGAGAAGTTTCGAGGCATGTGTGCCTTCTGTTTGCTCATAATTCTTTTATTTTCTAGGAGGAATCCTCTTTTCATGTTTAACATTTTTGTGTGTGTGAAGAAATGAGAGGTGGGATGCGATAACTGCTTTGTCTCTTACCAAATGGTGATGCAGTGTCATCAACTGAGGATGGATCTACAGTGGAAGGGTACATAGTGATTGTTTATCGAGCAGTAATTTTATTCAAATCAGCTAAATTGCATGCTATACTTGTTCGATTTCTGTATGTTTGAATTTATTCTTGATTTTTTGTTTTTACATCATTGGCTTTTTCTTTGTTCTTCCATGTCCGCCGTATGTTCTGAATTATATTTTTATAAATTTGCTCCATACACTCGTGTGCACTTTAACATTTTCCCTAAAGGGCAGATTAAGTTTTGTTTCTAGCATATTTCTGAATGGTGCACCTTGCAGCAGTTTTGTAAATAAGTCCGCCAGAATGTTCTCTGTTAGGCAATATGCACCTTGAGCTTGCCTTTCTTATTCTTTCTGTTACAAAACAATAGCTAACATTGAGGTGACGTGTATATTTGCTACTGGACAGTTTTCTATTCTCAGATGTATTGTTCTCTTTTTGTCATGAGTACAGTGGTTTTTGGTACAAACACTCCTAGAACTGCCAGCATGTGACATGTCCACAGAATTTGACCCCAAGACATCCTCAATGCCTAAAAGTTCTGCCTCTGTTGATCTCTTTGAGTTAAGCTTCTATTTGCATGATGATGTGTATGTTACGTCTTTTCCTATTATCATGTATATACATGTCTCTATATGTCAGGAGGTACAACAAAAGAACTATCAACCCACATTCATTTGTGTGTGTCAGCTTCTTACTGCACCTGATGTGTTGCATTAAACATGACAGTTTTTGTAATCATCTTTGTCTGACTGTTTTATCTAGTACATAGGAATGCTAAGGCATCTTAGATGTCTTGCTTTGCATAGGTATAAGAGCTTTGCCGAGTGATGTTTTGACTTTCTTCACTGAGTTTCCATGCGTAATCATTTACTGTAAATAGATGATTGGTAGCTTGAGTTCTGGCGATGCCTTCCATGTCACGTGGTAATTCAGTTAGCATATTTTCAACGTATTCGTACAGGTTAAAAGTCACTTTGCCTTTTATTCTATAAATTGTAATGCCCAGATAATCTATGACTTTGCCTCTGTGTGTTATCCGTTGTGCTACTTTTCCAAACTTGTCATTTAATTTTCAAACGATGTCTTCAACTCTTGTGTCCAGGTGCGATATTTTAGGTCATCAACGTGCTATTTAATAGTACGTTGTTTGCCATCAAGTTGTTTGATTTGTAACAATCTGTCATAGAGGTTGATCTTGAAACCCCACTCCTTTAATGTGTTGGATAATAGCTTCCGGAATAGTAATGCAGCTTGTAGAGTTCTAGATATTGCTTTTCTAAGCCGCACACATTGAATGAGTTTTCCTTTTTTTATTTTCCAATATATATTTTCTGTACATACTTGGGTTTAGCTTTACAAACAGCTCTGTTATTTCTCCTTTTAGCAGCAAGTGTGTGGTTTCCTCTATATCTGCATGTAGGTAGGTTCCAGGGATGTCTGTTAGTGATTCTTTGGCATAAATTGTGCATGACTACATCATTGCCTCTAGTACGACCATGGGAGAGCTGACGTTCCTTTTGTTTGCATTTGCCTTGTGGCATTTCCTCAACAAAGCCTCTTGCTTATTTGTGCCATCTATTTTCGTTTCACAACAAAAGATATCTTAATGGCTTTTTCCTATCAATACAGTTGAATATATTCCAATACATTTCATTCTTTTCAATACACTTCAATAAAGTTCAATACAGTTCAATAATTTAATTTTTAGTTCGATCCAATACAGTTACATACATTTCAATGCAGTTAAATACTGATCAATGCAGCCAAATACTGTTCTATGCAGTTCAATACAGTTTAAACAATCGAAGATACGGTTCAATTCAGTTCAATACAGTTCAATACAGTTCGATACAGTTCAATTCAGTTCAATACAGTTCAATACAGTTCGATACAGTTCAATAGATTTCAATAAAGTTCAATACAGTTCTATGAAGTTTGATACAGTTCAATACAGTTCCATACGATTCAATAAGGTTCAATAGGGTACAATACAGGTCAATACAGATCAATGCAGTTCAATACATTATAATACAGTTCAATATAGTTGAATACAGTTGAGTACAGCTGAATACAGCTGAATGCAGTTCAAGTACATTCCAATCAATTTTAATACAATTTAATGCAGTTCAATACAATTCAATAGATTTAATACAGTTCAATACATGTGAATACATTTCAATGTATTTCAATACAGTTCAAACAGCTTGGACAGTCCAATACAGTTCAATACAGTCTGATTCAGTCCAATACAGTCCAATACAGTTCAATACAGTTCAATACAGTTCAATACAGTCCAATACAGTTAATTTCAGTCCGATACAGTTCAATACAGTTCAATATAGTTTAATAGTTTAATAAAGTTTCAATGCAGTTCCATAATGTTCAATTCAGTTCAATTCAGTTCAATACATTTCATTACAGTTCTATACGTTTCAATAAGTTTAAATACAGTTTTATACAGTTTAATACATTTCAGTACATTTCAATACAGTTCAATATTGGTCAATGTAGTTCAATAGCGTTTAATGCAGTTCCACTAACTTTAATAGAATCCAAACACAGTTCAATACAGTTCAATACATTCCATTGCAGTTCAATACACTTCAATACACTTCAATACAGTTAAATATAATTAATTGCAGTTCATTGCAGTTCAATACAGTTCAATGCAGCTCAATACAGTTCAATGCAGCTCAATACAGTTCAATGCAGCTCAATACAGTTCAATACAGTTCAATACATTTCAATACAGTTCAATGCTGAAGAGTGAAAAAAGGGACGCAGAAATAATAAAAAAAGAAAAAACCACATGATAAAAGCAGAGTAGCTAAGAATCTTCTGGTAGGGTGAATTATCGGGATCTAAGCACTCAAAATAGCAAGACTCGTTAAAATGCTGGAATTGGTAAAATAACTCAGGGCCGTTCTTGACAGGGTATGATTGGGATACTAGAACACAAATTGTCACTTTTTTTGGCAGTTACTGCTTTCCATATCAATCGATTTGGTGTTTCCCAGATTGTTGGCGTGGGCACGTGTTTTCATCAGAGCTAATCATATTTTATACAGCTGTATGTGAAAAAAGCACATTGACATTTTTTTACAGCTACCTATAATAAGATCTTGTAACACGCATGATTAGGTCTTCGAACACTCTTGTCAACTATCAGCTAGTGAAACAGGACAAGAGAAGATGGAGTCAGCAAAGCAAATTCGAGAATCTCACTTGGGCTGATCTAACGAATTAATCAAACATCATATGGAGACTGATATTGTTGTTCTGATTAATAGAAAAACCAACTTGCTGACAGCTTAAACTTTACTTTGCTAAAGTTGAATTTAGATTAAATGGATGTTATATTGAAACTTTACTTAGCTATAGTTAAATCACATCTTGGATTTTTTATATATTGGATTAAGATTAAATGAATGTTATACGTAGTTCAACTAAAAGCTGGCCTTTCTAGTCCAAGCTGAACCAAATCTTGGACAATGATGTCTTAAACCATTGCATGATCTAAAGCAATTCTTTTGAACCATCAATTGTATTTGTATTCGTTCAGAAATTTCATTTATTGTGATTTATCAATATTGATCAAGTTTTTTACTAAGCATACATCTAAGATGGTTGAGGTTTAGGATTCAAAAATCTATTAAAATCATGAAGCAAAAAGAAAAGGAAGGGATGTCAATTGCAGAAGCTAAGAGTTATATCTATGATGCTTCATTGGAACAGAAGGTAGAAGTAATTTTGACAGCTCATCCTACCAAGGTGAATCGAATACCAAGGCGAATCAAATAGCTGTACAAAGCGTTGAATAGTTGTTCAAAGCATGACTAGTTGTAAAAAGCTCTGAATAGCTTTGCAAACCTTTGAATTCTCTTACAAAGCTCTGAATTCTTTTACAAAGCTCAGAATTGTTTAACAATGCTCAGATTAGTTGCAAAAAGTTCTGAAATGATTCTTCAAGCTCATAATAGTTTCACAAAAGCTGTGAATAGATTCACAACGCTCTAAACTGTTTTGATGCTCTGAATTACAATGCGCTGAATATGAATATCACCACAAAGTTCTGAATATATGCACTAAGCTTTGAATGGTTTACCAAGCTCAGAATAGTATATAGACGCTCTGAATAGATTTACAAAGCTCTGAAATGTGTTATAAAGCTCTGAATCATTTTACAAAGCTCTGAATCGTTTCCCAAATCTCCAAATTGTTTCACATAGATCTGAATAGTTTTACAAAGCTATGGATATTCTTACAAAGTTTAAAAGCTATAAATAGTTTTAAAATACTTCTTGCTCCTCATCAGAATCATCTATCAAATCTATTTCACTTGAAAGACTTGATTGCAAAGACATATAATTAATTTGAATTTTTTTTTTAGGCTGTACATGGTGAACTGCGCGAAACACACAAAACACAGTGTGTCAGTGCGCCAAAATGCGCACCGTGGACACACGTAAGGAGTGTTTTTTTTCACGCCCACCCTCAACGAAAATTTGTTGAAAAGAAGGGATTTTGCAGTTTGTCGGGCGGCACCCCCAGCTCCCCGGTGATCAAACATCCAATTTCCTTCCCTTGAACTTAACCCGCATGATAATCACGTCTACTAACTACGGTCGATCGAAGGAAACCAGAGTCATGATCATGCCCGGTAGCCAAAAAGGCTCTTAAGTGAGAGTAATGTATGCACTTGAACTACAAGAAAATCGCTTGTTATTAACGTTAGTACTAAGTATTGAAGAATACCAGATTCATGTGACTTTTCTATACAGCTTTGATCGTTTTGTACTGTACATTGAAGAAAAGTATAGAAGGAGTATTGTACTATGCATGTGACCGTGATGCAAGTTTTCTCTTCTCATTCTATAACTTTCACTGTATCAAAAGAAGACACTAAGCACATTCCCAAAAAGTATAGTATGATTTCTGTAGACCATCGTCGTAGAAAAGTATACTTGAATCGTGCGACCTTTCCAATTAACAGTTCTGATCATAAAGAAAAGTATAAGAAAATCACGTTGTATTATTGAGTAGGCAGTTCTTAATGCGTGTACTCATGAATAACAACTTTCTCCTACGTAGAAAGACATGTACATATTGCCGGAATCGAAGAAATGTATATGTGATTGGTGTACAATTCCAATTTCAATAAAAGACTTCAAAGTACAGTACATCCAAGAACAGCCTCACGGGGTGTAAGTACAGATTGGCGTGGAAAAATAACACAGTTCCCAGTGCCCACGATACCAGTTCTCTTCTCATGAACCCGCCATTACATCAAAGAAAAGTATAGAACGCTGAAGAAAATCACGCTGCATTATGTATCGACAGTCGTTGGTGGGTACACAATTCTTAATGCGTGTATTAATGAATCACAACTTCATGATTGGTACAAGACAGGGCACATCGCAGATGAGTATGGCGGATATCTCTACTTGTATTTTACGACACAAGAAAATCACTTGGTATTAGTACGGATCGAAGAAATGTATGCGTGATTCGTGTGACATACCATTCGCAAAACTTCTCATTATATAAAAAGACGCCAAACAAAGTACATCAGAATTCAGAATATTATCACGTGGTATTAAGACGGATTGGCGTAGAAAAGTACATAAGTTCCCAAAGCGTGTGACCATGATACCAGTACTTTTCACAAGAACCATAACCTTCTCTTTACCTTTCACTAAGTACATCGCAGAAGTATGGTCGTAAAAAAAGTCTTCAAAGTACATTACATAAAAGAAAAGTATAGAATTTTCAAGTGTTTTGGACAACAAAATTGGTGTTTTCTCACAGGAAATGAAGGTGTTTCTAAATCTTGGTTTCATTGGAAGTTCATTTTGCTTTGTTATCGTCAAGATTTGTTTAATAAGTTTTTTTCGCCCTTGAGATCACGAGTAGACGAAGAGGATGAGGAGTCATCAAGTGGGATGAAAACTGAAGACCAAACATCCACTGAACAAGCACAAGCTGAACAAAAAAAGCTTACAGAGGATGAGCCATCAATTAAAAAACTCAAAACTGAAGACCAAATATCCATGGAAAAAGAACAAATTGAACAAAAAGATCAATCTGAGCAGAAACAAAGTGAGCTATTTATTCCAAATCTGATTGTTAGAACTCTGGCAGGAAAGAGGTCACTTTTATTTTTCATGGATCAGACTAGTGATGTGTTTTATGTTGAGCAAAGTCTGGAACAATTACACTCCTTCACAGATGAAAATTCAACGATTCTATGGGAATCTGCATTAGGGGTGACTCCTTCATACTATCATGATCTGCATGCCCGAATGATTGCTACGGTTCCAACTTTTGAAAATATTTTCCAGCCATTTGAGTCCCAAGCAAAAAAGTTCTATATGCCCTGTCCAAGTGAACTACAGCTTCGATTGATGGGACAGATATTTCGAAAGTTTGCTTTAGATTTGCAGAACTTTCCAACTGATGCAGAAATTTATGAACATGTGAAGAAATTTGGTCCGTTTATTCACATGGTTTTGCTCTGGTCAAGGGAAGAAAGGTATAATTTTGAGAAGCTTCGACAAAGGCAAATTGCACGCATGTGTTCCACAGATGAATCTCTCAACTCTGCAGTAATGTCTCCTCTAAAATATATGGAAACTACTAGGATCATGACTGGTTCATTGCATTGCATGTCAAGATATCTGGTTCATCGAAACAGTTCTGATTGCTACCTTGGATACACTTGCCTTAAAATTGGTTTCTGCAGTGCAGAGATACGAAATGTGATTATCAGTTGTATGAAAAACTACAGTTTCGAGGCAGTGCAACGGATGATTGTTCTCCGTAATGTCCTTGATAGATTTACCTGACTACTTCAAACAAAACTTTTTAAGATGTCAGACGTCTCCATCTGACAATGACATGCCAAGCAAGTGTCAACAACCTATGAGAAACTTTATCAGCCAACTGGATTATACACCTCATCAATTAGAACACTGGCATTCTACAGAAGTTAACTTTGGAATGGTGTTAGGAATGCAATCAGATACCTTCTTTATACTGCTTATTTGGGCCTATTAGATTTTCATTATAATTGATTGTTCATCAAACTTAGTTTACCATAAATAATGTGTTCAAAGTCATGCATTTATCACTTTTTGATAATATGCTGATCAAGTATCTAAGTCCTGCTTATTAAACAATGTTGTGACTGATAGGAAGCACCCAACTGGAGCTATATTAATTGATTATATTTTGATTAAAAGACACATACCTGAAAATATCTTCAATTCCAGAGAGTGGCTTGATCTGGAATCCAAATAAGAGGGAAGAACAATATTGCACTTTATGCTCTTTGACCACCTGATAATTTTGGGTTTAACACACCACATAAACAAATATAGTATGTAAATTTCTTCTTTTCTGATTAATCAAAGAAAACATCCAAGAAATCCCTTTTTCAATGATTCAGAACAGCCTAGTTTTGATTCTTGTATTGATAAAAACGGCCTACTTTTGATTCTTGTTTTTGCTAGGTTGGGGTCAATAGTAGGGGCTAAGGTTAGGGTCAAGAGTAGGGGCTAAGGTTTGGGGTAAGAGTAGAGGTTAAAGTTAGGGTTAAGGTTAAGAGTAAGGGTTAAGGTTAGGGTTAAGAATTGGGTTAGGTCTAGCGTTAAGGTGGGGGTTAGGATTAGGATTAGAGTTAGAGTTAGGGTTAGATGGATTAGGGTTAGAGTTAGGGTTAGGTGGATTAGGGTTAAGGTTAGGGTTAGGTTGTTAGCATTAAGGTTAGGGGGTTAGCGGTCCAGGGTTAGGGGAAGTAAGCAAACTACAATTTTTGTCCATGATATGACTTTCTGGATTGCACCAAAAGCAGAATTTATAAAAGTATTTTAATATAAAAACTGCTTTCACTGGCTTTAGCATTTGGACTTTTCTTCCATCGCACAAGCAATACATTGTACGCTTCTGTAATTGAGGTAGGAGAGTATGAGCTTCTTTAAAAGAGGCAATCTGCCAAATATGTACAAAAATTTTGTGATCAAAAAATCTTGATTCAAAATTTCAACAGAGACCCTTTCTTACTTAAAATGATAATCTTAACGCCCGAAAAAATGTGGTAGAAAAAGACATGTTAGAACGTCAAGTATGTGATGAAACATGAGGCTTCAACGCGCCCAAAATAGAAAGAACATGTTCGTTAAGTCCGTACTTAAGACACTGGTAATGGTAAAATACGACCGTGTGAATATTGCTGTAATGAGAAAATTTAAAATTAGTGTTAAGAATTCATGAGGCGAAAACAATTCAGGTGTCAGCACCTGTTTTTGTGATTCCAGTGTTGTTCCAAGTTTCCAAGGAGCTAGTTGATTGCCCAGACAAGTTTAGGGTCGAGAGTTCCATTCCTAGTGTTCTTGATAGTGCTGAACAGGGTTAGGGTTAGGGTTAGGGTTGGGGTTGGGGTTGGGGTTGACCAATAGGCCAAATAACTGCATTTCGAAAGAGACATTGGATACATCCATGGGCAGAGCTCGGATTAAGACCTCTAAAGTATGACAAAGAGTCCTTTAGAGTTTTAGGAGCCCTGGATATTGTTGGTACAATGGTCTGAAGACTTGGAAAATTGCAATTTAGCAAGCCTTTTCTCCAGTAATGTGTCCTAGGACACATTGAAAAGATCCAAAAAATTGCAGCCAGCAATAATTCATGTTGCTTTACCTCACTCATGATATACCGAGTCTGCAAACTAACTATAATCAGGTTACTAATAAACGTAATGCATGACCAGATGAATTGGAAAAGCTTAATAATGATGGTCTTCATGTAGTTCATGCTAAAATATTGTTGTTCTTCCAAAGTCTCTTGACAGATCCAAGGCAAGAGAGCACCATGTTAGTGCCATTCTAAGCTCACTTACTACAATCAAGATTGAGATGGTGCTATCATCATCCCAGATGATACAATAAAAGAGTTCAAGAACAAACTACAAGTAAAAGTTTGCAAGACAGTAAATTTGTGTGGTGCAGGGTGGCATTAAAAAATCTGCATCTCATTCATGCAATCGAAGATACAAAAGTTGATGCACCAACTAGAGAATACTTCTGGTGGATATTTCACTAACAGAAGCAGGTTTAGCTCAAAACATAGAACTAACATATGCATCAAAAGAAACAGATATATTCTTGTGGATCCTTCTCTTTTTGTTTTCTTGTATTGTTAATTTTGTTTTCCGCCACTCCTCTAGATTGTTCTGTTGTCTCCTTGTTTGTTGTATGCTTTTTTGGTCCACTCCTGCAATTGCCTGAGTGTTATTTTCTTGTTCTTCTGTCCCTTTATTGCATGTATCACTATCTAAAATACAAATCTATCTGTTTGTAGGATGCTGCTGAAAGAAGCAGATTATTTTATTGAAAAATCAAATGAAGCCAAGTACTTGTGCTAGAACTATAGATGATTAGATCATTCAATAAAGTCTTTGTTTTGACAATTGATTACCTGAAAGTTGTATTCCATTTTTACATATATCTGATCTTGAGCAATTTTGCATTTGAAACCTCAAATGTGAACAACTGGAACTCAATACAGGAGCATCTAACAATGGTGAAAGCAAATTGTTAAAAAGAATGAACATCAACAACCTACTGAGAAACAGAAAGCCAATGTGGAGAAGAAGACTATTAAAGAACATCACTCAATTCGTTTTGTGATTGGAGTGGACAAATATAAATACAAAAAACTAATTCAGGGAATGAAAAATAATGTCCTGAGAAAGAATGATACATTCCCCAAAGACCATATCAGAGGCAGGCCATGTACTATCCAAATTGAAAACCAATTAGGGTTTAAGTACAATGGCATTAGTTATGAATCAAATTAAGTTATTGCCTTTGCAACAGCGAAAGAAGAAAAAGAACAAAAGAAATCTGACAAAAGAAAGATATAACATGTTTCCGGTGCAGAAAAGTGGGGCATTACTCTAACGAGTGCAAAGAAGAACTGCAAAGACATCAGGGCGAAAGAAGTACAATAGTTTACTTATAAACAAGTACAATAGCTGAAACGCTGGAATGAGTAATGTAAACAAGATTGGTGGACTCACAGGATTTGGAATGGTCTGGTACTATGAATATGGTATTGGCAACATACTGTCTTTGAAGAGTATGAATAGTGAAACATATTTAGAAATTACTTGAAGGCTGGGCATAATCAAATACATAAGAAAACTATTGGAAGCATTCTCACAAGACATTAAAGGTCAAGCGAAAACACCTACCTCCACTCACCTATTCAATACAAATCCTGAGAGCAAGAAATTAAGTAAGATCAAGGGCCATTATTTCATCACACGGTAGCAAAATTGCTGTACTCAAGCTCGCATACAAGACAAGACATAAAAACAGGAGTAGCATTTTGATGTTCAAGAGTAAAATAACCAGACACCAATTACTACAAGTTTTTACAAGAGTAATGGAATACATATGAGATACAACAAAATTTACACTTAAGATTGAACTAAGTGACAGACCAAAATGGTAGGTATACAGCGTGCGCGCAGTCCTTCCAAACATTAAAAGTCACACATGAATATTTATGACAATAGGTAAATGAGCACCCTACACAGTGTCCTTAAAACAAAAATTATACACTAAGAGTTCTACAGAAGCTGAAATAGTGGCAGTATACTACGCTATGGGTATGTTACTATGGACTTGACATTTTCTAGTCACAAAGGGAGAATAGGTGCCTAAAACAACAATCTACCAAGAGAGTAAAAGCTCAATTCTGCTAGCAGAAAATGTGAGGACATCCAGCTAAATAAGAACCCAACATCTGAATTTACGATATTCTTTTATAAACGACAGAATTAAGAAGGGATAAGCGAAGGTTGCATTCTGTCCTACCAAAAACATAGCCATATCGATCTATCGAAAAGATGGTATATGATGTAATATTCTGTCTGAACTGTTTCCCACATAACAATGAAAACAACAGAGCAGAATACAACTCAGATATCTAGGTAGTGGAAATTACAGGGTGGCTTCTACATAAAAACAACAACCCGGAAAATGTACATAAAAGCCAGAAATAGTGGCAATTTCTGGAGTTTACGAACCAGAAAATCCAGAAATATGGCCATAACAGATGTGTATAAAGAAGACGAACCCATGTAATCAGCTGAAATTGAGACAATCGAAACCACAACTGCTCAACCAGAAACTGAATATGAAGTGGAAGCTAATATACAACAATCAATGATGTCAACACAGTATGAGAGATGAACTCTGCACAGATAAATATAAACCCAGAAACTGGCAAACATCCCAAAACATAGACACATACAACCAACATACCAACACAGCCTCACATAGCTACAATCTGAACTGAGACCTAAAGCGCGACAACAATTTATTTGGATGCAGACAGGCACTTATGTAGTACATCTGAAGCCACGCCCATGTAAGCTTGACACAGATGAGTGTGAAGTTATAAAATAAAGAAATTTGGGCAAAAGGGAAATGACGCGCTAATGAAAGAATTAAATTAATTACACACAACAGATACACTATTGCCAAAAATGAGCAGAGCAAATGTCATAGGAGGACTGTATGTCTATCAAAGAGAAAAGAGATGGAACTATCAAGGCAACAGGATGTGCTGACTGTAGATCACAAAGGTAATACACTACCAAAGAAGAAACCAGCTTGTTAACCCTTTTACTGGATGCAATTATGATTTAATGCACAATAGACACAAAGGAAGAAATCATATCATTGTGACAGATATAGCTGGAGCATTCTGATATGGAATGTTGCTTGCACATGTTGCTGCCTGATGACCACCCAAATTGGTGGGTGGAAGGCTAGTACGCCATACAACCGAAAAAATAGTCACAGTGGCATCTAATTGTCTCTTGGGAAGGGGCAGAAGCTCAACACCAGCCTGAACCGGTCGCTATAGACGACACAATCATTTATCTTTTGTACACCAGACATTTCCTGGTGGCAAAAAGCCCCTACATACCAACCACTACAATCTACCAAGACAACAAGAGTGCAATTCTATTGGACAACAATTATAAGCCATCTAGCAGCAGACTTACACATAACCTTAATGTTAGATATTTCTTTGTAAATGATAAAATCAAGAAGGGAAAAGTTAAGGCAGTGTTGTGCCCCACAAAATACATGCTAGATTATTTCTTCACCAAATCAATAAAAATACAATCATTGTACGAATAAGAGAGGAAATCGTCAGTCTGCCCTCTAGTATATGTACAATTGTGCACAAGAATGTGTTGGAGGACTGAAAGAATAATTAGGGAAAAAGCAGTTGGTAAGAGTAAAGTAGATCTGGATTTACTCCGAAGACTCTGAATCATACTCCGTAAAAGAAGTCTATCTAAAAGAATGATAAAAAAAGACAATAGGAAAGATTAATCTCTTAAGTTATTAAAATATTAAAATGTGTTTAGCTTTAACCCATTTTAAGGTAATTACTACACTATCATGTTCCTGCATTTTTGGCTCCTCGCGCGCTGATTCTGTTTTCGTATTTTTAGTTTCAAATTTTCTCTTTTGTACTTACTTTCTTGTACTAATACTTTTCTCTATTCAACACACTCCTGTGATCGATGCTGTTTTATCAGTGTTGGGCATATTTAGGATGATGCTTTGCATTCTTTTGAATGTGCTGCCCTATCGTGGTTTCCTGAAGAAGTCTCCGAGCATGTTTGTAGTGGGGCAGAAAGCAACTTTGACCTCACCTTTTTTATCTTGTCTGTTACAAAGAAGTACTGTACATTTATGTGGCGTGTTCTCTTTGAACTTGAGGATATGCTGTTTTCTGCTAATAGTATTGTACTCTTGTTGTCTTGGTATATTGTCATTGTTGGTACGGGATATCCTTGTGCAGCCAAAAAATTTCTGTTCTACAGCACTTGTCTCATCACGTCATCTACAGCCACCAATTCTGCCTCTGTTGAACTCTTGGTATTTAGTTTCTGTTTGCATGAGGCCATGTCCATGGCTACTTTTCCTAGTGTCATATACATTCCTGTGTGACTTTTCATGTCTGGATGTACCGGGTACGAGCTGTCTACCCACCACTTTGGCTTGAAACCTGGTTCAATTGTTTGGATCATATTTCTTGTGTTCCTTAAGTATTGCATTACCTTTGTGAGTTTTTTTGTAGTCATCAGTGTCTGGTTCTTTTACCCTGGTACATAGGAAAGCTACTGCCATTTGTATGTCTTGTCTTGTATGTTTGCTTATATACAGTAGTTTGGCTACTAGGTGATGGAACAACTGCCACTTTTCATTGTTTAATTTCTTACATGCCTGGTCTGTATTGAATAGGTAGCTAGATGCTGGTGTCATTGCTAGTCCTTCCATGTTTGTAGGTAGTTCTTCTAGCATTTTGTCAATGTGGTCATACATTGTAAACTTTACTTTTCCTTGTTGTCTATAATCTATTTTCATCCCTAGGTATTTTAGGACTTTTCACTGACATGTTGTGAGTGGACTTTCCTGTCCAAATTTGTCACTTAGTTTTTAAGTATATCTTCCACTACTTCTTTCTTTCTGTGTGATATTTTTAGGTTGTCTACATGCCAGACTATTGTGCGTTGTTTTCCTTCCATATTTTTGTTCGCTACACATTTGTCATATGGGTTTAGTGTAAAACCCCACTCCTGCAGTGTCTCTGACAATAGTTTCCAGAACACTTGTAGTATCCCGTATAGGGCCTTTTTGAGTTGTACATATAGCATGGCTTTCCCATGTTTGTTATACCACATATGTTTTTTTGTATATTGTTGGGTCTAATTTTACAATCATCTCTGTGAATGTTCCTTCTAGCAGAATATGTACGTTGTCTTCCATGTCTGCATGTTGGAAGGCTCCTGGGATGTCTGATACCACCACGTACCTATTGTGCATGATAGCATCATTGCCTCAATGGAGACAGTAGGTGAGCTTGCGTCTTCTTTGTTTGTATATAGCCTCTGTGGCCTGCCATCAGCACAACCTCTTGCTTTCATTGTCCCATGTCTTTTTTCCTTGAGGAACATTAGGTAACTAAGTGCCCGTTTTCTCTCCTCTTGT
>Ga0075154_10001788_pt1 | contig 14706 bp, 4 predicted proteins | sample JI71714BDNA_FD_70965 | JGI IMG/M metagenome (GOLD analysis project Ga0075154, IMG submission 70965) | Wastewater effluent complex algal communities from Wisconsin, to seasonally profile nutrient transformation and Carbon sequestration -... | ecosystem: Engineered > WWTP > Effluent > Algae... | reverse complement strand
GAGACCAGAGAAAAGCACAATCCGACTCAACACAAAACAACCATCGGGGATTGCATTTCAAAGCACTTTGATCCTGCTTTTGTGCATTACGTGAGTCAGCTTGATGATGTGTGCATGGAATCAAGATTATCAATCTTACAAATCTTGTTTTCTTATTAAAATCGTTGCAAGCATCTCACGACGAACGGAATCCATCTCAATCTGGTTGAAAACCATTTGAGCCAAAAATCATTTGACATTTTGCGTCAACCTCTCTCAGCTAGTGTCATTCTGTCACCGAGTGTTTCATCAACTCCAGGACTTGAAAATCAGTCATCTCTGACAATTGTGGCTTCTGTTTCACCAATTTACCTTCACATTACAGACCATGGACTTGAGCATGTTTTATGCCTCTTAAATTATAATCTTTCCATTTCAACAACAGCTGAGAATGCTTCAAGATATGCAAATTGTATTGGCTCTTCTGTGGATAAAGAGATGAACTCTTTTCCAAACTTAGATTGTATTGTTATCTGTGAACTCATGTATCTGAGCCTTGAAAGCAGCGAAACCAAAAGGTTGATGAAATACGAGAAAGAAATTATGTTGGAAGAATGTTTGAAGGATTTGGTTTCGCATGTTGCGTGCACCAAGTCAAGTTCGATTTCTGAAGCAGAATCTTGTTCAAGGAGCTTGTGCTTAGATAGAATAGTGGCGCTTGGGCTGTCCCACGATGTGGCACATTATTGTGTTGAACAAGTTACCCTTGCCTTCTTAGAGGATGTTGAATTGATTGATCAGGCAATCGACTTAGAGCATTCAGAGAAACAGCCCATAACAAGATTTTCTTTTTCCCAAACTGATTCTATTGAAAATACAGAGAAGGAAGATGGATCTCTTCGAGAAACTTCGGATATGAAGAGTATACGTGACGGGAATGGTATCGTTGAGCAAATAGCTGAAAATGCTCTAGATGAATTGCAGTTGGCAATGCAAAACGCAGTAGAGCGTGTTGTTTCAACAGTCTTTCAATTTGTTTATCTTTCTGGCTCCACCGAGCCACAGAATGTTCTCATTCTATCCGTGCATGATTTTAAAGCCCAAGTCCTACAATTGGTTAAAGAAAAGACTCTCTTCATTGATTTTTCAGAAATTTGTGTTCGTAACGAACTTGGCTTTTCATTTATGAAGATTAACTGCAAGAAACCTTCGCGATGGGATTCATATGATTTTGACATTGACAAGGCCGCCGCTGTCGTAAAAATGTCACAAAACAATAATATTAATATCTCGGACACGTGTGATCATGGAGGTAGTTTCCGAATATCGAAAATGAATTATGGTATTACAATTCATACAGAATTAGTGGAAATCAGATTGATGCCGAAGATGGTAGAAAAAGCTTTGGAGCTGTTGCTGTCTTTTTTAGCAGTGATGAAAAGAACAATGTCTCGAGAGAATGACACAGATTCTAAATCCGTTTTTGAAGCAGATGGCAATAACTTGAGTGTAGAATTCCTTACTTTCTCAGTCGTGCTCCTTTCGAACGAATTAAATCCTTTCCTCCGTTTTCAGTTGAGGAATTTCTCAATCAGCCAACGAGAGATGTCCTTGGGGGATTATTATAGACGCATTGAGCTTTCTAGCGAAGAGTTAAGGCTTCTTGATTTGAGTGCACAGGGTCATGGGCATCCTGAGATTTTGTACCCTGTCAAAACAACAAGATCTACGAATTCAAAAAGCGTTCAAGTAAGAGTGTTCCTTGCGCGTAATCAATTATTATGTCCGCACTTGTTCAACGTCCATGTCGAAAAATATAATTTAATTGTGTTAAAAAGATGGGTGGATGAATTATCGAATTACTTTTTTGACCCCGATCAACTGTTTGGTTCCATCTGCTTTGGTAGTGCGGTTTCCAACGAAAACAATAGGGCAGCCTACCCGATGGCTTTAAATGTCGAGTTTTTGGATTCCCAAATCTTACTTCCTAGAAATTCCAATAGCTACGACATCATAGCAGTCAGTTTTAATCGTTTGGAAATTAAGAAATCACTTGCGGAGAGAACTTGGGTCTCTGAAAAGGAATACAATTTTGTGGAAAGTTGCGTAAATCCAGAGAATGATAGTTCATCCTCTAAAACGGTTTTCGATGAGGATGAGTTTTTTGATTGCTTGGAAGAAGATGGAAACTCAAGTGTAAACTGTTCATTCGACCCGAAATTGATTGAAAGGTGGAATATGGATTTCATAGGAGCTAGACTCTTCACAGCTTTAGATTCCAAAAAAGATCGGCTGACAAAAAAAGATGCTTTCGCTTTCGTCCGTTCTGTGCATCTTGCGTCACCTGGCGCTTTCGTCTACGTTTCCTTTGATGGCGAAACTGGAATGAATAGACAGCACGAATATTCAGCAGTGGACCTGAAGGAACTTCTTGAAATACGTTGGAATGAAATCACTGATCAGGGTTTCAACTTAAGAGTCACTGCCGATTATGCGCCTACGCTGAGAATTTTAGTTGACAATTCGGTTGATGAATGGTCATCAATGGCGACACCCGATACGATCAGAATTACCATGCTCATGTCCGAGCTATATTTGTTTTTTTCGATTTGGTATGACAACATGCAAGAGCTTCCCACACTCTTCCCTTACTCAGCAAACAAAATCATCGAGCTAGCAACCAAGAGAGAGATCCCTTCTGATTACCCTGAAGTTCCTGGCTCTCAGCGATGGACTGAATATGTCAAGTCACTGACTTCAGTTCCAACATTTGAGTTTTGCGTAAAGCTCATTCAATTCAAATTCACAAGCATTTCTGACCCTGAGGTTTTTGAGAAAATGAAAGAAGCTAGCGGATCCGCTCAGGCTAGAGATTGTGTGAGCATAGATATGGTTTTTCCTTGTTTTCGAGTTATGATTACTGATGATGCTATGCTAAGATGTTCTTTAGGCATTTGCTGCTTGGAAGTCGTGGATCATCGTAGAGATGTTACAGTTTTCCCCTTTGCTGTTAAATCAGATCCCCAAGTGAACAAGTATGATCTTATAAACTCATGCACGGATTTCAATTGGGGACTAGGATTCGGACGCCATTCTATAGGTTCACGTTTCCCTCTACCAGTGCAAGCCAGTGTATTCATAACACCTGACAAGTTTTGCCTCGTGAACCTAGGATTCGATAGCACTCATTTTATAATGGAAAATCTCGACGCTTTTTGGATCCTGACAGACTATTTTGGAAACTACTTTCGTGACGCGCTTCAAGGAAACCCTTTCTTTCGTAGCGATGCCTTGAAAAGAAAGCGAAGTAAAAAATTAGGTAAACATTCAATGGTTGATGCAGAATCACTCAACTTGGATGTTCGCATATGGTGCACGAAAAGTGAGTTCGCTATACCATCAGATGCAAGCAAAGCAAGTGAACCGTGTCTTATTATAGGAGGCGATCAGGGTTTCTTCTACCGATATCAATGGTCCATACCAGGGCTCACTTGCCACGAATTTTGTTGCAAGGATGCAAGTTTGAGATTTCAAAATGTTTTGTCGGCCCGAGACAAGAACTTTTACTCTGAGAATTCTTCTTCCTTATTGTGTTCAGGATTGCGCTTATTTGCTCGATATTCATTTGACGAGGAAACCAGAAAAAGTGATTTGCATGTATCGGTCCCAATAGACGAAAAGGACTTAGATGATAGTAAGCAATTCGATGGGCTAGAATGTCCAAGTCTAATCTCGTCGCAACTGTCCATCCCTCCAATAGCTGTAGTAGGGCCACAAATCTCCCCGAATTCCCACTTGGGCCCTTATATCTGCAACTTTATAATTACGCACGAATTACCAAGATGCCTACAGTCAATCAAAAAGTTCATAGGAGTTATTGATTCTGACATAAACCAAAATTCAACACGTGAGAACTCAATAACTAACGATATGAGCGAGTTTGATGAGCAATCTTATACTTTATCCCTCTGCGGAGTTAGATTTATTTTATGCGACCCGGTTCTGGGAACTCATTACCCTATTTCGGCTCTATGTATCCCAGCGTTATCACTACAATCAACCGTTTCATCTAGAAAACGCGAGATAGGAGAGGCAAATAGAATTCTTGCTGGATGTTCCTTGGAGTTTTGGATTGACTACTTCAATGGGACCCTTAAAATGTGGGAACCCTTTGTTGAGCCTTACAAAACGTTTTTGCTGTACGAAAATTGTACTACTAAAGGAAACGGTCTAGTTTTGCGTTCAAATTGCAATCTTCACCTCAATCTTTCGTTGGCCTTATTTGAAACCCTTGAACAGGTCCTGCCAGCGTTTCGTGTATCCTCATATTCTCGCGACCGTTATGATGCAGGCTGTGTTAGTCGGGACGGAAGTTCCGTCACCAATATTGATGAATTCGGTCCTATTGTTCAGAGTTTCCAAATTGGAACAGATAAACGAATTATCAAACATTTCAAACCAAGTATACTCTGCGATGGCGACCGCGTTGCATTCTCTTTACTTAATTTGACAGGCCAGCAAGTTCGATTTCACACCCATGTTAGTTCCATTTTGAACCAAAAGGATACTGAAATTTATGTTTCCTACTTAAAACACCGAAAGGGTGTCGATTTAACATTCGAAGCAACATACTGTGTGCTAGAAAATCTCAATGTGAAAGAAATTCCTTTTGAGGTTTTCCTATCAAAGTCAAAATCGGAGTCTTCATTTTCCAAACATAATCTTGGGGTGCAGATTCTTGGCTTTCGTTGGAACGAAAAACTTCCGATTGATAAGCTGGGTCGTCATTTTGATGGATTGTGTCCGCTCTCGTCTGTAGCGAAAGCTCAAGTAAAACAAGATTGGAAAATTCAAAACGCGTTAACATTGGTGACTGAAATCTCACTGAGTAATGGTGGTCGTCAAATATGTCTTATGAGCCCGTTTAAGATCGTTAACAAATCTACTCATGCAATCAGAATCTGTTTACACCCTGATCGTGGTGTTCATCCAAATAACTGTCATGACGCTGTGTTGTCCGCGCCGCATTCAGATAACCCTATTATAGAAGAAGTGCACCCAAATGAGACTTACCACATTCCCTTCAACTTGGTTGAAGCGGCTGTTGAGATGACAGGGAATCAATTGGGTAGCATATGGATAGCTCCTAATAAAACATGTGTAGACACCAAAAAAGCTCTGATAGCTCTAGCCGATTCTCACGACCCACCATTAGATACTGATGGAGCTGAAGTTGGATTTAGCTCAACCTCGATAGATCTGAAAAACCTAGTCCGGGAAACTGTGGCAATTCATGAAAATAATAGTCGGAACGGAATCAACTCTGACAATCCAAAAAGTACTGCGCTAACAATATCATGTCCTATTCACTTTGGATCGAGAGGGATGTCTCATCCACCGTTCTGCTATGCCGTTGAAGTTCGTCGAAGCCAGATCAAAGCTGTAAATTACGCTACAAGCTCAGACGAAAGCGTGATATCAAAATTGGGGAAGAGAGGAAAACGCCGACTTGAGACTCTTGGCGAAATCGGTAAGACACTCAAGACCTTTCAAGAAAAAGATACCCCGTCCGATCCACGCCAAAAGATAGAGGAAGAAAAGCTCTTAAAAAAATTTGGCGGCAAAGAAAAACTCCATGAATCTTCAAATACAGGGCTAAAGCATGAACCTGTATTATATTCACTCGTTGTACATCCACCTTTTGTGATTGAAAACTTGTTGCCGGAAAGAGGAACTTTTGAGTTGCTTCATGCTACTCGCAAACAAATTGTTTGGAGCGGTTTTCTAGAAGCCGGTGAACGTGTACCAATTTACTCTGTCGGACTTGATGCGCCTCTTTTTCTATTGATGAACTTGGGATATTGTCGCACACCAAATGGAGAAGGTGCCCTAGTACATGATGGGAAGTTCAGCAGCGTTTCGATGAAAGGTATTGTTCTTTCTTAGTCTTTTCTTATCGTTTTTTTATCATGGTCTCACTTTTTATTTAATATCAGACGTAGAAAGTGTGCAGCAAAGATTTAATATTGGTCAAGCAGTACAAGCGGTCGAGCGAATGACCGCCCTCCCTGAAATATCCGAGTCTTCCGAAGACAGAGCACGGCGGAGAATAGCCCAAGCTAAAGAGGCAGTGCGGCGAGTCGAAGATGTAATGATGCAAGAGATTGGACAAGAAAATGGTAAGTACGCTTCTGATGAGCATCGCTTTCATTATCGTGTATTTAACGTATTGTGATACAGGCTTTTATGTGCCTCAAATTGGTGGATCCCTAGACCTTGAAGATGATTTCTCTTTCATAGCAACCGAAACCGCCTTGGTAGATAGCTTAGGGAATCATCTTCGACTTGGTTTGGAAAACCGCAAAGGAGGTGCTGGAGAGCGTCGAATAAGTGTATATTGTCCATACTGGATTTTAAATACAACGGAACATGCGCTTCGGTACAGGCAAGAAGGTTCTTCCTCCTTTGTTTGTGGTACAATTTTTTCTCCTAAACAAGATGGCTCTAAACCGGTTGATGGCCGTCACAGAAATTACATAATTCCTAAGACACCGTGCATGACAATTTTTTCTGGTGCTCCAGGTGCCCTTGCACGTGCTAATACCTCCGAACAAGTAAAAAGTTTTGCAGGTGATGAAGAATTGCCGCTAGAACAAAAAGCGGCGTATTCTTTCATGTTTAACTTTCACGATAGTGGAAGGATGAAACTCTGCCTACAATTAGCTCAGACAAACGACGGATCTCGCTCCAGCTCCAACTGGTCTCGTGGATTCACTATTGACTCAATAGGCGTAACCCAAGTTGTAGGGATCCACTGCATGGATGGAAGGGCTCTTGAAGTTGCGGTGACTGTCAATGTTCCGTCAGGGAGATTGTCTTCATTTACCAAGATTGTTCAATTAAAATCACGTTATATCTTGGTGAATGAGCTTGAGCGCCCGATAAGAATGTGGCAGGACTCTTCTGTACTCAATTCAACTTTGATTTTTTCTGGAGAAAATTCTGGTCCTCGAAGTGTAACCAACAGTCTCAAGGCCAGAACAGCCGCGCCATATGATTCCCTTTTTGGAAAGCCAGGAGGCTTTAATGATAGTGAAGCTGGAATATCACAAACTACATATGCACATCGATCAGCTTTGTATGTGGCGAGTGCCAAGCCGCATCAATGGGTACCTTTTTATCTTCCGGACTCCAGAGGTGAGAGGCACATACGATTTGATCTTGGGGGCGAGTGGAACTTGACATCAAGCATACCAGCAGACTCATCGGGTCAGTATAGTAAGTATTCAGAATTCTTCATATCTCGTTTGTTCGCTATTCAAATTGTCACCAACAATCAACTGCAGCTCTGAAAATCTGTAGATCAATGTATGGATCCACGCTAAGGCACCTATCGACAAGAGAACACCCAGAATACAATGTGGTTTTGCCACCTGAACCTAGCCTAGATTGGGATGGTGAACTTGGCGTTTGGTTCGAAGCTATGAGCGAAAAAACAGGAATTCTTGTCAAAGGCACCCGAAAAGGAAAATATTCTTATTACTCCGATATTCAGGAGGGTGATGAATTGATAGCCATCGATGGATACAAACTCGAGAACACCTCGTTTGAAGATACTATCAAAATTCTAAAGCACAAACTGTCCATTTTACCTAAGTCACAACGCCGCAACTCGCAATCATTTACGAAGAAAAATGCCGGTCGTTACAGCTTCGATAAAACTCTCGTCTTAACATTTAGATCTTACGAAGAACGAATGCGCAGAGAGCGCAATCATAAATCAAGAGAAAATGATTCAGAATCCACGAGATTTCGGGAAATGAAATTCAAGTCATGTCCCCCTACTTTTAGCACTTCTCAGGCTAATCATGTCTCTTCACTTACCGAATCTGCCTTGGAAGTCTCTATGAACGTCTTGAAGCAATCAATCTACGTGCATGTAAAGCCTTTCGATTTCAAAAATCCTCCATACTTCATTGAAAACAGGTCACCCAACAGAACAGTTTATTTCAGGCAAAGAGGATGTGATGGCCATCCTTGGAGTGTATTAGCGCCGGGATCTCGATGCTGTTACATGTGGGAAGAACCTCTGAAGCCCAAAAAACTGTCGGTACGTGTGGGCCCAGAATCAGTAATCAGCTCAAACGCAAACGTGCCAAATGTACGTCTCAGTGTACCCCCTAATTCTGTTGGTAACAATACAGCAAGGGCAAAAAAAGTAAGGACCCGGGCAGAGAACGAGGAAAATGGTATTTTTGGTCCAAATCGTAGTATCAAGCTGGAGGAAATTGGCTTTGCGGACGTTCTTCCGTGTCCAGTTTTGAATGGAAGCCCCTCCCAAAATTTATTTTGCCGAATCGACACTAAGGGTGAAACTAGAGTGTTGATTATTTCCGATTCCCAAAATAGCGTTGACGAAATTAGATCCATTCTTGATCACATTTGCATTTTGGAAAAGTCAATCCAAACTGAAGCAACCATTTGCTCACGACTCAACAATATTCGATCATTCTTGACTGACAGAGCAAGAAATCATTCTCGAAATGAATCCCTAGAGAGAAGCAGTAATCTAAAAGTTGAAGGCAAGAGCGTCAACCTACGAAGCGAAGGTTTGAAATCGAGTTCAGCTAATGATTTATTCCGAGCTCAAAGAACACGTTTACCGTCCGATGAAACAGCAATAGCTTCTGTGAATTCCCGCGGTACAGCAATTTTCTCTGAAGAATACATGGACTCAGAAAGCTCAAATGCAATATTGAACGAGTTACATGATCTCGTTGATGATGATAGTGAACAAGTTATTTCCAAACCAAACCAGCTATATATTGAGGTAATTGAAGCGTCTGGTCTAAAGTCTGCCGACATATCGGGTTCGGCTAATCCCTATTGCGAAATAAAGCTTAAACTCAGAGGTTCAACAAAAAAATTATTTTCCAGCGAATCGACCCACAAGACGTATTATTGTGAAAAGACTTTGAATCCTCGATGGACAGACCAGAAATACACTTTCGATGTGCCATCTGAAGCGGCAAACTTTGCAAGAGGATATGCTATAGTAGTGAAACTACGTAGTTTTGAGATTCTTCGGAAAGACTCTCTGTTGGGTAGAGCTGACATACAACTACACGCCCTTAGAAATCAGAGGCAATTGACTGGATGGTATCCTCTTAAGGGCAACCATCAATCCACTAATGATCGAGTCTTGGGTTCTATAAAGCTACGTTTACAGTGGATTTGGACGGTTCATGCTCTTGTAGATTACTGGGCCCTTATTTCTGAAACGAGGCTCGCTTTCTTAAAAGAAAATAAGCATCGGATGGACAAGCAACTTGAGTCGATACGTAAACAGCAAAAATCTCGTCGGCCTAGCAACATAATTTTGCCAGCAAGGCCAGCATTGGGAAAGGCGCGCAGATCAAAAAGCATAGGCCTCAAGAACATTCAAGAAAAAAAGCTGGTTGATAGACAACTTCCCAAATGGCGGATAAATTTGAAGCAGAGCAATAGTGAAGATCAACACGCCACCCGTCGAAGTGTTCTATACTCTTTGCACTCTCAAACCTTGGAAAGCAAGCGCAGGCGAACCCTCTTTAACAATAAAGAATCCGCGATGGTTATGCATTCTGATGAATCAAATGCAGATGCAAAGATGACTGAAATAATGAGTTTCGATGAGTTCGCGTCTTCTTCGCCTTCTTATTCCGAACTTCCTCTTCCCGTTTTAGGTCCTGCACAGTCTTTTGGAGAAGTCAGAAATCTTGAAGCATCTGACATGTCAGTTGACAGTTTGCGTAAGGTACACACTGAAAGTAATGGTGACGATCGTTGGAAGCTTAGTGATATGTCTTCGGATGCGAGGAAAACCTTCAAAGATATGCCGTTTGGTCCTATGTGTTCCCCTTCTCAATTCTCGCTTACAGCTAACCCTCAAATGCCATCTGTTCCAATGGTTAGTCCAGATGGCGACTTTTCTGTCAAACAAAATGTTGTGGAAGATTTCTTAGTTTACTGTCCGAGTCAAGGATCAAATGAGGGCCAAGAGAGACCTCGATTTTTCTCCACTTGGGAAACCTTAGACGATATTCGTCAAATTCCTCTAGATCTTCGCGAGATAGATGAAAAAATATTACGAATGGAAGATTTGGTTTTATCACACGACAAAACTGCAAATGATCTTTATGGGAGAGGTCTTCTTTACCATGGAGCTGATTGGTCTCACCATCGACGAACGGTGTTGCTGTCATCTTCTTGGATATTTTCGCGTTGTGAAAAACCAGATTTATTCCCTTCGGATGTACGAGATCTTACCTCTTGGAATGATGCAGTTTCGCTGCTCAATGATCCGGAAATAGCAAAGTTACTTAAAAGTGAGTCGCTCAACCTTGATAGGAGCCGCTCAATCAAACAGTCATCGGATCCTTCAAACGTGACTTCAGACAACAGAAACGAGCAACACATTACGCAAAGCAAATACCGTCCATCACAATGCCAACCAATTGATTGTAGTTACCGTCGAAAAAGAGATATGATGGTTCTTGACGTAAGCCGAAATCTTAAGTTGTTCGCTTCCCGATCAAAAAAGATGGTGCTGAATCAAGGCGGATGGTTGACAATCCGCCCGATTACGGCTCTCAATCTTCCTGAGCTCACTACCATGGCAGTCAAGTTGAAATACGGTGAAATAGTTCAAGTCAGTAGAAGCGTGGATGCTCGAGTATGTCCGACTTGGACAGAGGAGGCACAAGTTCTTGATACCACCAGCGCGCGACACAGAAATGATAGGTCAACAGGCGAAAGTATTAAAAATCAAGTTTTTTCTAAAAACATATTTCGCTATCGTGACAACGATCTTCAAGTTTTCGTCGAGCACATGAAAACAAGTGGCACACTAAGACTTTCCGTGGTTGGTGAAAAGTTCAATTCCGAAATTGAAGTTGGTGTGCTCTTTCTTCCTATTAATGCCGCACTAAGTTGTTGCAATGATATGATTTGCCGTAATATGGATGAAACCAGAGCAAACGTAGCCGAAGTGGACGCTGTATCAAGCAGTATGTATGTGCGATGGTTTCCTTTGAAAAGTTCAAAGGAGTGTGTATCAGCTGAGGGCGACATGGGAACATCATTTGTGAGCAACGAATCAGAAAAAGAAAGTGACGAGACATTTACTCGTTTCCATACTCCCTGCATCAAACTCGCACTATTATGGGAACCAGACTCTTTCGAAGAAGAATGGACATCCAGCAATGTTGCAACAAAAGCAGAATTAGAAGCAAACTCACCAGAGCTGACTAATCGTGCACGGATAGAATCAACAATAAGGGGTTACCATTACGCTGAAATCGCAGGCATCACCGCATCGTTGATAGATTCATTTCGATCTTTGGAACTTTTTTCTATCTCATTAGAGCAGATAGATGTCAAACATTTCTTGACTGAGACGAAAGCACACTTAAAGGCTACACTAGGATGGTTACAAATAGATCATCAAAGCCTATCTGCACGTGAACCAGTTGTGCTTGCGCCGCGCCCTGTCAGTCAACCTCAGCCCACTTTGCAAATAATCGCTGTCAAGGACAACGCGAGGTCAAAAGCTAGCATCAATACATTCGAGTACGTGGCAATTGCTCTACAAGAGATGGACTTGCGTGTTGAAGAATCTTGGCTTTTTGAGTGTTGGATGGTGTTTCTCAATTTCATCCGCAATCGAGAGGTTCTAAAGAGCACGCTTCTTTCAACTGATTTAACAAGAGAGGATGTAGCATCAACAGGATCTGGTAACGTATTTCAAGCTTATGATTCGATGAGAATGTCTTCTTCAATCAAAAAAGAAGAACCTAATCGGTCGCAAAGCGAATGGTATAAAATACTGTCCATTCAAAAAGGTGCATCAAAGTTCTATGTAGAGACATTTATGATTGGAAATCTCAAAATTAATATATCATACATCAAAAGCATCAGTTCTACAACAGTATTCGAAGAGTTAGAGTCAAATGAAGCCACCAATGAAACACCACAAGAACCCCGCTCGTCGCTGTTAGAATCTCAGGTACAGACATTGCATGAAAAGAAGAAGAAAAGAACGACAGAGATAGGTTTTATTGCATTTAATCGGAGCGCAGAGATTTTTCGTCGATGGTCTGAGCAAGACGAAGATGATGATTTTTGGACACAGGGGGGTGGGAAGTATGCGCATCGATTGCCAGAAATTATTTCGCCTTTTTTTCCTTCAATAGCAGACGCTCCAATAAAAATTCCCGGGAAAATTATGGAGCATGTGTTTGAATCACTTCCAGAAATATTAGCTAGCTTGAAAGATTATTACGCTGGCAATACGCTTCGCCAAATTTATAGAATAGTTGGATCTCTGGAGTTACTGGGTAATCCAAGAGATGCGTTCAGCCAAATCGCTACAGGCGTCAAAGACTTTTTCTACGAGCCGTCGAGAGCCTTCCTTCTTGATCCAAAGAATCCAACAAGGCTTGGTATAGGAGTAGCCAAAGGCACACTTTCGTTAGTCTCACACAGTGCTAGTGGATTCTTCGGATTCGCATCAAGGATGAGTTCTACAGCTGGGCATGCAGCCGCAACGCTATCCCTAGACAAAAAGTATTTACGAAGAAGAGACAAGTTTGTTTCTTCGCTATCCAAATCAGGAGAAAGAAACAAAGGAAAGTCTGAGAAAATCTTGGAGGCGCTCAAGAGGCCACTTCAAGATTTAATTTTTGGCTTTGGAGGAGCGGCTATCGGTATTGTCGTAGAGCCATATCGTGGGTGCAAGAAGAACGGCACTTTGGGTTTTACAAAAGGTTTTGCAATAGGAATTGTTGGGGTGGTTACAAAGCCGCTTGTGGGAATATTTGATGCTTTAGCCCACACCGCTGAGTCAATATCTATGTTTGCTGAACGAGTAAACGTCTTAGACAAAAAATATGATCCGGTCCTGAAGCGGCGTATGGCCCATTCGTTCGGTATAAGCGGAGTTCTGTTGCCATTTGACTTGAAAATTGCTTATAGCATGTATCTACTGCATCATTTCCCTTTGGTCGCGAAGCCTGACCGTCAGAGTTCAAGGGATCGGTGGTCTTCGGAGGTAATCATTACTACTGAGACTTTAAACAAGGGATCAGGATTTGAAATATACATTATTGTCACCAATGCTCGCATTTTGACGATTAAACTGAAGCGAGAAGGGAATGGTAAGCAGGATCCGGTAATTATGTGGCAAATATTATTAAACAAAATACATCAAGTTAAATCAAGGATCGAAAATCGTGGCCACAATGGAGTTGTTCTACATCTGAAAGAAACTTTATCCATGAATACTTCCAAAAAAGGTGCAATGTCATCCGAATTTGGTTCATCATTATCTTTTTTGTCACCGAAACTCGGTTGGTCAACCACTGACGGAGCAGCCACAAGCTCTCCGACGCTATCGCGTTGGCAAACATCTGCAGAAGGAAAAGGGATCTTTAATCAACCTCCACGTCGAGTTGATAAACAAAAAGAATCTTACAATTACCGATTGGTAGGAGAATATCATCAAAAATCTCCAATAGTCAGAGTGCATAACGCTATATGTTGTCTCGTAGGAGACTTTGAATCGATAATCCGTGAAAATGGCCTTGGTCCGGAAGGCACGGACGAAGGCATGACTTGTTTTGGAATTCTATCCTTTAGCTCTCAGTCTGTCACGAATTGTGAAAGCCAGTGGAGAAGAAATCGACCTATTTCTGCTTTAGACGCAACATTTTGGGCATTTAAGGAAACAGAAGATAAAACAAATTCTCCCCAACTTTCAACGCCTAACTGGCAAAATCAAACTATGGCAAGATATTTAGGCTATATGCGCGATTGTATGAGTCAAGATGAAACAGAAAGCAAACAAGAAAATTTGTTTTCAGAAGAAACCAGCGATCCGGATTGGCTGTGGTTTAACGAAGCTACAAATGAAAGTAGCTCTGGATTGAATGCCCCAATCGCGATCACGCCCGAAGAAAGCACACTACTAGGGACCACAAAAGACCAACTTACGGGGCTTCGCATACCAGTAACTAATTTCAAAGGAATGCATGGCAGTGACACGTCAAAAATTGGACATTCAAAGCGAAACAATCTGAACGTGTGTATACCAACAGTTTCTGCTCATGGCCTATGTCGTTCAAGGAGTGAGCTGGTTTTGTCTCAGCTTGATCGGTCATCTAGAGTCGTTAGCAAAACCGCTGAGAATTTTCTTCGCACTCCTGTATTGGAGGCACCGCAAGCAGAAGGTGCTTCTCCTGCTGTGAGCACAATGGGATTCGACGAAGGCACAATCAGCACCAGGCTTTCAAAGGTGGAAAGTCTTCTGGAAGATCTTGTCAGGAATCAAAAAGAGCTTATGTTTTACCTTGCCCGATCAAACTTACGTGACTTAAGTGAAACCTCAAATCTTCAGATATCAAACGATGCTTTAGCTGCACCGTTCATCATTGGTAATAAAATCAGTAAGCAGGTATGTAAAGACGTCAAAAACAAAAGAAACTTGGTTGCACATTCATAGATCTCTCTGTTTCTCATTCAAAAATTTAAGCCAATTCAGGAAGGCGAAATCGCCAATTGTGATCAATTGATTATTTCAGAAGAAAAGCAAGCTGTACCTGATACTGTTTGACCAGCAGTTCTGGAGATGCAACCAAGAAATCCCCGATCAGCATATTGTAAAAAAATTGATTTGTAACCTTTTTTTTT
>Ga0075154_10001787_pt1 | contig 14707 bp, 9 predicted proteins | sample JI71714BDNA_FD_70965 | JGI IMG/M metagenome (GOLD analysis project Ga0075154, IMG submission 70965) | Wastewater effluent complex algal communities from Wisconsin, to seasonally profile nutrient transformation and Carbon sequestration -... | ecosystem: Engineered > WWTP > Effluent > Algae... | reverse complement strand
GTATTCCAAAATGGGGGGGCAGCGATAGTGGAATACCATTTGGAATGCCAAAAGGTTTGGCTGCTGCTGGATGTCCATGGACAATGGTGGCGATGAAAGCCGCGTTTTTACTGGATTTCAGGCACAAAAAAGGGCGTCCGTGGACGCCCTTAGATGTTTATTTGGTAGGCCGTGGGATTTGACTCCTAAGCGTCTTTCCCCTACTCAAATCAACGGTCCTAGTCCAGTTGCCTTTCGCCAGTGATTTTTTGGAAGTCATACAGTTACGGCCCCGAATATAGAAACCTTGAGCTCTTCGTCAAGAGGCATGTAGCGAATCCAAATTGTGGGTTCAAATCCTCGTAGAGGAGTTGAACCCGCGCAGTGCCTAGGTAAGTGTCTGCTGAGCACCGGATTCATATGGGTATTAAAGTACCCTTTTTGTTTGCTGTAGAGTATTTATAGGCATTTAATTGCCTTTTTGTTGCGGGTTGGCTAAGGTTTAGGCATTAAGTTGCCGGTGATTGCTATGTACAAGCTCACTCTACAAATCTATGCGGGTGGCGAATGGCAGGACGCCATGGGGATTGGTTTCGAACAGCCTGACCTAGGTTTGGATGGTCCTTGTACGTATGGGTACGAGCAGGGCTATCTAGTGGGCTCCCTCGACTCGATTAGCACGCGTCTGAATGGCGCTGTCAGTGCCACTTTACCTCTGGGTTGGGACTCTTGGCGGAGTAAGAAGGCTCCGGCTTTTCTCTTCGATATCTTGCCTGCTGGCGCGGCTAGACGTTTTTTGCTGAAGCGTTTGAGCGGTGAGCGACCTGAGGGTATGAACCTGGATTTGTTTCTGTTGGGGCGCTGTACGCCTGCACCTATTGGAAATTTGCGCATCAAGGAGTCGGCAGGGGCAATCACAGGTAGTCCTGTCTTGGGTTTTACGCGAGACGAAGTGGTCAGCCGCGACTCACACTTTTTGGAGTATGCCTATGAGCAGGGAGCTGCAATCGGCGGTGCTACTGGAGCAGGCGGTGAGGCGCCAAAGCTACTGTTAACAGAAGACCACCATGGCGCATTGCATCCTGACGCCATATTGCCCGATGCAGATGCTGCCCAGCACTGGTTTGTGAAGTTCGCACGCAACAAAGCCAGTCAGACTGATCAGGACATCCTCCGCAGCGAGTACTGCTTCTATCGAGCTGTTCGGCGGTTGGGGCTCGATACCATCGCAGCCGAAGGGTTGGCGTTGGAGGAGGGAAAGAAGCCCAGCCTGTGGATGCACCGCTTTGATCGTGGGGTCGGTCCTGCAGGCGTTAATCGTGTCGCTGTTGAATCGATGTATTCACTGTCGGGCGTAGTCGAAGCAGGCAGCTATATGTCGCATTCGGATGTGATACGAAACTTGGTCGCGTTATGGCAAAACGTTGGACAGGCCGAACAGGTGAGTGATTTGGTGTTCGAGTACATGCGGCGTGACCTGCTGAATCAGATTCTTGGCAACTCAGACAATCATGGCCGCAACACCTCAATCCTTCGCACTGAGCAAGGTGTGAGTCTGGCCCCAATCTATGATCTGGCTCCCATGGTTATGGATGATGAGGGCGTAACGCGCACAACAAAATGGCCAAAGCAGATTGAGGTGGCCGGTCAGGTCGACTGGAACGCGGCCTGCTATGAAGCTGCTGAGTGGATCGAGCCTGATGAGCTATTTCAGCGGCTCAGGGCCGCAGCACAAACATTCCTGGCTTTGCCTGACTTGCTGAGTGCTGATGAATTGCCCGCCGCGACAATGAACCATCCGCGCATCGCGTTGCGAGATATGCCTCAGCGGCTCAAAAACTGGGGGCTGATCTAATGGATATTCTCGACCGAAATCGAATTCTCACTGAACTGCGCGAGCAGCTGGCTTCTGGCGATATCACTATCGGAGAGGCGGTGCGGCGATTACGCAAGGACGTAACTGGGTTGCAGCAGGCGCGGTTCGCGCAGATGTGTAAGTTGTCTCTGCGTGCCTTGCGGCAGCTAGAACACGACGAAAGCAACCCGACCGTTCAGACCTTGAATAGCGTGTTTAAACCGTTCGGTATGCAGGTGGGTATCGTGCCAACCAGGCCAAGCGCGACACTTTTCCAACACCCAAAGAAAAACCCCTGACTTTCTCTAGGAAAATCAGGGGTTTATTTGGCCGGGGTAATCTGAATTGCAGCCATAACATTATGTTTTAAAACAAAAAATCTCGGTTCATATTTTCTGTGGAATACCATTTGGAATACCACATGACTGGATTTGAACCTGAAACCATCAGATCGTCCTCGTCCGACAACCTTGGCAAATCCCCGCCCTTTTGGCATCACCCTGAACCTGAGGATGTGTGGTTTGGTGCGAGGTGGCCTCTTCTATCCGTTTCCGCCTTGATCAGTCTTTCAAGGACTTGCGGGCGCTTCAGGCCGCTAGCTCTGGCTAACTCGTCAAGCAGTTCGACGGTTTCTTCAGACAGGATGAAGTTGTACTGCTTTTTGCCTTCAAGCTTCTCCAGATACCTCTGGCGATTCCAGCTTCTGCGGATGCTCTGAGCGATGTCCTTCAGCTCGCGCTCTCTGAGGTCTATTGAGTCAAAATACATCACCAGCTCGATGTAGCTTTCAAAGCAGGGCGGAATTCGCCATGCCAGAGTTCTGTCCTTCTGCAGCCACTCCCATGCGAATCTGCAGCGTTCTGCCCCTTCTTTAATGTCCTCAAACCACTTCAATTGGCGATCCTGGCTCCTGTGCCGCTCCCAATCATGCTGCAGGCTCTCAAGCGCTGCGGCTTTGTGGGTGACACTTTCCTCCCAAAGATCAATTGCACCGATCAGAAGATCTCTGCCTGTCAGTCTCGGGATGCTCCAGAGGTCGCCTAGTCGCGTCATGCTCCTGACTCTATGGTCAAGCCATTTTGTTTGCCTCTCTTCTCCACTGATCCATTTCAGGCATTCATCGGGCACTAGGAAGCGGTCCATGGCCGCAAATAGTTGCTCTGCAGTGACCCCTCCTTTGCTTTCAATGAAACCGGTCACGGTGCTTCGCATAGTGCGACCGTTGCAAGTATCTAGCTCGAAATCTGCCTCTTCGAACTGCTTGAAGAAAAGCCATAACCAGATGTCCTGGCGATGGCTGGTCTTGCCTATCAGGCTCTGAAGCAGGTCTGGATCATGTACAGGCATAGACTTGTCTACTCTGAAAATACAATGAAAATAGGTTAATCAATGTTTAAAAAAATAATAGACCTATACCTATTTTTTAATAAAAATAGATTGAATCTAGAATCGATCTATAGTCAGCAATATCACTGATAACCCCGTATTTACTGGGTTTTTGAAGGTTTCTGTATTTTTTACATGCTCTCAGTCGAGATGGTAGATATCTAGACGTAGGTTTCGGGTCTATGGTTGGCCGCTGGTGAGCGGGCGCTGGCAGCGTCCTTTATGACCGAGATTTGCGCCGCAGGCTTTGAAAAGGACAGAAGCCCGCTTACAGGCGCGCTCTCGCTTCAGTGATCCAGTAAATAAAAAAGACACCTGCGGATCCTCTGAGCCATACAGAGGAGCCTGCTCATGCGAATCATCCGTCTGAAAGAAGTCATCGACTCGACTGGCCTGGCGCGGTCGACCATCTACAAATACATCTCAGAGAACACCTTTCCGAAGCCGGTCTCGTTGGGAGATCGCTGTGTCGGCTGGGTCGATAGCGAGGTGCATGACTGGATCCTGGCCAGGATCGAGGAGCGCGACCACGCCGAGGCCGGCCCCGTTCGTGTCAGCCGGCTGGGAGTTGCCGTCTAAATTAGCCATAAGCGCCATGACCACCGCTGGTTGGTCATGGCGCTTATGCCGGGAGGGCTATCAGCCTATGGGCGATTTGTAAGCCTCTCTCCAGGCCGAGCGATGGCACTCTTCATTGCACGGCTTATCGGGGCCCAAGATCGCCTGGCTTGTGGCCATCTCGGGGCCTGCGGAGATGGTTTTCTTCCGGAGTAGAGCTCTGGCAGAAATTATCCGGCCAGGCTGGGAAATTGGGGCTTCGTTTCCCGAGCCAGTCGAGAGCGTCATTCTCGGTAAAAGTAATATGCTTTAAGCGGTTATCACTACCTGAATGATTCCAGGACTACTCATCAGGTCATTGGAATATCGACGGTATCCAGGGAGATTGAGCATCAAGAGGTAACGGTTAAAAAATACTCAATGGGCACAGGTTATGAACCTTACCCAGGAGTAGTAACCATGCACCTTGATTCCCCCAGCACCAAACGCCCTCTGCTTCGTCATCGCGATAACACCAACCTTCACCTGCACGACTTACCTACCTACGATGGCTTGCCCGTAATGCTTGCCGTAGGGCCCTTCATCCGCGAATACCTTTTCCGCCTGAAGCAGACCATTGATCTAGCGCTTGATCAGCACTCCAGGGTGCTGGCATTCCGAGTGGATCTACGCCTACCGGTGGGTATTGACCTGCCTGACTACGCTTACACCAACGAAGTCATCAGCCGGTTCATCGACTCATTCAAGGCCAAGATCGAGCACAACCGCGCCAAGGCTCGTCAGCGCAACCCGTACGCCCATGACAGCAAGGTACGCTACGTCTGGGCTAGAGAAATCGGAGAGATGGGACGCCCGCATTACCACCTGCTGATCCTGCTCAATCAGGAGGCTTACTACACGGTGGGGTGGCTCAAATCTAAAGCCAGCAATATCAATAACCGCATGAAAGAGGCCTGGGCAAGCGCTCTGGGACTTTCCGTTGATGACGTGAGGGGGCTGGTGAATATCCCACCAAACGCTGAATACCGAATAGACCGAGATGTCCGCCCTGGTGATGTGGATGAACTGCCAGCACTGTTCTTTAGGGCAAGCTACCTCTGCAAAGCCGCTACGAAGTCCTACGGGGATAATCATCATGGATTCGGATGCAGTCGGGGATAACTGCCTTCATGCTGCGCAATAGCGCCATGCCCATGGAGTCCTGGCCTGCTGATGGTTTAGGCTCCGGCCAGGAATCTAAGACTGATGTGAGCGCTGTGGGATGTCAGAAAAGGGAGAACGCTGCCGACAGCATTATCAGTCGGTATACGAACGGAATCAGCCGGCACTCAGCAAGGGCCTGGCTCTTGATGAATCCTTGCATCATTTCCTTGATCAGCGCCCGGCAGGTAAGAACCTGTCAGCCATTGATCGTGCGCAAGGCCTGGCAATGGCATCGTTTTGGCTTGATGTGGATGCGGTAGCTGGGTCCGAACTCGCCAGCCTGGCCCTCAGCCGGGTGCTGCATTTCGATCATGCAGTCAGTGTCGAAATGCTGTTGCACCTCGCTAGGCATAACCCGGAAACACTCAGGTGGGCGATTCGCTACGCGAAGCTGTTTGAGCGTACAGACTCACCGCTCTGGCTTGCGCTGCGTGCGGCGCTCTCCGGGGGTGAGTGGCAAGTTTTCTTCGGTGTCTGTGATCGCCTGCTGGATCAGCTCAGGCCTTTTGATGAGCTGATAGCCCTAGCTGAAAAACAGCTTAAGCACTTGTCGCTGCTGGAGCTGTTTTCCTACCTCAGTGTTCTGGCCTACCACGCATTTACCGAAGACGGTTCCGATGACCCGTCCGGTCAGCAGTGGAAGGTCTACAACCGCATTATTCTGAACAAACTCCGTGCTTGTTCGGAAGAGGATTTCCGTCTGAGCGAGTCACGGCTCGGGCAATCGCTGAAGCGGCACCTGTCACCGATTATCTTTCCCGGATCCAGCAATTCTGATGTGGTGAGATGTCGTCAAAATCTCGAATCTCTAGCCCTTCTGATCGGTGCCACCCAAGAGCGGATCGACTACGAAGATTCCATCGACTGGTTCTGCTTCGATCCGGAATGCCGTTACCAGCTAAAACCGGGTGAGTCGGTGATCTACAACCAGTCGGAGGTTGGAGCAGAGCGGTGGAAACGCACCGGGCGTAAGAGTGATTTGCTTTGGCACTACTGGATGAATCGTGCCGTGCATGCATTCGCCCTCTACGATATGGCTGAGCGAATCATCGGCTCGCCTGAGAATCATGAGCTGAACCAGTTGGCCTTTATCAAGGCGATTCGTAGCGAGCTGCAGCTGCAGCAAATCTACGGCCTGGGTGATCGCGTCTCCCTCAGTGATGGCTCCCAGGTTCAGCTTCACCACTTGATGCTGGCGAGCGAGCTGACCTCGGTTTTCTTTCAGAAAGAGTTTATCCAGGCATTCCAGGGTCACTTGCGCGAATCGGGTGTGCTTGCTCAGGCACTGGGGCGCTTAGCGATGAATGGCATGCTTTCCGGTGAAAACCGGTTCCCCATGACCTGGTCCGAAGAGCAAGAAAAGATACGCAAGATCACAGGCTGGACTGTTTGCGACGAACACCCGAAAGGCAGCGCAGATTCAGCCAAGGCCATCCTTACGTTTTGGACCAGCGACTTCAAAGCGCTTTCCCAGCAATTGAAGCTGCAGCCCGGTATGCCTACACCAAGGCTGTATGAGCAGCCCTTCTACAAAATCGGACGCTATAGCTTTCAGTTCCCTTGGGTTGGCGCGCAGCAGAACAACCTGACGGCGGCCATCAATAACCTGCGGCGGGTAAATGCCCGTCGGACCGACATGCAGACTGAAACCCAGCGCGTAGAACTCGCACTGGCCGAGAGTCTTCGGCAACGAGGCTTTGCCGTTGAGGTGGGTTATCGGCCACTGGCGACCGAAGAGGACGATGGCGGCGAGGTGGATCTGATCTGCCATCAGGATGGTGTGCTACTGCTGCTTGAAGTCAAGTCAGGCTATATCCGCTCGACCAGGCATGAGGTTTGGCTGCATCGCACCAACACGTTGCGCAAGGCCGCCTGGCAGTTACGGCGCAAGCAGGTGGCGGTACTCAGTGCGCTGATGACTGATCAAGACCTACGCGCCAGATTGGGCTATCACGGCCAGCAGCCTGAAGCGGATCTACGTGCTTGGATCGTCGACACCTCTATTGAGCTCGATGGCCAGTCAGTCGATGGCTACAGGGTGGTATCCCGCGAAGCGATGGAAGTTATTCTGCGCGATGAGCAGCGTCTTCTCCGGCCCTTAGACCAGCTTGATGAAGATGATCAACGCTCATTGTTCCCTGGTGGGTTTACTGCTGAGCGCTTCGTGGCGGTTGTCGAGTCCGATCAGCTTTGGCAGGGCATCTGTTAGCAGCACGCGACCAGCACCGCGGCGCCACATCAACGGGCGCCTTACCTGACCGACATACTGGCTATTGGTTACACTGCGCCCATCTTGCCAGGCCGGCGCTTCCCGGCCTGGCCTATTGCCCGCCGCGCAACGCAGCCGGGCAGTAAACCCATTATTGAATCCAGGTAGTCAGACACAGTGATCACAGGCGCTATCAAATCCCAAGTTGACCAGATCTGGAATGCGTTCTGGAGCGGCGGTATTTCCAACCCCATGGAGGTCATCGAACAGATGACCTACCTGCTGTTTATCAAGCGCCTCGACGAGTTGCAGACGGTCAAGGAACGCAAGGCCGCGCGCACCGGGCAGCCGATTGATAAGCCGATTTTCAGCCCCTACCAGGCGCATTTGCGCTGGGCCGCCTTCAAGGCCCTGGGTGATCCGGCCAGCCTGTACACCCTGATGGCCGACAAGGTATTCCCCTTTATCAAAACCCTCGGCGGCGAGGATGGCCAGTCCACCTACGCCGCGCATATGAAGGATGCGCGTTTCACCATTCCCAGCCCGGCGCTGCTGGCCAAGGTGGTGGATATGCTCGACGCCATCCCCATGGAGGACCGCGACACCAAGGGCGACCTCTACGAATACATGCTCGGCAAAATCGCCAGCGCCGGGCAGAACGGCCAATTCCGCACGCCACGGCACATCATCAAACTGATGGTCGAGATGATGGCGCCCAAACCGTCCGACACCATTTGCGACCCGGCCTGCGGCACCGCCGGTTTTTTGGTGGCGGCTGCCGAGTACCTGAATACCCACCACAGCCACGAGCTGTACCAGGACGCCACCAGCGCCAAACGCTTCAACCACGACACCTTCCACGGCTTCGACTTCGACAGCACCATGCTGCGCGTCGGTTCCATGAACATGCTGCTGCACGGCGTGGAAAACCCGGCGATTGAAAACCGCGACTCGCTCAGCGAAGGCCATGCCGGGGTGGAAGGGCAGTTCAGTTTGATTCTGGCCAACCCGCCGTTTGCCGGCAGCCTGGACTACGAGGCCTGCGCCAAGGATTTGCAGCAAATCGTCAAAACCAAGAAGACCGAGCTGCTGTTTCTCGCCCTGTTCCTGCGCCTGCTCAAGGCCGGTGGCCGCGCCGCTGTGGTGGTGCCGGACGGCGTGCTGTTCGGCTCCAGCAAGGCGCACAAGGCGCTACGCCAGATGCTGGTGGAAGAACACAAGCTGGACGGCATCGTCTCCATGCCCTCCGGCGTGTTCCGCCCCTACGCCGGGGTGTCCACCGCCATTCTGTTGTTTACCAAAACCAACTCCGGCGGCACCGATCACGTCTGGTTCTACAACATGCAGGCCGACGGCTTCTCGCTGGACGACAAGCGCAACGAGCTGGACGCCAGCCAACACGCAACCAACAACCTGCCCGATATCATCGCCCGCTGGCATAACCGTGCGGGTGAGGCCGGCCGTGCACGCACCGAACAGAGCTTTTTGGTGCCCAAGGCGGAGATCGCCGGCAACGACTACGACCTGTCGATCAACCGCTACAAGCAAGTGGTGTACGATGAAGTGCAGCACGAGTCGCCGCAGAAAATCCTGGCCGAGCTAAAGGCGCTGGAGGTGGAGATTATGCGGGGGATGGATGAGTTGGAGGGGATGCTTTCGTGACCCCTGTAATGAAGCGTTTTTCTGAGGTGGCAAGAGTCATAACGGGGAAAACTCCATCTACAGCCAATGAGTTGTTTTTTGGCGGCCATATTCCATTTGTGACTCCCGGAGAACTTGATGGCGCAGCCCCTATTGTCGCTACCAAGACGCAACTGACCACCGACGGGGCTGGCGAAGTCAACCGACTTCCAGCGGGAAGTGTGCTGGTGTCATGTATCGGCACACTTGGAAAGGTTGGAATAGCTGGCGTTGAGGTTTGTACCAACCAGCAGATCAATGCGCTGGTGTTTGATAAGTCGTTGGTTGAGCCACGATATGGATATCACTTCTGCAAGACCCTTAGGCCCTATCTGGAGGGGATTGCCCCAGCTACAACACTGCCGATAATTAACAAATCACGCTTCTCTGAAGTTGAAATGCCGGTTCCGCCGCTCCCCGAGCAGCGCCGTATCGCGGCGATTCTGGACAAGGCCGACGCGCTGCGCGCCAAGCGCCGCGAAGCCATCGCCAAGCTCGATCAACTGCTGCAATCCGTATTTCTGGAGATGTTCGGCGACCCGGTGATGAATCCGAAGGGATGGCCCGAAACTGATTTTCTTGGCGATGTCGCTGATATTTGCTCTGGAATTACCAAAGGTCGGCGAACAACGGAAGAGACCCGAGAGATTCCATATCTTGCAGTGGCCAATGTTCAAGACCGTCACCTAAAGCTGGGCTCAGTTAAAACGATCTGTGCAACAGACGCGGAGATAGGCAGATACCGGTTGGCTGTGAACGATCTGTTGTTAACTGAGGGCGGCGATCCTGACAAGCTTGGAAGGGGAGCGCTATGGGACGGTTCGATTGCAGAGTGCATTCATCAAAACCACGTCTTTAGGGTTCGAGTAACCTCGCCTGCAATTGATCCAGTTTTTCTGAACTGGCTAGTTGGTAGTGCACGCGGCAAGCGGTATTTTCTCAGTGTGTCGAAGCAGACCACGGGGATCGCATCGATAAATATGACGCAGCTAAAGAAGTTTCCGTTGCTGACTCCACCCATCGAACTGCAAATGCAATTTGCTCAAGCGGTGTCGAAAATCGAGGTACACCAACGAGAGTTAGAAAAGGCAGAAGTTACTGCTGAGAAACTGTTTCAGTCTTTACAGCAGCAAGCGTTCGCAGGACAGCTCTAAACCGTAGGGTGAATCATGCTTCACCGATCCACCGGGCGGCGTTATGGTGGTTGAAACGAGCGTCGGCCACGTGCCCCGATCCATCTGAATTAACCAGTGCCCCAGCACGCCACGGAACAGGCAACCCAAATGGCCCAATTCTTCCCCGCTCGCACCACCTGCCGTTTCGACACCCCCGGCGAACGCCGGCTGGCTGAGCGCTTGGAGAAGAAACTCGAAGACGACTATCTGTGCTGGTTCAATATTCCGGTGGGGCCAAAGGCCTTGCAGCCGGATTTTGTTGTGATGCATCCGCTGCGCGGGGTGCTGGTGCTGGAGGTCAAGGACTGGAAGCTGGACACCATCCAGAGCATGGATCGCGGCCAGGCGAAGATCTTTGCCGATGGCGTGCTGAAAACCCAGAAGAACCCGATGCTGCAGGCGCGCGCCTACGCCATGGAAGTGGTGATGATGCTGCAGCGCGACCCGGCGCTAAAGCAGCCCGCCGGCTCGCCGCGGGCCGGCAACCTGATCATGCCCTTTGGCTGGGGCGTGGTGCTGACCGCGATCACCCGCAAGCAGTTCGAAGGCACCGATCTGGCCGAGGTGCTTAACCCGCAACAGGTGCTGTTTCAGGATGAAATGACCGAAACGGTGGACGCCGAAGCCTTCCAGCAACGGCTGTGGGATATGTTCCACCATGTCTTCCCGTGCCACTTGAGCCTGCCGCAGATCGACCGCGTGCGTTATCACCTGTACCCCGAGGTGCGGGTCAATGCGCAGCCGGGGCAGTTCGGTTTGTTTGCCGAGCAGGACGCGCCCCTGCCCAGCCTGATCAAGGTGATGGACTTGCAGCAGGAGCAATTGGCGCGCTCGCTGGGCGAGGGCCATCGGGTGATTCACGGCGCGGCTGGCAGCGGCAAGACCATGATCCTCGGCTATCGCTGCGCGCACCTGGCGCAGGTATCGAGCAAGCCGGTGCTGGTACTGTGTTACAACAAATCCCTGGCTGGGCGCCTGCAACAGGTGCTGGCCGAGCGCGGCCTGAGTGAGAAGATTGTGGTGCGCAATTTCCACGCCTGGTGCTCGGACATGCTTACGGCCTTTAATGTCGACCGCCCGGATCAGAAGTTGTCGATCAACGCGAAGATGGCGCAGATGGTGGAGAACACCATCGCTGGCGTCGACCGTGGGCAAATCCCCCGCGCCCAGTATGCGGCGGTGCTGATCGACGAGGGCCATGACTTCCAGCCGGAGTGGTTCAAGCTGGTGGTGCAGATGATCGACCCCGAGAGCAATTCGCTGCTGGTGCTGTATGACGATGCGCAGTCGATCTACCGCGGCAAGGGCGGCAAAAGCGGCATGGATTTCAGCTTTGCCAGCGTCGGCATTCAGGCCCAGGGCCGCACCACCATCCTGCGCCTGAATTACCGCAATACCGTGGAGGTGCTGTCGGTAGCGCGGGCCTTTGCCGTCGAGCTGCTGACCGCCCGTGATGCCGCTGAGGATGGCGTGCCCATCGTCGCGCCACAAAGCGCGGGGCGGCGTGGCGCGTTCCCCGAGCTGCTGCGTTGTGAGTCCGATTGGCAGGAGCACAACTGCATCGTCGAACGCATCCGCGACGAACACGGCCAGGGCCGCGCGCTGAACGACATGGCGGTGATCTATCGCAGCACCGCCCAGGCTCAACGCATCGAGTGGGCATTGAGTGAGGCTGGCATCGCCTTCGCCTCGGGCCAGTCGGCCAAGGGCCGTGGCACGTTGTATGGCAGCGAGGATGCGGTCAAGATCGTCAGCATGCATTCGAGCAAGGGCCTGGAGTTCGGCCTGGTGCTAATCCCCAACCTGGGTGAAATGCCGAAGAAAGGCGAGGACGAAGTCGACGAGGCGCGCCTGCTGTATGTGGCCATGACCCGCGCGATCGATCGGCTGGTGATGACCTACCGCGAGCCGTCCAGCTTTACCCGCAGAATTCAGGATTCAATCGGCAGCGTGCGTCAGCACCTGGACGAGATGGACGCACAGAAGGCAGTCGGTTGATATGAGCAACTTTGCATTTCTCATCCCCGAGTTCAAAACCCTGTTCGAGCCAGCCAAGGGCGCGGAACAACTGGTGTACTCCGACCCGCGCGCCTGCTGCATGCGCACCCGCCATGCCCTGGAGCAAGCCGTGCACTGGCTGTACGAGCATGACCGCGACCTGCGCATGCCTTATGACAATGGCCTTAATCTGTTGCTGACCCAGGTTGAGTTCGTGCGCCTGCTGCCACCGCAGATTCATCAGAAGGCGCGGTTGATTCAGAAGCTGGGCAACCAGGCCGTGCATGGCAATCAGCCGATCAGCTACAGCGATGCGATGAAGCTGGTGCGCGAGCTGTTTCATCTGCTGTTCTGGCTGGCGCGCACCTACACCCGCGCTAGCGACCCGAAAAGCATCGATGCGGCGTTCGACGAACAGCGTGTGCCGAAGCTGGTCAGCGTTAGCGATGCGGCGGCCTTTACACGTGAAGAGCTGAAAAAGCGGGAAGCCAAGTTCCAGCAGCAGATTGCCGCTCAGCACGGCACCTTGGAAGCCCGCGAGGCGGCGATTGCCGAGCAGGCCGCCAGCCTGAGCGAACGCGAGGCGCTGCTGGCCAAGCTGGATGCCGAGCTGGTGGCCACCCGCGCGGCGCTGGCCCAGGCCAAGGCGACGAATATCGCCGTGCCGGACAGCCATGATTACGATGAGGCGGACACCCGCCGTTTGTTTATCGACGTGCTGCTGCGCGAGGCCGGCTGGGAGTTGGGCAAGAACGCCGACGTCGAAGTGCCGGTCAGCGGCATGCCCAACGGCCAGGGCGAGGGTTTTGTCGATTACGTGCTGTGGGGTGCCAACGGCAAGCCGCTAGCGGTGGTGGAAGCCAAGCGCAGCCTGAAAGACCCGGACGTGGGCCAGCAGCAAGCCAAGCTTTATGCTGATTGCCTGGAGGCCGAGAAGGGCCAGCGGCCGCTGATTTTCTACAGCAACGGCAACCACACCTGGCTGTGGGACGACCGCCGTGCACCGCCCCGCGAGGTACAGGGGTTTTATACCCGCGATGAGCTGGAACTGGCGATTCAGCGGCGCAGCCTGCAAACCGATCTGCGCGAGCTGCCGATCAATAGCGAGATTGTTGAACGGGCTTATCAGCACCGGGCGATTCGCGCGATGACTGAGTCCCTCAGTCAGGGCCGCCGCGCCGGTTTGCTGACCATGGCCACCGGCACCGGCAAAACGCGGATGTCGATTGCTCTGGTCGCGCTATTGATGCGCGGCAACTGGGTCAAGCGCGTGCTGTTTCTGGCTGACCGGGTGTCCCTGGTCAATCAGGCAACGAATGCCTTCAAGGAATTTTTGCCCGACTCTAGCCCGGTCAATCTGGTGACCGACAAGAATGGCCAGGGGCGGGTGTATCTGTGTACCTATCCGACCATGATGGGCTTGATCGAGCAGATGGAGGGCGACCGCCGCAAGTACGGCGTTGGCCACTTTGACTTGATCGTGATCGACGAGGCGCACCGCAGCGTGTACCAGAAGTACGGTGCGATCTTCCGGTACTTCGACAGTTACCTGGTGGGCCTGACCGCCACCCCGCGTGACGAGGTGGATCGCGATACCTATCACCTGTTCGGCCTGGAAACCGGCGTGCCGACCGATGCCTACGGCCTCAATGAGGCGGTGGAAGACGGCTATCTGGTGCCGCCCACGGCCTATTCGGTGCCGATCAAGTTTGTCCGCGAGGGCATCCGCTACGACCAGCTCAGCGATGACGAGAAAGAGCACTGGGAGTCGCTGGATTGGGGCGATTACGGCGCCGAGGGCGAAGCGCCCAGCGAGGTGCTGGCATCTGAGGTCAACAAGCAGCTGTTCAACGAGCCCACCGTCGACCTGATGCTCAAGCACCTGATGCAGAACGGCCTGAAGGTGGAGGGCGGCGACAAACTCGGCAAGACCATCATCTTTGCGGTGAACCAGAAGCATGCCGAATTTATCGCCCGGCGCTTCAATCATCACTATCCGCACTTCAATGGCGAGTTTGCGCGGGTGATCACCCATGCGGTGAGTTATGCGCAGACCCTGATCGATGACTTCGGCAGCAAGCTCAATAAGCTGCCGCAGATCGCCATTTCGGTGGACATGCTCGACACCGGCATCGACGTGCCGCAGGTGCTGAACCTGGTGTTCTTCAAAGCGGTGCGATCGAAGGTGAAGTTCCTGCAGATGATCGGGCGCGGTACGCGGCTGTGCCCGGATCTATTTGCGCCGGGCGTGCACAAGCGCGAGTTCGCCATCTTCGATTTTTGCGGCAACTTTGAATACTTCAACGAGAACCCCAAGGGCGCATTGGGTGGTGTGGCCGAGCCGTTGGGCAAGCGCTTGTTCAAGGCGCGGCTGGATCTGCTGGCGTTGTTGGCGTCGAAGAACGTTCGCGAGCCTGGGAATCTGGCGGAAACCAGCGGCCAGTACGATACCTTTGTCGACATGCGCACGGAGTTGACCAACGAGTTGCACGACGAAGTTGCGGCGATGAACCCGGACAACTTCATCGTCCGTACCGAGCTGGAGCACGTGACCCGCTTTGCCGAACGTGCCGTGTGGAATGCCCTGGATGAGGCGGCGCTGGGTGACCTGCGCAGTCACGTCGCCGGCCTGCCGAGTGAGCGCGCGGCCGAGCACATTACTGC
>Ga0075154_10001786_pt1 | contig 14707 bp, 17 predicted proteins | sample JI71714BDNA_FD_70965 | JGI IMG/M metagenome (GOLD analysis project Ga0075154, IMG submission 70965) | Wastewater effluent complex algal communities from Wisconsin, to seasonally profile nutrient transformation and Carbon sequestration -... | ecosystem: Engineered > WWTP > Effluent > Algae... | reverse complement strand
GCGTTTTCCAGTCGGCGGCTTTGGGGCGCAAATGTTTCCGCAATTTCGGTGGCGGCGGCGGATCGGGTCCGCATACGATGCGCTGGGGGCTGGAACAATCGCGTAACCTGATGACCGTGCGTGCGGCTAATGATTCAGGGATGAAGAATGTCGCAGACACATTCCGTTCAATGAATATCGGCGACTATCCGCCCTATCTCGCATTTGCACTGGGTGCCGGCGACACGACCGTATTGAAAATGACCAACGCCTATTCGATGTTGGTCAACCATGGTCGCGAATTGAAGCCGACGGTGATTGATTTCGTCCAGTCGCGCAATGGCAAGGTGATCTGGCCTACCCGCTGGAAACCCTGCGATGGCTGCAACGCGAAAGATTGGGACGGCAAGGCCATGCCGCGCTTCAAGCCCGGCGGCAAACAGGTTATGGACCCGGTTACCGCCTATCAGGTCGTCCATATGCTCGAAGGCGTTGTCCAACGGGGCACAGCCACAATCCTGCGCGATCTTGATCGACCGATTTTTGGCAAAACCGGAACCTCGACTGGACCGACCAATGTGTGGTTTGTCGGTGGAGCGCCCAATCTGGTTGCTGGCGTCTATCTGGGATATGACAAACCGCGCAATATGGGCGGCTATGCGCAAGGCGGATCACTGGCGGCACCGATATTCAAACAATTTGCCCGCAAAGCCTTTGTCGGACAGGTGGCGTTGCCGTTTACCGCTCCAAACGGAGTGCGACTGGTTCGCGTGGACCGTGTCAGTGGGAAGCGTGTCTATGGCGCTTGGCCGAGCGATGATCCAAAAGGTGCGGTAATATGGGAAGCCTTTAAGGCGGAAACCGAACCCAAGCGTTCGATTCGGCAGGAAGAGCTAGCGGCTCGCGGCGATAAGCCCAAAAAACGTGCTGCTGCGGCACAAAAACCCAAGGAAACGAGCAATGGCTCCACAGCGGCGGCCCCGACCACAAATCAGCGCGATCAGGAATTCCTGAACAAAGAAGGCGGGATATATTAGACGTCCTTGCCAAGGTTTGCAGTTTTCCGATTAAGCGCGTTTCGCAGGCTTCATTCAATTTTACATGCAAATGACCATGAAAGTGGTGCGCTTTGCCGCGTCGTTTACCGTCGGTTAACCATTTTTGGAAAATATTGCAGTGTGTGGCGAAATGCCAGTTTATACAAACAAGGGTCTGCATCATGTTTTTGCGTTCTGAAATTTTTGCCATCGCTATGCGCTCTGCCACGCAGTTCGGATTTTTGGCCTGTGCAACGGTTGCATTGCCAGCATCGGCCCATGCTCAGGCGGCTGGACAGACCGTGGTGCTGACCAGCGAAGCCCATATCGAACGCACCGAAATCGGCGCAGATGGCAAAGAGAAACAGGTGCTGAAAAACCCCAATGACGTTATCGTCGTGCCCGGAGACAAGGTAGTCTTCGCGCTGAGTTATGTGAATAAAGGCACCGAGGCCGCTAGCGGCTTTCGGGCGACCAACCCGATGCCCGGGCCAGTGCAATTTGTATCAGCTGCCGAAGAGTGGGCTGAAGTGTCGGTCGATGGAGGCAAAAGCTGGGGCAAGCTGGCTGGCCTGAAAGTCACTGTGCCCGGCGTGGATGGATCTGCCACGACCGAACGAGCAGCTTCTGCGGAGGACGTCACCCATGTACGCTGGGTTTTTGCAGAACCGATCGCACCGGGGGCCAAAGGGTCGGTGTCCTACCGTGGTCTGATCAAATAGAATCTCAAACAGGTTTGACTGTTAATTTGCTGAAGCTGATTGTCCCGCGCTGGAACAAAACACGGTGACGACTGGGCTATTGCGCCAAATAATGCTGATACTGTTGCCGTTAACCCTCATTGTTGCTGGATTTCGTTGCTTTAAAGGCGCAGCGAATATGGGTCTACAGCGGAGGCATTAAACAATGCGCGCAATTATTTTGAAACCGAAACTTGCCCTTATTCTCTCGGTAGCCTTTGCCGCGCCTCTGGCCCTGTCCGCATGCGGATCGGCCGATGGCACAGGCAACGATGTTGAGGCGCTTGATGAAAAGCTGGCGGGTAAAGGTTCCGATCCTGCTATGAATGCAGCGCTTGAAGATCGCATTCTGGTCGATCCTGATCTGGCTGATTCGGCCAACAGCAATATGGTCAAGGCACCCGACAAACCGCTCGATGGGTCTACGCCCAGCGTTGACAGCGCCGATGCTACATTGTCCTCTGCCGAAGAGCTGGACGGCGCCAAGACGCTCCGCGCCCCCAAGCCGCGTGTCGTAGCCGCGGACGAATGCACCGATTGTGGCAGCAACAAGGGCATGACGCTTGAAGATCTGGCAGCGGCGCAAGGCGTCAAGCGTGGCAAGGGAACTTGCTCTGCGAAGATGCAATATGGCGCATCATGGGCCAACCGTATGCCACCCGAATTCCCAATCTATCCCAAGGCGCTGATCAAGGAAGCGTCTGGTGTTGAAGGCGGTGTCTGCGACATTCGCGCAGCCAGCTTCAATACGTCGGCTGATTTGCAGACGGTTGTGGACTATTATTACACCCGCGCCCGTCGGTCAGGCTATAGCGCCGACTATGAAGTGCGCGGTGGAGAGCATGTTCTCGGCGGTGTCCGCGACAATGATGGCGGTGCCTATGTCGTGTTCCTGAACCGCAATGCCGGTGGCGGAACCTCGGTTGACATCGTTGCGAACAACGGCCGCTGAACCAAGTCACGAATTTCAAAATCCGAAGCGAACTTGGGGGCTTTATGCCCCCATTTCTTTTGTCCGGCATTACCCTATAATGCAATCCAACATGTTGGAGGAATTCAGATGAAAAAGATGCTCATCATAGCGACCGTCATTGCTACGCCGGTCGTTGCCAAAAACACCAAGCCAGCGGAAGTCCCACCAGCAGTCGAGGCTTTGCGGGCTTGCAGCAGCATTGCTGAACAGGACCAAAGACTGGCCTGCTATGACGATGCCAGTGCAAAATTGCTCGCCGCACAAAGCAGTGGTGAATTGGTGATGCTTGATAAGCCCGCCGTCAAAAAGGCGCGCCGCTCGCTTTTTGGTTTTTCCCTGCCTGATCTGCCCTTCTTCGACGGCGATGACAGCGACAAAGAGGAACCCGTCGATGAGATCACATCGACCTTCGCTTCGGTCCGCGAACTTGGGATGGGGAAATGGCAATTCACTTTGCCCGAAGGCGGCACCTGGCAATCGACAGAAGCTCTGACGTCGATTCCGCGTGAGGGCCAGGCAATGATGATCAAGCGCGGGATTGCAGGCGGCTATATGCTCAAGATCGGCAAGGGGCCGCTGCGGCGGGTTAAGCGGATCGATTGAGCAAAGCATCTGGCTTTTGACACGCCAATGTCTATGGCGAAGCGATGAAATCCTATTTTCTTGTGATGTCCGGCGGGGCCTTGGGTGCGGCGCTGCGCTATGCTCTGCACCGCGCAGTCGGTGTGTCGGCTGATGGTTGGCCCTGGCCCACCTTTGCGGCCAATTTGCTTGGCGGTCTGGCAATGGGCATTTTAGCCGCTTGGTTGATCCGCACGGGTGAAAGTGGCGAACCTGTGCGTTTGCTCCTTGGTGTGGGCGTTCTGGGCGGCTTCACTACATTCAGCGCCTTCAGTCTTGAGATGGCGCGGATGGTTGAACGCGGCGCAGTGGGAATGGCGGCGGGCTATGCGCTGGCATCGGTCCTGCTGGCTCTTATCGCTCTATTTGCAGGCTTGTTTCTGGGACGGAGTGTCTGGGCATGAGCAAGGACGCACTACAAATCCGCCATTTCAAAGTAGCTGCCGATGATGATGGCATCCGGCTTGATCGCTGGTTCAAACGGCATATGCCCGATACGCCATTCACGCTTGTGTCGCGATGGGCACGGACCGGGCAATTGCGGGTCGATGGAAAACGCGCAACCCCCGGTGACCGGATCGAGGCCGGCCAGGAAATCCGCGTTCCTCCTGCCGACACCGCCCCTAAACAAGGTGCGCGGCCGCAACGGGTGCGGCGCGAATTGTCGCCTGATCTGGTGGAATTTGCGCAAGGGCTGGTCATTCACAAGGATGCGGCAGCATTGGTGATCAATAAGCCTCCGGGGCTGGCAACGCAGGGCGGGACCAAGACCGAAAGCCATGTCGACGGCCTGCTCGATGCATTATGCTTTGAACTCGATAGCCGACCGAAACTGGTTCACCGGCTCGACAAGGATACCAGCGGCGCACTGTTGCTGGCGCGCACGGCGCGAGCGGCGGCGCATTTCTCCAAAGCCTTTTCCAGTCGCACCGCGCGCAAAGTCTATTGGGCGCTGGTCGTAGGCGTCCCTGAAATCCATGATGGCATTATCGATCTGCCGCTGGCGAAACAGCCCGGAACGGGTGGCGAGAAAATGTATGTCGATCCGGTGGAGGGCCAGTTGGCGCGCAGCCGTTATCGGGTGATCGAACGCGCGGGCAACAGCTGTTGCTGGGTCGAATTGCAACCGCACACCGGGCGCACTCACCAGTTGCGCGTACATATGGCAGCGATCGGTCATCCGATTGTCGGTGACGGAAAATATGGTGGCAAGGATGCATTCCTCACCGGAACCATAAGCCGGAAAATGCACCTGCATGCGCGGCGCATCCGCATTGACCACCCCGATGGTGGACAAGTTGATGTGCGCGCTGATCTGCCGGCGCATTTTATCGATAGCTTTGCCGATCTGGGGTTTGATATCGAATTGGGCGACGCGCTGACGCTCGATGAGCCGCGCGCAAAGGACACGCCCGAGGCAAAACGCCGCGCTGCATCGGCGCGTGCCAAGGATGCCCGCAAGGAACGCAAAGGCGAACGGCGCAATCGGGGCAAGGAACCCGCAAAGCCAAAACGTCCGGTGAAGGCCAAAAAATAATGCACCCCAACGCCTTGTTCCGAATTAAAGGCGATGCCGCCACCGAACGTGCGATAATCGAGGCACTGGTGCGCGAAATTGGTTTTGGCATGGTCTTCGCGCAGACCCCCGATGGGCCGCGCGTCGGACAAGCTGCGCTTTTCATAACCGATGATGGCGCAGTGCAATTCCATCTGGCCAATGGCAATGCACTGACCAAATATCTGGCGGGATCGACCGCGCTGGTCGTGGTCAATGGCCCCGATGCCTATATCAGCCCGGATTGGTATGACGGTCCCGATCAGGTGCCGACATGGAACTATGTCAGCCTTGAAATGGAGGGCCGCGTTCGCGCGATGGACAGCGATGGCGTAACCGCCTTGCTTGATGATCTTAGCGCGGAAAATGAGGCGCGGCTGGAACCGAAATCACCGTGGACACGGGCCAAGATGGACTCCGCCAAATTTGACAGGATGCTCGGCGGGATAACCGGTTTCGAAATGGAAGTGCAGGCTTGGCGACCGACATTGAAGTTATCGCAAAACAAGACCGAAGAAGAGCGTCTGCGCGCGGCAGATGAACTGGATAAGCTCGGCAAGCGCGCCATGGCGCATTTTATGCGGGAATGGGTGAAGTGACTGCGCCGCGCCTCGCCCTGTTCGATTGTGACGGCACTTTGGTCGACAGTCAGGCCAATATTTGTCTGGCAATGGAACATGCTTTTGACGAAGCAGGAATGTCCCCACCGCCGCGCCACCAGACACGACGGATTGTAGGGCTGAGCCTTGTCGAGGCGATGCGTCAATTGTTGCCTGAAGCCGACGATAGCCTGCACCGTGATATGGCCGAGCGCTACAAGCAGGCCTTCTTCACGCTGCGCGGAAATGGGCTGGTCGATGAGCCGCTCTATGACGGAATAGCAGGGTTGCTAAGTGAACTGGACGAAGGCGGCTGGTTGCTTGGGGTCGCCACCGGTAAATCGGACCGCGGTCTAGAACGATGCCTTGATACGCACGGGATCAGGGGGCTGTTTGTCACACTGCAAACCGCCGACCGCCACCCGTCCAAGCCACACCCGTCAATGGTCTGGCAAGCGCTGGTCGACGCGGGGGTCGAGGCGAGCGATGCCGCAATGATCGGCGACACCGTTTATGACATCCACATGGGAAAGGCCGCCGGGTGCCGGACAATTGGCGTCGGCTGGGGTTATCATCCGCTCGACGAGTTGCATGAAGCCGGGGCCGACATTTTGGTTGAAACAGTCGAAGAGCTGAAAGCGGCACTGGAACAATGACGATGGACGAACAGGAAAAGCTGGCGCGGCAGCGTTTGATGCAATTGAATGTCGTGCGGATGTTCGGCATTGTCTCGGTTATCTTTGCGGCGCTCAACATTTCCGGTAAAATTCTGCCCGATTTCTCGCCCTATCTTGGCTATGTGCTGCTGCTCAACGGCGCGGTCGATATACTGATATTTCCGGTATTCATGAAAAAGAACTGGAAGAAGCAGGGCTGACATGCGGCGCTTTTGGAAAACAGTCAGCCTTGAACAGGGCACCTATGGCCACGGCATACGTCTTGATGGCCGGGTGCTGAAAACCCCCCAAAAGGCCGAGCTATATCTGCCAACGCGGCCGCTGGCCGATGCCGTGGTTGCCGAATGGGAGGCTGTTGGCGAAAGCATCGACCCGATTGCCATGCCGATGACCGGATTTGCCAATGCGGCGATAGACCATGTCGCAACCGATCGCCTGACCTTTGCCGCAGCGATTGCAGCCTATGCCGAAAATGACGCCTTTTGCTATCGCGGCGATGAAGGTGAGGCGCTGGCTGCGCGGCAGCAGGATGTTTGGGGGCCGTGGCTGGCATGGGCAACGCGGCGCTATGATGTCGGCTTCACGATCGTCCACAGCGTAATGCACCAACCGCAGCCGCCTGCGACGTTGGAGGCGTTGAGCGCGGCGGTTCAGGTGCGCGGAACCTTTGAACTCGCCGCCATGGCCAAGCTGGCACATCTGTCGGGTTCGCTGGTGGCGGTACTGGCGATTGTCGAGCGAGCGGGAACTGCTCAAGAGCTTTGGCAGGCCAGCTGCCATGATGAACTTTGGCAGGAAGAGTTATGGGGTAGTGATCACTGGGCGCTAAAAAATCGTGCAGATCGCGAAGCCGAATTTCTGGCCGCGGCGCGGTTTTTGGAATTGCTGCGCGGCTGATTAGCCAGCAACCAGATCCCGCACAAAACCGATCAAGCCCTTTTGCCGGCGTCGTTTCAACCGCTCTGCGGTCAAAATCTGCCGCACTTGCGCGAAGCAGCGTTCGACATCGTCGTTGATCAGCACATAGTCATAGCCGTCCCAGTGGCCGATTTCAGACTTGGCGCGGGCCATTCGGTCTTCGATCACCGCATCGCTGTCGGTGTTGCGCGCGCGCAGGCGGCGTTCCAGTTCTTCGATAGACGGCGGCAGGATGAAGACGCGCACCACATCCGGTCCGGCTTCCTGATAAAGCTGTTGAGCACCTTGCCAGTCGATATCGAACAGCACATCGCGGCCAGCCGCAAGAACGGTCTCGACCGGCGCCTTGGGCGTGCCATAGCGATGGCCAAAGACATGCGCCCATTCCAGAAATTCGCCTGCAGCAGCCATTGCCTTGAAGGTGGGCACGTCAGTGAAATGATAGTCCTTGCCGTCAACCTCGCCGGGGCGCGGCGGACGGGTAGTGTAGGACACTGAGAGCGTGATCTGCCCATCTGCCTCCAGCAACATCCGGGACAAAGTCGATTTGCCTGCGCCCGAAGGTGACGACAGCACGAACAACAGTCCGCGCCGTTCGAGAGGAGATATGCCGGGATTGCCGCTTTCAGCCATAGCCGCTACTGGTCGAAAGGTGGGGGCAGCGTCAAGCGCCTTTTGGGGAGAATGCGTATGGATTGGCCACTCAGGATCAGCAAATTCAGCGCTTTGATCGCATTTCTGCTGTTTCTGCTGTTCGGCGCGATTCTGTGGAGCATGGGCCGCCCACCGATCTGCGCCTGTGGTGATATCAAACTGCTGCACCTCGTCGTGCAATCAAGCGAGAACAGCCAGCATATCACCGACTGGTACACGCCAAGCCATATCATCCACGGTTTCCTGTTCTACGGCGCGGGCTATTTGCTGCGCCGGAAATGGCCCCGGCTGTTTCCGCTGGGCGTAGCGATTTCGTTGGCGATATTGGCTGAAGGCGCGTGGGAAGTGATGGAAAATTCGTCGGTGATCATCGACCGTTACCGCGAAGTGACAATTTCCTACGGCTATGCGGGCGACAGCATCGTCAATTCGCTGGCAGACATAGGCTGGATGATCTTCGGCTTCTTCCTCGCCTCACGCCTGCCGTGGAAGGCGACTTTGGCGTTCGCGCTCTTCTTCGAGGTTTTTGTGGGCTATATGATCCGCGACAATCTGGCGCTCAACATATTGATGCTGGTCGCACCAGTGGAAAGCGTGAAGGAATGGCAGGCTGGCGCCAGCGGTTATTGGGTGACGGGCAAGAGTTAGGCTTTGCGTGCCTTCCGCCGATCATACAGTTTCTTCACAACCAGTACGCCGCCAACTGCCAATGCACCGGGCAGTGAACGCGTCGCAATCCGGGTTGCGACAATACCAAGTCCCGCTCCCAATAGGCCATGACCCTTTTTGCGGCCAACGGCTTCACCAACGAAGGCGCCGGCAATAGTTTTCAACAGGGGCATGTGGATAACTCCTTTATCGCAAACGTCAGCCAGCTATTTGGGAGTTATTGGCCGGGAATCAACTGCCTCCCTTTGCCACGCGCAATTTGGCTTCGTCGACAAGCGACCCGGCCTGAGTTTGCGCACTCACATAGGCATTCATGATCGCTACGTCTTTTTCGAGCACCAGCCCCGGATTGGGGATTCCAAAGGGTCCGCTTGATTTGCTGGCAGCCTCTTTTTCCGCCGTTAGCTTTTTGACGTTGGAAATGGTTCCCTGCCGGACAATTTTAATGGCAAACTCGCATTTCTTGTCAGGGCATTGTGGCAACCACTGATTGTCGAACTTCAATCCCCATTCTTCAAGCGCCGCATCGGTCGCGGAGGTCGGGCCTTCAATTTCGTTTTTACGCGAAGGGGAGAAACTGTAGCTGCGCACACAGGCGGTGCCAGCATGGCATGCGAAATCGACACCACCGGGTGGCAATTGCACCGCCAATTGCGGCAGCCAGATCGGCCAGTTCCATTCGTCGGACCAGACTTCAATATCTATGAAAACACGGGCGTTCAGCCCGGGAGTCACAAGGAATCCGAGATTGTAAACCGGATCTCCGAGCGTGAAACGGCTGGACTTGTCACTGGGGTTAATCCCCAGATCAATAGCCTGTCCCGAATTCTCGACGATCGTTGTGGTTCCCCGCACCTGATCGCGCAATTTGAATTTCAGCGCGTCCGAATGAAGTTCGACCTTTACTGCCGGGAAGACCTGTCCGCCAAATACTCCGAAATTGGCGCGCCCACCAATCAGGTCAAAATCGTCAAATATCTTTTGCATTGCCGGTAGCCCAGATTCGCCGGGCGCAGGCGGCCGGAATTGGCCGTTGGTAAATGGCGCGGGAAGCCCTGAAGTGAAATCCTTGCCAACTTCAAAATTGACTCCGCCACTACCGATAATGGGTAATTTGTAGGCAGCACCCGCCCATGCCTTGGCCTCGGCAACCAATTCCTTTCCATCAAACAGCTGGGAACTGGACAGTCCTGCATCCAGATATTGCTGCGCATTTCCGTTGATCGTCGTATAGCTTGGGATCAGCGTCGCTTTTTCGACGCCATTTTGCGATTGGTATCGATAGATTCCGGACAGTTGCATCGGAAAACGAAGTCCGAATCCATAGCTAAAGCCAGCATAAATCTCTGCAAAATAAGTCTTTTTACAACCAACGAGACACCATTTGATCGACTTTTCGATGCGTTGCCGCCATTCATATTCCCGGCCGAGCGTAAAACCTGTTAGAAAGAAACGGGTCGTGAGGTTGTGCGTGGTATCAACCGTCGGGCTGGAAGCACCTTGCATCGCTCCTGCAGCCTTGGCGATATTGTACAACATGGTTGATTGCTCGGTTTTGCCTTGCCCGTTGGTCGACAGCAATGCCTTCACCACGCCGGTTGACAGTGGTGTTTCTTCCTTCGGAATAAAAATAATCTGTTCGATGCTGTTTTCGGCATTGTTGACCATCTCGGTCGCAAGATCTTCGTCAGACAGTGTAGCCAGCCTCGCGGCCTCTGCCGCGCCGACTTCAGCTTCTATCGCGCTGCGCCGCGTTGGGTCGTTCAGCGATGCTCGCAGTTCTGCAATGTCTATCAAAACCTGTGCCCTGATCTGGGCACGTTTTGCCCGCGCATCGGCAATGACTCGACCGCGTTGGTTGGGATCTTCGACAAAGTGCGGGTTTCGCTTGTCCGCATATACGGCTTCCAGTTGCTGGTCATTCAGCCTGGTCGAACACTGCACACCAGCCCGTGTGACAGCGGTTCTTCGCGCAGAATCGCTACAGGTGCCCGGCTGCAGACGGTAAGTCAGCTTGCTCTGCACGATCATACCCTGATCGATTTCGTAGGCGTTCGTTTCTTCTGAAAGAACTCTCGCCGCTTGCGGCATCGCCCTCAATTTTTCGGCAACGTTGAACGGCGTTCTCGGATTGTCGAGCATTGGTTTGAAATTCAGTGTCGCTTGGCCGAGTTGGACCTTTGGATTGGCGCGAATATTGGCGATTGGAAGCTGTTTGCGGATCGGCAGTGCACGTACGACTTCGTCGGGTTCAGCGGCTTTGATAACGACAGCATCGGCGCGCGCCGGTGTAATGATCTGGACGCGTTCCACCGGCGTTGCGACAACAGGTCTGATTGGTACACGCATAATTGGCCGTGCCGTGGGTGTGACCTGCGCCAATGCAGGGCTGGTCGAGAGCAAAATACCCAGCGTAAAAATGCAGCAATTGCGAAAGTGTAAATGGATCAAGGCACGTCCCCCTACAGCGGCGATCAACGAAACTTCGTTTCGTTTCTGTGCGACCCGGCAGGATTTTAGCATTGCAGCGACGGTTTGCCAATAGGTGGCGCGCCGCATTATCGTGGAATCAAACCATATCTTCCGCCCTGACATGGGCATCGAAGGTGGCTTCGTCAACCAGCCCCAGCGCCAGCGCGGACTGTTTCAGCGTCAGGCTGTTTTCGTGCGCGTGCTTGGCGATCTTCGCGGCATTGTCATAGCCGATCACAGGCGCGAGCGCGGTGACAAGCATCAGTGAGCGTTCGACAAGTTCGGCGATGCGTGCGCGGTTGGGCTCGATCCCCTCGACGCAATTTTTGGCGAAAGTCTCCATACCGATGCTCAGCAATTCAATTGACCGCAGCACATTGGCGCCGATCAAGGGCTTGAACACGTTGAGTTCCAGATGTCCCTGCATCCCACCCACTGTCACCGCCTGATGATTGCCAATGACTTGCGCCGCGACCATCGTCAGCATTTCGCACTGGGTGGGATTGACCTTCCCCGGCATGATCGAGCTGCCGGGTTCGTTTTCGGGCAAGCTGAGCTCACCGAGGCCTGAGCGTGGGCCGGACCCCAGCAGGCGGATGTCGTTGGCGATTTTGGTGAGGGCGACGGCGAGGGTGTTGAGTGCTCCGGACAAATCTACGAGTCGATCTTGAGAGCCAAGAGCCGCAAATTTGTTCTCGTCCGTCAGAAATCCAGTTTCCGTGAGAGCTGCGACTTCGTCTGAGAAATCACGATCAAAGCTTTCGGGTGCGTTCAGGCCGGTACCAACCGCCGTGCCGCCTTGAGCAAGACGCCACAGTTGTTCCTTGCAATACCAGATGCGAAACAGGCAATCGTGCAACTGCGCTGCATATCCTGAAAACTCTTGCCCTAGCGTGATCGGTGTGGCGTCCTGAAGATGAGTCCGACCGATCTTGATAATTGAGTTCCATGCTTCGACCTTATCCTCGATACTGTCGATAAGGCCATGCAGTGCAGGCTCCAAGTTGTCGGCCATAGCAAGAACCGCAGCGATATGCATTGCCGTCGGAAAACTGTCGTTCGAAGACTGGCTCATATTCACATGGTCATTGGGATGAACCGGCGACTTGCCGCCGCGTGTGCCTGTCAGCATTTCATTGGCGCGGCCTGCGATCACCTCGTTGACATTCATGTTCGATTGGGTGCCGCTGCCGGTTTGCCAGATGGTTAGCGGGAACTGATCGTCATGTTGGCCCGCAACCACCTCGGCTGCTGCCGCTTCAATGGCATCGGCCAGCTTTGCGTCCAATCCATGCTTGCGGTTAACCCGCGAAGCCGCTTGTTTCACCAGTGCCAGGGCATGGATAATCCCCAACGGCATCCGCTCATGTGGCGGGAAGGGAAAGTTCGTCAAACTCCGCTGTGTTTGAGCACCCCAATAGGAATCTGCGGGAACCTCGATAGGGCCAAAGCTGTCGGTTTCGGTGCGGGTGACCATTACTCCGCCTTCCGCTCGCCCTGAGCCTGTCGAGGGGTCACTTTTTCCGCCCGAAATCCACCGTCACAACATTGGAGCCATCTTCCGCCTCATAGACCGGCTCGTCATTTTCGGCGGCGTCGTGCGGTTCGGGGCCGTCGTCGCCATCAACCTGAAATTGCAGCGCAAAATCGACTGCCGGATCGACAAAGGCGGTGAGTGCGGAATAGGGGACGTAGAGGTGTGCCGGGACTTGGCTGAACGACAGTCCGACCTCGAAATGGTCCTCCTCGACCTTCAAATCCCAATATTTGTGCTGCAGCACTATGGTCATTTCGTCGGGGAAACGCTCCATTAGGTGCGTCGGGATGGCAACGCCGGGTGCGCGGGTTTTGAAGGTGATGTAGAAATGATGCTCACCGGGCAGGCCGTGCACTGCAACATCGCTGAGCACGCGACACACAACCGCGCGCAGTGCCTCTTGCACAACGTCGTCATAGGGAATCAGGCTGTCGGGTGCATCATCGCTCATGCGCGCCTTCGTGGACTGCGAAAGCAGCGAAATCAAGATGCTTGTTGCATTGCCGTAGCGTCAGTCTTGCCAACGCCCGATATCTGCCTATAGCGCAGCTCCATGCGTACCGCCTCGATCAATCGCAGCACCAAGGAAACCGTGATTAATGTCGCGGTCAACCTCGATGGCACCGGGCAATATGACATTGCCACCGGCATCGGCTTTCTCGACCATATGATTGAGCAATTCTCGCGCCATTCGTTAATCGACATCACATGCCGTATCGAGGGAGATCTGCATGTGGACCAGCACCACACGACCGAAGACAGCGCGATTGCCATCGGCCAGGCTATTGTTCAGGCGTTGGGCGATAAGGGCGGAATTGTCCGCTATGGCCATGCCTATTCACCGATGGACGAAACGCTGACCCGTGTTGCTCTGGATATATCCGGTCGGCCCTATTTTGTGTGGAGTGCAGGGTTCACGCAGGAACGGCTGGGCGAAATGGACACCGAATTGTTCGAGCATTGGTTCCACTCGATTGCCGATGCGGTCGGGCTGACGCTGCATATCGAGCTGCTCTACGGCAAGAACAACCACCATATCGCCGAGAGCATTTACAAGGGCTTTGCCCGCGCAATGCGGCAGGCGGTCGAGATTGATCCGCGCAAAGGCGGTGCGATCCCGTCGACCAAGGGGATATTGGGTGGCTGATCGCATCGCGCTGATCGACTATGGCGCGGGGAATTTGCAATCGGTCCGGAATGCGCTTGCGGCGGCGGGGGCGACCGATGTCGCAGTGACAGCCGATCCCGATAGTGTCGCCAAGGCCGACCGGGTTGTCCTCCCCGGCGTTGGTGCTTTTGCGCATTGCATGGGCGCCCTGTCGGCGATTGACGGGATGGTCGCGGCGCTGGAGCAGCGTGTGCACCGCGAAGGTGCGCCATTCCTTGGCATTTGCGTCGGGATGCAATTGCTCGCCGATGAAGGCGTGGAGCATGGCAGCACACAGGGCCTTGGCTGGATAGGCGGAACGGTGCGCGCCATCGAACCCGCACCCATGCTGAAAGTGCCACATATGGGCTGGAATGATGTTGTGGTTTCGGGCGACCATCCGGTGGTGCAGTCGGGTGAAGCCTATTTCCTGCACAGCTACCATTTCGATGCCACTGGCCCGGCAGATGTGCTGGCGACGACCGATCATGGCGGGCCAATCACAGCAGCGGTAGCGCGCGGCAATATATTGGGGGTGCAATTTCACCCTGAAAAAAGCCAGAGCTATGGCATCGCCACATTGCAACATTTTCTGGAGTGGGCACCATGATCGTATTCCCAGCAATCGACCTGAAGGGCGGCGAAGTCGTGCGCTTGGCCGAGGGCGATATGGACCGCGCGACCGTCTATGCCGACGATCCGGCTGCGCAGGCGTTGCTCTTTGCGGAGGCCGGGGCCGAGCATCTGCATGTTGTCGATCTGGATGGTGCCTTTGCGGGCAAGCCCGAAAATGCCGAGGCGGTCGAATATATTATCGAGAATTTCCCCGGCTATGTGCAACTCGGCGGCGGCATCCGCAATGTTGAGACGGTCGAACGCTGGTTCGATCTGGGCGTGGCGCGGCTGGTGATCGGCACGGCGGCGCTCAAGGACCCGCAATTCGTTAAGGATATGGCGCGCGAATTTGAAAACGGCATTGTCGTTGCGGTCGACGCGCGCGACGGCTTTGTCGCGACCGAGGGCTGGGCGGAGAAATCCGACATGCCCGTGGTTGATCTGGCGCGGCGGTTTGAGGATGCGGGCGTCGCCAGCCTGTTGTTCACCGATGTCGGCCGCGACGGCATGCTGA
>Ga0075154_10001785_pt1 | contig 14714 bp, 12 predicted proteins | sample JI71714BDNA_FD_70965 | JGI IMG/M metagenome (GOLD analysis project Ga0075154, IMG submission 70965) | Wastewater effluent complex algal communities from Wisconsin, to seasonally profile nutrient transformation and Carbon sequestration -... | ecosystem: Engineered > WWTP > Effluent > Algae... | reverse complement strand
TTAGAAGTATATAGCAAAATATTTATGCCAGAAAGGGATTTAACCAAAACCATTCAACGACTAACACCATTATTATCAGATCCTAATTTAATGGAAAAAGTAAACGATGCTGCCAATAAAAATAAAGCTCCAAACTCAGCTCAAACAATGCAAGAGGATGAAATGACAATGAGTGCAGATAAAGAAAAAAGTGGCAAGGAACGTATCAATAAAAAAGGTCAAATAAAAAATGCCAATGCCATGAACACTTCATTTAGCAATAGCTCAATGCTTAGCCAAGTAGTAGGTGTAATTATTGGTTCTCCAGAATTTCAAAGAAGATAAATACAATTTCAAAAATTCTATAAAATTAATATAATGAAAAGAAGTGCTTTTTTAAAAGGAGCTGGATTGGCATTGTTTGGAATAGGTGTAGGCGGTGTACCAACATTTATTGCTAAAGCTGCTAACAGTTTTAAAGAACAAAAATTATATAAGAAAGGTAAAATTTTGGTGTGCGTTTTTCAACGTGGAGCCATGGATGGCTTAATGGCTGTTACACCTTTTACTGATCAGTTTTTAAAAGCTGCACGTCCAACAATTTTCATGGAAGCTGGTGCTGGCAAGCCTTTGATTGATTTAGATGGAAGGTTTGGATTGCATCCTGCAATGAAAAATTTTGAACCATTATTTCGTGAAAAAAAATTGGCTATTGTACATGGTATTGGAAGTCCCAACAATACTCGTAGCCATTTTGATGCACAAGATTTTATGGAAAGTGGTACACCTTTTAAAAAAGGTACAAGTAGTGGTTGGTTAAATAGAGCAGTTGGTTTATTGGGCCATGATGCAACACCTCTAAGAGCAGTTAGTATTACGTCGTCCTTGCCAAGAAGTTTGTATGGCGACAATCCTGCTTTAGCAATAAATAATTTACAAGATTTTGCTATACAAATGAAGGGCAACTCAAAAGCAACAAGCATGGTTAGCAAAAGTTTTGAGGACTTATACGATCAAACTTCATCCACTTTATTAAAAGAAACAGGGAAAGAAAGTTTTGATGCAATGAAGATGTTGCAAAAAACAAATACTAAAAATTATCAGCCTTCAAATGGTGCAATATATCCAACATCGGCATTAGGAAATAGCTTAAAACAAATTGCTCAATTAATTAAAATGAACGTTGGGCTAGAAGTTGCTTTTGCTGAACATGGTGGTTGGGATACACACTTTAATCAAGGAACAGAGCAGGGAGTTTTTGCAAGAAATGCTGCCGATTTAAGCAATAGTATTGCTGCTTTTTGGACAGATTTAGGTCAACTTCAAGATGATGTTACATTGATGAGTATGACTGAATTTGGCAGAACTGTAAAACAAAATGGTACCAATGGAACTGACCATGGAAGAGGTAGTTGCAATTTTATAATTGGCAACAATGTTGATGGTGGAAAAGTACATGGATTGGTAAAACCTTTATCTATTGACAATTTAGAAGATGGCAGAGATTTAGCTGTAACAACCGATTTTAGAGCTGTATTTAGTGAGGTAGCTGATCAACATTTACAAATTAACGACAATGCAATTTTATTTCCAGATTGGAATGGAAAAAGCATTGGTGTTATGAAGAGTTAATAGTTTTCACTAAGAAGACACAAAGAGCACAAAGAAAAAAAGATCTTCGTCTTAGCGTCTCTGCGGTTAAAATTTAACTTCTTTCACTTTTAAATAGTAATACAACTCTACAGAAGCCATAGTTTCTAAAACAGTTGCTGCATCTTTAATTGCAAGAGATGAAAAATTAGTTGTTGGTTTTAATTGAATATTTTTTTTCTGAACATTTATCCAAATTGGCAAATTGAATCCTTCAATACAGTTGCTGTATTTATAATACAGTTTGTTGCTTTTTGTATCTACATAATATTCTAAAACAGGTATTTGTGTTGTTCTTAAATATTGATTGAATACACACTGAAAATTAAATTGTAAAGCTTTATTTATATAGGTTTCAATCTCTTGTGTTGTAACTGTTTTATGATAAAAAATTGCATTCATTCCTCTCAACATTTTTCTAAATTTCACATCATTATTTATAGAATGTCTAATGCTATGTAGCATATTACTTCCTTTATCGTACATATCGCCACTACCTTCTTTATTTACTCCATATATTCCAATTATATTTTCCTCATTTCTAATGTTTCTTCTTTGTCCATAATTGTATTCATTGGCAGCTTGTTTACCATAATAAAATTCTGTAAACAAAGTTTCACTGTAGGTTGTAAACGATTCGTGTACCCACATATCAGCAATATCTTTAGTAGTAATGTTGTTGGCAAACCACTCATGCCCACTTTCATGTACAATAATAAAATCCCACTTTAATCCCCAACCAGTTTTGCCACTTCTATCACTACCCAAATAACCATTTTTATATTGGTTGCCATAGGCAACAGCACTTTGATGTTCCATACCCAAATGTGGAGCATCAACCAACTTATAACTGTCTTTATAAAAAGGGTAAGGGCCAAACCAATATTCAAAAGCTCTAAGCATTGGTTTTACTTGTTTAAACTGTTCTTTGGCTTTTTCAAGGTTGTAATCCAATACCCAAAAACTTAAATCGAGTTTACCTTTTTCGCCCATTAAAGTATCTGTAAAGTTTACATATTTACCAATGTATGGAACAATGCAATAACTGTTGATTGGATTTTTTACTTCCCAAGAATAAGTTGTTTGGTGTTGGGAGTTTTGTGTTGATTGTTTTGTTGTTAATCTGCCATTAGAAACAGCCACCAAACTATCTGGAACAATCATCATTAATGATGCTCCATTATCTGGTTCATCGCCTTGATAATCTTTACAAGGATACCAAGCACTTGCACCTAAGCCTTGCACAGCAACACTCATCCAAGGATTACCATTTTTATCTTTCTTCCAAATCCAGCCTCCATCCCAAGGTGGTGTTTTTGCTTCTTTGGGTTTGCCGTGGTAGTAGATTTCAATTTTTTCATCTGGTATATATATAGTTTTCCCTTTACTAAGAATTTTATTTTTTGAAAAATTTAGTTCGTTTACCAACCAAGTATTGGTTGAGTTCTTAGTAAATTCGATTGATTTATTGTTGTGAATAATGCTATCAATAATTAGTGGTTCTTGTAAATCTAATTGTAGCAATAAATTGCTTTTTGTAATCTTTTGATGTGTAAAAGTTAAGATTACTTTTCCCTCAATTTCCTTCTTTTCAAAATCAGGTTTTACTGTTATATCATAACGTAAAACATCCCACCAATCTCTATTTTCATTTAAACTTCCTCTTAAAGTATCGGCTTTGGTAAATGTTGGTTTATTTTTTAGAAGTTGTGCATTTACAGTTGTTATTCCTATTGTGTAAGAAAAGATGAATAGCAATAACAAACGTTGAAGGGTCATGCCATTGGCTTGATTTGCAATGCGACGCAACGACTGCCCAATTCGTATTTTACTGCTGATTACAAAAAAAATAGTTTTCATGTTTTAAAAGTAGGATATTCGAGCAAATGATTTTGAAACAAATTGATAAAATAAAATTTACCATAATTACAACTGTGTTAAAAGTTACGAAGGATTGTTTTTATAAACTCCATTTATTTTTTTTTCTGTGTATTTTTTTGGTTGCTTGTAACTCAAATACATCCACCAATAAAAATGTATTTACGTACAATGAAAGTACTGGTATTGCTACATTAGATCCAGCATTTGCAAAAAATCAAAGCATTATTTGGGCAGTACATCAATTGTACAATACATTGGTTGAAGTAGATACTAGCTTAAACATTGTTCCATCTATTGCTAAGTATTGGAATGTTAGCGATGATAGAAAAACATATACATTTTATTTAAGAGACAATGTTTTTTTTCACGACAATACAGCATTTGAAAATGGGAAAGGACGTAAGTTGGTTGCCAGCGATATTGTGTATAGTTTAAATAGAATTATTGATGCCAAAACTGCAAGCAGTGGTGCTTGGATTTTTAACAATCGAGTAGATAAAGTACAACCTTTTATAGCATTGAATGATACAGTTTTTCAGGTTAAATTGTTAAAACCATTTCATCCAATATTGGGCATTTTAACAATGCAGTATTGTAGCATTGTACCCAAAGAAGTGGTTGAAAAATATGGCAAAGATTTTAGAAGAAATCCATGTGGCTCTGGTCCATTTAAATTTTTTATGTGGGAAGAAGGGCAAGCAATGGTTTTACATAAGAACAACAATTACTGGGAAAAAGATACAGACGGAAGTGCTTTACCAAAATTAGATGCAGTAAAAGTTACTTTTTTTGATAATAAAGCAACAGAGTTTTTACAGTTCCGTCAAGGAAAATTGAGTTTTGTAAATGATATTGATGCAAGCTTTAAAGATGAAATACTTACCAAGAAAGGCGACTTAAAAGCTGAATGGAAAGATAAATTGATATTGAATAAACATGCTTACTTAAATACCGAATATTTAGGAATATTGGTAGATGAAACAAACCCTTTGGTAAAACAATCTCCCATTAAATTAAAGGCTGTACGGCAAGCAATTAATTACGCCATTAACAGAAATCAGTTAATGATGTATATGCGTAATGGTATTGGTACACCTGCACAAAGTGGTTTTGTACCTGGTGGATTGCCTAGCCAAAATATGGAAATGGTAAAAGGGTATGAGTACAATCCTGCTAAAGCAAAAGCATTGTTAAAGCAAGCTGGATACAATGAAAGTTTTCCTGCAATTAAATTATTGACCATTCCTATTTATGCAGATATTGGAAGTTTTATTGCTAAACAATGTGAAGATGTTGGCATCAAAGTTCAGGTAGAAGTGGTGCAAAAAAGTTTATTGTTAGAACAAACTTCAAAAAGCCAAGCTTTGTTTTTTAGAGCAAGTTGGATTGCCGATTATCCTGATGCTGAAAACTATTTAGCAGTGTTTTATAGTAAAAATCCTGCACCGCCCAACTATACAAGATACAAGAATGTAACATTCGATATATTGTACGAAAAAGCATTGCTAGAAACCAATGATAGCTTGCGTTATAGCTTATACAGACAAATGGATCAAATGATTATTGACGATGCTCCCATTGTACCAGTTTGGTACGATATGGCTATACATTTAGTAAACAACAATGTACAAAATATGCATGCCAACGCACTGAATTTATTGGAGTTGAGAAAAGTTAGTTTGAAGTAATTTTAACGTCTTTAACAATGGCTTCTAATTGATCCCACAATTGTATAGTAGTTGGAACTAATTTTTGCTGATACTTGCGAATATAATTTTCTGGATCAAAAGGAAAATTTTTGTTCTCATTCTGTACTTCAAAATTTAAAACTTTAGTGTTAAGGTTATATACATTTTGTTTCGTATTTAAATACAAACGTCTTAGTAAATAACCTTCAATATTGTACACATCCATAAAACCAATAAATCTGTAATTGGTAATAAATTCGTTGGTTATATTTCTATAATAAATTTCATCCGTTTGTACTGAAGCAACATAAAATTTAATCCAATAGTTCGCCTCACAATTTAAACACTCTTGTTTATCTGTAAGTTCTGGTACAAAAGCTGTAACAATATTGGTAATTTTTGACAATAGTTTAGGCGATGCATTCCATCTTTCGGGCAATAGAATTGCATATTTACGTTCGGCATTAAATCTTTTTTGTGCCAATAGATTACACGAAAAAATTAGCCCTATAAAAAGTATTACAGAATGTTTAAGCATACATGTTAAACCTATTGCTTTTTTAATTTGGCTTTAAAGACCTTTTCAAATTTTTCTAATTTTGGCTGAATAACATAACGACAATAACCTTGATTCTGGTTGTCGTTGTAATAATTTTGATGATACAATTCGGCAGGATAATAATTTTTAAATGGTTCAATAGCTGTTACAATTGGTTTATCCCAAGCTCCACTTGCATTCAATTCTATTTTATATTTTTCAGCTTTTTCTTTTTGTTCCTGAGAATGATAAAATATTACACTTCTATATTGTGGACCAACATCAGCACCTTGTTGATTGGGTGTTGTGGGATCGTGTGTTTTCCAAAACACTTCCAACAATTCATCAAAACTAATTTTTGCAGGATCGTAGGTAATTCTAATTATTTCTGCATGACCCGTTGTTTTGTCGCAAACCTGCTCGTAGGTTGGGTTTTCAACATGTCCACCACCATAACCACTTCTTACACTATACACACCTTCTAAACGTTGAAAAATAGCTTCTGTACACCAAAAACAGCCTGAACCAAAATCGGCAATTTCTGTTTTTACGCCTTCGGGTATTTTAACTTCACTCATAATTTTATTGTCTTTTTTATTGTTGTTTTGAGCACAAGAAAGCAATGAAAACATTGCCAAGAAGCTACTTATAAAAACTTTTTGCATCTAATTGTATTTTATATGTTGATATACGTTTATGCTTGTTTAATAGATTTGTAACAAATGTTAATACAATTGGTTTGAACACTTAAAAAACAGATTGTTAAACTATACACATATTTACAAAAAGTAGTTATTTAAAAAGAACTTGTACCGTTTGTTTCGTTTTTTGTTGCAAAATAATTTCAACCCCTGCGGTCATTTCTTCCAACAAGTTTTCATTGTAATGTCTTATAGTAAGTAATTGTAAATCTTTTTCAATTTGTACATCAAAAATTTGAGCAGCAGTTGCTGCAAATTGCTCAATCTTTTCTGGCTTATCATCCATACCAATTTGTACATTAATAGCACCCGTTTGAATAAGGTTGGGTTGAATACTTAGTTGAGCAAAAATTTCGTAAAGCCTTGCCATTGGTGCTTCTCCAACAAAACTAAAATCCATTGTTTTTAAGTGCAACAATACTTGTTGCTGTTTCATTACAATAATAGGAGGAAGGTTTTGTACATTTTTATTGTGTATTAAAGTTCCTGGCAAACTAGCATCTAAAAAACATTTAACATACAATGGAATCGACTTGTTTTGTAATGGTTTAATTGTTTTAGGATGTATTACTTGAGCACCATAATAGGCCATTTCAATTACTTCATTGTAACTTAAAGTAGTAATTAATTCAGCATTGGGAAAAGTTTTTGGATCTGCATTCATTACGCCTTCCACATCTTTCCAAATACTAACATTTTCGGCATTTAAAATATTGGCAAAAATGGCTGCTGTATAATCGCTGCCTTCTCTACCTAAAGTAGTACTCTCATTATCATCAGTACATCCAATAAAACCTTGTGTAATAATTAAGTTGTTGGCTTGGTTGGTAAATGCAGAAGAAAGCTCAATTGTTTTTTCCCAATTAACAGTTGCTTCTCTAAAATTGTTATCGGTTTTTAAAATATCTCTAACATCCAATAAAGTGTTTTTTATACCCACTTCATTTAAATAATAACTAATAATACAAGTGCTAATTAATTCTCCAACACAAACAATTTGATCGTAGTAATAATCAAAATCTTTTACTGGTTTATCGTGTAAAAGCCATTCAGCTTCGGTAAAATAATCGTTTAATTGAGCAGCACATTTATTGTAATGTGTTACTAGTAAATATTTTGCTGTAGTTAAATGTTGTTGCTTCACTACACCAAACAATTGCAATGCTTCATTTTTTTTATCAGCATAAAATGCTTCTGCAACTTTTTCTAAAGCATTGGTTGTTTTGCCCATTGCCGAAATAATCATTACAATTTTTTCAGCTTCATATTGTTTTAAAATGTTGGCAATATTTTTTATTCTATCTATACTATTGGCACTAGCTCCTCCAAATTTAAAAACCTTCATCTTGTTTATTTTACTGTTTTAAACAAAGATAGTTGCTAAATGTTGGTAGAATAGAAGAGCAAAATTTTATACTCAAAAGACCAGTAAATACATAATTTTTATAAATGTGTTAAATTTACACATTAACCACTTATTTTTATAGCCTAAAACGATTGTTATGAAATTGAAACTATGGGTAAGTACATTGTTGTTTATGTACTTTTTTTCATCTTGCAAAAACGCCAATGAAACTACTGTACAGCTAGATACAGTTAAAGAAGATGGACATCCTGCATGGATTATGCAAGGAAATATTTATGAAGTAAATGTTCGTCAGTATACACCTGAAGGTACTTTCAAAGCCTTTGAACAACATTTAGATAGACTAAAAGAAATGGGTGTACAAACACTTTGGTTTATGCCTATTAATCCAATTAGTAAGGTTGATAGAAAAGGAACGTTGGGAAGTTATTATGCTGTGCAAAGTTATGTTGATATAAACCCAGAGTTTGGAACAATGGACGATTGGAAAGCATTGGTAAAGAAATGTCATGAAATGGGTTTTAAAGTAATTATAGATTGGGTTGCCAATCATACAGGTGCCGATCATAGTTGGTTAACAACACATCCAGATTTTTATGTTGTAGATAGTGTTACAAAAAAGCCTTTATCTCCATTTGATTGGACTGATGCAAGAAAATTGAACTTCGATAATTTGGCATTACAAGATACCATGATTAACCAAATGAAATTTTGGATTTCAGAAACCAACATTGATGGTTTTAGATGCGATGTTGCTGGAGAAGTAAGAGATGAATTTTGGAAAAAATGTATTACAACTTTAAAGAAAGAGAAAAATATTTTTATGTTGGCCGAAGGCGATAGAAAAGGGTTGCAAGAAAGTGGTTTTGATGCAACTTATGCTTGGCACAATTTTGCAGTTTTAAAACAAGTTGCCAATGGAACGAGAAACATTACCAGTTTTGATAGTGTTGTAACGCAAGGTGATACTTTATATCCTACAAATGCAATGAGAATGTATTTTACGAGCAACCACGATGAAAATACTTGGAACAAAGCCGATTATGCTACAATGCCAGGTGCAAGCCATGCTCCATTTGCAGTTTTAACACAAACCATGAAGCAATCGGTTCCATTAATTTATAGTGGACAAGAAGAACCTTTTTTAGATAGTTTAAGTTTCTTTTATAAAGACACCATCAAATTTGGTAAATACGAACGTGCTAATTTTTATAAAAAATTATTGAATCTTAGAACAAACAATGCAGCACTAAGTGCCAATGCTTCATTCAAAAAAATAAGTGTTGGAGATGATAAATTTGTGTATGCGTTTGTACGTGAAAAAGGAAAAAGTAAAGTGTTGGTAATTTTAAATTTAAGTGCCAATCCACAGCCTATTCAAATTAAAGACAATACTTTGTTGGGTAAGCCTTACAATATTTTTATGGGCGATTTTGAAGAACTTAAAAATACCACTTGGGATATGGAACCTTGGGGTTATCAAGTGTACGAGTACAAATAAAATAGTATAATAAAGGCTCTTTTTTAAGAGCCTTTATTATTCAACTGAATGTTGAGCTTATTTTAATTGATCTAAAATAATTGTAGCCACAATTTCAGCCCAATCTCTCATTTCTTTTCCTGAGTAATGCAATCCATCACCTGTTAATACACTTGGGTCATCTTTTGCTTGTCTAGTACTTGGTGTAATATTTACAAAACATATTTGTTGTTGCTCACAAGCATTTTCACAAACTGCATTAAATGCATCAATTGCTTCGGTTATTTGATTTGCGTCTTTATCTTTTGCAAAAGGTGTTACACTCCAATCTGGTATAGAAAGTACAATTACTTTATTAATATCATTTTGTGCAAAATGAATGGCTTTCTTCAATAAAAAATCAAACTCTTCTTTAAATTCTTCTACACTTAAACCTCTGTATTGATTGTTTACACCAATTAAAAGTGTTACAAAATCGTACTGTGAGTTTAGCTTTGTATGCAATAAGTGTTCGGCCAATTCAAAACTCGTCCACCCAGTTTTAGCAACAATTTCAGGTGCATGAAAATGGGCTCCTTCGCTTCTTAATAATTGTATGGTTTGATAAGGGAAACTTTGATGTAACGGAACACCTTCGCCAATTGTGTAAGAATCGCCAAGGCAAAGCATGGTATTAAAATGAGTAGACATATCGTTGCTTTTAAAAGTAATAATAATAAAATATTGATGAAGTAAATTGAAATATATTTTAATACAGCTTATTTTTTTTCGCTAAACATTATTTACATTCATTGTTCAAACCAAATTAACTTGAGAAAAGTATCTCCATTGTTTTTATGGATATTTATAATTCTGTGTATTTGCACAACAGGAGTTGTAGGTTTTATGGTTATTGAAGGGTATCGGTTTTTAGATGCATTGTTTATGACTGTAATTACCATAACAACCATTGGTTATGGAGAGGTTCATCCTTTGTCTGATAATGGTAAAACATTTTCCATCATACTCATTTTACTTTCATTCTCAACATTCACGTATGTATTGGCAAAGCTTACACAGTATTTTGCAAGTGGCGAAATGAAGTTGTATTTTAAAAATAAAAAAATCATGAACACATTAGATCACTTATCTGAGCATGTAATAATTTGTGGCTTTGGTAGAAATGGACAACAAGCCGCTAAAACATTAATTGGTCATAAGATACCATTTGTTGTTATAGATAGAGACGATATTAATTTGGATTCTTTCAAACAAACAAATCATGTACACCACAATTTATTGTGCATCAGTGGCGATGCAACGGAAGATTTAGTACTAAAAAAAGCAGGTATAGAAAGAGCTAGTAGTTTAATTTGTTCTTTACCAACTGATGCTGATAATGTGTTTATTGTTTTATCTGCAAGAGCATTAAACAACAACCTACGTATTATTAGTAGAGCTTCAAAAGCATCATCTATTCAAAAATTAAAAAAAGCTGGAGCCAACAATGTAATAATGCCAGATAAAATTGGTGGCACTCACATGGCTACTTTAGTTAGTAAGCCAGATGTTGTTGAGTTTATTGATTTTTTAAGTGGAGAAGAAGCCGAAAGTATTAATATAGAAAGTATAGATTTTGAATTAATTCCAAAAGAAATACAACCTTCTACATTGGCAAATATTATGGCTTGGAAAAGTACAGGGGTAAATTGTATTGCAGTAAAAGATGAGTACGGACGATTTTTAATTAATCCACCAACAGATTTATTGTTAAAAGTTGGGATGAAGATGATTTTATTAGGCACTAAGCTCCAAATTGCAGCTATGAAACAAAACGTAGATAACGTTTAAACGAAAACGATTGCGTAAAACAATAAATCATATTTAATTGCTTTGTTCAATTTGTAGTATTTTGCTAACCGAATTATTTACAAAGGAAATTATTCCCTAACAGATTAATGCTAATATGATGAGTGAAAAAATGAGTAAGTATCGGTGGACAATTTGTTCACTTTTGTTTTTTGCAACTACAATTAATTATTTAGACAGGCAAGTACTTTCCTTAACGTGGAAAGATTTTATTGTTCCAGAGTTTCATTGGAACAACACTGATTACGGAAATATAACAGCTATTTTTTCTATTGTTTATGCAGTTTCTATGCTTTTTGCTGGCAGGTTCGTAGATAAATTAGATACCAAAAAAGGATTTCTTTGGGCAATTGGAATTTGGAGTATTGGTGCTTGTTTACATGCATATTGTGGCATTGCAACTTCAGGTGTGTTAACAGGTAAATGGTTTGTTGGTTTTGAAGGAGCTAAAGATGCAATTGCAACAGTTAGCAATGTTTCGCAAATTGCAACAGTTAGCGTTACCTTATTCATTATAGCAAGAATTGTGTTAGCAATAGGAGAAGCAGGAAATTTTCCTGCAGCAATTAAAGCCACTGCAGAATATTTTCCAAAAAAAGATAGAGGTTTAGCCACCAGCATTTTTAATGCAGGTGCAACTGTTGGGGCTTTGGCAGCACCATTAACCATTCCTTTTATTGCAGAAGCCTATGGTTGGGAAATGTCTTTTCTTTTAATTGGTTTACTCGGATTTATTTGGATGGGATTTTGGGTATTCATGTACAAAAAACCTGAAGCACATCCAAAAGTTTCAAAAGAAGAATTGGCATACATTCAACAAGACGATTTGTTAGATGAAGTTCGTCCTGCATCAACGAATACAAAAATTACTTTTGCAAAAGCATTTCAATACAAACAAACTTGGGCTTTTGCTGTAGGTAAGTTTATGACAGATGGCGTTTGGTGGTTCTTTTTATTTTGGACACCTGCTTATTTAAGTTCAGTATACGGACTTACGTCTGCTCAAAGTGCACCTCAAATATTTGTATTGTACACCATTACTTTATTATCCATTATTGGTGGTTGGTTACCAACTTATTTTGTAGAGAAAAAAGGGATGAATCCTTATGCAGGAAGAATGAAAGCCATGTTAATCTTTGCTTTCTTTCCATTGTTGGCTTTGTTAGCACAACCATTGGGTCATATTTCAGTATGGATTCCTGTTATTATTATTGGTATTGCTGCAGCAGCACATCAAGCATGGTCGGCCAATATTTTTTCAACAGTTGGCGATATGTTTCCAAAATCTGCAATTGCAACCATTACTGGTATTGGTGGTATGGCAGGCGGTATTGGTTCTTTTTTAATTAATAAAGGTTCGGGAGTATTGTTTGATTTTACACAAAAAAATTGGAGTACAGTCAACGGAAAACCATTGCTAGAACAATATCCTCAATTGGTAAATGCGGATACTGCTAAAGTTTTTCTTGAACAACAAGCCACACAATTAAATACAAAAGTTGGAAATATTGAAGACCTTTTAAAAGCATTATCAAGTACAGGAAACGTAGTTGTAAATGGCATTAACTCTGGCTATATGATTATTTTTGCCATTTGTTCTGTTGCCTATTTAATAGGTTGGGTTATTATGAAATCTTTAGTTCCAAAATATAAAGTAATCACAGATTTGTAGTATATTGCAATATCATCTAAGCCTGCACTTATTACCTATATGTAATTAGATGCAGGCTTTTTTCGTTTCAATATTTATCTTTTAAATTAACCCTATGCTAAAAAAGAAAGTGCTTTGTTTTGGTGAGTTGTTGTTGCGAATTTCTCCTGCACCAAATGATGAAGCTATGGGCAAACATCCCATGTTATTGTACATGGGTGGTGCAGAAGCCAATGTAGCTACTGCTTTAGCTGGTTGGAATGTGCCTGTAAAATATTGTACAGTGTTGCCCGATAATTTTATGAGCCATCATATCATTGATTTTTTAGAATACAAAGGCATTTACACTTCTTCAATTGTATTTGCTGGAAATAGAATTGGCTTGTATTATTTGGAACGTGGAGCCGATTTAAAAGGAAGTATGGTATACGACAGAGATCATTCATCATTTGCTCAATTAAAAAGAGGAATGATTGATTGGGATAAAGTATTGAGAGATGTTGATTGGTTTAATTTTTCAGCCATAAGCCCTGCATTAAGTGAAAATGTTGCCGATGTTTGTTTAGAAGCTTTAGAAGCAGCAGCTCAAAAAAATATTACCGTTTCTGTTGATTTAAATTATAGAGCTAGGCTTTGGAAATACGGAAAGCAACCTATAGAAATAATGCCCAAACTGCTTGAATACTGCAATGTAGTAATGGGTAATATTTGGAGTGCCAATAGTTTATTGGGATTAAATGTAGATGAACATATACATACCAATAGTAGCAAACAAAAGTATATAGCACATGCACAAGCAACTGCAGAAGCAATTGTGGAAAAATTTCCAAGAGTAAAAACTGTTGCCAATACTTTTAGGTTTGATCATGATGGAGACAATGTATTGTATTATACCCATTTATTTGATAAAGGAACACATGCTCAATCGGCTGATTTTACTTGTAAAGGTGTTGTAGATAGAAGTGGAAGTGGCGATTGTTTTATGGCTGGAATAATTTATGGATTGTACAATCAAAATTCATCTCAAGAAATATTGGATTACGCTACAGCTGCTGCTTTTGGTAAGTTACAAGAGTATGGCGATAGTACTGGTCAAGATATTTTAAGCATTAAAAAAATGAAACAGTAAGTATTATTTTACTTTATTGATAGATTCTTTAATCACTTTATCATAATCTATAAACATTTCAAAAAATACTTTAATTGGAATAAATATCAGCATAAAAATTTTGCCCTCTTTTTCTACCATTAATACAAAAGTGCCAAGTATGATTACAAATTGTTGTACAAAAATTCTTTTGTATGGCCTAAACATTAACTCATTTAGGTTGGCTGTTTTGTAACTACCAGTCATTATAAAATCTTTTATAATGCCCAATATATAAGTTGCAACAAATAACCCTAAAAAAGCAACTGCATAGCTTGGTAAAAGAGTATTAAATTTAAATAATAAATCAAGCACCGTAATTTTCAGCCCATTTATGCTCATAATGGATAGAAAAATAAATAGTTGAACAAGCACAAAAAATCCATAATGAAACAAGAAGAAAAACATGAACACATAACCAGATTGTTGTGTTGAATAGTTTGTGCTACTCTGCCAAGTGTCTGTCTTTTTATACAATGTAGTTAACCACATTTGCAAAAAATTAAATACACCAATGATTACAGTTTCTAAGCAAAAAATTAGAAAAATAATTTTTGCATCCCAATGCAACATCCACACGCCCCCAATAGCAAAAATATTGCTTGCAATAATTAGCCAATCGGTAATAGAAAATGATCGTTTTAAGAATTGTTTCATGTATTAAATTAATCTTGCAAAATATTTCATTTAAAACTACTGTACAATACCATAAAGTACTTAGTTTTAATTAGATAAAATAAATATAGAAAGTAATATATGAATACTTACACAATAACCATTCATGG
>Ga0075154_10001778_pt1 | contig 14769 bp, 10 predicted proteins | sample JI71714BDNA_FD_70965 | JGI IMG/M metagenome (GOLD analysis project Ga0075154, IMG submission 70965) | Wastewater effluent complex algal communities from Wisconsin, to seasonally profile nutrient transformation and Carbon sequestration -... | ecosystem: Engineered > WWTP > Effluent > Algae... | reverse complement strand
TCTATTTTTTTCCAGTGACTGACTTGACAGCTGTCAAATGAAGTTGACGCACATGTAATTATGCAATACATGACACTTTTCCGGTACTGTATAGTGAACTTGTTATCACCTCATATCTCATTTTGCCTTGCTGTTTCTTCCTCTCTTTTTGATGATCCTTCAATAGAGAGTGAAATAGGATCTGATTGCTCAACAAAATCAGGTGGACTCAAACATGCTAAGCACGTGCGCTTCGTTGAACTGTACACCTCCAAATCGTACAGTGATCAAAAATCTAAACTAGTCGCACCTTCCAAAAAGCTGACAGATAGATTATTCAAAAAGTCTGGGGGTAGGCAAGCATTTCTATACGATGACGAAGACGAGGATGATCCAATATTGAACGACGAGGAAGCAAGGGACGTTGAAAAGCACAAGCTTTCTCCTAAGCTGGTAGATGCTATTTCATACAGCTCTCAAGTCGTGTGGGCAAACTGCCAGAAAACTGAAGGATTACTCGGTCGCTCCGACATGCGCTTGCAGACTGCTGTGGGTATGCCTATCGCGATGGATGGAAGAGGCCACATGTGTGTTGTTGTCATGTTTTCACCCAACAATATATCTAGCAATGATGATGCGATGGATTATCTTCAATTCTTGAGGAGGACTGCTCTTTCAACTTCTATTCCATGTTTATTACCCGCTTTACCTCAAGGACAAGGAGGTCTTGTCAAGAGCTCTTATATTCCAATCAACATTCCGTCTTCAACGGTTGTAAGATCTGAGGACTTTGGAGATGGAGTCATAGCTAGATTCGTTTCCTTTAACGACAAGAGCTGTGACAAAGCGAAGGAGGTGAGACGACCGTGGCGTTCGTTTGTGTTAAAAAATTGGTTTCAGTCACTAACCCGATCTATTTGCTTGTTTCCAACCAGGAACGTGATGTTAGAGATGCGCCCACGGACTGCTTTGGCATTCCTATGTTACCTTCATATGCTGAGGTTGGATTCAACAGTGATTTACAGCGATCTAACTCGCCTCTCTCGCAAAGTAGTTCAGAGGCGTTTGATGAGGCATCATACGGAATTTGGTCTACAGTAATGCAAACTCGCATTGAAGCACCAAATCACGTTAGGCAGAGTAACCACTTAGACAACAGTGGACACAAAGTCTTAGACACTAGCGCTCACACCGTTACGACTAACGGTTCGGTCATTCAAGCAGATTCTCGATGCTCTAGCACCAATGAATTGTCTATTTTAGACCAATCTTTTAAAGACGTGACACCCAAACTTTCGCCCACTATTTCTTCCGATCAAAGGATGATCGCTCCTCTGATGTCATCAGTAAAGCAATCCCGCTTGGAAGAATTTGCATCGGGGTTCCTCGGTATGTCTGTATTCGACATTTCGGATATTTGGATGCCAGATAACTCTGATCGATTCACCAAGCTTCGGCATATCGCTACTGTCACATCTTCCGTTGTGAGAAGTGAAACAATGGAAAATTTCATTGCTATATCTCAAAAGTCCTCGATTAGCGTTTGGTCTGGTTCTGTAGGGAGAGCGTTCGGTTCAGGGAACCCTGTCTGGAGTTCTAAACAGGTGAGTCAAGACTAATTTGTATTTCAGAGGGTATTTTTAACCAGCAGTATTTAACTTGTTTATCGTGTCTGTAACACACAGGGCACAATATGCGACGAAGAGAGATTTTATGCATTCCAGGACGCGAATGTTAAGACGGCTTTATCAGTTCCTGTGTATTCTCCTCGAAGCGTTTTGCCTGTGTTCGTCCTCTCATTCTATTCTTTTGTAAAGGCTGATGCCGTTCCGGTAGTTCTCCGATTTCTTCAACAAGCTATTAGATTGGTTTGGGATGGTCTGGAACATGTTGTTCCGGAACCTGCAACTGGCCTCGAGTCGGAGATTTGGCAAGGTTTGGAACCATCCGATTTGGGAGAAATGGCAGCGGACCTTGAATTGCAGAATACTTTTGTCTCTAAGAGAAAGAGAGTTCCAAGCTACAGTAACTTGAGCAATATGACTAAGGTATAACACTCTTGTCGATGTTTCTCATATCCGTGTCCATTCTAACAATCTTCTTTCTCAGGTTTCTCAAGACGATCTTTCTCAAATGTGTTGTGAAGATGAAAGCACATGTGAAGGAAGCACTGATCAAGTTCTTAACAGCTCAATGATGGCTTTGAATGTTATAAACTCTCAGCAACCTAGCATTTCTTATGTCTCAGGAGTTTCATCGCAACCAGCAGCCAAAAAATCCATGTTATACCAGGATGCTATAACTAGTCAATCTGTGCCCAGGCAAGCAATAAATTCTAATCAAGATAGCCACTACATACAGGTTCGGAATGAACCGTCGCATTCACAGCAATCTCAGCCAACCCAATATCAGTACTACCAGCCTTCAGTAGCTACTCCTGCGGCGATTATTCAGCGTCAGTCTCTAGAAGATGGTTTAGGATTCCAGACTTCCTCATCCAACACACATATGAATGTGCAGAATGGAAATAGCTTTGCTCATCCCAACAATTATTCACAACAAACCGACACTTCTTTTGTCCCAACTCAAGTAAACAACTGTGCTCCTTTCAATGGTAACTCGCATTTGAATCATACACGCTATATTGTTCACCAAAACACTCAGCATGAACCTCCTACTTCTTCAATCACAACTCAAGTTTTTGTCGAACATGACCAATCAGATGTTACAAGCCAGCATCCACAGATCTACAGAGCAAATAATTTCCAGCCTGTCATCTATAGCATAGGTGCCCCGAATAGTGGATTTTCAGAACAACAGCAATCAATTACCTACTTATCCCAGCCGGAGCCAGACTTTAACGTTGGGCCGACTAATCAGGGTACGACCAACGTCCCATATAACATGTCTGAAGCACAAGCAAACATAGCTTGTTTCAACCAGATTCTCAAGTCAGCAAGAAATACTCCCTCAGATACGACAAGCAAGCCAATCAAGCACGAAATTCAACCTTCAATCCAACCTCGACTATCGATTGCGTTGAATCAAGATGCGCACCGGCTTATTACCCCATCTCCTTTGGCCGCTCCCCTACCGCTTCCTCAGGTTAGAGTATTACAGGGAGTTTCTCTTCTAGCAACAAATTCTTGCAGCAATGTTATGCAGCCTACCATGTTTGTAATTCAGCCGGGGTCTGGAATCGATGAAGGAGTTGCTCTTGTGAATAATCATGTGCTTGTTGTAGGTACCAACCCCTCAGAAAATGCGAATGATGCCATGTCTCCTCTCAGTGCGGCAAGTAATAGGTCAGAGGTAATGCAAACGAACAATGCTCAAATTCCCAAGCTACCACTAGAGGTGAATGAAAGCTTTTCGAAAAATGCCGCAAATGGCTTGAACAACGGTCAGGAAACGAAGCATGATAACTATTTTGTATGCCAAGAAACTAGCGGTTCCAGCCAAATCTTTCCGTCTGCACAAGGATTTTCGAATGAGCCACAACACGATACAGACTCTTCACACAATTCAAGAGTAAGTTGTTAATGTTCTTTTAGTGAGTTTTGCTTGCTACTAACACATCCTTTATTTTTTAGATTTGTCGTATAATTGGTTGCGATGACCAAGCGGTTCCACGACGTCCTTACTGTCAGCGCCACAGTGGAAATAGACAATGTGAACATCCAGACTGTAACAAATGTGCGCAAGGTTCTACTCGTTTCTGTATTGCTCACGGCGGTGGACGCCGCTGCACATTTCCAGGCTGCGACAAAGGGGCAAGAGATAAATTCTACTGTGCTGCGTAAGTTTTTCTTAAAATCTCAGTTTTGAAACCGTCCTAGTTCTTGGAAATCTAACTTTTACATTACAATCGAATTACAGACATGGTGGTGGCAAGCGATGTAGTTTAGATGGATGCAATAAGTCTGCTGTTGGGGGCTCCACCTTGTGCACTGCCCATGGCGGTGGTAGGCGATGCGCCGTGGACGGATGCACCAAGTCTGCTCAATCCTCTACAAGTTATTGCGTGAAACACGGAGGAGGCAAGAAGTGTGGCGCTAAAGGCTGTGACAAAGTCGCTCGAGGACGTACTTTGTATTGCGCTGCGCATGGTGGTGGTGTTCGGTGCAAGCTCAACGGCTGTACACGTGTTGCGGTTGGCAAAATGCAACTCTGTCGTGCTCATGGCGGAGGAGCCAGAAGCAAGAATAAAGGGAATTCGCCAAGCCCTGAACCTGAATTTAATAACGATGAACTAGAAAGTGGCATGGCAGTTTTCTATGCCGCGAGCTTGGCCGCTTGATTTTCTGGCAATTTTGTATCATGAAGGCCATGTGACTTAGATACTTACTCTAATTTCAGCAATCAAAAGCTTTCTTACCTTCACTCTCAAACTAAGTTAAGAAGTAATGTGCACTTTAACTTTGTACTTGGTTTGTCAGTAAATTCAAAGATTTTAGATACACATAAAATATGTATGTTAATGTAACGGTCTCAGAAATGGCGCGTTTAGAATTTTGCAATTTTGAATTGCTGTAGTTATGTATTATGTATGAACTACTGGCTACGCTATGCAGGAGTTTATATTATTCATCTCTTAGCACATGATCAACTGCTCGTGAAATTTTGGTCAGATGCACCTGACTTAGTAGTGGCGCGTTATCCATGTGGTTGGTTGGCACTGACACCTTCACTTTAACCATTCACTAATCTGATTGAATCTGCCAAATTGTTGTTATGATCAATGTGCCTGTTTCGACACAAGCGAAATTCGACAATATAGCTTGCACTTGAATGAGAAATGCCGATACAAAACAACCTCTCACAACAACAATCGTGGCTATTTGAATCGCTTAGACAAACAGTACAAACTGACCAAGGCTCGCTAGAAACAACAGATAACACAAGAAATCCATATCATGCAGGATTTGAATTCGGAATTCAAACCAATGGGAAGACGATTTCGGAAACGTTAGGAAGGAACAAGAAATTTGAGTTTAAAGATATTTTGAATTCAAGTTCAGCGAAATCCAGACCATCTCTTGAGTGCATCAAGAAAGCATCGTCTGAAGCTTCCCAACGATATCGTCAATCACAGGATAAGCCCTTGCCAAATACTGGACTGGAACAATTGCAACAACGGCCACCCTACTCAACTAGCTTTAAGAAAGTCGCGCATGCGACATCTACACAGCAAGCAAATTCACAACCTTCATGTGATGAACTTCCTTTTAGTTTCACGCCAGGGAGGAGGCGCAATCGTCACAATGCAGTTTTTGGTCAGCATTTGCCAAACGCGTTCAATTCACCGGGTTGTGCTGCAAAGGTGTTTGGTGTAGATGCTGCTTTAAAAGAAGAGCGCTCTTTGTGCAAGGAGCTGCTATCTTCTGAGAACAATAAGCCAACTAGTGAGAACCCGTTCAGCTTCAGTGCAACATCTAATTCTTCATCCACAAAACCTGGTTTTGTCAATTCATCCAATATTCCCCAGTCACAGTCATGTTCGCTTTCAAGAGAATCCAATAGTACCACGATCGATATAGATGATGTTGACGATGCCATTTTTGCAGATCTTGATGTGGATCAGATTGTTGCTCAGCACGAGATTCATCGACAACAAAACCAGCAGCCTAGAACTTCTGTCGACTCAATCAACCGAAATATCGCTGGACGACAATCGACAGGTACTGTGGTTTCTATTTCGTCAACAAGTATAGAACCATCTCCATCTCCACCTTCAATCACGCCCATTTATCTCAAGCCAAACTCAGCTCACAATGTGCAAACGAGATTGAATCATGACATTGGTAGCAGAAATCTTCGAACTCCATCCAATAATACAAACTCGTGCCAGAGAGATATCATACCTGCTACTTCTGCATGCTTTGAAGTAGATCTCACTATAGATGATGAATTCACTAACTTTAGTACGGTCGATACCGCCTCGGATGACTTAGGAACGACAAGTAGTGACTATCGTTACTTCCCAGTAAAAAACGCATCCACAACGACGACTTTTATGAAAGACGACTGTCGCTCAAATTCTTTTAATCCTCATTCAGGAGAATCTGGAATCACTCCCTTATGTTCAGGGCACAACCAGCCTTGTATACTTCTCACCGCAAAAACGTCTGTCAATGAAGGACGTCAGTTTTATAAATGCAGCCTCCCTGACCCAGAAAAGTGTGATTATTTTCAATGGAAGGACACTGATTCAACGTCTGGTGCTATCTCATTCTTAACCGGAAAATATTGTTCCGGGGAAGTCCTAGATATCCAAAGGGAGAACTTGCGCAAGTTTGGTCATCATTCATTCCGGCCGGGTCAGCAGGAGGTGATAGAACATGCGATGAAAAACCGCGACATATTCGTCTTAATGCCCACCGGTGGTGGCAAATCGCTTTGCTATCAACTTCCAGCATGGTGTTGTCCTGGATTGGCAGTCATTGTTTCTCCACTGCTCTCCCTGATCCAGGATCAAGTCCAATCCATGACTAAATTAGGCGTAGAGTCGGTTTTTTTAAGTTCTCAACAAGACTATGATACAGAAACAAGATCTATTATGGATCGCCTTTACAACAATCCTCCGCATGGTGGCATCAAATTACTCTACATAACGCCGGAAAAATTAAACAGAAGCAACGTTATCAAATCTTTACTGCGTAGGCTATCGGCCCAAGGTGGAATTTCCCGTTTTGTTATCGACGAGGCTCATTGTCTAAGTGACTGGGGTCACGATTTCAGACCTGATTATAACTCGCTTGGATCGTTGCGCAAAGATTATCCGAATGTGCCTCTTATGGCTTTGACAGCTACAGCAAACCAAAAGGTTGTTGACGATGCCATTAGGGCTTTAGGTATGAGGAATGAGTTTAGATATCGTTCTTCTTTCAATAGGCCAAACTTGTCTTATGAGGTCAGAAAGAAAGACGGAAAAAGCATAGAAGTCATGGCAGACTACATTGCTAGCCGATCCAGTGATAGTGGTGTAATCTATTGTCTCAGTCGGAAAGACTGTGAGACTTTATCCGAAAAATTACAGATCATCTTAAACAGCAAAGGATGTTCGCACGTTAAAACATCCTTCTATCATGCCGAACTGGATGGATCTGAGCGTGAGCGAAGACACCGAGATTGGAGCGCCGGCCGTATCAGCGTTTTATGTGCTACCATTGCTTTTGGAATGGGGATCGACAAGCCCGATGTGAGATATGTTATTCATTATTCAATGCCGAAATCCATCACACATTACTACCAAGAGAGCGGACGTGCAGGGCGAGACGGCGGAAAGGCAGATTGCATTCTATTCTATCAATATAAAGACAAGAAAATTTTAGAACAAATGATTCGAGGTGGAACTACAGCCACAACCGCCAACATTCAAAAGAAAATAGAGCACTTATATTCGTGTTTGCGATACTGTGAAAATCAATTTTGCTGTAGGCGGACGATGCAACTAGAGTTTTTTGGTGAGCGATTTGATCGAAGTAAGTGCAACAACACATGTGACAACTGTCGCTCCGCAAATGCACCCGAAAAGAAAGATTTGACAGAGCTAGCTAAAACTATTTTGGGAATGATTAGCTTCATTTCTTCCAAAAACAAAAAAGTCACACTTTCACAATTGACAGATTTATTTAGAGGTTCTAAGAATAAAGCAATATCACGTTTCATGGATGCTTCTAGTATTCCAAACTTTGGGACTGGAAAGTCCTACAACAGAGGCGATGTGGATCGCATCATGCATGCTTTGGTGTATGAGGGTGTATTGTTGGAGCTCCCGGAATCCAATGCAGGAGGATTTAGCTCAGATTATGTTTATCCTGGCGAGAAGGCGATTCTTATTTCCAAAGGACAAGCCAAATTTGAGGTCGAATTTCCATGTTCGAAAAAAGTCGCTCCGACACGAGGACGTAAATCTTCCTCAATAAAATCTGGGGAAAAAAATGAAAACATCTATAAGAGTCTGCTCACTGGACAAACCGATACAAGCATCACGACTCCAACCGAAAGATTTGAATGTTTCGAAGCTGACTTAGAAGATATAGAAGCTTCAGTATTGGTCAGAGATATCGGCAAGAAATCGCGAGCCTCAACCGATAATAGTGTCCTGTCAAAGAAGCACACAGAAATGTTGAAAAAGAGATTAACGAAACTTGTTGGAATGTGGGCAGAAGAAGAGCAAATGAATGGGAAAAAGGTGTTTTGTAAGTTTAAGAGATCTAGGTTGTTCTTCTTCACTATTATCACTAATTGCATTATTAATTTTGCAAAACAGATTGGAACATCATGTCAAACAATGCAATAGCTTCTCTGTCCCATCAGGTGCCAACAACTAATGAAGAACTCTCTTCTATGGGGCTTTTGGGTGAAAATATTGTTAAGGAGTACGGCGAAAGATTGGTTAAGAGCATAAATGCCTTCCTCGAGCAAGAAAATCTAAAAGGTAGCATCGAACGTCGCTCTCTAAAGCGTGGCAGAATAGCAAATTGCTCTGACCTAAAGGCATCTGCCGTGCAAGGAGCAGATGAGTTCGATTGTGGTATTGATTTCAGTATGATAGAGATTCCATAATTATTTTGTGAAATATTCTACATGACTGGTTCGCATAATAACAATTGTTACTCCATAAGGTTATTTTGATGTAGAAATTAAAACATTAAAACAGGCGTGGTCTGGAACTCGTATCCCGACATCTTTCCTTGTTCATTAAAATTTGAAAATGTTTTTTTAGTAGAACTCTCATTTATGTCTTTTCAAATAGGTGTGGTCTTTTAATCAATACAAGAAGTAAAGAGTGGGAGTCTTGAATGGAAATACCTCATACATACACATGTAGATAAGTTGTCAAATCTATTGATAAAAAAGTCAAATCGGAGCTCGAAGCTCCGTGCAATGATTATGTTTAAAGCAGTATTCGTCTCCGTAACGCAACCTTCAACAGCAATTATTAGGCATGCGAAATGCGAACGGTCTTGTGTTATAAAAAAATATCTGATCGTGATCGTGGTTGACACTGCATTTTATGTCTTCTTGTAAAAATAAATAAGTTATCATTAGAGCAATACTTACTTCCCTCAAAAACGCATTTCTTTACCTGATGTGGTCTAATTACCAATAACATGTCGAATTACACACTGCTGCAGCTAAAGATCCTAGCGATAACACCAAAAATAACAGCTGGGATCTCTATTCCATGTGACTTGTTCATCATAAAAGAGGTCCTTAGGGATTATAAGCGCAAACGAGCGAAACCAGTTGACAGGGCGCTTTTGGGAATGAGCGCGATCGATTTTTTTGCCTCAACAGGTTGGTTTATGTCAACCTGGCTGGTTCCGCGAGGATCCCAAAATACAATCTATGCAGTTGGCAACACACAGACATGCACATACCAAGGCTTCCTTCTTCAGTTTGCAATTGGAGCCCCTCTGTACAATTGCAGCCTGGCTTTGTATTGCTTGCTAGCAATAAAGTACAAATGGACAAATGAGAATATCATCAAAATTGAGCCATGGATCCATGGTGGAATAATGGCTTTCTCGAGTGTCACTGCAGTAGCAGGGGTTATACTTCAGCTTTTCAACCAAGTAACATCTGTGTGTTGGATTAATGAGCATCCACAGGGATGTAATTCTGGAAGTAGTGATATTGCGTGCGAGAGGGGGAACAACGCGTGGATTTACGGGCTTCTCTGGTTTTACTGTCCTCTCTGGCTTTGCATAATGTTGACATTAGCAGCTTTGGTTCTGATTTGTCAGCATGTCCGAAGAACATTTCAACAAAGTCAACGGCATGACTTTGTGTCTCAATTACGCAAGAGAAAGAGTTTTAAAAACAGAATACAGGCTGCTCGGAATAAACCATTCTTGAATACAAATGATGTCGCAAAGCAAGCCATTCTGTATAGTATTTGTTTTTTTATCACTTGGGCGCCTTCTACAACTTGGTCCATAATGGGATGGTTCAACAGTCCTAAGTTTTGGCTGGACTTTTTTTCTAGTTTTTTCGAACCTTTGCAAGGTTTTATGAACTTCCTCATATTTATCCGACCCCGCAAGGACATCCGCGCAAGACTTTACAGGGATTTTTGTAGGATCTTTCCATTAGGTGGAGAATCACAGGCAAATGACTGCTTTTCCAACTTCTCAGAAGTATCAGGTGATGACCAACAAACAGCAAACAAGGCAAAAGATAACAATTCGGTGCAGGAAGAATCACAAGAGACAGGCGTAGCAGATGATTTGAATACGCCATAAATACAGTATTCACACAGACGAAATACAAATACACGTATACTAATCACAAATTTTACCTTAAGCAATGCTTTTACTATATCTATCAATCTGTTCTGTAATAATTTTGGGTTGAATCTGTACGTCCCCAGGTTGCATACTTCATCAGATGAAATGGTGATTGCTAATGTCACTAACCCCATCTTTTTAGTTGCATGACAAATTTTTATCAGTCCCCTCTTGTGCGCCCTATACGAGTCATATTGTGGCCTCTGATGCCGAATAGTGGCATTGCAACACATGTCATGTTGTGCATGGGGTAATTGGCTGCATTAACGTTACTACATCCTTAACTTATACCGTAATGCTTCATTTAAATAGGCAGCAATTTTGTAGCACCAAAAACTCGGAACCAAAGTACTGAATTTGATTGAAGTTTATCGCTCTGTATACCAAATTATATGTCTGCTAAATAGTACTAGCATATGCTGCATTACAGAACATGTTAAACTTTATTGCTTGTCCTCGTGGGAATGCATGTCGACAGGTAAAGTTTCCTCCATGGCTTCATAGAATTGCAACCAGCCTTGGTATGATATAGTTCCATGGTCAGTCTTTCTTAACTTTGCTAAAAAACTAAAAGAAAACACGTGTAAATTTTTATATGTGCCTTTGGCTGTTTTTTTTTAAATATGCAAATACTCTTATTAGCTTACAAGTGTCCTTTACATTAGGTTGCTCATGAAAGTCACCAGTGTGACTGTAACATGTGAAAGTCTAACGAACCTAACTCAACAACCCCCCTCAAAATCCCTACATAACATTGATACAATTGTGACTTGTCAGTTACTAGGAAGGATGGTTTGTCCAGTTCTGAATGAAATGTAGTAGGGGATGAAGTGTTGTTCGTGCTTCCACCAAACAAGGTATTTAAAGACACAAATCCTTCTTTCAAAGTAGTAATTTCTTTGTTTACATATGAATCTGGTCAAGTGAACCATGGCCCCCCGAAATCTATCTTTTGCTTGCCAATTTCTGCTCACAAGTAACTTTTTGTTTCTCCCATATCTTTTAGTATATAACGATAAGATTCCTTCATCTGTTTTAATATCATGCCTGTGACTTCCCTCATTATGAAAATATTGTCAACATACACTAGAAGTTATATTTTGTGGGGTCTACTGTCAGCCCAATCGGAAGCTCAATCCACAAATCAGGATTAGCCATTGAAGAGATGAATCCCATAAATGACATTCCATGTAGACCACTACTCTTTTTGCCATAAGTAAACCTCACGAACTACCTTTCTTACCTGCTAGTGCATAACACTCCTCCTTGGTAAGTGCATTCGAATATGCCTTTCCCACATCTGTCGTATGAATGTCTAATTAATTCAAAGTGGCAAAAAACAGATGCAAATACTGTCCCTTGATGCTAGCTACAAATAAGCAAACTCATCGGGATTGCAGTATATGGGCTTTCCTGGTAACAACCTATCCATTCTTTTAAAATCTAGCTTTAGGTCGAATATCATCTTTAATTAAATCTTGGTATGCCCTTCTGGTGCTATCTCATTGGGCTCCAATCTCAAATGCAATTCTCACACTCGCCATATATTTCTTGATAGCATGTAACCAAAAAGTATTCTTCTTATACAACTTGAGTGCCTGATTATATTTCGAGGAAACCTGATCTATTGTCCTTCTAAGTAGATCTGCGAATATAATGATTCAGCAAGAACATTTTAGCCCAGAGGTTGCCATCTGCTGTCTCTACAAGAAACAAAGCTGTCAATGTTGATAATGAAGTTTTAACCTAGTAATAAACTAAAATTAACACATACTCCAATAAATTTAGAAATTATGAGCTAGTACGCGCAAAACCAACTCATAATATAGTTTCTAAACTAGATTTGCAATGATTTCGTCATTTTTATTTACCCCCATAAGATCTTCTTCAGTCCCATAGGCGTTTACCAGGTTATTTTTAGTCTCAGCATCTCCCAATTCATATTTGGTCATTTTATAGATTCCTTAACGCACTCCTACTGCTGCTGGTCAAATTAGGATCTTTTCACTCATTCGTGTGAATATTTTTTCCCTGCAGTGGCTTGGTAACGAAACCCCTTAGCATGTCATGCACGGGACAAAATGCCATCTTGACTTCTCTTTTTAATCTTGTCTGTTTCGATGAACTATCTTACATCCAAGTGTTGTGCGTCTGCTGCTTGATCCATTTTCATTCTCTGCCAGTAGTATGGTGCTTTTGTTGTCTTGGTAAATTTTCGTTGGTCCATAGCACTTGTGCTATGGGATCATCTTTAGGCAATGGTTCTGCCTATGTCAAACTTTTCTTATTTAGTTTCTGCTTATGAGATGTTGAGTATGCCGACCCTTAGCTAGGGTGATGATTATGTCACTTTGGCCTCACATTTATGGGAGTACTGCATAGGATCTGTCTACCCACCATTTAGGGTATTCGTCAGGCTCTATTGTGAGAGTTAGTTCCTTGGTTTTCCATATATGTTCGCACAACTCTGGTTAGTTTTTGGTAGTCGTCTTCGTTGGTTGCCTGTACACTGGTACATAGAAAAAAATGTGCTGTTTGAATATCCTGTCTTGTACATCTGCATAGGTATAGTAGCTTATCTACTAAATGGTGAAATAGATGAGCGATGACTTCTGTTTGGCATCCTTGTTTACATTGAACAGGTGTCTGGCGAAAGGTGTTTGGTGGTTCCATTCAGGTCTGACTGCAGTTCCATGAGCAGTTTTTCTATATATTTATACACGAATATTTTTATTTTGCCCATTGTTGTGTAGTTGAGTGTCATTCCCAATTATTCTAATACTTTGCTGCATGTTATGGTTGTGGACAATCTTTTCATTAAGTTGTTTAATGATATCCTCTATGACATTAATTATCCTTGTGGGATATTTTTAGGTCATCAACATGCCATATAATTATTTTATTTGCCACACATTGTTCTTATTAGTTCAATTCGAACCCCCAATCCTTTAGTGTGTTATAAAGCAGCCTCCAAAATAATTGAGCTGCTTTTAGTGTCCCATATAGTGTCTTTTAGCTTTACTTGTAAGATTGGTTCGTCATGTTTGTTTTTTCATATGTACTTTCTGTAGGGTTTTGGCTCCAGTTCGACAATTAATTTGTACCCTTCAAAAGCATGTAGACATCTTGTTCCAAGTTGGCATGTATGAATGCACCTAGTATGTCAGTGAGTGCTAAGTATCTTCGCTCCTTAGCATAAATGGTGCATGATAGCAGCATTACCTCTAGTTATACTGTTGGAGGGCTGTTGTCTGACTTTGACAAAGATTTACTTTGTGATCAGCTTTGCAGGTATCCTCTTGCCTTGATTCTGCTGTCACTTTTTTCTTCAAGAACATTAAATACAAGAGTGCTATCTTTTTTGCTTTGTGCGACATGTTTTCTCTTTTAATTGGCAGTAGTGATTGTCATATGTGCAATTGATTCAATTCCTTGAGTAGTGATTCATTTCCCTTTTAACCGAAATTCTTTATGCCCCTCTTACAATCATCTCAGTCCTGATCACATGGATATGGGGCTAAGTTATTTTCTTTATAGCTGATTGTCAGCCATTTTGCAAAATAGTGTACTTCATGTTAATCTTAGTAGATCTGGGTCTTAGGTTGTACCTATGGTTACTTGACATATGTGGTGACTTGGATGGCCTTCTATTAGTTCTCCTCCCGTTTCTGGGTCTGTGTTAATAGTACTAATATCATTTATTGTTATGTATGAGCCTTTTGGTGACTCATCCTCAATCGATAAGTTCTCATCTTTGAGTTCTTAGTTGTTTGGTTGTTTTTTGCCATATACGTTTTCATCTTCTTCTCCACCATCATCTTGTTGTGCCTCCATGTCATCTTATAAGTCTCTCTGTATTCTTGTCTTATCTGTGGTGTCATGTTCGTGATTTTTTTGATTGCCTTTTCAATGATTCAAACTCCTGCATTGTTTTGATCATTCTTTTCCATGTTCTACACTCCTGTAGGTTCCACTCCTGTCATTTCTATATTGCTTTTTGGGCTATTGCTTTCTTCTGGGTTATTGTCATCATTTATTATATTGCTGTCTTTGTGAGTGAATACAATGCCCTATTATTTTTTGCATGCTGATGCTAATTGGTGAACAGTCATAATGGCTTTGGTGGCCATGGGCAGTACTGTCCAGTTATTTCTGACTACTCTGTTGCCTGCATATAAGCTCAAGAAGAAATAGCTTCCTTGCGCATTGCCTGTTGGTTGTAGTGCTATAGCGCCAGCTTTCTCGGCAGTTAGTAAATTGTTGTGGTTTATGCATTTGCACATAAGTTCAAAATTTGAGTCTGCAGTGTTTTTTGAAGTCAAATTTGGAGCCTGTTACTATTGTTTGTGGGCTTAGAATTCCATGTATTCCAATCTTGTGTTGTAATCAGTTCAACCAGATTACTGCATTGTATAAAATTTCTACTATAAATTGGGCCAGTTTTTTCGAGAGGTATGGTGTTCATTGCTGCTCTTACCATTTCTCTATTGTC
>Ga0075154_10001777_pt1 | contig 14772 bp, 10 predicted proteins | sample JI71714BDNA_FD_70965 | JGI IMG/M metagenome (GOLD analysis project Ga0075154, IMG submission 70965) | Wastewater effluent complex algal communities from Wisconsin, to seasonally profile nutrient transformation and Carbon sequestration -... | ecosystem: Engineered > WWTP > Effluent > Algae... | reverse complement strand
TATTGGTTCAGCCGGGATCCAACCCCATTTCCTGCGGTACGTGGGGCCGGGGCATGTACACCATCCGGTTTCGGGAAACCGCGCGGACGGTATTGGTCCGTTAATCCCCGTACCCCGCGTAACGCACGGCCGTGCGTCTACGATTTTGGAAAAAACGTGGGGAATTGAATTGTGGCATTTTACCTGAATCTGTGCAGACGCACGGCCGTGCGTCTCTACGATTTTGGAAAAAACGTGGGGAATTGAATTGTGGCATTTCATCCGAATCTGTGCAGACGCATGGCCGTGCGTCTGCACGGATTTTGGAAAAACGTGGGGAATTGAATTGTGGCATTTTATCTGGATCTTTGCAGACGCACTACGATTTTGGATTTTTACCCATCATCCCAACTCCCACGAAAATCCACAATTTGATCCCTGCTTTCGATTTTCAACCTACCTTTGCGCCCTAAAATACAGGAACAACAGTGAATTTAACCGAAATTGCTATACGGCGCCCCTCGCTCATTATCGTTTTGTTTGCGGTATTGACCTTTATGGGTATTGCCTCCTATTTTTCCCTGCCCATCGAACTGACCCCCAAATTCAGTCCGCCCGTTATTACCATTATCACCGCTTATCCCGGCGCATCGCCCAGTGAGGTGGAAAATACCGTGGCCAAACCCATCGAAGACGCGATTTCGTCGCTCGAAGGCATTGATCAGGTGCAGGTGGTGTCTAACGAAAATGTGAGTTTTATCGCCGTTGAATTTGAACAACAGGCCGATTTGGACAAGTCCGTGCAGGAAATTCAGCGAAAAATGGGCCAGGTGGTTTCGGCTTTCCCCAAAGAAGTCCGCGCTCCGGTAATTAACAAGTTTGCCCTCGACGAATTGCCCGTGGTGCGTTTGGCCGTGAGTAGTAATTTATCGGGAACGGCCTTTTATGATTTGATCAAAAACCGCGTCGTTTCCGAATTGGCGCAGGTAAAAGGCGCGGCGCAAGTGACCATTTTGGGCGGTGAACAACGCGAAATAAAAATCAATATCAACTCCTACAAATTAGAGCAATACGGTATTTCGCTGTTGCAGGTGGCGCAGGCCGTGCAGGCGGCCAACCTCGATTTTCCAACGGGCAAAGTCAGCGGGGAAGACAATCAGGTGCGGATTCGACTCGCGGGTAAATTTACGTCATTAGACGAAATTCGCGCCTTGGTCATTGGCAAAAGCCGGTTCAACGGCACGGTTTATCTCCGCGATATTGCCGATGTGCAGGATGGTGTCCGCGATGCCGAAGTCTTGTGCCGCACCAACGAAACCCCCGCCGTGGGCCTGAGTATTCGCAAACAAGGCGATGCCAACGCCGTTGAAATGTCGGAATTGGTGCTGGAAAAACTCAAGGTGCTGGAAAAAACCTACGAACGCGAAGGTTTGCAATTCCAGGTGGTGGCCAACAGCAGTATTTTTACCAAACGCGCCACCGACGCCGTGATCGAAGACCTGATTATTGCCGTTATTTTGGTGAGCCTCGTGATGTTGTTGTTTTTGCACAGCATTCGCAACGCTATGATTGTGTTGGTGAGTATTCCCACCTCCATCGTCAGCACGTTTGTGATGATGAAATTGTGCGGGTATTCGCTCAATATGTTGAGTTTATTGGGTCTCTCGTTGTCCATCGGTATCCTCGTGGACGACGCGATTGTGGTCATTGAAAATATTTACCGACACCTCGAAATGGGTAAAAACCGGGTGCAGGCCAGTTACGACGGCCGTACCGAAATTGGTTTTACGGCCATTAGTATCACCCTCGTGGATGTGGTGGTGTTTTTACCCATTGTGTTCACAGTCGGTTTGGTGCCCAACCTGTTGCGGCAGTTTTGCATGACGGTCCTCACCTCTACCCTCATGTCGCTGTTGGTATCCTTTACGCTGGTGCCGTGGCTCACCTCGCGGGTGGGCAAACTGCACCGTTTTGAAGGCAAAAACCTCGGCGGATTAATTGTCCTTAACTTCGAACGTTTCCTTGACTGGATCACCGAGGGTTTTGTAACGGCCCTGCGTTGGGCTTTAAAAAGTGGCTGGAACAAGGCCATTACCATCGTGAGCGCGGTGGTGATGCTGGTGGCATCGGTGTTTTTGGTGACCAAAGGTTTTATCGGAAACTCGTTTTTTGATTCCGGCGAACGCGGCGAATTTTTGATCAGCGTGGATTTGCCCAAAGACGCATCACTGGCCCAAACCAACGCCAAAATTCAGCAGGTAGAACAGTTTTTACGCCAACAACCCGACGTGGTGCGCACGTTTACCACCGTGGGCACCAACAACAAGGCATTTGGTCTGAATGCGCCCTACACCGGCGAAATTCACGTTTTTTTGAAACCTTACGGCAAAGAACGGTCGGTGCTGACGCCCGTGTACGCCCTGCAAACCAAACGGAAATTAGAAGGAATTATCACCGGAGCGGATATTCGAACCTCGCCCATTGACATTATGGGTTTGTCGTTTATGCCCATCGAAATTTATTTCAACGGCGATAATCTCGACAAATTATTCACCATGTCGGATACCATTCAGCAAATTATGCGGAGTGTTCCGGGTTGCGTGGATGTGAGTGCATCGGTGGAAAAAGGCAACCCCGAAGTGCGGGTGGACGTGAACCGCCAACGCATGTCGGACTACGGTTTGATGATGGCGCAAGTGGGTCTTACGCTGCAAACGGCGTTCAGCGGCAACACCGATGCCCGTTACCGCGACGGCGATTACGAATACCCCATTCGCGTTGCGCTGGATGCTTTTGACCGCCGCAGCGCCGAAAATATCGCCAATTTATCGTTGGTCAATCCGTTGGGCAGCACGGTGTACCTCAAACAATTTGCCGACATTAAAGAAAGCACCGCTCCCACGCGCTTGGAGCGCCGCGACCGGCTCCCTTCGATGGTGTTTACGGCGCAGGTGATTGGGCGACCCAATGGTTCGGTGAGCCGCGATATTAAAGCCAAAATGGACCAATTGCAGTTACCGCAGGGCACCTACATCAAATACGGGGGCGACCTCAAGCGGCAGCAACAGGCCATTGGCAGCATGAGTTTTGCGTTGTGGACCTCTTTGCTACTGGTGTACCTGATTATGGTGGCGCTGTACGACAACTGGGTATATCCGTTTGTGGTCCTGATTACCATTCCGTTGTGCATTATCGGGGCGTTTTTGGCCTTGGCGTTGGCCAGCGAAAACCTCACGGTATTCACCGGTTTGGGTTTGTTGATGTTGATTGGGCTGGTGGGGAAAAACGCCATATTGGTCGTGGATTTTGCCAATCAACTGCGCAACGAAGGGGCGTCGCTGAATGAAGCCCTGCTAACGGCCACCAAATTGCGCTTCCGCCCCGTTTTGATGACCAATATCGCGATGGTGATCGGGTTATTGCCCATTGCCATGACCGGTGGTGCCGGTTCGGCGTGGAAAAATGGTTTGGCTTGGGCCATTATTGGCGGCCTGAACTCTTCCATGTTTTTGTCGTTAATTATTGTACCCGTGGTGTACGGTTTGTTCGACGCGGCTTTAACCAAAATGGGCTACAACGAAAAAAAGAAAATAGATTTGGACGTCTAATCGTTATTTTTGCTCTCGGTTAATACAAGTATCACTTTCCTATGGCACAAATGAATTGGATTTACGTGGATAACACCGGTCAAAGGCACAACGTGGGTTTTTACCACGGTGACAAAACCGGGCATCTGCTGATTTATTGCGACCACAAAATCATGCAGGTTGATTTTTCGGTAAAAGAATCCACCTTTTATTCCTTTTTTATTCAGGATGAATTGTGCGAAGTGCATTTGGTGAAAGAAAAAAACGGGCAGTTTGGGTACGAGTTTAAGATCAACAAAGAAATTGATACGCCACTTAACCAGGAGCGCAAAAAACTCCTTCGTTTTGAACGGAAACAAATTGCTGCCGGGATCGGGGTTATGGCCTTGTTTATCGTGGGTTTATTGTATTATAATCGGTACCAAAAACAAAAAAAAGAGTACGAATCCATGTCGGAGCGCAGTATTATCGGGGTATTAACGCCCGATCAGGTCACCGATTTGCAACGTAACGGGAAGGGAACCACCGCTACTTTTTACGTAATGGAAGAACAGGGTATCCCCGTGGCGCGGTACACTTTTTATACCCTCGACAGCCAAATGGTAAGCGGAAAAGTAACCTCCACCGATGGCGGGCAATTGTACCTGCCCACGGGTTTTGCGATTGGCGACCGGCACGTGTTTAAAGCCCAATACGTCCCCAATGCGCCCTCGGTGCACCGCATTAATTTTTACGAACCCAACGCCGAAACCCTGGCCAAATACATTGAACAAGCCAAACAGGTACAAAAATTATCGCACCCCGAACACAGCGAACCGTACAACTACTGCCTCGTGGAGGCGGTAAAAGAACAACGACATTGGACGGCACTTACCCATATTATGCACCAAAATGACGATAAAAAAAGCAAAAAAGCCTATCTCCGCCTCGTCAATGATGTAGATGTTGCCCGCGTTGTACAACAGCGTTGCGGTATTTGATCCCATTGCGCACCATAAAATAGCGCAATCACTTGCAAATTTCACTCTAATTGCCGTACCTTTGCGGCAGTTTAGATGACCATACTACACAAGGGAGCCAAAACGGTTCCCTTTTCTTTTGCTCAAAAATGGAATTAACCGAAAAAATAGCGCAACTTTTAGAAGAAAAATACGCCACGGACGAAATGTTTACCGACTGTTTCACCGTCGAACTGGAGTACCGCGCCACCAGCAACCGCTTGTATATTTTTGCCGACAGCGACTCCGGAATGACGTTTGAAAAATGTCAAAAACTCAGCCGTTTTATCGAACACCACGTGGATACCAACGGTTGGCTCGGCGAAAAATACGTGCTCGAAGTGAGCAGCCCCGGCATTAGCCGCCCCTTTAAATTTCCGCGCCAATACCCCAAAAACATTGGTCGTAAATTGGAAGTGACGTACCCCGACAAAACCAAAACCGAGGGTACTTTAACCGCCTGCGACGATACCAAAATTGTGTTGACTAGCGAAGTGGTGGAAAAAGAAGGCAAGAAAAAAGTAAAAAAAGAGGTAATCACCGAGATTCCTTACACCAATATCCACAAAGCCATTGTCAAATTGGCTTTCTAATAACGACAAAAATTTTACCATAAAATGCTTAAATTAGTTGATGTATTCTCCGAGTTTAAATCGGGAAAAGATATTGACCGCCCTACCATGGTGCGCGTGTTGGAAGACGTATTCCGCACGTTGATTAAGAAAAAATACGGCTCCGACGAAAACTTCGACGTCATTGTAAACACCGATAACGGTGACCTTGAAATCTGGCGCGTGCGCGAGGTGGTGTTTGACGGTGAGGTAACCGACGAGCGTTCACAGGTTAGCGAAAGCGAAGCCCTCACCATTGACGAAAGCGTAAGCGTTGGCGAAGAATGCTATGAGCAACTCTCCATCGAAGACTTTGGTCGTCGCGCCATTATGGCCGCCCGCCAAACCCTCGTTTCGCGGATTATGGAATTGGAAAAAGACGATATTTTCCGCCGTTATTCCGAAAAAGTGGGCGATGTGGTCATGGGTGAAGTGAGCCAAATCATGAAAAAAGACCTGCTCATCCTCGACGATGCGACCGGTAACGAAATGGTGTTGCCGCGCCTCGAAATGATCAAAGGCGACTATTACCGCAAAGGTGACGTGGTGCGTGGTATCATTAAAAAGGTAGAAATGCGCAACAATACGCCATTTGTCATGATTAGCCGTACCGATCCGGGCTTTTTGCAAAAACTCCTCGAAGCCGAAGTGCCCGAAATTGAAGACGGCATTATCGAAATCAAAAATATCGTTCGCCTTCCGGGTGAACGCGCCAAAGTGGCCGTTGAAAGCCACGACGAACGTATTGACCCTGTTGGTGCCTGCGTGGGTATGAAAGGTAGCCGTATCCACGGTATCGTTCGCGAATTGCGCAACGAAAACATTGACATTATCAACTACACCAACAACCTCCAACTGTATATCCAGCGTTCGCTTACGCCCGCTAAAATCACCAATATCGACGTACACCAGGAAAAAATGCGCGTGAGCGTGTTCCTCGAACCCGATCAGGTGAGTTTGGCCATTGGTAAAGGTGGTAGCAACATTAAATTGGCCACCAAATTGACCGGTTACGAAATTGACGTGTACCGCAACCAGGAAGCCGGTTACGAAATTGACGACGTAGAATTGGAAGAATTCTCCGACGCTATCGAGCCTTGGGTTATCGAAGCACTGAAAAATATCGGTTGCGATACGGCCCGTCAGGTACTCGAACTTAGCGCCGAGGAAATCGTTCGCCGTTCGGATTTGGAAGAGGAAACCGTTCAGGATGTACTCAATATTTTGTCTTCTGAGTTTGATACCTAATCGTTCGCCAATACTCAGAAAAAAACTACATTTGCACCTTACTTTTAAACAACGTCATTGACATGAATATTCCAGATAATTGCAGGTACACCAAAGACCACGAATGGATTCGTATTGAAGGCAATATTGCCTACATTGGTATCACCGATTTTGCGCAGGGCGAACTGGGCGACTTGGTGTACATTGAGGTAGAAACCGTGGGTGAAACCATTAACGAAGGTGATGTGTTTGGTACGGTAGAAGCCGTAAAAACCACTTCCGACTTGTACATGCCCCTCACCGGTAAAGTAATTGAGTTTAACTCGGCGATCGACGATAACCAATCGGGCGACCCTGCCATCATTAACAGAGATCCTTACGGTGAAGGCTGGATCATTAAAGCCGAACTGGAAGACCTGTCTAAAGTGGCCGATCTTCTGGAAGCGGCGGCTTATCAAAAGCATATTTCCTAATTTTATCCATATGCATCTCCCCCCTCCCGGACCTTTTTTACAAATACCGGGAGGGGAGATATAATTCCCTAAACACAATGTCAGCACTGTACGAAAACGCAGCCAATCATTTATTTCAAAATGGCTTTCTCGACCTCGAAGTAGATCCAACGATGGACCTCGTCGCGGCGATCAACAAACTGAAAAAGGAAAAAAACGCCGTTATTTTGGCGCACTATTACCAAGAATCCGAAATTCAGGATGTAGCCGATTACATTGGTGATTCGTTGGGTTTGTCGCAAAAAGCGGCTTCCACCGATGCCGATATTATTGTGTTTGCCGGGGTGCATTTTATGGCCGAAACCGCCAAAATGTTGTCGCCCCACAAAAAAGTGCTGTTACCCGATCTCAAAGCCGGTTGTTCGTTGGCCGATTCTTGCCCGCCGCACTTGTTTCGGAAGTTTAAGGAAAAATACCCCGACCATTTGGTGGTGAGTTATATCAACTGCACCGCCGAGTTAAAAACACTCACGGATATTTGTTGTACTTCGACCAATGCCGTGCAGATTATTGAAAGTATTCCCAAAGACCAACCCATTATTTTTGCGCCCGACAAAAACTTAGGCGCTTATTTGCAAAAGAAAACGGGCCGCGAAATGGTGATTTGGAACGGCGCGTGTATGGTACACGAGATTTTTAGCATCGAAAAAATCACCAAACTGCGCCAACGCCACCCCAACGCCAAGTTTATTGCCCACCCCGAATGTGAAGCCCATATCCTGGATATTGCCGACTATATTGGCTCTACTACCGGCTTGCTCAAATACACCATGAGCGACAGCGCCACCGAATACATTGTGGCCACCGAAGCCGGTATTTTACACCAAATGCAAAAGTCCAGCCCGCACAAAACGTTTATCCCGGCCCCACCCGATAACCATTGTGCCTGTAATGATTGTCCGCACATGAAGCGGAATACCATGGAAAAACTGTGGTTGTGTATGGAGCACGAATTGCCCGAAATTACCCTCGAAAACTGGGTAATTGAGCAGGGCCGCGCCTCCATTGACCGCATGTTGGAGGTATCGGCCAAGGCTGGCCTCATTGGTTGATGCAACTCACCGATATATACATTTACCCCGTAAAATCGTTGGCCGGTATTCGGCTCGAACAGGCCACGGTCCAACTCCGGGGCCTGCAATACGACCGCCGCTGGATGATTGTTACGCCAGAGGGTGATTTTTTAACCCAACGGAATGTACCCGAACTGGCACTGATTGGCACGGCCATCGAGCCGCCTTACCTGATTTTATTTGATCGCTTCAATACGCACGACCGCGTGGCCATTCCGCTTCACGTGGCCGAAGACGAAGAAACCTGGAAGGATGTATCCGTCTGGGATGACCGTCTGGTGGGCACATTGGTCAGTCCCGATGCCGACGAGTGGTTGAGCGAAAAACTATCCACCGAAGTGCAATTGGTGGCCATGCCCGAGCACAGCACCCGCGCCGTCGACAGCCGTTATGCTCCCGACGGGCAATACGTTAGTTTTGCCGATGGTTATCCTTTTTTATTGATTGGTACCGCATCGCTGGACGACTTGAATCAGCGGCTGGCCCAACCCGTTCCGATGAACCGTTTCCGGCCCAATTTGGTGTTTTCCGGCGGACAACCTTACGAAGAAGAAACCTGGCGTGATTTTACTATTGGTGGCTTACCGTTTCAGGGCGTAAAACCCTGTGCCCGCTGCATTATGACGACCATTCACCAAGATACGGCCCGCGCCGGATCAGAGCCGCTCAAGACTCTGTCGGGGTATCGCCGCGACGGTAACAAAGTGCTATTTGGGCAAAATGTGCTTTGGATGGGTACAGAAGGGGTAATCAAAGTGGGAGATGTGGTGTCCCGCTGATTGTACCGCCGATCCCCGATCGGCGAACGTACGTGCCTGCACCTCAAATTTCCGTAAAAATAACAATGGTGGGTAAAGTGTAACAGGAGCCGATCAGGGATCAGCGATACGGATCGGGCACAAAAAAAATGCCGCCGGTACACTTGCGCGACCGACGGCTAAACCCCAAAAAACCAAATGAAAACTTCTTTATCGAGACTCTAAAAATAGAGTGATGTATCAATTATTGTACTGCAAAGATAAGGTGACTTCTAATGCTGTGCAAGCTTTTGAGAAATTTTTTGAAAAAAATTTTCTCAATTAACGGCTACTTAAACCTTATTTTATTGGTGCAACAGGTGCTTGTTGAGCATCCGGTTGTTTTACGCTGATTTCGTGCGTTTTGTCGGAAGGAGTGGTTGTTGTACCATGATCGCCGGTGTGACCACCGAGGATAGGCGCAATTGTCAAACCTACAAGGCACGATAATTTAATCAGGATATTCATAGATGGACCAGACGTATCTTTGAACGGGTCACCTACGGTATCACCGGTAACGGCAGCCTTGTGCGGCTCAGAACCTTTATAGTACATTTTACCGTTGATTTCCACGCCTTTTTCAAACGATTTTTTCGCGTTGTCCCACGCACCACCGGCGTTTGACTGGAAAATAGCCCACATAACACCACTTACGGTAACGCCAGCCATGTAGCCACCCAACGCTTCGGGGCCCATAACGAAACCAATAACGATTGGGGTGATAATGGTAATCAAGCCCGGAGGCATCATTTCGCGAATGGCGGCTTTGGTCGAAATTTCAACGCATTTGCCGTATTCAGCGGTACCGGTACCTTCCAGCAAACCCGGAATTTCGCGGAACTGGCGACGTACTTCTTCCACCATATCCATCGCTGCACTACCTACGCTTTGCATGGCGAGGGCCGAGAATACCACCGGAATCATACCACCGATGAAGAGCGCTGCTAATACGTCGGCTTTAAAGATATTGATACCTTCGATACCCGTAAAGTCCACGTAAGCCGCAAACAAAGCCAACGCTGTTAAGGCCGCCGAAGCAATGGCAAAACCTTTACCAATGGCCGCTGTGGTGTTACCCACGGAGTCCAATACGTCGGTGTTTTCGCGTACCTCTTTGGGTAACTCGCTCATTTCAGCAATACCACCTGCGTTATCGGCAATTGGGCCAAAGGCATCAATTGCCAACTGCATGGCAGTAGTCGCCATCATCGCCGAAGCCGCAATCGCAACGCCGTAGAAACCAGCCAAAGTGTAAGCCGACCAAATGGCACCGGCAAACAATACGATCGGCATCCAAGTGGACATCATACCCGTTGCCAAACCAGCGATAACGTTGGTCGCGTGACCCGTTGCGGACTGGCGAACAATGGCCATAATTGGAGGTTTACCCAAACCGGTGTAGTATTCGGTGATCATCGAAATGAGGGCACCTACACCCAAACCGACCAACACCGCAAAGAATACGTTGAGATTGGTTACCGTCAAAATACCCTGACCAAAGAAAGACATGGTCATGGTTTCGGGCAACATCATGGTGATCATGGGGTAGCAAGCCACACCTGTCAGGATAATGCTGGCCCAGTTACCACGGTTTAACGCAGCCTGAACAGTATCGGTATTGGCTTCGGCTTTGTCGCTTACGCGAACCAGCAACATACCAATGATAGACAAAATAATACCCAAACCGGCGATCAGAACGGGCAACAAAATGGGTGCGATACCACCAAAACCGAATTTCTCGGCACCAGTGTCGCGAATCAGGGAGTTACCCAATACCATTGTAGCCAATACCGTTGCCACGTAAGAACCGAACAAATCGGCACCCATACCGGCTACGTCACCTACGTTATCACCTACGTTATCGGCAATAGTAGCCGGGTTACGAGGATCATCTTCGGGGATACCCGCTTCTACTTTACCCACAAGGTCAGCACCTACGTCGGCGGCTTTGGTGTAGATACCACCACCTACGCGCGCAAACAACGCGATAGACTCGGCACCGAGTGAAAAGCCCGCCAATACTTCGAGTACACGGGACATTTCGGCGTGGCCGTTAACGCCGTAACCATTAGGCATGAAGTAGTGGAAAAAGAAGATAAAAAGGGTACTAAGACCCAAAACAGCGAGGCCCGCAACGCCAAGCCCCATCACCGAACCTCCGTTAAAAGAAACTTTCAGTGCCTGTGCAAGGCTGGTACGAGCAGCCTGGGTTGTACGAACATTCGCTTTGGTGGCAATGCGCATACCAAAGAAACCTGCCATTACAGAAAACAAAGCACCAATTATAAACGCACCTGCAATAAGTGGGTGACTGGTTGTAACCTGTGTGCCAAGAATACCAAGCAAAATGCTGGTAATGATGACAAAAATTGTAAGAACACGGTATTCAGCCTTCAAAAAAGCCATTGCTCCGTCGGCAATATTATCCGCAATAAAGCGCATTTTCTCGTTACCGGCATCCTGTTTTACTACCCAATTCTGTAGAATAGCCATGTACAGCAAACCGACAATACCAAACAAGGGGAGTATGTAAATTAAAGAACCTTCCATCCTTTGTGTCGTTGATTTTTGTTAGTGAAATTAATTATTCTTATTAAAAAAGCGCGCAAAATTACTTAAATTTGCTGAATGTATATCGTTTATTGAATTTTTTATGGTAAAATTATTGGCCCGGGTGGTAAGTCCGTTCGGCGTGTTTTTGAATGTCTTCCCGATAAAACAACACGTCTTTAAATTGGCCTTTGGCGTACATTTCCGCCTGGTCGCTAAAATGTTTGGATTCTGGATGCCCGCTTTGGCCGCCCGCCAGCAGCGATTTGGCTTTTATTTTTTCCCCAAATTCCACCGCACAAATAAAACTATTGCCGTTGTAACCGTAGCGTTTTCGGGTACCCGGGTAATATTTGGCCGAATAAGAAGGCAACATCCCCCAAAGCGAAGAGGTGTAAGCCACTGGAAAACTGGCGGCGGCATCGCTGAACGGTTGTTCCAAATCCGGCGAAATGCGCTGAAACCGATTGATTTCTCCCCAAGCCACCTCCCAGGTGCCAAAGTTTTTTTCCAGATTCCGAACCGCCAGGTACAATGGCCGCAACAGGGAATCAGGGGAACCTTGCAATACCGTTTTGATGAAAAATTTGGTTTTTTCGATTTGATCGGCCCCAAAATCGTCAAAAACGATGGTTTTTTGAATGGTAGGCATCACCTGTCGCCCCCACTCAATGGCCAGCGTTGTCCCCACCGATGCCGTACTGCTGCGGTAGTCCCACGCGCGCAGGGTGCGTATGGGACCTTTGAGGCTTTGAAACACGGAATCGGGCAGGGCACCGCGCTGGTCCCAGGCTTGCAGCAGGGCCGGCATCAGCAGTTCAAACGAAACCATATAGGTGTCGTATCCCGCCGCAATCACCTTATCGAGGTTCCAGGCGGTGCGGTCTTTCAACACCCGCACGGCGTTTAATCCCCGAAAATTTTCGCCATCGGGGGCCATATAGGGCGGATAATCGCTTTTTTTCGGGCTAAATGCACCGGCGGCGGTAAATGCCGAGGAATTGCAATTTTGTACCCAGCCGTTGGGCGGGTTAATGATCTGAACGGTTTCCTCCGGGCGGTGCAATCCTTTCCATTCGGTCGCGGCGGTGGAGCCATCTACGGGTTGGCTCCAGTCGAATTGGGTATCGCGTACGGGCATAAAATTGCCGTGCCAATAGGCGATATTGCCTTCCCGGTCGGCGTAAACGGTGTTGTTGGAGGTGTTGGCGCGCAAGGCCATCACTTGTTTAAATTCGGCAAAATTGCGGGTTTTGGTGCGTTGCCAACTTTGCACAAGGCCCGTCATGGAGCGGTTATTGGCCTTCATACTCAACCATTTTCCGTCGCGTTCGGCCATAATCGGGCCGTGATGCGTAAACAGGGCATCTACGGTTTTTTCCTTTAAAACGTCGTTTTCGCGGTATTTCAACGACATTTTTTTGACGCGCACGGGGCGTTCTTTGCCTTCGTATTGGTAAAAAAGTTGCCCGTTGCGTTTCGTTATTTTTTCCTGGTACAAATCGGCAATATCCGTGTAGTTGGAGGTATGCATCCAGCCACCGGCTTCGTTAAAACCCTGATACACAAAAAACTGCCCCCAGGTAACCGCTCCGTAAGTATTTAGCCCTTCTCCGCTGCTGACGTGCACTTCGGGCCGAAAATAAAACGTAACGTGTGGGTTAATGTACAATATCGCCTTCCCCGATTCGGTGATGGACGGCGCAAAAGCAAAACCATTGGAACCCGTCAGGTTTTCGCCTTCGGGGTCGGGTGTATCCACGGCACCCGTCGCAGCGCGTTCGCCGGTGTAAAAAGCCCGCAGTTCATCGGTGGTAATATCGGCGGTATTAATGGCCCCAATGCTGCCATCGGTCCAGAGCAGCGGGTACCAGGGCTGGAACCGGCGGAGCAGCACCGGCCGCACTTCCGGGTGTTTGTGAAGGTAGTAGTTAATGCCGTCGGCTTGGGCGACGAGGAGTTTTTTGAGCCATTTGGGGGCTTTTTTGTAATCGGCAATGGCTTCGGCGGAATCAATGACCATTCGGATCAATAAGTCTTCGTACAAGGCGGAAGTGCCTTTTACCTCGGCCATTCGCCCCAATTTTTCGATGTAATTCATTTCCACCCGTTTAAAATCGTCTTCGCATTGGGCGTACAACAGGCCAAAAACGGCATCGGCGTCTTTTTCACCGTAAATGTGCGGAATTCCCCAATGGTCGCGGGTGATGGTAATTTTTTGGGCTTGTTTTTCCCAACGGGCGATTTCTTTGGTGGTAAAAGGTTGGGCCTGGAGCAGCATGGGCAGCAACAGCAGTGCGCATGTAAAACGTAAAATCATGGTAAGTTGCGTTAGTGATGAGGCAAATATATGTTTACAACGTGGTTTCCTGCCAAAGTCGGGCTATATTTACGCGTTTTAAAAAAAGCAATGATGCAAACGTTTAGTTATTCCAAATGGTCCGCCGCCGGGCTGGTAATGGTTTTGGTAGTGGCGTGCTCCGGTCCTAAGCCCCTCGTTACGGGTAATTTTGTAAAACCGGCCACCAATCCCATTTTAAAAGCGGATTCCACGCTGGTATTCACCTGCCCCATCAAAAAAACGACCGTTCGTTGGCAAAAAGCCGATGTTTTTAACCCGGCTGCCGTGGTAAAAGACGGCAAAATATGCCTGTTGTACCGCTGTGAGGACAATCCGGCGGCGGCATTGGGCGGACGTACTTCGCGCATTGGGCTGGCCGAAAGCACTGACGGGATTCATTTTACCCGTCATCCGGAACCGGTATTGTACCCCGATAACGATGCTTTTCAGCAATACGATTACCCCGGCGGTTGCGAAGATCCCCGCGTGGCCGTCACCGAAGAAGGGCTTTATGTGATGGCGTACACCGCGTGGAACCAGCAGGTGGCGCGGTTATGCATTGCTTTTTCAAAAGATTTGATGCATTGGGAGAAAAAAGGGCCTGCTTTTGCCAAAGCCCACGAGGGTAAATTTTTGAACCAATGGAGCAAATCCGGGTCCATTTTAACCACCATAAAACGCGGGAAACAGGTAATCGCCAAAGTCAACGGCAAATATTGGATGTATTGGGGCGAACACAAAGTTAATCTGGCCTGGTCCGATAATTTGTACGATTGGCACCCTACCCTCGACGAAAAAGGCGGGTTAAAAGGCGTAATTGAGCCACGAGTGGGCAAATTTGACAGCCACCTTACCGAGTGCGGCCCACCGGCATTGCTGACCAAAAAAGGCGTGCGGCTTTTTTACAACGGAAAAAATCAAAATGATGCCACCGCCGATCCCGCCCTGCCGCGTGGGACTTATTCGGTCGGTGAAGTGTTACTGGATAAAAAAGACCTGGAAACGGTGTTGTTCCGGTCCGAACAACCGTTTTTGGTACCCACTTTAGCCCACGAAAAAACGGGCCAATACCAGGCCGGAACGACCTTCGCCGAGGG
>Ga0075154_10001776_pt1 | contig 14775 bp, 9 predicted proteins | sample JI71714BDNA_FD_70965 | JGI IMG/M metagenome (GOLD analysis project Ga0075154, IMG submission 70965) | Wastewater effluent complex algal communities from Wisconsin, to seasonally profile nutrient transformation and Carbon sequestration -... | ecosystem: Engineered > WWTP > Effluent > Algae... | reverse complement strand
TTGCCGCCTTGCGCATAGCCTTTAGCATCCCAAATAAACTTGCGCGAAGAAGCCCAGGCAAAATCTCGGACATTGTCAGCTTTAAAGCGCCAGGTTTTCTGGCTGTTGCTGCCATCTTTTTCATTTTCCAGTGCTTCAGCCGGGGTCACGATCATCACCGGTCTTTTTGCGGTCCGCGCTTGTTCCAGCCTTTTTCGTTGGGTGCTGGTCAGCACATCGGCCGGGTTTTGCAGCACACCACTTGAAGACACGATATGGTCGGCCGGTACCGTCAATGCAACATCATAATCACCGAATTCCAGCGTAAATTCACCCTGACCGAGAAACTCTTTGTTGGTCCAAGCTTCGTAATCGGTATAGGCGACTAAGCGTGGAAACCATTGTGCTAACAGGAAAATATCGTTACCGCCCGGGCGGGCATCGTCCGGAAAGTGTTCATATCCTGCACGCTCATTCACCGCATCTTCTTCGGCGATATTAAAGGCATAATCCAGTGTGAATTCAGTTTTCTGGCCCGGTTTTAACGGTGTGAGCAGGTCAATCCGCAGTTGCGTGCCGACGATGACATAGCGCAGCGCTTTGCCAGCACTTTCTAATTTGCTGATGCTGTAGCCAAGTTCAGTGTCGGCCATAAATTGCTGACGCCTTAACTGGTCGAGACTGATGCGGGCGGGCTTGCCGTCGCGTAATTCCGCAGCGCCAAAAGTATCGGTCATTTCCGCCATTGAATCGTTTTTTAACACATTTTGATCCAGCTGCAACCAGAGGTATTTCAATGTGTATGGCGAATTGTTGCGATAAGTCACTCGCTGATTGGCAGTGAGGCGGCGCTTGGCTTCATCCAGCGTGACATTGATCTGATAATCGACTTGCTGCTGCCAGTATTGCTGGCCAGGCTCCCCCGCGGCATTGCGGTAGATATTCGGCGTCGGTAGTTCTTCGTCAAGTTGGCGGAACTTGTCGACAAAATCTCCTTTGGTTTGTTGAACCGCGGCCATAACGACAGTACTGCTGAATAGCAGACTCAGGGTAAGCAAAGTTTTTAGGGAGGACATGTCAGCCTTAGTGATGATCGCAGCGAAGATAATCTTTTAAGCTAACCCGCGAACAGCTCAGCGACAAGGTGGTCCTTGATAAAATGCGATAATTTGACCTATCTGCTGGTTCAGTGGACGGGGTTGCTACAAAATGAAAGATGGTCTGTCGCGGCCTAGCTCACATTTTTAAAAGCGTTGCTTTTCAGTCTTACTGAATGTTGATTGAGGAAGTGGCAGCGCCTTTAATTGCTCAGGCAACGACAGGCTGGCGTTTCACTATTGAGCCAGCTGGCGGGGGTTTGTAGTTTTTGCTGTAACACCCCCTCTAGCAGCGAATCACCGATATTGCAGGCAGGACCGCTGGCATAAGGGCCGCTGTAAATCAGCTGTTGGTTACGTAGGACGATAATCATTGGTGTTGCCGGCACGGCAATCCCAGCTTCTGTTAGTTGTTGCGGGTGAACCGTCAGCTGTCTGAGTCGGGGCTGTGACAACAACTGAGGCTTTAATTGTTGTAGGTGATTTTCGGCTAACGCTGCGCAGCGACAACTTGGATCAAACACATGTAACAGCAGCGTTTCGCTCGGCTTGGCAGCCGAAAGCTTCAACAACGCCGGCAGCTGAAACGGATGTTGTTTCAGCTGTAACTGCGGGTCAAACTCGCCAAAATCACTTTGACCAAACCGGAACAACAGCAGCGAGCTGGTCAACAACCACAGCAGTAGAAGTGACCAGCCCCAACGTTGGGACGTTAATTTCAATGCCTAAACCTGTTGGCTTCTTCTCGCAGCAGTTCGCTAATGTTGCTTAACTGGTCAGCACTTTTGAGCACATCTTGGCCTTGCTCGTATTGTATTTCACTCATCTGGCCCAACTGCTGTACGCTTTGATCAATCTGTTGACTGGATTGATTTTGTCGCTGCAAAGATGCGGTCATTTGCTGCGCGGTCTGTTCAACTTGACCTGCTTGTTGACGAATGGTGTCAAGTACACTGTCACTTTGTCTGGCATGACCAATGGTCGTTTGAATTTGGGTGAGGCATTGATCCACGGCTTCCACCGACTGCTGACTGGCCTGCACCAAGCGGGCAATCATTTGTTTAATTTCATTGGTTGAGCCTTGGGTTCTGGAGGCTAATGTCCGAACTTCATCCGCCACCACCGCAAAACCACGGCCTTGCTCACCGGCACGAGCGGCTTCAATCGCCGCATTTAAAGCCAGTAAATTGGTTTGTTCGGCAATACTTTGAATCACTTCTAATACAGATTTGATTTCATTGGTCGATACGGCCATTTGATGCACTTTATCGCGTGAACCCTGTAAAGTTCCGGTTAAAGTATCAATGGAACCAATGGTTGCGGTCACGGCGGTACGTCCTGCATCGGCAGAAGAACTGGCTTGTACGGCGGTTTCTAACATCAGTTCTGACAACCCAACTGCTTCGGTGATGCCAACGGACATTTGGGTGGTCGCATCGGCAATTTGTTTGATGGCTTGTTGTTTCTTGGCCAGATCGTCACTGAGCAAATGTCCTTCTTTTAACAAATTAGAACTTTCTCGACTGAGTTCACTGACGGCAGATTCAATGGTGGCGACGGTTTTGGCCAGCGTACTGAGCACCCGGTTAAATTTGTTCACCAGTTTCGAATTGATATCCACCGCCCGGCTGCTGATCAAGATCTTTTGGTCGCTACTGACCAGTTGCTCGGTGACATCAAACAATGCCTGACCTTCCATGCCTTCGCGCAGACTGCGTTTACAGATGACAATGAGCACTGCGGCTTCTATTACCACGTAAAGCGCATGGATCATCACAATGCCAAGGTTTGCGTCTTGTTGCGGCACCAAATAAACCGGCGCGCCATTAAATTGCAGATACATAAACAGCAGATGGTGAACGGCAATCACTAGTGCTGCGGCTAAAATGACCTGCCAATCACGAAAGGCAATCAGTAGTGCTAGCAGCACAAAGATCCCAAAATGCAGCTCGGTTTTACCCATCCCTAAATGAATATGCAACGCGGCGAATAACATAAAGCTGATGCCAAAAGCCAGCCGCGACAGCAGTTGATCCCCAAAACTACGATACAAAAACCAAGGCAGAACGAGCGATGGAATACCAACCAATAAAGCCGGGAACCAACCTTGGTAGAGAGCCGCTAACAGCAGGGTCAGTGCAAATAAAGCAACATTCACCAGATTGGCAATGAAAAAGGCTTGTTGGCGAAAGGGTAAAATCATTGTAGGCATAGTGGCTCCATTTGGGGGCATTTTTCATCGGCCATGACGCTCAAATGCGATTTTCTATATGAGAAGTAGGGATGGGCTAACGAATTTATTATAGTGTTGGATCAAGGATATGGCTAAATTTTTAATGTTAAAGTTGGTTTGATGGCTGCTGCTTCGGTGCTTGGCAGCCATCAAAACCAATCGTGATGTTTCACTTAATGCTGAGCACCCATACGCCGCCAACCAGCAATCAGCAACAAGAGTAATGTACTCCAACCCATACTGCCGCCGCTTGAAGAGCTTTGTTCAACGGGCGTAGGTTTTGCCACTAGGTTCGACATTGTTGGATCGGTGTTGCGACTAAACTCTTGCAGTGCAGTGGCACCGTCATTATCACGATCGGAACTGGCATCGCTGGCATCGAGTGGATTTAAGCTATATTTCACTTCCCAACCGTCTGGCATTCCGTCGGCATCCGTATCGGCTTTGGTTGGATCGGTTTTGTGAAACAGCTCTTGCACATTGCTCAGCTGGTCTTGATCAGGATCTGCGTTGCCATTCGAAGCATCTAACGGGTTAAAACTGTATTTCACTTCCCAGCCATCCGGCAAGCCGTCGTTATCGGTATCCGCTTTCACTGGGTTGGTTTTTTGCTGCAGTTCGACCAGATTATCCAGACCATCCTGATCTGGGTCTAGCTTCGCATTGCTGGCATCCAGCGGATTAAAACCATATTGGACTTCCCAACCATCTGGCAAGGTGTCCCCATCGGTATCGGCTTGCTTTGGGTGAGTGTTGGCTTGAAACTCTTGCAGATTGGTCAAGCCATCTTGATCAAGGTCGCTTCCGCCGTCTGTGTTATCGAGTGGATTGAGTCCATATTGCTGTTCAAACCCATCGGCCATGCCATCGGTGTCAGTGTCTGCCTGATCTGGGAACGTCATCAGTTGCAATTCCTGAGCGTTGGTTAAACCATCCTTGTCCAAATCACTGAGTGAGTCATCTTTATATAAATCAAGGCGGTAACGTAATTCGTCGATATCCGAGATACCATCGTTATCGTCATCTGCATCTTGATAATCAGGGATTCCGTCTTTGTCATTATCCAACAGCAAGGCAGTTTCCGGCTTTGGACCGACAATCGCGGCATTGTGAAAGATCGAGACCAAGCTATTGCCATTGTTGCTGGTTGCCACATACCTTACCGAAGCGAGGGCTGCGGTATCGGGCAATCCAAACTCGCCACGATAGATGGGTAAACGGTCTGGTTTCGAAGTGTCTAGCCGCATGCTGATCGGCGACCACTTGCCTTGCACGTGAATCTCGGCGCTGACTGCCGCCACTTCGTAGCCACTGATTTCAAAAAATCCGACGCCCTGACTGATGTGCTGACTGGGTTGATCGTTATAGCCAATTCGTACCTGACTGATAGATAAATTATGCGTTTGATTTGCGTCCGGCATGATCAACTGACTAAAAGAAGTGGTCTGCTGATCCAACAATGCCGTGGTATACAGCATTTCGGCTTCATACCTTTTGCACTTATTTTGAAAGGTATGTGAAGAACTTTCTGAATGCTGCACCGTGCCTGGCTGATGGTCACAACGAAGTAAAAAGCGATTGTTGACTGGGTTTTGCGCAGTGGAAAAATGATTGAGTTGACTGCCGTAGATATCCCGCAAAGATTGTAAGCGCACCGTAAAATCGGCAGAGTTAAAACCTGCATTCGCATAAAAATTGATCCAATGCGGCATCGTCGTCAGATATTGCTGGCCAAGCGGATTGGCATCATAAGTCATAGGCTGATCAAACGAAGTTCCAAAATGATTGATCAACCCTACTTTGGCTGCGCCTTGGTTGTCTTGAAATCGCCAGTTGTACCCTGACACTCTATTTTGGTAGTCATTTGCATCCACAGAGATATCAAACAACCCGACGCCATAATGGGGTGTTGTTGAGGCTGCAGTTCCATAAATACTGACTTTCGCGGGCTGATGCGCAGCGACAGTGCCAAGTCTGATGCCGTAGCCAACAGAGCCGAAACTATCTTCATAAAACAGATCCGCTGGTTTTAAGTTGCGAAAAATGGTGTAGCCAAAGCTGATATTTTGCGCAAATGGTGCTGCCGCGATCTGAGTCACTAAACGATTTTGGCTTGTCGCGCTGAGCTGGATTTTTTCGCCCGCTTGCAGCCCGATATAACGTTGGGTCCAGCTATACAACTGAATATCATCCGCGTTTGCTCTATGGTCTCGCCAAAACGCGGTCAGTGCGAATTGAAACTTATCCGAAAATGGCGATAGCAATAACGACTTTCCAGGCGTGAGTTGTGGTCCGCTCGAGGTTCCAAAAGCGTTATTCCCCAGTACGCCAAACATTTGCTGGAAAAACAGCGGTTTGGATTGATGCCTGATTTGCAGTGCATGAACACCACCCGCTAACGCATCCAAGGGCACCGACGCGCCGTCACGGTCGCTGACCGCCGTTAAGGAGATTTCGTGGATTGCTGCAGCCGGATCGATCATCAGCATTTGCTGTTGCTGAATATTTTGTTGTTCCAAAATGACGATACGTTGTTCTGCACCTATCGAAAAGCTGGCAATCACATCAAAGAGACCGGTTGGCATCCGCAGTTTTGTGCCTGGCCAGGCGCTGGAGTTCACAATACTCTTGCCACTGCTATCAAAGATTTGTAGTTGATTGATGGCATTTGAGCTATCAATCGTGACCTGATGGTAGGCCAAAAATGCCAAGGCTAAGCGGTAGTTTGCTTGTTCAGTCCGGATATTAAGCGACAAATCCTCGACCATTTTACCATTGGTAGGCATCTGATAAATGCTCGAATCAACCGTTAATTTGACTTGCACTTCCAGGCTTGCACCAGCCGCAAGATTTACCGTGTTGGCAGGGAGGAAACTCAAGGTCACCCCTGCAGGTAACGAGGGAGGATCAATTCGCAGTGAACTGCTAGTGGTCGCGGTATTATGGATCACCAATGATTTTTGTTGGACCCATAACGCTTGGCTGCGATCAAACTTACCAAACGACATTGATTGTGGGCTGAAACTTAAGGTTGCTGTTGCCGCGGCCATCACATCTAACCGGCCACTGCCTTGCGCCGATACGGGTTGCTGCAGATCTTTGGCACTATTGACCAATAACGACTTAATTTGTGCCGGAGTGCGGCTTTTTTGTTGTTGCTTTAATAATGCTGCAGCACCTGCCACATGCGGTGCCGCCATCGAAGTACCGCTGTTGTATCCATGCTGGTTGTTCGGTGTCGTTGAGTTAATATAATCGCCAGGTGCTGCGAGATCAGGTTTAAAGACAATATCGCTGGCACTCGGACCACGGGAACTGAAATCAGCGATAGTGTCTTGTTGATTGCTGGCTGCCACAGTAATCGCCAGTTCGGCATTACCCGGTGTGCCCACTGCATTGGGTTTTTGACCATCATTTCCCGCAGAGATCACCACGACAATACCCGCCTTTGAAGCTTGGTTAGCGGCGATGGTCGATAAATCATCCAAATCGCCTGGCCCACCCAGACTCAGATTGACCACATCCAGTGCATCCGGTGTCGAAGGGTTTTGATCGGGATCGGCCGCCCGCTCTAAAGCCTGAATAATGTAACTGGTTGGGCAAAACTGTGCGCACACCCGATAAGCATATAATGTTGCTTCGGGGGCAACGCCTTTGACTTTACCATTCGCTGCAATAATGCCAGCCACATGGGTGCCGTGACTAAATGGGTCCATAGGATCGGCGTCGTTGTCGTAAAAGTCATACCCTCCGGCTACTTTACAACCTTCACCAAAACAACCGCCGAGATCGGGGTGGGTATAATCAATACCGGTATCGATCACGCCAACCCGGATCCCTGAGCCCTTTAACAATTGGTTTTGACTATCGGTCATTTTCCACACCTGATCGGCGCCAATCAGCGGTATCGAATTATGCAGGTGTAATGCGAGCTCGCGGTCAAGATGCACTTTTTTGACACCCGGCAAGGCGGTGATTTTGCCGATATCTTCTGGTTTGGCTGCAACCACCAGCGTATTGATTAAGGTTTGGGTGCTGGCAAAGGTTTCGCTGATCAAATCATGATTGTCGAGCTGATCAAGCAGCTGTTGTTGTTCAATTTGTACTTGATGCTCAAGCTGCATCAACACAGGAGCCGCGATGGCACTGAGTTGCACCCTATCAGATGGTTGGTTTGGCACTGGGTGTAGTTGGCTGACTTGTTCCAATACTGCAGGGGATTCTAGTTCAATAATGTAGCGTTGTTGACCCTGAGGAAGTGTCTGCAGCGGTTCTTTGACTCGAAGGCCATCTGCAGTTTGCACAATGCGAAAGTAAGCAGCGGATGGATCAGCTGTAGGAAACAAGTTGGAGGCTTGCGTCTGGCACAGCAAACCCGCGAACAGCATGACAACCAGCAAACGACGATGTAACAAGGAATACCCCTTAAATGGCGACCAAACAACCCAGTTTGTTAATGTTCTGTATGAAGTGAAGCAAATATTAAACGAGAGTCGAATTGGGGTAAAATTTTTTATTGCATGCTGTCAATTTATTCACCACTGCACAGCTAGAAATGAGCACAAACTCAGCGGATAGGCAGGTAAAAGGTGGCTGATGTTTAAATAAGATGTTGAAATTATAGCGGATGCCTTTTTTCAGAGGCATGCAAGAATAAGCCTCTTACAGGTCTGACTTGGCCAGACCAAGCGAGTACAACTGGGTGTCTTTTTTTGATCTTTTATTTGAGCTGGGCGTCTTTAGCATCAGCCCTTGCTGGGTCATCCATCGGGCAACGGGCTGAGGCTGATTCAGCTGAAGTGGGTGATCACTTGCGGTATTATGGTCTCCTCGTTAGCAGAGTGTGGCCAATCCAGTTGCAGTGGTGTCGTTGCTTGGATGCAACAGCTCAGCACTTCATTCTCGGCCACCTGAAACTCACTTGATAGCACTTGTTTGCAATCGCCAGACACCAAGCGCAATGCACAAGCGCCACAAGAGCCTCCGCGACAATCATAAGGGACTTTGACGCCACTCGCTAACAGCGCATCCAGTACTGAAGCATGTCCAAGACTATTGGCTTGGGCTGAACCCAAGGTGATCGGATAACTTTGCTGACTATGTGCCGCACTAAAAAGCTCATGCCTGACCTGTAAACAGCCTAAATCAGCGAGATCTTGCTCTAAAGCCAAAACCATCGTAGCACTGGCGCAAAGCAGATATTCTGCTTTGAAACCGCCAAGCAATGCTAACTGTGTTGCAGTGATCCGCCCCGAAAGCCCCTGCCAATGAGGATCAGGTTGGCTAAGGATCGGCAAATAATTCAACTGCGTGTACTTTGCAAGTCGCTTTAATTTGCGATGCTGCAATAAATCTGTGGTTGTGCGTGCTTGATAGACTAAAGTGACGGGACGGCGCTGGCGCAGCGCTGCCATGACCATCGGCAATAAAGGCGTAATACCGATCCCTCCGGCAACCAACATTAAAGATTGTGGATTCACCCAGCCGAGATATTTGAAAACACATGACATGCCACTGTAGAGGGTCGGAGCAGGACCAAAATGTCCTCTGGGATAACTACAATCCAACAATTGACCTTGTTGTAATTGGGCTGCCAGCAATGGGCTCAGCCGGCCGTTTCGTTCAATTTTAATCGCTAGCATATAATAGCGGCGCTGCTGGCAGTCACTGACCAGCGAATAAGCGCGGCTCAGCGGGCGTCCTTGCAGATCCTGGTAAAAAAGTTGCAAATGTTGGCCAGGCTTGGCTTTGGGCAGTAATTTCCCTGTTGGATGGCGCAGCCAGAGTTTTAACAGATCGCCTTGACGCCGAAAACGGTATAACTGAAGTTGCTGTTGTTGCTGTTGCCGATATTGGCGATAACGACGACGCCAGCCATCTTGGATCCCATAACTCAGATACAGTGTTAATAAGGTGATGATCAACAAAATCATGGTCGTGGATGTCATGGCAACCCCAGCAAATGCCGATCCAGCGCAAGATCGACTCAACACGTGCAATAAAATGAGTGGCATTTTAGCAATATTCGGCATAAATGCAATTGAGAATTGTTGTCATTTGATGTTTGTGAGTGATTACTCCGCTTGAAAGCCAATAAGGACAGATCATGATTTTTCAAATACAACGGATCTTCGCCTCTAGGCAGTGGCTTTCCGGTCTTTGCCGGTTCGGTTTTTGCACGGCGGTGCTCTGTCTGACGCTGCACGTGCAAAGTCAGGAGCATGCTGCCAGTCCTGAGTATCAAGAGCCAGTCGTCGCAGAATGTGGATTACAGTTTTATTGGCAAGCAGTGTTTAGCCCACCAGAGCAGCAAAAGATCCATGATTGGCTGTGCCTGAACTACCAGCAAGTAAATGATTTAATAGGACCTTTTCAAGCAAAGGTCGAGGTCTATTTATACCGGCGTGATAATGCCGAAGAACCTGTACCTTGGGCTTTTACCGATCGCGGCGGTGATCAGCAACGCAGGCCGCAACAACTGCATTTTTATGTGGATCCGCGCTACTCGTTAGCGCAATTGTTAGCCGATTGGACCGCCGTCCATGAATTTAGCCACTTAGCACTGCCATTGTTGGATCGATCAGATCAATGGTTCGCCGAAGGATTTGCCAGTTATTTACAGGTGCAGATCCAGCATCGGCAAGGTTTTATTGAAGATCCGCGATCTTACTTTCGCCAGAAGCTTCAGTCGCAACGCGCAATCTTGCAGCAAGATCAACCGATGATCTCGCTGCTAAAACAACTGATGCAACAGCGGCGTTTTAAAGCGGCTTATTGGGGCAGTGCGTTGTGGTTTGTCGAAGCTGAAGCCATTTTAGCTGCGCGGGGCGTCGACTGGTTTGCGCTGATCCGCCAGTATCAGCAGCAACACAGATTTCAGGATCAAGATCTAGCAGCGGTGATTCGCTCTTTTGATCTGCTGTTAAATACAGCCAGCTCCCGGCTGCGGCTATCCGAAGATAACAATATTGCTCCCGCCATCATCCCGCAAAAACCTGCAGCTTTCTCGTCTGAGCCGCTGCAGCAGCTGTGGCAACGCTATCAGCAGCAGTCTGCCTTACAGATTTTATGACCCGATCATTTCTGTCTTATAAAAGAAAAATCTAATTAGATCAGTGATCTAAAGATCCTGCTGCAAATAGCCTGCGAATGAATGCCGCGATGGGGCTTTTGTGAGATCGATCAATGGTTACGCGTTGCTATTCCAGTACCAATCATCAATTCCTACCACTTTTTCCCACTTTTTTTAAAGTCACGGCGCGAACCCGCGTGGTTATTGGCTTTTATTCGATCATTGAAGTGGGGTTTTACCTTGACAATGCTGATTTCAGCGCCCTAAACTGTATCATTGTGGAGATTCGTGGGTGAAAGTGGATCTTTACCGGATCGAACATCGGTTTTTTGCCGGATCTAAATACAACAAAATGGGATCAACATGTTTCGTGGATCATTTGCTCTAAGCCTGGATGACAAAGGCCGGTTGACGCTGCCAACGCGTTACCGCGATAGCCTGTTGTCTGAAACTGGCGGCGCACTGATCTGCACCATTGATCACAAAGATCCTTGCCTATTGCTGTACCCGCTGACCGAGTGGGAAGAAATTGAAGAAAAACTGAAAAAACTGTCCAGCTTTAATCCACAAGAACAACGTCTGAAACGGTTGTTATTAGGCCATGCCACCGATTGCGACATGGATAAAAACGGCCGCATTTTATTACCCGCCACTTTGCGCGAGCATGCTCACCTGAGCAAAAGCCTGCGTCTGGTCGGCCAACTGAACAAATTTGAGATCTGGGACGAAGAGACCTGGCATCAGCGAGTCGCTGAAGATATGGCGACCGAAAAAGAAATGGCCATCGCTGGCGATGCCGAACTTTCAGAACGACTACAGGATCTTTCATTGTAATGACACAGCAAGCACACATTTCCGTCTTGCTGCACGAAGCAATCGACGGCCTCAACATTCAGCCCAGCGGAATTTACCTCGACGGTACTTTTGGCAGGGGAGGGCATAGCCGGGTCATTTTGAGCAAGCTCGGCACCACAGGCCGGTTGTTCGCCATCGATCGCGATCCACAAGCCATTCAATCTGCACAAGAATTTGCTGCCGATAATCGTTTTCATATCAGCCATACCGCTTTTGCTGAGCTTGGCAATGTTGCCGCTGAGCAAGGGATCAGCGGTCAGATCGACGGCATTTTGCTGGATCTTGGCGTGTCGTCGCCGCAATTGGACGATGCCGAACGTGGTTTTAGTTTTATGCGTGATGGTCCGCTCGATATGCGGATGGATCCAACCTCCGGCATTTCTGCCGCAGAGTGGCTGGCTAAAGCCGATGTGGAACATATTACGTTTGTGCTGCGTGAATACGGTGAAGAAAAATTCGCCTGGAAAATAGCCAACGCCATTGTTAACACCCGTGCTGAGTCCCCTTTGACTCGCACCAGTGAACTGGCTGCACTGATTGCCGCCACGGCGCCAAAAAGTTTTAAAGAGAAAAAACACCCAGCGACCCGCAGTTTTCAGGCGATCCGGATTTATATCAATAGTGAACTGGAGCAAGTCAAAACTGCTTTGGATGCAGCGCTGGCGGTATTAAAACCAGGCGGACGACTCGCAGTGATCAGCTTTCACTCGCTGGAAGATCGGCTGGTAAAACAATTTATGCGTTTGCACAGCAAACCGCCGGCGGTGCCAAAAGGCTTGCCGCTGACCGAAGCGCAATTAAAACGGCATTTGCCTTTGAGCTTGGTGGGGAAAGCCATCATGCCGTCGGACGCTGAGCTGGAACAGAATCCAAGAGCACGCAGTGCCGTGCTGCGCATCGCCCAGAAGAATCCGCTATGAGCAGCATCAAACTAAACAAACTCATCATGCAGGATATCGGCAATCACAAATTGCTGATGGTGGTGCTGTTGATGTTGATCCTGTCAGCAATGGCAGTGGTGGAATTTACCCACCAGAACCGGCAATTGACGATCGAACAAGACAAATTATTCCAACAACGCGACGCTTTAGAAATGGAATGGCGCAATTTACTGGTAGAACAACGGGCTTTGTCTGAACACAGCCGGGTTGAGGAGATTGCGCAATTGCAGCTCCAGATGGTTCGACCAACCGGGCAGCAGGATATAGTGGTGGATGAGCCATGAGCAGACAAGCGAAAAACCGTAAACACCCAACCGTGATCAGCTGGCGTTTTGCCTTTGTGGTGTTGTCGTTGTCGACCGTGTTTGTCGGCTTAGTGGCTCGTGCTGCCTATTTACAAGTAGTTGAGCCAGATATGCTGGTGGAACAAGGCGACTTGCGTTCACTGCGGGTAAAATCGGACGAAGTGCTGCGCGGCATGATCTTAGACCGTAATGGCGAAGAACTCGCGGTCAGTGTGCCGGTAGAATCAGTATATGCCGACTCTAAAGTGGTGATTCAAGCCAATGCCAAAGGCGACAATCGTCGTTGGCATGCGCTGGCAGAGATGCTGCAGATCACCCCAGAGCAGCTGACCAAAAGAATTGCCACCGATCCGAAAAAGCGTTACGTCTATTTACAACGGCATGCCAGTCCAGCCACGGTCGATTACATCCGCAAGCTGAAAATTCCTGGTATTTATTTTAAGCAGGAATCCCGCCGTTATTATCCGGCCGGTGAAGTCGCTGCACATATCTTAGGATTTACCAACGTCGATGATAACGGCGTGGAAGGGGTTGAGCGGCAATTTGATGCGCAGCTCAAAGGCATTGATGGCCGCAAAGTCATTCGTAAAGATGCCAAAGGCCGTGAAATTGAAGTATTGGAACAAACCGATGCGACCCAATCGCGTAATTTGCAGCTGAGTATTGATCAGCGCATTCAGGCGGTGGCTTATCGTGAACTGAAAAAAGCCGTGCTGACCTATGGCGCGACTTCGGGCTCTATCGTGCTAGTCGATGTGCATACCGGCGAAGTGCTGGCGATGGTCAACAGCCCATCCTATAACCCAAACAATAAAAAAGGCACGGCGGTGCACCGGTTCCGTAACCGGGCGATTACCGACACTTTTGAACCTGGTTCGACTGTCAAACCATTACCCGTATTGGCGGCGCTGGAAAATGGCACTGCCGATTTAAATACCATTATTCCTACTGGTCATGGTCCGATCCGGGTCGGTGGTGGTCGAGTGGTGGACGTGACTGGCAACGGCGATCTGGATTTAACCGGTATTATCCGTCGTTCCAGTAACATCGGCGTGACGCGCTTGGCGCTCAATATGCCGCATGAAGATTTACTGAAAATGTATTACGACATGGGACTGGGTGAAGATACTGGTCTTGGTTTACTGGGCGAAAGTGCCGGCCAGCTGCGCGAACGCGCCCGTTGGTCTGAGCATGAGCGTGCCACTTTATCCTTTGGCTATGGTTTATCAGTGACCGCGGTGCAGCTTGCTCGGATCTATGCGGCGATTGCCAATGGCGGCACAGTGCGACCATTAACCATTTTAAAAACTGATAATCCGCCTCCAGGTGAGCGCGTTATCGCCGAACACAACGCCGATGCGATGGTCGAAATGTTAGAAGCCGTGACTGAAAAACGTGGTACTGCAACACGGGCAAAAGTTGCTGGTTACCGCGTAGGCGGTAAAACAGGTACTGCGAAAAAAGCCATCGCCGGTGGGTATGGCGATGACTATATTGGCTCCTTTGTCGGTATTGGTCCGATTTCAGAGCCGCGTTTGGCCTGTGTGGTGATTATCAATGAACCTAGCGGCGATTATTACGGCGGCGGCGAGGTGGCCGCGCCGGTGTTCAGTGCAGTGATGGGGGCTGCGATGCAGCTGTTGAATCTCCCTCCTGACGGTAATGATAGCCGCATCTCAAAAGTGACCGGAGGTCCAGATGCAGGTTAACCGACTCGAATCCCGACTCGAACAATGGTTATCCCCGTTAAAAGCGACTGTTGAAGGACAGTCGCTTTGTGCGTTAGAAAACCGGCCAGAAATTTTACCGGCGGCGCAGCTGTGTATTAACAGCAAGCAGTTGAAAGATGGCGATATTTTTCTGGCGCTCCCAGGTGTCAGCGGTCATGGCAATCAGTTTATTGAAGTCGCTTTGCTGCAAGGTGCTGCGCTGGTCATCACCGATCAGTTGTTGCCCGGACAAAACGAGTTGGCAGAAGATCCACGGGTGCTGTTATGGCCAGATTTGGCTGCAGCATTACCTGCAGTCGTGAGTCGGTTCTATCAGGACGCGGCAAGTCAGCTCAAGCTAGTGGGAATTACCGGGACAAACGGCAAGTCCAGCACGGCTATTTTCGTAAACCAACTGAGTCGGCTCTTGGGCGAACGGGCTGCGGTGATTGGTACCTTGGGTTATGGTGAATTTCCAACGTTTACGCCGCTGCAAAACACGACACCGCATCTGGTTGATTTACATAAAATATTCTCAGGTATGCGGGCAAATGGTTGCCAGCTGGTGGCAATGGAAGTGTCGT
>Ga0075154_10001774_pt1 | contig 14791 bp, 13 predicted proteins | sample JI71714BDNA_FD_70965 | JGI IMG/M metagenome (GOLD analysis project Ga0075154, IMG submission 70965) | Wastewater effluent complex algal communities from Wisconsin, to seasonally profile nutrient transformation and Carbon sequestration -... | ecosystem: Engineered > WWTP > Effluent > Algae... | reverse complement strand
CCCCCCTTTGGAGCCGACTACATGAGACTTCCGCTGACCTGGCTAGGTATTTTCAGTGCAATGACCCTGGCCATGCCCGCAACCGCCCAGCAAAAACCACAAGGGCCTAAAGTGCCGGTCGTTGTTGCTGCTGTGACCGCGCAGGATGTACCGATTTGGCTGCGCGGGATTGGTCAGGTGAAACCGCAACAAAGCGTTGAGATCCGGCCACAGGTGGATGGTTTACTGCAGCAGATCCTGGTGCGTGAAGGCGAGATGGTGCAGGCGGGGCAGCTACTGGCAACGCTGGATGACCGCGCCATCAAGGCTGCCTTAGCGCAGGCGAGGGCGCAGCGCGCTGTGGCTGAAGCCAAACTCAATGTCGCCAAACGCGATTTACAGCGCTATCAGAATTTAAGCCAGAGTCAGGCGATTTCCGCTCAGCAAAAAGATCAGCAACAGGCCACAGTGCAGCAACTGCAGGCCGAGCTGCAAAGTGTCGAAGCGCAAATCAATGCGCAGCAGGTGCAGTTGTCGTTCACCCAAATCCATGCGCCTATAGCAGGTCAGGTCGGCATCCGTAATGTTGACGCCGGCAACTATGTCCGTCCTTCAGATACACAGGGGTTGTTTTCGCTGGTACAGCTCGACCCCATCAGCGTCGAAATGGCCTTGCCGCAGGCGCAGCTGCCACAGTTACAACAGCTGATGCAGCAGGTGCGCCAGCAACAGGCGGTGCCGGTTGAAGCTTTTGTCCGCGATGGCGGCGACCAGTTAGCTAGTGGTACTTTGACGGTCGTGGACAACAGAGTCAGCAGTGGCAGCGGCACTATCCGGGTCAAGGCTGATTTTGCCAATCCATCGCAGTTGTTATGGCCGGCGCAAACGGTCGTGGTAGCACTGCGCAGCAAATTACTACCGCAAGCCCTGACCATCCCGGTCAAAGCGTTGCAGCAGGGGCCACAAGGTGCGTTTGTTTGGCGCATTGATGGCGATAAAGCCGTGGTGCAGCAGGTTCAGGTGCTGGAAACCACCGAACAAGTGATTGTGGTTAGCGGTGTCAGTGCCGGACAGCAAGTCGTGGTCGATGGTCAGAGCCGGTTACGGCCGGGCGCCACTGTGGTGATTAAAACTGCGGCGGAACAGGCTGAGGATATCAAAGCGAAAAAAGCGGCGAAACAGGCAGCTGCGGAGCATGCCGCATGAATAGCCGCAGTATTTTTGCCTGGTGCATGAGCCATCCGATCGGCACCGTCCTGTTAACTTTCGCCCTAGTCTTGATGGGCATTCTGGCATTGCCGCGTTTGTCGGTGGCGCCATTGCCTGAGGCCGATTTTCCTACCATTGAAGTCAGCGCCCGTTTACCCGGCGCCAGCGCAGAAACGATGGCTTCAGCCGTCGCCACGCCGCTGGAAGTTGCCCTCAGCTCAGTGCCGGGTATTACCGAAATGACGTCCACCAGTGCGCTCGGCTCCGTCAATATCACGCTGCAGTTTGTGCTGGAAAAAGATATCGATTCAGCGGCGCAGGAAGTACAGGCTGCACTGAATCAGGCTGCCGGTCGCTTACCCGACATGCCGAATCAGCCCACCTGGCGCAAGGCGAATCCATCTGACAGCCCGATTTTGATTATTGGCGTCACTTCTGAAACCTTGTCCCGCAGTGTGGTCAGTGATCTGGCTGAAACCGTGCTGGCGCGTCAACTCAGCCAGATTTATGGCGTGGGTGAAGTCTTTATTGGCGGCCAGCAAAAACCGGCCATCCGGATCCAGGCGCGGCCCGAAGTGCTGGCAGCGAACAATCTGACGCTGGCGGACATTCGCGGCGTTGTGCAAAAAGCCAGTGTCAACCAGCCCAAAGGCGCGTTGTTTGGCGCGGACCGGGTATCGACGCTGGCCGTGAACGACCAGATCTTCAGTGCCGATGAATATGGCAGCCTGATTGTGAAATATGCCGATGGCAATCCGGTTTATCTGCGCGATGTCGCCAATGTCATTGCCGGGGTCGAAAACGATTTTGTGCAGATTTGGCCCAATGGCGAATCGGGTGTTGCGCTGATTATCCGCCGGCAGCCGGGCGCCAATATTGTCGCGACCGCCGATGCGATTCAGGCGGCGCTGCCGCAGCTGGTGTCGGCGCTGCCGGCTGATATCAAAGTGGAAGTGTTTAACGACCGTACCCGCACGATCCGGGCCTCGCTGGCCGAAGTGGAGCTGACGCTGGCCATCGCGGTGGTCCTGGTGATTGCGGTGATGGCGGCCTTTTTACGGCAATGGTCCGCGACGCTTATCGTCACAACGGTGCTGCTGGTTTCCTTGATCGCCACTTGCGCATTTATGTATGTCGCGGGATTTACACTGAATAACCTGACGCTGGTGGCCATCGTGATTGCGGTGGGTTTTATCGTCGATGATGCCATCGTGGTGATTGAAAATATCCATCGCTATCTCGAGCTTGGCCTCAGTAAGACCGAAGCGGCACTCAAAGGGGCACAGGAAATCGGTTTTACTGTGGTGTCGATTTCAGTGTCGCTGGTCGCGGCATTTATTCCGCTGCTGTTTATGGGCGGCATTATTGGCCGGCTATTCCTAGAGTTTTCGCTGACCGCCGCAGCCGCCATTTTGATTTCGGTGGTGGTCTGTCTGACGTTAGCGCCAACGCTGGCATCGCTTTTTATGGATAAAGCGCCGCAGCATGACCCGAATCAGCCGGGCTTGTTCGACCGGTTGACAGCCCGTTATGACCGGGTGTTGACCTGGGCCTTAGCGCATCAGCGCCTAATGCTGGCAGTATTTGGCCTGACCCTAGCCGGCAGCGTGCTCAGTTTTATCGCCATCCCGAAAGGGTTTTTCCCACTGCAGGACACCGGCTTTGTCATTGGTTCCTCGCAGGCGGCGTCTGATATTTCCTATGAAGATATGGTCGCCAAACACAAGCAGCTCGAAGAGATCCTGCGCAATGATCCGGACATCACCGGGTTTAACCATGCGGTGGGCGGCAATAATTCGACCGGTTCTGGCCGCATCTGGATTGTGCTCAGTGATCCGGATGACCGCGACGCCAGTGCCAGCGAAGTGATTGACCGCTTACGGCCACAGTTCGCGCAAATTCCGGGGCTGCAGGTGTTTTTGCGCGCGTCGCAGGACATTAACCTCGGTGCCAACCAGGGCCGGGCGCAGTATCAATATGTCTTAAAGGCACTTGATAGCGACGAACTGGCTAGCTGGACCAATCAGCTCACCGCGAAACTGCGGCAGAACCCGATGTTCACCGATTTGTCGAACGACTTACAGTGGGATGCCAATATCATCCGGCTCGAACTGGACCGGCAGGAAGCCGCCAGGCTTGGTTTTACCGCAGCCGATTTAGATCAGGCGCTCTATGATGCTTTTGGTCAGCGCCAGATTAATGAGTATCAGACTGAAACTAATCAGTACAACGTGATCCTCGAAGTCAGTCCGGAGCAACGCGGCCGCGCCGAAAGCCTGAATTATTTCTATCTGCGCTCACCACTAACCGGTGAGATGGTGCCACTGCTCAGTTTTGCCAAAGTGTTACCGGCACAAAGCGGCCCGGTTGTCATCGCACACCATGGCATGCAGCCGGCGGCAAATATCTCCTTTAACCTCGCCGCCGGCGTTGCACTCGGCGATGCCGTGCAGGCACTGGAGCAGGCGCGGTCCGAGCTGAATATGCCCCCGGCGGTGCGGGGGACTTTCTTAGGTGCCGCACAGGCGTTTCAGGATTCGCTCGCCAGCCAGCCACTGCTGATCCTGACGGCCTTACTGGCGGTCTATATCATCCTCGGCGTGCTGTACGAGAGTTTTGTTCATCCGCTGACCATTCTGTCGACGCTGCCGTCCGCGGCGATTGGCGCTATCGGTCTGCTATGGCTGTGGGGGCTGGATTTCTCCATCATGGCGCTGATAGGCATCATCCTGCTGATAGGCATCGTGAAGAAAAACGGCATTTTGATGGTCGATTTTGCGCTGCAGGCACAGCGTGAGCAGGGCTTAAGTGCGCGCGATGCGATTCATCAGGCCTGTCTGGTGCGGTTCAGGCCGATTATGATGACCACGCTGGCCGCTATTTTGGGCGCTGTACCGCTGATGCTGGGCTTTGGTACCGGTTCTGAACTGCGGGTCCCGCTGGGCGTTGCCATTGTTGGCGGCTTAGCTTTTAGTCAGATCTTAACCTTGCTCACCACGCCGGTGGTGTTTCTGGCGCTGGATAAACTGTTCTTAGAAAAACGCCGTCAGGCCTGACGAAGCAGCGTTGCATATGGCTTTTTTGTCATGTGCAACGCTCAGCAGTGGCCAGAGCCCTGGTCAGGATGCGCGATAAAGCCCGCAATGTTGTTCCAGCTGCGGCAGCCGCAAATCTTGTTCTGGGTCCAGCGCGGTAGGCGTACCAAGGGCTTTACCGGCTCCAGCTCCTTGCAATAACAACGCGGCATTGTGCATCAGCCCGGGGATCTGCAAACTGGCAGCCAGTTGCTGTAACTTGGTTTTATCCGCAGCTGGTAGTGGCTGTGGCATCTGCCGCAATGCTTGCAGCAACGCCAGATAGTGTTGCAACTCCACCGGCGCTTTTTCATCAATGCGAGTGCTGATACTGCGGTGATAGCGGTCAAACGCCGGCCAGTCTTGCTGTGACGTGACAACCGTGAGCAAATTCAGCGATGCCATCTGTAATGAATAGTGTTCCTGTAGTTGCGTGTAACCATACATAGCCTGACGTAAATGCGTGATCGCTTGCTGATATTGCTGCTGGCGCCAGAGTACCAGCCCAAGATTGTTTTGTAAGAGCGCCTGCAATGCCGGTTGTTTGTATAAGACAGCTAGGTGCATGCTGTGCTCGAAGTGGGCTTTGGCACCGGACAAATCTCCTTGCATGTAATCAATCTGACCAAGACTCATCCTGACGCGGGCCGCTTCCACCGGCGGTAAATCAGAGCGCGCGCTGCACTGATACCAATAAGCGGCCGCCTGAAACTTCTGCTGCATAAAATTAACGAAACCGGCGGTCAGCAATAAATCAGTCTTGCTGATGCCTTCACTTAACAGTGCATCGGCGCGGCGCAAGTTTTGTTCGGCCTCACTAAAACGCTGTAGTCGGGCATATGCACGTGAACTCAGCACCAACCAATCGCGCTGATACCAGGCCGGGGTGTCTGACAGCGTGGCCTGCGCAGTGTCAAATAATGCCACCGCCTGCAGCGGGTGAGTCACAGCAGCTGCCCGCGCCTGTTCAAAAGCGTCGGTCGCAGCGGTTTTTCCGGCGTAGAGCAGGAATACGGCAATCAGGAATGTTCGCATGGTCCCTCTGGATTTTACTGCGACAGCGCGTTGTCCTGTCACAGCATAGAGCACTTTGATCGGCATGATCGTAGCGCTGCTGGTGAAAAAATGTGCATTCAGACTTGCGGAATTACAGAACGGCACTAGTTTTAAAGGACAGATGAGACAAGGCTTGGTTTATCTCCGGGCAGCGAGGGTTGTATGTCTGCAAAACGAGTAATGTGCGTGGATGATTCGCCAATCATGCTGGCAAAACTGCAGCATGTTATTGAATCTTTGGGCTATGACGTGTGCGCAACGGTGCTGTCCGGTAACGATGCGATCCGCAGATACGATGAAGTCAAACCCGATGTGATGACCATGGATATCACGATGGTGGGGATGGATGGCATCGAAACGACGAAGGAAATTCTGCATCAACATCCTGAAGCCAGAATTATTATGGTGACTTCGCACGGGCAAGAACAAATGGTGGTGAAGGCGTTAAAGGCCGGCGCCATCGGTTATGTGATGAAACCGGTGCAGTCCGCAACCCTGAATGAACATTTGGTCAGAGCTTTAACCTGAAGAGGCTGACATGCAAACATCAACTGAGTTGCCCTTCGACCCAACCCTGGCTTTTACCCCGTTGTTACAGACCGCGATGACGAATGTGATGACGGGCGGCGAGCAATTCACCCCCTTCACCCGGGTGAGCAATATTGAGCCAACCCGCGATGTCTGCGCCATGATCAGTTTGACCGGGCCTGTTAGTGTCATGTTGCTGTTTGTGTTTGATCACAAGCTGGCCTGGCATTTTATGCAGCATGAAATTGACGGGCTTGGCATCGACGAAAGCGAAGATGTGATGGAAGCCGTATTAGGCGAAATGGCGAATGTGGTTGGCGGCAATGCAACTGCAGCACTGGCCGTCGCTGATAAAGAGATCCATTTATCTTTGCCGTTGATTATGCGGGCGGTCAAGCTAAGACCTGGTATTGCCGAAGTCGTGATCAAGAGAAGCAGTATGACATTACCCGCAGGGGTGTTTGATTTTTACTGCATTTCACCGGCCATCCTGAGCAGTCTTGTCGCGTTATGATGAAACAGCAGCGGGCAGGGCCGATTTGTCAGATTTTGCCGGGACACTCTGCTGCAGCCCTGGCCGGTCTTGTGTCCGGGTTGCGCTGTGGTTCCGCCTGGCTCTGCCAGAAAGCCGCCTGTTTGCTGTTCATGATCTGCTGCGGCCTTTATGGCATGGCCGCCGCGGCACAGGCCCCGGTGCCGGGCGATTTTCGTGTGCAGGTGCTGGAAGACGCGACCAGAGCGATGCCGGTCACTGATGTGTTGCAGGCCTTACAGACCGGCGGATTTCAGGACCTGCCAGCTAAACATTTCAGCGCAGGGTATAGCCGGTCAGTGTTTTGGCTGTGGTGGCAGCCGGGGCCGCCGTTACCGGGCGGGTCTGACAAGCGCTTTCTGAATCTGGATTATCCGTTGCTACAGTCGGCCTTGCTCTATGGCGTGTCGTTGCCGGATGCAGATGGGGCTCTGCAGGTTCATCCTCTAGGCCAAACCGGCAGCCGACTGCCGGCTGCTGAGCGTGCCGTATTCAGCACCAGTCATTATTTTCCGGTGATGCCAGGCCAATCGGGCTTCAGTGGTTATCTGATCCGCATGGAAAGTCAAACCAGCCTTTCAGTGCCGTTACGGATGGTGAATGAAAGCGGCTTTATGGCTGACCAACGTAACCGGCATCTATGGTATGGTTTTATTATAGGTACAATGGCTTTGCTATTGTGCTACAACCTGTTTGTCAGCTGGTGGATGAAAGAACCGGCGAACGCCATTTATTTGGTGTTTTTGTCCGGCCTGATGTTTGTCTTCGTGTCGGTCAGCGGCATTGCCGGCACTTATATCAGTGCCGCACTCAGTGGCACGTTGTTGTGGCTGCTGCCTCTGAGCCTGCATCTGGTCAGTCTCAGTGGCTATTTGTTTGCAAAACAATATTTTGCTCACTCGTTATTACCGGGCTTTTTCAGCAAGGTGCTCAAAGCCGGCGCTTGTTGTTCTGCTGCTCTGATCTTCAGCGTTATGCTGGACTACCAGCTGGCGATGATGGTCGCCATGCTGAACGCTTTAGCGATGGTGTTGTTGTTATTTGTGCTGGCCGTGGCAGCTTTCTATCTGAAGCTACCGGGGTCGCCACTGTTTTTGTTGGGCAAAATTTTTGTGCTGGCGGGTGGCTTTATTCAGTTCGCAAAAACCGTCGCGTTGATCCCCGCCACCGGTTTAACTGAATACATTCTGTTTCTTGGCGTGATGTTCGAAGCCATTGTATTAACCGGTGGTTTGGCACTCAAAGCCAGAACGCTGGAACAAGACCAAGCCAGCACCCGCGCCGAACTGTTGCAGATGCAGCAAAGCTCATTGCAGGAGCTGACCGATTTGAACCGGGCGCTGGCAAAGGAGAATCACGAAAAGACCCAAAGCGAAGCCATTCAAAAAGCCCTGTTTAGCATAAATGAACTGGCGGCAGGAAATGACGACATGCATACCTTTTTAGCGCATGTGCATCACATCGTCGGTCAGTTAATGTTTGCCCGGAATTTCTATGTCGCGTTGTATCATCCGCAGCAGCAAGCTGTGCAGTTCGCCTATTTCGCTGACGAAATGGATACCGACTTACCAGATCCCACGGCGTTAATCCCGCAGCAGCGCCTAGCCGGCAGCTGGACCATGTGGGTGATCGAGCATGGCGACACCTTGTTTGGCAATTGCACAGAGATCGAAGCCAAAACCGGGCTGGCGGCGACTTTTGGCAGCATTGCCAAATGCTGGCTTGGCATCCCGTTGCGGGATGAGGAAGCGGTGATCGGTGTGCTGGTGGTGCAGATTTACCATGAGCAACCGCCATATACCCGGCAAGAGCACCAGCTACTGGATTTTGTCTCGCAGCATATTTCCAGTGCTTTACAGCGCAAACAGTATCGCAGCCGGTTGGAATTACAGGTGCAGGAGCGGACGCAGGCGTTAACGGAAAGCTTGTCTTCGTTAAAAACCATGCATCAGCAGCTGAGTGCTATCCATAGTGAAAACCAGCGGCATCTGCAGCAAGTGCAAACCTTGCTGGATAATACCGGGCAGGGCTTTTTAACCTGTGATCAGGCGTTGAATATTCATTCCGGCTTTAGCCGGGAATGCCTGCAGATTTTTCAAAGCAGCGCGCTCAGCGGCTCCATCGTGGACCTGCTGGCACCCGAGCAACCGGCTTTGCATGCCTTGTTTGTCGATGTGCTGACCGAAGTCATGCAACCTGAGCAATCGCCGGTGATGGTCACCACGTTTTTGAGTTTGTTGCCGGCGCAGTTAACGATCCACGCCAGGTTATATCAGGCGGAGTATAAACGCCTGGCGCCAGATACCCTGATGGTGATCCTCAGTGATATCACCGAAAAAACCAGGCTGGCGGCCGCGTTGCAGCAACAGCAGGAGCAGGCCAATTTTATTGTGTATGCGTTAAATCATCCGGATGAGGTGCGTCAGGTCTTGCTCAGTTTTCAGCATTTCCTGCAAACCGCCGCCGCTGCGGAGCAGTCGTATTGCACGCCGGCTGCGTTCACCGAACTGTACCGGCAAATCCATACTTTTAAAGGTCTATTGGCACAGATCCGTTGCCCTGCGCTGCCAGCCTCGTTGCATCAGGCGGAAGACCGCCTGCAAAGTTTGTCCGAAGGTGCCCCACAGCAGATGTCTGTGACAGAGCATATCGGTTTTGCTTTGTTCGATAGTCAGTTACAACAAGCCTTGCAGTTATTAGAGCGTCAGTTACCGGCGCACCTGTTTGACCGGGACCCGCATTTACCCTTGCCGCGCCGTTTGCAGCAAGAAGTGGTGAAAGTGTTGCAACACCATGACGCTGGGCTCGCTCAGCAAATGCGGGCCGTACAATTCAGACCGGTCAGCAGTTTACTCAGGCCGCATTTTGAGATGGCGCAGATGCTGGCGCAGGCACAGGGCAAGTTATTGTCGGCCATTCGTTTGCAGGGTGAAGACCCCAGAGTTGACCCTGAATACTATCAGGCATTTTTTCAGGTATTGGTGCATCTGTTCCGCAATGCGATCGATCACGGTATCGAAGCGCCGGCCCAGCGGATTGCTAGCGGCAAACCCTCTGTTGCCTCTATCCAGTGCCAGCTGCAGAGCGATGGAGACAGCCTGCTGCTGTCGATCCGGGATGATGGCCGCGGTATCGCCATCGAACAGGTGCGGCAAAAGGCGGTGATGTTACAACTGCTGCAGGCTGCAGAGAGCACTGAATTACCCGCCGAGCAGATTGCGCAGTTGATTTTTGCCGATGCGTTGTCGACCAAACAGGATGTAAACCCGTTATCCGGCCGCGGCATCGGTCTGGCGGCGGTCAAACAGCAGCTGGTATCTTTCGGCGCCAGCATCAGCGTGCAATCCGTTGCCGGCGAAGGCTGCACCTTCATCATCCGGTTACCGGTCAGTCCCGGAACATTGGTGGTCAATCCCGCCCTCTAAAACCCGAGTTGCAGGCGATTCAGTTTTTATTCTGCGCACCGTTTGATTAGATGAGTGGTGGTATTGCACTCAATCAGCAGGATTAAGGCCTCTGTGGATCTCGCAACATGGAATTTGGCCAGCTAGTTGAGTTGGGCTGTTTAGTGAAGACTGGGGCTGGTGGCAGGAGTACAAGATATCGGCTGGTTCAGTCTTAGGTTCTGCAAAAAACAACTGGTTACCACTTTGGTAACCAGTTGTTTGCTTCTGACCGGGTGTGGACGGTATTGATGGCTGTAAAGCTTGTTAAAACAACAAGACACACTGGATGTTCGCAGCGTATTTTAAGCCAGAAACATCACTCTACGTTCTGGATCTGTTTATTGAGCGCAGACTGTAAATCATTGATATATATAGCGCTCTATTGGTGGTTACTCGGAACTAGTAACCATAGTGGTAACCAAATTTGTGGTACTGGATGAGACTGTTTGAGAGGCTTTGAATGGCAAGCTTTGAGGTCAGTTTTAGGCCACCATGGACATGAACATCATATCTACTCAGGTGGCTAAAAGCTAGTTGCCAGCGACTGCAATGGACTGCACTAACCTATCGACCTTGCAGCTAATCTGAATTAGGTGACGTCCTATAAGCATCCAAGCTACCATCAAACTAACCGCATACCTTCCGCTAAAAACTGCTACTTCACCAAGCAAATCCAATTAGAACTGATTTACTAGCATACCAATTGCCAGCATCAGTTAACAGGTGCTAAAAATGAACTTAGTAAAAGCATTGAGTAATTCTTATGCATGTCAAATTTTCTGAAGATGCCATTCCTTTATCAGATCTTACAATCAATCCCGGAAAGGTTGTTGATCGAGAACAGGACGCACACCGTCCAATTCTGCTGACTAGTCTTGGACGCGGTATCGCAGTTGTGCAAGGTCTTGAAGATTTCGAGAGAACTGCAGAGGATTTGCGGTTTGTAAAGGCGGCAGCGCACGGACTGATGGATGTTCGTGAAGGAAACACTGTATCGTTAGAAGATGCCAAGAAAGCATTAGGCATCAAGTAAATGGAAATACGAATCGCAAAGTCCGCTCTTGAGGATTTACAGGCTATTCAAGCGTATTACATTGAGCAGGGCGTGCCACATATCGGAAACGATTTCGTAACTGCACACATAGTAAAAAGTAAGTGATATCTCGCTGCACGCATAGTGCATATTGAGTGATATCTCACTGCACGCATAGTACATATTGAGAGATACCTCACTGCACGTTAGATAGATATTGAGTGATATCTCACCTGATCTCGATCTTCCAAGGGTATTACCGTGAGTTCAGACATTTGCTTTAGACATCACTAAAAGAAACTAATAAATTGCCATTTTAAAAAAAGAAACTAATATGTTTCTTTGTTGGTCTTTATAAAAATTGAGAGTTTTGGAGCAGTACATGGCAGATTCGTTATTGACACAAATCAGACGGAGAAGGCTGCAGCTGTTGTTGAAACAGCAAGACATGTATATGCGAGTGGGTATTTCACGTCAGCAATATCACCGCATTGAAAACAAAGGTAATCCACGACTTGATACTCTAGAACTGATTGCTCAAGGCTTAAATGCTGAGTTAATGCTCATACCCAAAGAGCATGTTGAAGCAGTTAAAAAACTTCTTGAAAAAGACCAAGCGAATAGAGAGTTGGTGGATGAGCAAACGGATGAGCAAAGCAGTTTAGTTGATGACCCATGGCAAAATTTGCTGTGAGTTGTTGATGAGGCACTGACACATTTGGGTTCAGTTTAAGGTGAAGCAGATGGAAAAACTAAGGCTGTTGGAACTTACATTACATGGCAACTTAGTTGGTTATTTGGCTGGATTTCAAAATGGTCGCAATGTGTTGTTATTTGATGACTCGTTTAGAAACGATACCAATCGTTCAACGTTGAGCGTGATCACGCGTCCAGACTTTCCAAAATCAGACCAATTGCTGGCGCAAGATTGGGTTAAAAACCACAAACTGCATCCAGTATTGTCCAATCTTTTACCTGAAGGTTCATTGCGTGAACTAATTGCACAAGGACTGAAAGCGCACGTTGATCACGAATTTAAGCTGCTTAGTGCATTAGGACATGACCTTCCTGGTGCATTAATAGCAAGGCCAATCAGTGCTGACCAAGTTCCTACATCGATCAAACAACGGTTGCGATTATCAAGTAACCAGCCATTCGAAATCGCTAATGAAGAACTAGTTCAACACGACAAGTTTTCGTTAGCTGGTATGCAAATCAAATTTTCAATGCGAGAAAATTCAGGCCGTTTCACGTTAGGATTTAACAGTGGCAGCAAGCCTGAACTGGGTGATTGGATCATTAAAACACCTTCAGCAAAGCATCCTAATGTGCCGTTAAATGAATACACAGCAATGAAATTAGCTGAAGCTGTCGGTATCGAGATACCGGAAGTGCGACTCGTCGAGATGTCGAAACTCGACAACCTGTTACCAGTCAATTTGCCTGATGAGCAGTTTGCTTATGCGATTAAACGATTTGATCGCGAAGAAATACAAACACTCCAAAGTGAACCGCAAAAAAATGAGCTTAAACGCGTTCACATGGAAGATTTTGCACAGGTGTTGGTGAAGTACCCTTACCAAAAGTATGATTCAGCAAATTATGAACAAATTGGCCGCGTGATCCGTCAATTTTCATCTGAACCAAATGCAGACTTGCAGCAATTTGCGCGTCGGTTATTGGTCAATATTCTGCTAGCAAATGGCGATGCCCATCTGAAAAATTGGAGTCTTATATATCGCGATCAAAGAAATCCAAGGTTGTCGCCAGCCTACGATATTTTGACTACCAGCCTCTATATTAAAGATGAGCGACAGTTTTCACTAAACCTTGCAAAAAACAAAGATTGGTATCAGGTAAATCTTGGACACTTTAAATTCTGGTCTGAGCAAGTGGATGTGCCTTGGCGAGTCATTAAACCTCATTTGGACGATACGCTCGAAAAGGCCAGAGACTTATGGCCTTCACTGTTAACGCTGTTGCCTATCACTGATGATCATAAAACGAAACTTCACGAGCACTGGAAGTTGTTGCATCTTGATTTCAGGATTTAGAGTTTGAGAGCTATTTGTTGAATCTAAGATTACGTTGAAGAAGGTGGTTTACTTGCAGGTGATTAATTTAGTGATTTTAATTTGTTAATTAACTGCATTTATTTTGCCGATAAATTGCATCTGCTTCTAACCATTGGCTTATACCAACTTATCATTTCCAGCTAAGAGCCGGTTTGTGCCAAAAGCAGGCATTTTACTATGCAGGAATTAAAGTCGGCTTTTAGGTGTTAGCAGAACGCCTCGCATCAGCGGCGCGGCTTTGCCGCGTCCGACTGCATGCGTTTGTTAGAGGCTAATTTCAACCTCGTCAATTTTCCATCCACCTTCATTTTTCATTCTGACTTTTTGTTTTTCCGTCGTAGCCGACTCATTTCCACACACATCTTTTTGCGAATATTCCAGTAGAGCAGTGTCGCCCTCTATAACTTCACTGTCGAGCGTTATCTCCTTGCACTTGGCAACCTCTCTGGAGAGGTTTAAATAGAGCTCGATAACATCATCTCGCGACTTGTTCATTTGTTTCATATACTGTGGAAGCTTCGATTCGACTTCCTGTTGTTTTTGTTTCGTATAGTAAGCTTTGTCTTCTTCGTAACTAACACCGTCAGTTACCCTTGAATTGTATTCTTCGTAAATTTGGCTGGGTGACTTCTCCGTAGAGCAACCAATTAACGATAAAAATACTAGTGTTAATGTTAATAGTTTAGTTACCTTCATGAGATTTCCCCTTGGCCTCTAACGCCGAGTTCAGCGGCAGTTTTTAAGTTGTGGTTTTGTGGAACATTTTTGCGCAGCAAAACCATAAAACCGCGACTTAAAAACTGTCCAGCGCAGGCACGAAGTGCTGGAGCGGTGCTGCAACGACTTGTTAGATGACTGAGTTTATTAGTGAGCACTTGCTTTGGAAAGCAAGTTTAAAACTACTACACCACTAACTATGAGCCCCATACCTACAAAGCCCCACGCATCAAGCTTTTGCCCATGAAGCAACCAGGCAATGGCTGTAATTATGACGACGCCGAGTCCCGACCAGACTGCATAAGCAACACCGACAGGGATGGATTTCAGAACCAGAGAAAGAAAATAAAATGCGATGCCATAACCGATTATGACAACGGCGGATGGGGCAAGCTTAGTAAAGCCCTCGCTAGATTTTAATGCGGATGTTGCGATTACTTCGCCAACTATTGCGATAGCAAGAAAAAGCCAGCCTTTCATGATATATCTCCCAATTTGTGTAGGGCTTATTATGCACGCTTAAAAATAATAAAAGCAGACTTGACCTGATAGTTTGGCTGTGAGCAATTATGTGCTTAGTGCATCTAACGCCCGCCACACACGCGAGCAACTTGTTGCGAGTCGAGCGCCGAAGGCGCTATGTGCTGGCGATTGTTATATCACCTTTCCCTAACTTCGAGTGTTATGTCAGGGGCATCTTCCCAATTAATTTGTCTAAAGTGCCCCATACATGAAGCTGCGTGGCTAACAGTATAAGTATTAGCGCCAGTCACCTTGCCGTCGTACAGCCAAATTACGTTGAAAGTACTTTGACCAAAACTTGTTCCAGTTGTGCAGTACTGGAAAGCTTCATTCTTTCCTTTGAATTGGCGATCATCTGGCGGTCCCATTCTTTCAATGACTGACTCTTTTGAGTCCCCAGCGTTAATGGTGAAAAACGATTTATTAATACTGGAGCAAGATATTAAAGATAAGAGCACTAACAAAACTAGGGTTTTTCTCATGACATTCCTTTGGTGATATAACGCAAAGCTTTGGGGCGGCTGAAGCGCAGCGTAAGCCGTCCCAGCCGCGATAGCGGCGACAACAGCGCATTGTTATGTGCTTTAACCATTACTATTGCCAATAACGTACTTTTTATC
>Ga0075154_10001771_pt1 | contig 14800 bp, 13 predicted proteins | sample JI71714BDNA_FD_70965 | JGI IMG/M metagenome (GOLD analysis project Ga0075154, IMG submission 70965) | Wastewater effluent complex algal communities from Wisconsin, to seasonally profile nutrient transformation and Carbon sequestration -... | ecosystem: Engineered > WWTP > Effluent > Algae... | reverse complement strand
GTGTGCCGGGTCTGTCGGCTGCTCTTTCCAGCGCCCTTCTCGGCACCATTAACGGCAGCGCCGTTGCCAATGTCGTGACAACCGGAACATTCACGATCCCTCTTATGAAGCGAGTGGGTTATTCACCTGTTCTCGCAGGTGCGATTGAGGCAGCAGCATCGTCAGCGGGTCAGATTCTGCCTCCGGTCATGGGTGCTGCCGCCTTCCTGATGGCAGAGATTATCGGCGTGCCGTACAGCCAAATCGCACTCGCGGCCCTTGTGCCGGGCCTGTTGTATGTTCTGGCATTGATGATCTCAGTACGACTGGAGGCCGGCCGGCTTGGGCTCGCTGTGGACCATCAGGGCGGGCTACAGTTGCTGCTCGAGACGCTGCGTCAGCGAGGTTATCTGCTGCTTCCACTGCTCGGACTGATTGGCTTACTTGCTCTTGGAATGACCCCGACCAAGGCGGCTGTCTACTGCCTCATCTTCTCGCTCTTCATCAGCCCATGGAGGCGTGAGACACGCGTCGGATTGACTGATCTGCTGCTCGTTTGCAGGGATACGCTCATCTCCACTCTGCCGATCGTTGCAGCGGTGGCGGCCGCTGGTGTCGTTATCGGCGTGCTGAATCTGACGGGAATGGGCCTGATGCTCTCAAGCCTCATTGTCGAGCTCGGTGGATCCAATCTGTGGATCATCTTGATCCTAACGGCCCTGGCCTCTTTCGTGCTTGGGATGGGTTTGCCCACCTCTGCTGCCTATCTGCTGCTTGCAGTTCTGGTGGCACCGGCGCTGACGCGCCTCGGTATGCCAGCGATCTCAGCGCACATGTTCATCTTCTATTTTGGACTTGTATCGGCGATCACGCCTCCGGTGGCCTTGGCCGCTTACGCTGCCGCCAGCATTTCCGGCGCAGACGCCAATGCCACGGCCATGGAATCCATTCGCCTGGGTTTCGTTAAGCTGTTCGTCCCGTTCCTGTTCGTGACGATGCCAGGGATACTGATGATCGGCACACCTGAAGAGATCGTTCTTGGCATGGCCCTCGCAACCGCCGTGGTCATTACCCTGACGTTGAGCTTTGCCGGTTGGCTGGGACGACCCATGATACCGGTAGAACGTCTCGTCCTGATCTTGGGAAGTGGCCTGCTGGCTTGGCCATCTGCGGTGACCGCGATGGACGCGCCGACACTCGCAGCGCGGATCGCAGGAGCATTGTCAATCGCCGTCGTGTTGGCCCGGATCGTCAAGAGCCAGTCACGTCACGCAGGCTCAACTGTTTCGTCTTGAGAATTCAGAAAGCACTATCGATGAACAAGATCGCATTGCCATTCCACCCCGCGCCCAAGAAACCCGGGATTACGCTTCCCGCTGGTGCTTGCGACGCGCATTGCCATGTCTTTGGACCGGCAGCCGTCTTTCCTTTCGCCGCATCAAGCACCTACACCCCGGTCGATGCACCGAAGGAAACACTATTTTCACTGCACCGACATCTGGGTTTCGAGCGCTCTGTAATAGTCCAGGCGAGCTGTCACGGTCAGGACAACCGGGCCATGGTGGATGCGCTTGAGGCTGGCGGCAATAACTATCGCGGCATTGCGATGGTCGAACGGACGATTGAAGCGGAAGAGATTGAACGGCTAGACGCGGCTGGCGTGCGGGGCGTCAGATTCAACTTCGTCACCCATCTTGGCGAACCTGCTGACACACGGGCGATCATCGAGATTGTGGAGAAGATCCGGCCCTTCGGATGGCACGCAGTTGTCCATTTCGACGCTTTTCGCCTGCCCGATCTGGCACCGTTCCTCAAGAGCCTCGACCTCACACTGGTGATCGACCACATGGGACGGATTGACGTCTCCCAAGGGATAGATCAGCCGGCCTTTCGCCTGTTGCTCGACCTGCTTGAGGATGAAAAATTCTGGGTCAAGGTAAGTGGCTCCGAACGGTTATCCCGAACTGGGCCTCCCTTCGCAGATGCGGCTCAATATGGTCGCCTGCTGGTCGAGCGTTTTCCCGACCGGGTTCTTTGGGGTACCGATTGGCCGCATCCAAACATCTACCAGAACATGCCGGATGATGGCGCCCTGGTCGATCTTCTTGAGATTATCGCTCCTCGGCCCGAGCATCTTCAAGCGCTACTCGTCGATAATCCCACACGTCTATACTGGAACGATTGACCAGCACCGCCTGGCAATCAAAGAAAAGGGACCGGTTCTGTCTATGCGCCGGTCCCTCTTCACATCTGCATACATATTGTTGGATGCTAATCCCTTGGGAAAACGGTTCCGTCAAACAGCTTGCGGGCTGTGCGAACCGAACCTGCACCGCGTAGCTCCCCGTCATCACCGATATCGAGGAAGACCTCCATGGAACCGGTCGGATGTTCGATCTGATAACGACCATCGGACGGCTGTACAGCAAGCGCCTGCGCCGGGCTGCCGTAAAGGCGTGTGGCAGTCGCCACAGTGATCGCGGCAAAGACGCCGATGCTTGCATGGACGCGATGTGGAATAAAGCTCCTGGTCGAGATGGCACCGCCAGAGCTCGGCGCCGAGACCAAGGTCATCTTCGGGACGGAAGCATTGGTGACGTCACCGAGGTTCATCATTCGACCGGCCTTGAGGCGTATCACCTCGACACGCGCCTTGAGCGCCTCGTTGGCCTCGACTTCCTCACGGCTTTCACTGCCGGCAAGACCAAAGTCAGATGCGCGCATGATCACACAGGGCATGCCGTTATCGATAAGGGTCATCTCCACGCCATCGATCACATCAACCACCTGACCGGTCGGAAGCAGAGCGCCGCACATGGAACCTGCGGTATTCATAAACAGCAATGGGATGGGAGCGTGCTGACCAGGAACACCCGCAATCTCCATTGTTCCGGCATAGGAGACCTTGCCGGCTGGCGTCTGGATTCGCGCCACAGCCACCTCACCGGTATTGACCATGTGGATGCGCACTGGCGTCTCGTCGCCGGTGATCGATACGAGACCGCGTTCGATGGCTGCCGGCCCGACACCCGCCAGGATGTTCCCACAGCCCTGAGCCCCACTCACCAGCGCCTGGTCAACAAAAACCTGCAGGAACAGATAGTCGACATCAGCATCCGCCCTCGTCGAGGGAGACAGGACTGCAACCTTCGATGTCAAGGGATCAGCGCCCCCGATCCCGTCTATCTGGCGCGGATCCGGAGAGCCCATGATCCGAAGTAGCAGATCATCTCGTTGCCCGGGATCGTCAGGCAGGTCCGTCTTCAGGAAATAGGCGCCCTTGGACGTGCCGCCACGCATCCAGAGGCATCGGATCCCCTGCCCGTCAGACATATTTCAAACCCTTGGCTGCCAGAGCAGGCCGCATCTCGTAGATGTCTAGACCAAGTTCACCTGCAGCGAGACGCTGCCGTTTGGCATCCTCGTTTGCAAGCCGCTTTTCGGCAGCAGCGAGAACCGCGTCCACTTCTGCCCGTCTCACCACACAGACCCCGTCATCATCCGCGATGATGATATCGCCGGCTTGGATGTAAGCGCCAGCGCAGACCACCGGCACGTTCACGGAGCCCAGTGTTTCCTTGACCGTGCCCTGAGCCGAAACTGCCTTTGACCAGACGGGGAAGCCCATCGCGGTCAGATCACGGATATCGCGGACACCGGCGTCGATGACCAGACCACGGCAGCCGCGTGCCTTGGCAGACGTCGCCAGCAGATCACCAAAATAGCCGTTGTCGCATGGGCTTGTCGGGGCAAGGACCAGGATGTCCCCGTCCTTTAGCTGCTCGATCGCCACATGCAGCATCCAGTTGTCGCCGGGCGGTGCCGAAATCGTCACGGCTGATCCGGCAATCTGAGCACCGGCATATATCGGTCGCATATAACTTGCCAGCATACCCTTTCGCCCTTGAGCCTCGTGCACGGTCGCGACCCCGGCAGCAGCAAGCCTGTCAATCAGCTCTTGCGGCACGCGTTCAACGTTCTGAACCACAACGCCCATGTTCAATGCTCCTTATTCACCGGCGGAGTGCCGTGCGTATGAAATGTATCGATCGTCTTCAGGCCCCAGGCCTGACCTTTCTTGCGGTCCGTTTCCGTCCAGATGACCGGCTGCCAGTCGGGCGCCAGGATCAGGCGCGCACCGGAATTGGCGAGCTCCACCCGGTTGCCCGCCGGTTCCCAGACATAAAGGAAGAACGTGCCCTGAACCGCATGCTTGTGCGGCCCTGTCTCAATGTGCACGCCGTTTTGAAGGAAGATATCTGCTGCTCGCAGGATGTCCTCACGCTGGTCAGTGGCGTAGGTGACGTGATGCAAGCGAGCAAAGCCGCCACCATGTTCCTCGGTACAGGCCAGATCATAAGTCTTGTTGTTGACGGTGAACCAGCAGCCGCCAAGACGACCATTGTCTAGCTGGATGATCTCGGTGACACGGGCACCCAGGCAGGTCTCCATGAAGCGACGGAATTCCCGGACGTCGGAACTCAAGAGATTGAGATGATCGAGACGTCGGGGCGCAGCGCCGGTAAATGCCGAGGCCGTATTCTTAAGGGCCGCCTGTTCGGCCTGCTCCTGGGGCGCATACCACTTTGTGTCCCAGTAGATCTCGAACACATGACCAAATGGGTCCTCAAAGCGGAACGCCCGGCCATGGCTCTGATCACCATCCACCCAACCGATAACCTTGAAATCCGAGGCCTCTATGATCCTGACCCGCCGGTCCAGCGCGTCCGCACTCCCTGTGCGGTAGGCTATATGGCCGACCCCGGTACGGTCGGAACGCGTGAGCTTCAGCGAGCAATACTCGTAGTCGTCCCAGGCCCTCAGATAAGCGGATGTTGCGTCTTGGCCCGAGAGCTTCAACCCGTAGACCCGCGTGAAGAAGTCGAGGCTCTCGTCGAATTTGTCCGTATAGATCTCGACATGGGCGAGATGGGCTATGTCGAAAGACGGATTGGTGGGCGCAATCATAAAGTCTCCTCCCTGAACTCCGTCAGAACTCAGAGTTCATCGACGGTCCGCGGGAAGACCGACTGGAAGCCCTCCGCATATTTTGCAGCCCGGCCGCCCGACTGCCCTCCGGAATTTCGCATGAAATGGTTGGCGCGGTTTTCCGCAACCCGGGTGTAGAATTCCCAGAGATGCTCTTGACCTTCCATGCACTCGATGGCGGCGCGTTTCTTGTCCCAAACAGAAGTAATGTCCAGGAAAACGTCTGGTTTCCAGCCCATCTGCTCGGTTTGATGCGGCTCGAACAGATAGAGTTGCGGCGCGCCGAGAACCTTCTGACCGGGATTATGGCCCCAGGCCTGTGCGATCATGCGGGTCTCGAGTGCCACCTGCGTCGCGTACATATGGTCGGTATTGTAGGGGTCATATTGCGAGTGGCTGAGCATGAAGGACGGCTGCACGTCGCGGATTACATCAACAAGGCGGTACTTGTGCTCGTCTGTCAGGCGCAGCGGATAGTCACCCAGATCCATGCAGATCAGGTCGTGTACGCCAAGCGCTTTTGCAGCCTTCTCCGATTCCGCCCGGCGCGCGTCTTTCACACGGTCTAGCGTCATCCCGGGCTGCCTCCACAACTTGGCGGATTCGCCGCGCTCGCCAAAGGACAGGCAGACGACAGTGACCCGGTATCCCATAGCTGCATGAAGCGCGATGGCGCCCCCGCAGCGCCAGACGAAGTCAGCCGCATGAGCACTGATGACGAGGGCGGACTTGGCCGCTGCACTTTCCTTGGACATTGTGGACCTCCTGAATTCCAGATGCCTAACGCATGCACGCGACAACGGCGAAGTTCAAATCGGAAGCCCTGCGGAAAACATAAGTTTTGGCTATAGTGCATGGTAATGTGAGTGAGGATTCGCCATTTTCGAACCATCACAGGAGGATGAAAATGAGTGAAACGGCGTGCAGATTTCCAACCATTGCCTTCATTGGTTTCGGCGAGGCAGCCCATGCCTTGGCGGCCAACTGGACCCATGATCGCGGCTCCCCGATACTGGCTTATGACAAGGTGCTGGGCTCTGGAAGACCGGAAGATCTGGTCCGCGAGCGCAGCGCGCAGGCAGGTGCTACCCTATCGACGTCGCCGGCAGAGGCGCTTGTCGAGGCGGAATTCGTCTTTTCTCTTGTCACGGCGGATCAGGCCCTTGAGGCGGCCAAGGACTGTGCCGCCGCACTGCGTACCGGATCCTTCTGGCTGGATGGAAATTCCTGCGCACCCCAGACAAAAAGGGAGGCGGCAGCGGTGATAGAAGCTGCCGGCGGTCACTACGTCGATCTGGCCATCATGGCACCTGTCTATCCAGACCGCCATAAAGTACCCGTACTGCTGGCCGGGCCGCCGGCCGCAACAGCGGCAGCCATCTTGAGCCAACTCGGCATGCGCCCGCAGATTACCGGCAGGCAAGTTGGTGATGCATCAACCATCAAGATGCTGCGTTCGGTGATGATCAAGGGGCTGGAGGCCCTGACCAGCGAGTGTCTGCTGGCAGCCCGTCGCGCGGGCGTGGAGGACGCTGTGATCTCATCCCTACAGTCCTCTGATCCCGGCATAAACTGGCGCGACCGAGCGACCTACAATCTTGAACGGATGCTGGTGCATGGCAGCCGTCGCGCCGCCGAGATGGAGGAGGTGTGCAAGACGCTCGAGGGGCTGGGCCTGCCGGACTGGATGAGCCTTGCGACCACGATGTGGCAGCGGCGGCTCTCAGAGCTGCAAATAGAACCGGGAGAAAATAGCTTTGCGCCCCGCACGGATAATGTTTTGGCGGCGCTATGATCTCGCGCAACCTTCGACATTTGCGTCTCCTCGCCGCTGTTGCCAAGCTGAAGACGCTGACTGCCACGTCGGAAACCTGGAACATCTCTCAGCCTGCCGTAACGCAGGCGATCGGCAAATTGGAGCGCGAGACCGGCGGCCCACTTTTTGACCGCACTTCGCACGGCTTCTTCCCGACGGAGAGGGGTCAGGTCCTGCATCGACGTCTGGAAAATGCCTTTACTCTGCTGGATCCGGTTCTGACGGACATATCGCCAAGGCTGAAACTGACACTCAGCTATGCCCAGCTACAATCTCTGATTGCCGTCGCTGAGAGTGAAAACTTCACCCTTGCCGCCCGCAAGCTCGGCCTTGCTCAGCCGACAGTCCACCGGGCCGTGACCCAGGTGGAGCAGGACGCCGGGCGCCGCCTCTTCGAGCGCACCTCGTTCGGTATCCTACCGACACGAGCCTGCCAGGCCTTGGTTCAGGCCGCGCATCTGGCCGTCTACGAATTCGACCAGGCAGACGTCGAGCTGGCGGAGTTCAACGGCGGTGAAGCCGGTAAGGTTGTAATCGGGGCTATGCCGCTGGCGCGCTCAACCCTTCTGCCACGTGCCCTCAGCCGTTTCCGGAAACACGAACCAACCTACCCCGTCCGCATTCTCGATGGTCCCTATGACGAATTGCTCGGAGGACTTCGACGCGGCTCGATCGACTTCCTCATCGGGGCACTGCGCGATCCAGCGCCGATTGGCGATGTCATCCAGCAACCGCTGTTCGAAGACCGCCTGGCCCTGATCACCGGGCCTACACATCCTCTCGCTCGAAAGCAGAGCCTCAAGGTCGATGATCTCTTGGCCTATCCATGGATCGTACCGAGAAGCAGTACACCGACGCATGAGCAATTTGAGACGCTGTTTGTCTCCGTGGGTAGAGCGCCTCCAGTCCGGGTGATTGAATCCGGCTCCCTTCTGTTGATGCGCGAGTTGCTGGAGGACGGACAGCATATTGGCTGTATTTCCCGGCTGCAATCGCAACGGGACTGCGAGCACGGGCTTCTTGTAGACCTCGACTTTCCGACCGACCATCTGCTACGCCCGATCGGGACAACGGTTCGGTCGAAATGGCTACCGACCCGCGCGCAGAAATTGATGCTTCAGCTGCTCTCAGAAGTTTGCACCCCAGCAGCGACAAATAGCAAAAACTTATAGTCCCCTCTCTGCTTTGAATTGGTGTTGCCGAGGATACAGCGCCATGACTCGGCTAGGCACCATCAAACTTGTCTCATTCGGGAGGAAGACATGCGCAAGATGACCGCAATGGCCGGAGCTTTGGTCACCCTTGGTCTAGGACTGACGACTGCAAGCGCAGAGACGCTGAAATTCGCCAATTTCATGGCTCCAACGCATCCTTACGTGGCATCGACCTTCGATCCATTCGCCAAGGCCGTGGAGGAGATGACCAAGGGCGAGCTCAAGGTTCAGCTCTACAACGGTGGCGAACTGGGCGCCGGCCCCGCCGAGCAGTATGCGCGAGCCGTCGACGGCGTCGCCGACCTGTCGATCAGCTTGCCGGGTTATACCGCCTCGAACTTCCCAATCACTCTGATTGCTGAATTGCCGGGCATCATTGATGAAGCGACCGGCACGCAGACCCTGTGGAAACACATCGACCTGTTGCAGCCGGAATACAAGCGCAGCCCGCTGGTGGCCCTTTGGTCGAGCGCAGAAAACATTCTCTACAGCGCAAGGAAGCCGATCCGCACAATCGAAGACATGAAGGGATTGAAGATCCGCGTCCCCTCACGCAACTCCGGTCTTCTCGTTGAAGCATGGGGAGGAACGCCCGTCTCGATGCCGGTCAGCGAAGTCTACAATGCCCTGCAGACCGGGGTCATTGATGCTGCGATGATCGACGGAACGGCGACCAAGGCCTTCAAGCTGGGCGAGGTTGCCAATTACGTCACGCTCGGCATGAAGACAACCAACTCACCCTTCTTCATCGTGATGAACCGCGATGCCTGGCAGGCCCTCACCGATGAGCAGAAGGCAGCGATCCAAGAGGCCGGCAAGCAGGCATCACTGAACGGCCAGCAGAGCCAGCTCAAGGTTGCCGCATCTGGCATCGAGGCTATGGCGACGATGCCGGGCAAGGAAGTCATCCGTCTCACGGCTGATCAGGCTGCTCCGTTCGATGCAATTGCCGCCGAAGTGACGGCAAAGATCGTGGCCGAGAGCGGCGGGGAAGCCAAGACCTTCGCTGACGCTTTGTCGGCGCAGTAATCCGCGATGTCGATTTCTCTAAACAACAGCTTGGCGCGGTCGGTAGACCGCGCCACTCGCGCCCTTTCGGTCTTCGCCGGCATCAGCCTGCTGTTGATGATGGCGACGATCACCGTCGGTGTGTTGGCAAGATACCTTTTTAACATGCCGATCACCGGGATCGATGAGATCGTCCAGATGACCGGTGTCGGCCTGATCATGCTGGCCCTGCCCTATGCCACGCTCCACGATGCGCATGTGAGGGTCGATATCTTCGACGACTGGCTTGGCAGCAATGGTCGACGGTTGGGCGATGTACTTTCCCGCCTGCTATGCGGCTGCGTGCTGCTGGTTCTTGTGTCACGAGCCTGGACCAAGTTGCTCGATGCCTGGGAATTTGAAGACACCACCAACATGCTCGGCATGCCTCTTTGGCCTTTCTACGGGATGCTTGCTGCAGGGATCTCTCTATGCCTTCTCGTCTTTGCCCTGGAAATCCTGCTGATCCTGAGCGGAAAGCCTGAAATATGACTCCCATGACCGTCGGATTTATCGGCATTGCAAGTCTTTTTGCCCTCATGCTGCTGCGCATGCCCGTCGCCTTTGCCATGATGTGCGTCGGCTTCTTCGGGATGTGGGCGCTGGAAGGCCTGAGATCGGCGGGTGGCGTCGTGGTGACCGAGAGTTTCTCGGCCGTTTCGTCCTATTCGCTCATCGTGGCGCCGATGTTTGTTCTCTTGGGCAATGTCTCGTCGGCAGCCGGCTTCAGTTCCGGTCTTTACGATGCAGCCTATGCCTGGGTCGGAAGGTTCCGCGGTGGCCTGGCTTCAGCATCGGTGATCGCCTGCGCAGCCTTCGCGGCCGTTTGCGGATCCTCGGTCGCCACAGCAGTAACGCTGGGAAAAGTAGCGCTTCCCGAAATGAAGCGACTTGGCTACGCACCAGGACTGTCGACTGGCGCGATTGCCGCGGGCGGCACGCTTGGCTTCCTTATTCCTCCTTCGACCGGCTTCGTACTCTATGCAATCCTGACGGAGCAATCGATCGGCCGACTTTTCATGGCGGGTGTCATCCCGGGCCTGATGCTGACAACCTTCTTCATTGGCGTTGTATGGATCGTGGCCTACCTAAACCCGGCCGCTGGGCCACGGGGACAGGCCATGACCGTCCGCGAGAAATTGGAGACGCTCCGCCGATCGGCGCCATTGCTTGGCGTCATGGTCCTATCCATTGGCGGCATCTACGTGGGTGTCTTTACGCCAGTTGAGGCATCCGGCGTCGGCGCAGCACTTGTTATCCTGCTGGCATTTGCCACACGCTCCCTTTCATTGAGCGGCTTCTGGAGAGCGGTACAAGAGACGCTGCGCACCTCGGCCATGCTCTATACCATCGTCATCGGCGCCAACGTGCTCAACCCGTTTCTTGCCGTAACCCATATCCCTGCCGTTCTCGGCGAAGGACTGCAAGAGCTTGGCCTAGGCGCCTATGGTTCGCTCGCAGTCATCATCTTCGCGTATATCATCCTCGGGATGTTTATGGACGGCCTCGCAATGCTCGTGGTCACCATCCCGATCGTCTATCCGATCATGATGTCCTTTGGTTTCGATCCGATCTGGTTTGGCGTTGTTGCCGTCATCGTCATTGAAATGGGAATGATTTCGCCCCCGGTTGGCATGAACGTCTTCGTCGTTCGCGGCGTGGCCGGTGATGTCCCCCTGACGACGATCTTCAAGGGCGTCATGCCTTTCTTGGGCGCAATGATCATCGCCCTCATTCTCATCATCGCCTTCCCTCAGCTCGCGTTATTTCTGCCGAACTCCATGTATAGTTGAAAATTCGATCGGCGGATTAATTCTCCTAGATTTAGGAGAATACAACATGAAATTACTCAACTAAAAATTTTGATAAACTTCAAAAATAAATAATAATGCGATGATTTATATATGACATTTACGCAATATTCCAAATAAAATGACGTTATCCAGTTATGAACACTGAACAAAATTCGAAACAAATTTCGAATACTGCCTTAGAAAAATACACTGTTAGGATTTCGTTAAGAGGCGAACGACAGACCTTGACGAGAGCAAAACGCTTTCGGGGTGAAAAATGAGAAAACAGTCAGGCAAGAAAAACAAGCCCAAAGGACTGCTCCTTCAGCGCCTGTGTGGAATGCTTGAATGCAGATCTGGGCAATTCGGCATTCTATTTGCCGTAATAGCGCCCGTAACGATTGTCGCTGTTGGCGGCAGCGTTGATGTTGCGATGGCTGAACGCCTACGCGCCGATCTACAGACAACTCTGGACAATGCAACGCTTGCGGCCACATCGGTGACGCAAACAGCAACCGCTCAAAAAGTCATATCCGATTTTGTTCGAGCAGAAATTGGCGACCATGTTCAGGTCAAGGTCTCAAGCCAGAACACAAGCGGCAAAAAGACCGTCACAGCGCAAGGCAGCTTCGCGTACCAGACCTATTTTCTGCATCTCTTCAAGTTGCAGGAACTGCAAATTGTCGCCGCCTCGACGGCAAGCGAATATGTGCAGAATGTCGAAATCTCGCTTGCTCTCGACATTTCCGGATCAATGGTGGCAGGCAGCCCTACCCGCCGTATCGACGCCCTGCGCCCAGCAGCTCGCAAATTCGTTCAAGATGTCCTCAACGAACGAACTAAGCTTACAACGACGATAAATCTCATCCCCTATTCCGGTCAGGTATCACTGGGACAGCCCGTCTTCAACGCCTTGACAAACAGTCCTTCAACGGGTGTCAGAAAGCACAATCAGTCGTCTTGCATCGGCGACCGTTCAACCCGTTTCTCGTCTTCGATCCCAAACTTTCGAGCGGCGGAACACATTCCTCATTTCGGCACAAACCCACGCCCAGCGGGATTTGAACCCTGGCAGTGCCCCGATGATAGCTCGTCAGCACTGCTTTTTTCGAATGATGAAGATGCGCTTGAAGAGCGGATTGCTGACATGAAGCTTTATGACGGCACTGGAACACACATCGCGATGCGCTGGGCCATCATGACGTTGGACAACCGGTTCAATTCGCATCTGAGGCAAATGAAAAATGCCGGTGTCCTTGATGTGGACACCCGACACCTGAACCGCCCTCTACCTTACAACGCAGGATCCAGGAAGGTCATCGTCCTCATGACCGATGGTGAAGTCTGGCATCAGCAGCGCCCAACTACGAGCGATCCATTTCGAAACATCGAGAAGATCATCGACAAGACCGCAACTCAACGGGTTCTGCGTGAAGCCTGCACATGGGCAAAGACCAATAGGATCGAGGTCTACACGATCGGATATGAAGTGACCAACGACAACGCAAACGATCTGTTGAGAGACTGCGCAACATCTCCATCTCACTACTATGCCGCCAGCATCTCCAACATCGACATCATTCTGGCCAATATCGCCGGAGCTATCTCTGGGCTGAAACTGACGCAATGAAGAGCTTCACCAGATCTCAAGATGGCTCGACGGCGATAGAATTCACCCTGCTTTTTCCGATTTTCATTGCAGTACTGTTTTCTGCGTTCGAGATGGGCACCCTCTTCCTCCGCTTTAGTCAACTCGACCATGCGGTCGATCGCGTCTCGCGGCTCATGCGGATCAATCAAGGCGTCAGCTACTCTGAAACAGCGATCCGGAAGATGCTTTGTCAAGAGATCGGTATCGTTCGCTCGTGTGAGGATTCCATGGCAGTCGAGGTGGCCAGCCTGAATTCAATCGCGATGTCAGGCGCACGGAACTCGTGTTCCGGAACGGGCAAAATCGTCAGAACGCCAGGATCGTTTTCAGCTGGGAAAAAATCCGAGGTTCTTCTCATGCGCGTGTGCATGTCTTTTGAACCGCTCACCCCTTACCTGGGTATTGCTCTCAACCTCGTGCCTGAGGGAAATAATCGTTATGTGGCTGTATCTTCGACGCTTTTCGCAAACGAACCCTGAGCGCAAACCAATTGTCGGGCTCCGCCAATGCGGCTCGGGGGCTGCTGGGGTTGAGTTCGCACTGATTTTCCCCCTTTTGATCTTCCTTATCCTCATGGCGTTTGTCTGCTTTGAAGTCATTCGGCGCGACGCCTTTAACAACCGCCTATCGGGCGCGCTTTCCGATGTTGTCAGCCGCAGTGAAACGCTCAGCCGAAGCGAGCTTGACCGAATGCTAAAAGCCGTTGAGCAAAGCTTTGATCAGATCGGTAATACGTTCGGCGTGCGAATTTCCAGCCACATCTACGAACAGAACGGGTCGACTTCATTGCTCTGGTCGCACAGCTATGGCGACGTCTCCAAAGCCGGCAACTTCGCCCCTCTTCCTCCTGGCAGCACCGGAGAGAGCTACATTCTTGTCGAGTTAATGAACTCCTATGAAAATGTACTTCCAGGCCTTCTCGAATACGTCGGCCAGGTGTGGATGATAAAATCGTCATCAGCGAGCCGGCCGCGCTCGGTCGGAGTAATCTCCTTAACATAGAGACCGGCCCATCTGCTTGTTTCTGCCCCGAGCGCCTTCCGCAGAGACCAGTGGTCTACGACAGATTCCGGCTCATGCCGACCCTTGTGAAACGAAATTGTTTTGCGAGGTCCAGAATGAACATTTGGTGCGCCCAACTGTATCCATGACATGCACGATGAAGCTTAAGGATCTTCGTTCGGCGCATGGTCTGCTGGCTGCCTTTAACCCTGAGGCAATCCTCAGATCGCCGTGAAGATCCACTCGTTGTTTTGCGTTTTTTCAGTGTGAACTTGCATACATGTTATTGTTTTGATTGCATTAAATTAACCGTCATCCAGCAGCATTCGCTTAACTAACCTTATAGAAAGAGAAGGCCAAGCGATGAAGATGGAAAAAATTTACGGGCTTGCAGGCCGGTTGACACTGGGCTTTGCCACGCTGCTGCTGCTGATGGGCGCATTGACATGGTATGCCACCAGCAATGTTGCGAAGATCGACGCAGACTTGGCTCTCATCAATGATGTGAACAGCGTCAAACAGCGCTACGCCATCAATTTTCGTGGCAGTGTCCATGACCGAGCCATCGCAATACGCGATGTCGTTCTGGTTGATGCAGAGGAAGATCGGCGCCAAGCGATTGCGCTGATAGCGGAGCTTGAACGGTCATATGCCGAAAACGAAGCAAAAATGAATGCAATGGTTGCCTCAGCAAATGGCGCAACCCCTGAAGAACGGTCACTACTTAAAGCGATATCTGAGGTACAATCGAAAACAAACCCGATTGTGGCTCAGATAATTTCCTTACAGGACACAGGCGAAACTGAACGGGCCAAGGAACGACTTCTCAGTGGTGCTGCACCGCTGTTCGTTGAATGGCTAGCCGCTATCAACCGGTTTATCGACCATCAGGAAAACCTGAACAAGGTTGTTGGAACCGACGTACGCTCGATTGCCAGTGGGTTCAACCTAGTCGCACTGAAAGCGTTGATCGCGGCCGTCTTCGTCGCCGTCGGCATCGCGTTCATAACGTCGAGGTCGATCATCGTGCCGCTTGGCAAGCTGCGTGCCGGCATCGTCGGCATGTCGGAGGGCGCTCTCGTCCTGGATACAGCGCTTAACGTCCGCCGCGATGAGATTGGACAGCTGTCCAAGGCTGTTGGTAAATTGTGCGATGCAATTACGGCCAAAGCGGCAATAGCGGCGGATGAAGACACCAAACGGTCGACGTCTGAACGTGAACGGTTAGAGCAAGAGGCCGCCGAACGCGCTGAAGTTGCGCGGATTACGAACTTTGCGGTTGCTACCCTTGGCAATGCACTGCGACGGC
>Ga0075154_10001768_pt1 | contig 14809 bp, 6 predicted proteins | sample JI71714BDNA_FD_70965 | JGI IMG/M metagenome (GOLD analysis project Ga0075154, IMG submission 70965) | Wastewater effluent complex algal communities from Wisconsin, to seasonally profile nutrient transformation and Carbon sequestration -... | ecosystem: Engineered > WWTP > Effluent > Algae... | reverse complement strand
GACTACCATTTGCGTGAGTGAGTCGGTTACTTTAACCGCGGCTTCATGTGCAGGTACACTATCTTGGAGTACGGGAGCGACTACGGCGAGCATTACGGTGAATCCGACAGCCACCACAACCTATACTGCCACATGTACGGTGAATGGATGTACGACCTCCTCAAATCAAATAATAACAGTCAACCCACTTCCTCCGGCCCCGATTGTAACCTGTGGTGCCGAGCGGATTTGTGCGGGTGATACCTTAATATTTACAGCCCATAATTGTTTGGGTACAGTGACTTGGTCAACAGGAGTTACCGGTGCGATTATGGTGGTCAATCCTACGGCCACCACTACATACACCGCAACGTGTACGGTAAATGGGTGCACAAGTCCTGCTTCAATACCAGCCACAATAACCGTATTAACACCCAACCACCGGATCATCGCATCCAAGGCAAGTGTTTGTGCTGGCGATTCGGTTCGTCTGACTGTAGCGGATTGCTCAGGAACTATTCGTTGGAATACCGGCGCATTAACGGTGAGCATTGATGTAAATCCATCTGTCACCACAACGTATTCGGCAACATGTACTGTGGAAGGTTGCGTGGCTTCGGCTTCTCAAACGGTGACCGTGACAACATCCACCGGTGTTCCCGTGATTACAGCCTCAAAAACCACAAGTTGTGGGGGAGAAGCCATCACATTGACTGCCAGCAATTGCTCAGGCGCAATCCAATGGAGCACAGGAGCGACGACTGCCACCCTTCAAGTTACACCGCTGGCTACTACCACATACACTGTTTCTTGTGTGGTAAATGGTTGCCGAGCAACAAGTGCTCAAACCATTACAGTTCAGCCTATTTCTGCGCCAACCATCGTATCCAATAAAACCGCCATTTGTGGTCCAGACTCTGTGCAGTTCACTGCCACGGGTTGTGTGGGAGGTACGATACGTTGGTCAACCGGTCAAACGGGAGCAACATTGGTTACTTTGGTTTCTACCCCAACAACATACACGGCGACTTGTACTCAAGGAACCTGCGTTTCTGGTCCTTCCAATGCGATTTCCATTGGAACTGGGACAACCACAGCACCTGTCATCACCTCTACAGGAACGGCAGTGTGTGCAGGTTCTCAAGTGACTTTAACCGCCACAAGTTGTGCTGGGACGGTAGTTTGGTCCAATGGCTTAACAACCACTTCCATTACAGTTTCACCGGTGAATACAACAACATATACCGCGGTATGTCGAGTTTCAACAGCGTGTGTCAGTGGAGCATCAAACGCTATCACGGTCAATGTAGTAGCCAAACCATCTGCACCGAAACTTGATTGTACGACTGCAACGGTTTGTGCAGGCGATACTGTTCGTGTTTCTGCAATCGGTTGTGAAGGCTTAGTTCGGTGGTCTACTGGGGCAACTGGTGCAAGTGTCCTTGTTAATCCATCAACCACCCTTATTCTTACAGCCACGTGTTCGATTGGAACTTGTGAAAGTGATCCTTCTGGTCCAACAACGATTTCAGTGGGTATTCCGGCTCCTCCGACGATTTCGTGTACCAATACACTCATTTGTTTGGGTGGTTCGGCTACCTTGACGGCTTCCGGTTGTCTTGGACGCGTGGTTTGGTCAACTGGACAAACTGGGAATACCATTCAGGTTTCGCCAACTGCCCAAACGACGTACTCGGCGGTATGTCGTGGTAGCTCGTGTGAAAGTCAACGATCCAACCAAATCACCATTGCCGTGTCTGGTGCTGCGTTGGCTACCCCTAGGGTTCGGAATTTGGTCAATACTTGTCCATTCACCACTGTGGATCTTACTACGGCATTGACGTCATCCCCTTCTTCACCAAACGGTCGTTTTGTTTTCCGGACAGGACCTAATTTTGACTCTCCCGTTGTCACAAATCCAAGTGCAGTTGGGGCTGGAAACTATTTTGTCTTTGAAACGACAGGTGCAGGATGTTCTAGTGCAGGTGTTCGGATTGTTGTGGCGATTGATCAATGTGGTACTGGAGGTACGGGCCCAGTTGGTGCTAGACAAGCCGATATTCAGGTTACTATGCTGTCAAGCCGATCTAACCCCGTTCAAGGCGATAGTGTACTTTACACGATTCAAGTAAAAAATAATGGCCCAGCTGTGGCCGAAGATATCGAAGTTTCGAATATTCTTCCCGAAGGTTTGATCCTCGTATCCGGAAGTAATGGACTTATTCGTCAAGGTGATAGTTTGATCACAGTCATCGACAGTCTTGTGGTGAATCAAGTCAAAGAGTTTACTTATGTGGCTCGATTTGAATCGGATGGTACAGTAAATAATGATGTACAAGCTTCCTCTACCGGAACTGTAGATCCTGTATTAAGTAATAATTTTGCTACTGTAGCGACAAGTTGCAATTGTGTTCGTGTAGCGATTGGGGCGGCGCACGCCGTTCGGGATACCGTTAGAGTAGGGAATTGCTTAAACGTCAGTTATCAAGCTTTGGTCAAAAATACAGGTACGGTGAATCTCACCAACGTTGTATTGAATGACACATTGGGTACCTCCTTCGCAGCAGCCGATACATTCAATTTGGTGCAAGCGCCACGATTGGGATTGGGTAGTACTTTGGTGCTTAACCCAGCCTTCAATGGCCGAACGGATACGCGGTTAACACTTCCTTCAAGTACGCTGGCTGTAGGGAAAACCGATACGATCCGGTATGTGGTTCGGGTATGTCCGGGTACAGTTACATCATTCAGCACGCAAGTTGTGGCGGATGGAATAGGTCGTTCGGAGTCAGGCGTTGATCAGAATGTCCGCGATCTTTCGAATAATGGATTCAATCCAGACGCAGTAGGAAACAACCGAACTCCGCTTACCATTGTACCTCCTGGCACCAATCTTCAGGCTTGTCTTGGTGTAGCTTTATCTGCCGATACACTCCGTCAAAATGATGGACGATTCTTGATCACCTATCGGGCTATTCTATTGAATTGTGGAACTTTGCCGATTACTAATGTAACCTTGTGTGACACGCTAGCGAATACTTTCACCACCCCAGTAACTGCGGCTGTATTCGGAGGTGTACAGGTAAATCGCGGAAGTAATTTACGGATTGACAGTACATTTAACGGGGTTGCCCAGCGGTGTATGTTACTTCCAGGCAGTACATTGGCCCCTGGTGTTGCGGATACGTTGATCTGGCGTGTTTTACTTAATCCAAATGGCCGCACGGGTCCTTTTGTCAATCAAGTCGTGGTAAATGGGGTAACCAACGGAACGAATCCAATCTCCGATATCTCAAATAATGGCCAGGATCCTCGTGCACCGGGTAATGCTCCAACTGTCATCAATTTGCGGCCAAGTCAGCCTGCTTCGATCGGTATTGCCAAGGAATTGCTCGGGTTCCAAGCCTTAGACAGTACCAACCGCCGCTACTCGATACGATTCCGGTTTGTTCTCCGCAATTACGGTACAAGCCCATTAACTCGCGTGCAAGTTCAGGATAACTTGGCGCAGGTATTTGGAGATAGTGTAGTGTTAGACTCTGTTAAAGTAACAGCTTCTGCAGGTCTCACAGTGAATCCACAATTTAGTGGACGGGGTGAGTTAATCAACCTACTGGTTGATTCCACCAGTACACTACCTGTAGGTGAGTCAAGAAATATTGAATTGACCGTATTTATAGATCGAGGAAGCTCGAAAGAAACTTCCTTTGAAAACGCGGCCATAGCGGTTGGATTTGTCGGAACAACCCGAACGGATGATGCTTCCACGAATGGGGCCAACCCGGATCCAGATTTGGATAATAACCCAAGAAACAATACGGTACCGACACCAATTGACTTGATAGCACCGTTGCCTACTTTTGAAACACTTCTTGGTATTGCGAAAGAAGGCGTGGTGGATACTGTTCGAAATGTAGATGGGACTTTCAATGTTCGGTACAGGGTGGTCGTGAAAAACTTTGGCACAGCCCCCATGACCACGATCCAATTGCAGGATAACTTGGTCACAACCTTCGAAAATGCAAATAACTTCAGCATTCTTGTGAGACCTGTGGTTGGGCAAGGCAGTAGCCTTCGTGTAAACCGAGCATTCAATGGAACTACGGTCACGCAACTGTTGGTGGCGGATAGTAGCTCGTTAGCTGCTGGGGCCTCGGATACGCTACAATTTATCCTACGTGTCCGGAATTTAGCAATCAATGAAAAAGTATACCGCAATACGATCACGGGTACTGGTCGGATTGGAGCGACATCGTATACTGACATTTCGGTCCCGGGCCTAAACCCTGATCCGGATGGAGATAATAATCCAGGCGACAATAACGCCGCTACACCAGTAGCCATCCCAGGAGCGAATACCAATAATGGAGGTGTTGTTATCGTCTCGGATGCAATGTCACCGAATGGCGATAGCATCAATGACGAGTTAATTATTACGGGAATTACACTGGCGGATAACTTGGAAGTGAGAATTTTCAATCGATGGGGTCAAATGGTATTTGAAACAGACAACTACCGACGTGATTTCCCAGATCCTTCCCGGGGTTGGAATGGCATCGCCAATCGGGGTATCTATTTCTCGCAAGCAGGTGTTCCTGATGGAACGTATTTCTACAGCATTGAAAGTAGAACCTCAAATAAACTCAACGGCGAAATTCGCTATAATTTCATCACGATAGCTCGATAAAAATGGGGGAGTGGTTATTCTCCCCCTATTCCAAATATTGAAATACTTTTTTATGAAATACTTTCGTCGTCGCTTTTCGTACCTAACAACCTGCCTCAGTTTGGTTTTGGGCTTTACCGCTCAAGCACAACAAGAGGTCTTGTACTCGCAGTATATGTTCAATACTTTAGCGATTAACCCGGCTTATGCTGGAAATCGGGATGTTTTGAGTATTTCTGCCATGGGGCGCTATCAGTGGATAGGTGTGCCCGGCTCACCCACCAACTTTTCACTTACGGTAGATTCTCCCTTAAAAAATGAAAAAATGGGTTTAGGGATTATTGCCTTCAATGATGCGATCGGACATGCCAAAAATACAGGGGTATCTTTGGTTTACTCTTATAAAGTGAGGTTGGGCGAAAAGTCTACCTTATCTTTGGGGGTGCAACCCTCGGTTACAAGTATCAATTGGCGTTTGTCCAATGTAACCAGTGGCGGGCTTGATCCTGTTTTTGATGCTGCCAACGACATCAACCGTTTATACCCTAATGTGGGTGGTGGACTCTATATTTCAGGTGATCGAAGCTATTTTGGGGTTTCTGTCCCGCAAATTATCGAACAGAAATTAAATGCATTCAGCACATCCGAATCAGTAAGTGACATTCGAACGCGTCGACATTATTATGCAATGATGGGCTTTGTCGTTGGAAAAGGTGGATTTAAAGTGAAACCTTCGATGTTAGTCCGATATACGGAGGGCGCTCCCTTGGGTTTTGATGGAAATATTAACTTCTGGATTCGAGATACGTTTTCTTTCGGTGTTTCTGGTCGCAAATCGCAACCAACCTTATCGGGAACCAATGTCATGGATGCCGTTGTCGGAATGTTGGAATTACAGCTTACACCACAGTTGCGAATTGGGTATGCGTATGATATGAACATGACAAAATTGAATGGGAATAGAGCTTTTATGGGTACGCCCACACATGAAGGTTTACTTCGATACGAATTTGGTTTTAATAAGACAAAAGTTCTATCACCACGTTATTTCTAACCCAATTATTGTTTGGCACACACGATACTCAATCGCTTAGGTTTATGAAGAAATATATATTCTTGTTTTTGATTCTTCCTCTCGTCTTATCGGCGCAAGAATCCCTCGTAAAAGTAGCTGAAAAACACTATCAAGGTCTCGCTTATAGTAAAGCAATTGAGGTCTACGAAAGGGCGCTCTCTAAAAACTTACCCAAGGATCAAGCAACTACGGCAAAGATCAATTTAGCGGATGCCTATTATAAAGTTAAGGACTACGCAAACGCTGAACGACATTTGCGCGACGTAATCTCTTCTCAAACGGCCAACGGCCCTGTTATCCTGCGTTATGCTCAAGTTTTAGCTGCAAACGGAAAATATAAGGAAGCCCAAACGTACTATCAAAACTATGCTCAAACGTTAGCCGGGCCAGCTGCGGCACCGGCTCAGGGTTTTGCCAAATTATATAACAATGTGGATGCACTCTCCAAGAATGCAGCGTGTTATCAGGTGAACTACTTGGCAATTAATACCACTGCTTCCGACTTTAGTCCAGCGTATTACAAAGAAGGCTTGGTTTTTGTGTCTAACCGACAAATTGGTACCACAGTACGGCGGGTATTCGCTTGGAATGGTTCGCCTTTTTTAGATTTATATCATCTAGACAATTTATCCGCCATTGGTGACGGACAAACCGCCAGTCTTGGCAGTGGGAGTACACCCGTAAAAACAACAAAATCGTCTGTGGCTTTTGCGGGAGGGGATCAATACACGGCGGCCTCACCGAATGATTCGAAAACCATAGGCGTCTTTGGCGGCGGGAATGTAGGAAGAGGATCAGCTTATGGAGATAAGGGATCTGTACCGGTTGATCAATTAGGAGGACTAAATTCCAAATACCATGAGGGTCCAGCCGCTTTCTTTAAAGATGGCTCTAAAGTGATTTTTACCCGCAACAATTTTTTAAATGGGAAATACCGTAAAAGTGCCGATGGCATCAATAAGTTAAAATTATATATTGCGGAATCCTCTAAAAATAATTTTGGAAAGATTACCGAATTACCTTTCAATTCAGACGAGTATTCGACAGGTCATCCCGCGCTTTCTCCTGATGAAACATTCATTGTTTTTGCTTCTGATATGCCAGGTGGCTATGGCGGTGCGGATTTGTATTTATCCACCTACGATGGCTCGAATTGGTCAGCGCCACTTAATTTAGGACCTGAAGTAAATACAGAAGGAAATGAGATGTTCCCGTTTTTAGATGATGCCGGACATTTGTATTTCTCCTCTAATGGTCATCCAGGTTTAGGAGATTTAGATGTCTTTTTTGTTAAAATGAATGGACAACAAGTCGCTGGTGCAGTGAGTAACTTGGGGGCGCCTATCAATTCACCTAAAGATGACTTTGGTTTCATCACCGATGGAGAACGTAAAAAAGGCTATTTCTCTTCAAATCGTAAACGTGGTGGGGATGATGATGATATTTACGCGTTCGACCGGACATGCGAGGTAACCGACGGTTGTACCTTCTTATTGGCTGTATTTGATGCAAATACCAAAAAACCGCTTGCCAATGCACAGATTGTATATACAGATGCTAAAGGTAAGCGCGTCACCGCTACTACAGGACCAGACGGAACGGTTACTTTGGAGGATTTGCCTAAAGATATTGTTATAACCTTTGAATCTTCACTAAAAGGATACCAAAATGCACGATCTGAGGTAAATACGGCAGGTTGTGATTTGGAGCTCACCCGGATCGAAATTCCGATGAATCCGATGTCAACAGAGGAAATCGCCGGCGGAGATCCGAAAAAATTGAATACGAAAACATGTGTAGTCTCAGGTCAAATCTTAGCGCAAACGGGCGGTAAACCGCTCGCCAATGCACAGGTCTCTGTCAAGAATCTCTGTACGGGCGCTGTTACTACTGTTGCGACCGACGCTAATGGAATTTATCGATTTGATGGTGTTGAGGGGTGCGCCTATGAAATTGAAGCGAAAGTAGCGAATATGGCGGCTCGAAATATTTCATTAGGTAAAATCAATTGTGCTAATCCTCCGCAAGATGCCACGATTCCTATGTTTTCACCCGGAGATATTTTGACGATTGAAAATCTATATTTTGACTACGGCAAGTATGTTTTGAAAAAAGCGGGTATCGCAGAATTGGATAAGCTCTTGAAAATTATGCGGGATTACCCCGATATGGAAGTTGAACTTAGTTCTCACACCGATAGTCGGAGTTCTACGGAATTTAACCAGACTTTATCTGAAAACAGAGCCTTGGCCTCTGCCGAATATCTATTCAAACGTGGTATCAGCCGTAATCGGGTAACGTTCCAAGGTTATGGGGAAGCAAAGCCTGTGAACGGCTGTGTGGACGGAGTCTCATGCTCTGAAGCGGAACACGCTAAAAACCGTCGGACTGAAATTTATATCAAAGGGGTGAATAAATAATATATACCAAGTCGTAGGGGTAGGCTGGTGTGGCAGGTGATTTTACCTACACACCAGCCTATCTTTCGTATATCTTCTTTGGTACACCTGGTTTTGTTTTCTACTTTTGTGCAAAAAATCCACACTTCATGCCAACTTATCCTTTGATCGCCCCTTCTATGCTGGCCGCAGATTTTGCTAATTTACAGCGCGATGTTGAACTAATGAATGACTCGGCAGCTGATTGGCTCCATATTGATATCATGGATGGTGTTTTCGTGCCGAATATTTCCTACGGAATTCCCGTCACCGAGGCCATCGCTCGCCATGCTAAAAAACCGCTAGACGTTCATTTGATGATCGTTCAACCTGAAAAATACATTCAAGACTTTCGGAATGCGGGGGCTGAGTGGATATCTGTTCATTATGAAGCATGCCCGCATCTTCATCGTACGATTGGACAAATCAAGGAAGCTGGAGCCAAAGCGGGTGTTGTGCTAAACCCGGGTACGCCTTTATGTGTTCTGGAGTCTATTTTACCTGATCTAGATTTGGTTCTTCTGATGTCCGTTAATCCTGGATTTGGAGGGCAAAAATTCATTGAAAGTACGGTAGGCAAGGTGGCTGAACTTCGTCGGATGATCGATGAAAAAGGATTATCTACGTTAATTGAAGTGGATGGCGGCGTTAATTTAGCTACGGGTGAACGTCTTGTCCAAGCTGGAGCCGATGTTCTGGTAGCCGGTTCGTTTGTTTTTTCCTCCATGAATCCAAAACAAACGCTGATTGAATTAAAGAATCTGGCGCGCGGTTAATACCTTATTCAAGATGTGCGATAAAAAATCCCTCACGCCATACAATTGATGTGAGGGATTTTACTTAATCTAACCTGAATTATTTGGTATTTATTGCAACAACCCAGATCGCCGTAGCATCGCTTCTGTCTTAGGTTCACGCCCACGGAATTTTTTATATAATTCCATAGGTTTCTCAGTTCCGCCTGCTGATAAGATATTTTTTCGGAAGGATTCTGCAACTTCCTTGTTGAAAATACCTTTTTCTTTGAATAATTCGAACGCATCGGCATCCAACACCTCAGACCATTTATAGCTGTAATACCCCGCCGAGTATCCACCAGCAAAGATATGAGAAAATGCCGTAGACGTAGCCGTTCCTTCCGTACGAGGATATAAACGGGCACCAATGTCTGCCTTCTTCTCAATGTCCTGGATAGATTCACCTGATGGTTTGGTGCTGTGGTAGGTCATATCCAACATACCCATACCCAACTGACGCATGGTGCCGGAACCTGACATGAAGTTTGCACTGGCTCTTAGTTTGTCGATTAAGTCCTGTGGAATAACTTCCCCCGTTTGATAATGACGTGCAAACATGCGTAAAACCTCGGGTTGTTCTGCAAAATTTTCCATGATTTGGCTTGGCAGTTCGACAAAATCCCAAGCAACACTTGTACCCGATAAAGAGGCGTATTTTCCTGCTGCCATCATCGAATGCAACGCATGACCGAATTCATGGAAGAGGGTTGTCACCTCATAAAAAGTGAGTAAAGAAGGCTTGGTTTCTGTGGGTTTGGAAAAATTACAAACATTGACGACATGAGGCCGAATATCTTTTCCATTTTGAATCCATTGACCTTGGACTGAATTATTCCAAGCTCCCGCTCTTTTACCGGGTCGTGGGAAATAATCTCCGTACCACACAGCCAAGAGTTTGCCATTTTTATCGAATACTTCATACGCTTTCACTTCTTCATGCCAGCCTTCAATAGCAGGATTTAACTTGAACGTGATGCCATAGAGACGGTTGGCGAGGGTGAAAATTCCATCAAGTACGTTTTCTAATTTAAAATAGGGTTTTAAAATTTCGTCGTTGATGGCGTACTTTTCTTTTTTCAACTTTTCACTATAAAACGAAACATCCCAGCGCTGCAATTGGGGTTCCGCAAAACCTTGACTTTGGGCGAAGGCTGTTAATTCCTTTATCTCGGCAATAGCTGCGGGCTCGGCGTATTTTTGGATGTCTTGAAGAAAATCCCACACAATGGTTTTGGAATTGGCCATCCGTTCTTCTAAAATGTAATCTGCCCAAGTTTCATAACCCAAAAGCTGGGCTTTATCATAGCGTAATTGGACAATTTTTTGAATATTCGCTTGATTATCATATTGATCACCTTTGAACCCTCGTGAACTGAATGCGAGGAAAAGCTCTTTGCGCAGGTCACGATCCTCAGCATATTGCATGAACGGTCCGTAGGAAGGCGCTTGTAAGGTAAATACCCACCCGTCAAGATTAGCTTTTTTTGCAGCACCGCGGGCTCCTTCTTTAACGAAATCGGGAAGACCCTTCAGGCGGCTTTCCTCGGTAACATGCAATTTGTAGGCATTGGTAGCCTGAAGGATATTTTCAGAAAATTGTAGGGATAGCAGCGATAATTGTTTGTTGATATCGCGCAATTTGACTTGAGCCTCTGACGCCAACGCCGCACCATTCCGGGCAAAACTTTTGTAGGTTTTTTCCAAGAGCATGGCTTCTTCTTTATCAAGTTTTAAGGAAGCTCTACTATCCCAGACCGCTTTTACGCGCTGAAACAAAACCGGGTCTAGCGAAACATCATTGGAATATTCTGTTAACAGCGGAGCTGCTTGCCGAACGGCGGCTTGGATGTCGGGAGTCGTCTCGGCGCCATTTAAATGATTCATGATGCGGGTTACTCGTCCTAAAGATTTTCCGGCATTTTCTAAGGCAACAACCGTATTGGAAAAAGTAGGTTTGGCCGAGTTTTTCTTTATGGCGTCGATTTCTTTCTTACCCGCCTCAATTCCTTTTTGGATGGCTGGAATGAAATGTTCGGCACGAATTTTACTGTAGGGTGCTGTTTCGTGAAGTGTTCCGTACGATTGATCAAAAGGGTTCATGGAAGATGAATTTTGGGCCCAAGCCGGAAATGCACCCAGGCAAATCAAGCTTATGATGAGTTTTTTCATTCTATATAGGGATTTATTTAACAAAAATACAGATAAACTTGGTTTCTGGGGATCTTGATTTGGGAAATAAAGTCGGGTTGCCTATTTTGTGAGACGATTTATTTACCCTGACCTGATAATCCATGTCTGCCTTATTCAATTTATCCCTTGATTGGGAAGGTTTCGAGCGTGACAAATACGTTCATACGGTACTAGAAGACAATTTGCTGCCCAATTTTATCCAGAAATGCCGTTGGTTTGCTGGAAAGGCTAAGTCATTGGTCAGTTTGAAAATCAAAGATGCAGTTCGGCTGACCCACCTGGAACGGACCTATTTTTTCCTTATTTTTGAGACAAAATACACGGACGGTGATCCTGAAAATTACCTACTTCCTGTATCTTTTGTTCCGCTCACCGAAATAGAGGCTATCGCACCCGAGGGGAAAATTGTCCCCGCGACCCTTGATGACGTAGAGGGCTTTTTGGTGGATGCAACTTTTGATGCTTCATTTCGAGCTGCGCTTTTCGTTCAAATGGGAGGGGACCAAGCTGAAAAGCAAAAAAATGGGTATGTGCTTGATTTACATCGCGGGAAAGCGTATACCGAAATTTCGGATTTCAACTCGTACCTACCCGCTGTCGACTCTAGCAATACGGCGTTTATTTATTCCGATACGTTCTTTTTCAAATTGTATCGGAAGCTTTTTTCTGAGACCAATCCGGAGGTGGAGATGGTGGAATACATCACCCAAAATTCTACATTTAATCATATTCCGCGTTTTGCAGGAAGTGTGACATGGCAGCGGCATGATCGCCCCCATGTCACGTTTGGCATGATGGTGGAAGTCATTGAAAATGAAAAAGACGATTGGTCTAAAACAGGAGACTACCTCCATGATTTCATTCAAGCGTTTGTACAAGGTGACTTCCAAATTCGGGAACGGGTATTTGATCAAGTTACTCTACTGGCACACCGGACAGCGCAAATGCACGAGGCTTTGTTTAATGTCCGAGGACCAGAAGATTTTCGAGCGGACCCCTTTGATCGGGCTTATCGTCGATTTATCCACCATAAAATGGAAACATTACTCGAAAATCGATATCAAGTTCTAACGGATCACTACATGAATTTGGATCCTATCGCCCAAAAGTTGGCTTGGACATTCATGGAATCAAAGGATCTCATCATTGATTTTATTGATCAAATATTAACCCGACCTTTGGAGTCTTTCAGAACGCGCGTGCATGGTGATTTTCATTTAGGGCAGGTGTTGGTTTGTCAAGACGACTTAAAAATCATTGATTTTGAAGGAGAACCCGAAAGTTCGATTACTCACCGAAAAATCAAGCATTCGCCATTAAAAGATGTGGCTGGTATGATACGGTCCTACCATTACGCGGTTTCTGCCAAATTGTTTCATGCGGAAGAAACAGCCGGAAAGGCTGAACAAGAATTGGAGCGTGCCGCAGAGCGGTGGTATCGGCTTATTCGGGATACGTATTTGTCTGAATATCTCCAGTACTTTGGTCCGGGTCATTTGCTTTTTAAAAACAATAATGAAATCAATTATCTACTTCAATTTCATTTGCTCGAAAAGTCGGTGTATGAATTGGGGTACGAAATCAATTATCGCCCTACGTGGGTGCGGATTCCGTTAAAAGGAATTGTGGAGGTGATTCGGGAAATTGAAAAATTACGACGATAAGGCATGTTTTTAAACCATATTCCAACGCAATTCGATATCGAAGCCGCCCACGATTTGATCCGGCCGTACATCAACCGAACACCGGTTTTACGCAGTGATGATTTAGATGAATGGGTAGGAGCGAAGCTGTATTTCAAATGTGAGAACCAGCAAAAAATCAAGGCATTCAAGGCGCGAGGTGGCATGCATGCTGTTTTACGGCTAACGGCGGAGGAGCAAGCCAAGGGACTCGTCACACACTCCTCCGGAAATCATGCGCAAGCCATTGCGTTGGCGGCAAAACAGGTGGGGACGAAGGCTTACATCGTGATGCCTTCCAATGCTCCTCGTGTGAAGGTTGCGGGCGTGGAGGCTCTGGGGGGTGAGGTTATTTTTTGTGAACCGACTTTAGCGGCGCGGGTTTCAACGGTAGAACAAGTTCAAGCACAAACGGGAGCTACGTTCGTCCATCCATTCGATGACTACGATGTCATTGCTGGGCAAGCGACCACAGCCAAGGAATTGCTCGAGGATCAGCCAAATTTGGATGTTGTGATGGCGCCTGTAGGTGGGGGAGGCCTTTTGAGTGGCACGGCATTGGCGGTGCATTACTTCCACCCCACAGCACGTGTAATGGCCGGAGAGCCAGAAGGTGCCGCCGATGCCATCTTGTCTTTTCAAAGTGGAAAAGTAGAAAAAGCACCGTACATCAATACCGTAGCGGATGGTTTATTGACAACCCTGAGTGAACGTACCTTGGAGATCATTCAACGCCATGTTGAGGCGATCTGGTTGGTCAGTGATGACGAAATTCTGGAAGCCATGGAGCGGGTTTATCGGGGAATTGGCCAATTGATCGAACCTTCGTGTGCTGTACCCCTGGCGGCATTTAAAAAGTATGGTCAGGACTATTCGGATCAAAATATTGGGATCATTTTGACTGGGGGTAATGTAGATCCGGAAAAAGTGCCCTTTGAGTTGGCCTAAAAAAATGACGGTACTGTTTGTTCCATTCACATGGCTCAGCGTACCGTCATCTTGTCCATCCATCCACCACAACGGATTGTGGTTAGGCTCCCGTAAATTGTCTTAAAAAGCGAACATCATTTTCGAAGAATAAGCGCAAGTCATGAATGCCATATTTTAGCATGGTGATGCGCTCGATTCCCATGCCAAAGGCAAAACCAGTGTATTCGGTAGAATCAATGCCACATGCTTCGAGGACGTTGGGGTCAACCATACCGGAACCGGCAATTTCTACCCAGCCGCTGTGTTTGCAAACATTGCAGCCATCACCACCGCAGATAAAACACGAGATATCAATCTCAGCGCTAGGCTCCGTGAACGGGAAGTAGCTAGGACGAAGACGAATTTGGGTATTGGCACCAAACATTTCTTTAGCAAAATGGTAGAGCGTGTCTTTCAGATCTTGAAAGCTTACATTTTTATCGACAAATAGGCCTTCTACTTGGTGAAATTGACAATGAGCACGCGCAGAAATGGCTTCATTTCGATAGACTCGCCCGATCATAATGGATCGCAAGGGTGGTTTCTTGCGTTCCATGAGGCGAATTTGTACGTTGGAGGTGTGGGTTCGGAGCAAGACATCCTCCGCCTGAGTTTCCCCTTTGGCAATGAAAAAGGTATCTTGCATTTCACGCGCTGGGTGATTGTCCGGGAAATTAAGTGCACCAAAATTGTACCAATCGGTTTCGATTTCCGGTCCGTCTTCCACATTGAACCCCATGCGGGCAAAGATTTGGGTAATGCGCTGCCGGACGAGGGTCAGGGGGTGCATCGCGCCGACTGAAAATGGCGCAGTTGGTAACGTAAGGTCAAGATCAATAGCCGATTGTGCATCCACTTGCTGGCTGAGCTCCTCTGTTTTCGTTTTTAACAGCAACTCAGCGGCTTGTTTTACTTGATTGAGCGCTTGGCCTACGGCTTTCTTTTCGGTAGGAGGCACCTGCTTAAAATCCTCAAAAAGATCGTTCAGGATCCCTTTTTTGCTCAAATAGGTT
>Ga0075154_10001767_pt1 | contig 14820 bp, 13 predicted proteins | sample JI71714BDNA_FD_70965 | JGI IMG/M metagenome (GOLD analysis project Ga0075154, IMG submission 70965) | Wastewater effluent complex algal communities from Wisconsin, to seasonally profile nutrient transformation and Carbon sequestration -... | ecosystem: Engineered > WWTP > Effluent > Algae... | reverse complement strand
CTCTGGTGTAGCGGTAGTCGCTGATACGCTCATAGAAATAAACTTTTCAAAAAAAATTAAATTTGGGTGAAAAAACTGGCATTTCTACCCGGTTTTTCAAAAAAGCCGCCAAAGGTATAAAAACATTTTTTTATCTTGTACAAGTTTTTGGGTGTTTTTTTTGTCAAAGTTTCTTTAACGGCATATAAATTGAAATTTCAGGCTCCGAAATTTTCTCCTGCAAAGTTAACAAATTTTTATTTTTTTTGAAATTTAATTTGGTTCGGGTCTTCCGGCTCCAAAAGCAGGCTCATCATGACCTCATCCAGGAATTCATTTTGGGGCCGAAGCCACGAGTACTGGCGCAAAATACCCTCCGGCTCAAAACCCACCGATTGGTACAAACGAATGGCGCGTTCGTTAGTGGTAGCCGTGCTTAGTTCCAACCGGCGCAACCCCATTGCCCGTGCCAGATCAATAATGGCCGCCATTAGTCTTTTACCCAAACCCTTGCCCGCGTACGCCGGTGACATGGCCACGCCGCCCACGTACGCAATGTGCGCGGTGCGGTGCGCCAACGGAATTAATTTGAACATACCCGCCGCCTGGCCTTCGTATTCAAAAATGTAGAGCACTTTTTGTTCCATTAAGGCGTTAAAAACGGGGACAAATTCCGGACGCTCCATCGGGTCGTACAACAGGAACGGATTAATGTCGGGATGAAAGTACAAACTGTACATGAACTCGAAGTCTTCGGCGATGGCCGGGCGATAATTAGCGGGCATTTTGTTGTGGTTTTAGTTACGTTCTAAATGGAGGCTAATGTAATACACTTCTCTATTTCGTTGATGCAAAAAACTCCCCGACAAAATCCCTATCTTTGTCCCGAAGTAAAGAACCAATACAAATATTTCAAACCCAATCCATGGACGGTGATTCGTTATTATATTCGCGAAAAAAGACGCTTGATCGAAATTCCAGAACCAGAACCCGGTTGCTGGATTAACCTCACCCCGCCATTCGGGCCGGATGAATTAGAGGATTTTGCCCGCCAAATGGCTTTTGACCCCGTTTTCCTCACCGACTCCCTTGACCTTGACGAACGCGCTCGCTACGAACGCGACGAGGATATTCGCTTTATCCTGATTAATACCCCCGTACTCAACAAGGAATTGCAGGAAGAAGGCAATAACGAGGCCATTTATATTACCGTGCCAATTGGTATTATTCTCACCATTGAGCACGTAATTACCGTTTCGGCCATCGAAACGCCCGTTATCGAAACTTTTTTGGAAAATAAAGTCCGCAATTTTGACCCTACCGACGAAAAACGGTTTGTCCTCCAAATTCTGGAGCAAAACGTGTATCGCTTTTTGTCGTGCCTGAAAAAACTCAATTTGCGCCGCAACCGCATCGAACGGGAGTTGATGAACAGCAGCCGCAACCGCGAATTGAAACAATTGCTCAGTATCGAAAAAAGCCTCGTGTATTTTGTCAACTCCCTCAACGCCAACGAATTGCTTAAAATGAAGGTTAAACGCACCGACTTTTTGCACATCAACGGCGACGAAGACCTGACCGAACTCTTCGAAGACATTATTATTGATAACTCGCAGGCCCTGTCCATGGCCAACGTATACACCAACATCCTCAATGGTACGATGGATGCCTATTCGAGTATTATTTCCAATAACCTGAACGAAGTGATCCACCGCCTCACCATCGTGACGGTGATCCTGATGGTACCCACCCTGATTTCGTCCTTTTTTGGGATGAATATCGCCAACGGCATTCCCGACCAACCCTGGGCGTTTTGGTCAATGGTCGTGTTTACGTTTTTATTTACGGGGGCCTTGTATTGGTTTATGCGGCAGCGACGGTTCTTTTAGTCATTAATCACCGCCATACATTTCAACTCAATCGCAATCGGCGTGGGCAAACTATCAATACCCACCGTAGTGCGGCAGGGTTGGTGTTCGGTAAAATAGGTGGCGTATATTTGGTTAAACGTGTTGAAATCGCGTTTCATATCGGTAAGAAATACGGTGATATCCACCAAATCTTCCCATTTGGCCCCGGCCGATTCCAGCACCATGCGCACGTTGTGCATCACCGAATGTACCTGGGCGGCAAAATCGAACTCGGCGTAATTTCCGGCGGGCGTTTGTACCAGTCCCGGTACGCCGTTGGTTTCGGGGTCGCGGGGGCCAATGCCGGATAAAAACAACAAATTGCCCACGCGGCGGGCGTGCGGATAAGCGCCAACCGGACGTGGTGCTTTGGGTGCGTCAAATTTTTCCATTATTTTGCAAAAAACTATTGGTTCAACGTGAAAAAACTCGTCTTGGTGATACTCGTTTTTTTGTGCAGCCCAAAGGTAGCACAAAGCCAGCACATGAGCGGAATTGCCTCCAAATGGAGCGATTCTTTTGTGGCTTGGGAAATTTTTGGCCTCGAAAATGTTAGTGAAGATTCCACCGAAGCGCAGTGGGAAGAATTTACCATGGGCAGCCTGCAACAGCGTTGGCTCGACGTGCGCGAAGATTGGACGGAATGGGATTTTTCGTTGTTTGAACGCGAAGGCACCATCAAAATAAAGTGGAAAACCGACCCCTCGCAGTGGGAATTGCGCACCTTCGACGGTAGCATTATCACCATGAAAACCGTTTGGCGCGACGATTTTACCGAGTGGCGCGTCACCGACGGCACCGTTTCCCTGGATTTTAAAAGCCGCTACACCTCCGATTTGGGCGAATGGTTCGCCAAAGACCGGGAAGGTAATCGCTTTGCCGTAACGGTGACTTACCCCAATGACCCGCGCGACTGGACCATCACCGATGAGTTACCAGAATCAGTTTCGGCGGAAATGAAACTGGCAATGGTATTTGTGGTGTTGTATCATGCTACGCCGCATCGGTGAGGGTTATTTTTTTCGATGGTACACAATTCCCAAAATGACAGACGCCAGCAACTCCATCGAAAAAACAAGCAGTACTTTCCAATTCATATCCAATTGCAAAACGCCTTTATCGCTGACAAATAAAGCCAATCCAATGCAGCCATTGAACCAGGCATGGCTTAAAATGCAGATAAATAAACTATTTGTGTATTTGTAAAGAATTGTGAAACTCGATGTTAAAACAATGCCCGATAACAAATATAAATAAAAGGGAAAGGCGCTTTGTACGGTTCCGTGGATCCACCACAAAGGTAAATGCCATAAACTCCATAAGATGCCAACCGCCAAAACCGAAGGGAAATAAGTAATCGTTTTTTCCAATTGCGGTTGCAAAATTCCCCGCCAGCCCAATTCTTCCAAGCCGCCTAAAAGAATGAGAAAAGGGAGGTTAATGAGCATTGACAACATCGAAATTGGCTGATGAATGCCAAAAGAAATCCAAATCATAAAAAAGCGCCACATTAAAAACAGTACAAATATTCCCCACATTTTTTTGTCTGTTTTTCTGCCAAAAACAAACTTCAAAAAAGAGCGGTTGCCTCCGTTTTCAGGAAATTTCCGATAAATGACGTACCCGCTAATGGCGGGACCCAAACTGCCAATGGTGTAGGGAATCCAACTTAAAGGCGAGCCATACCAGAGTGTATGAAAATATTTGTTGCATAGAATAATCACAAACCAACACGACCATGTTAGGGTAAAAGTGTAAAAAAGATAGAGGCCGATTTTGCGCCAGGATTGCTTGTTTTGCTCCATGATTGTTTAGAATGGTTCGTGAAGAAATTTAGGTTTTTAGAGTGGCCTGTTTATGGCTTAAAAAACAAAAACGTATACCGTTGGGAGGTTATCCCTAACACGTACACGTTATCGAAAAAACTGCCTATCCCTGAGTGCAGAGATAGGCAGTTTGGCGGGAATACCCGTTTCTAAGGTGGTTTACTTTTTATTAAAGTGATTTAACACAAAGGCGTGTTTTTCATTGTCGGTCATCTTGTCAGCCGGTTCAACGTCAATTTTAATGTCCTTAAAATGCGCATCTTTGTTCAAATAATGATGAAATTCTACTTTTGCGGTTGTTGGACCAAATAGCAGCAGATGCTCGTATTTCAAAATCTTGGCCGCTATTTCTTTGTAATATGCGTTGTGCATTTGCTGTTCCTTGTTGTGCATAAGATCTTCACTTCTACTCAACGCTTCTTCTTTTACCCCAAAGGTGAATTCAGAGGTTATGGTACAGTTGTTTTTTTCTTCCTGTACATCAAAGAAGTTCGCGTGGGAGTTATCCATCCAAATACCAACGTTTTTGGGTTGGGTATTTTTTTCGTTTTTTGTCATAACTGTATTGTTTTAGTAGTTTTTCATGCGTTCGTGGACTTTTTCCAGGCAGGCTTTTAAATTTTCGATGGCCCCGGCTATGGCCAGTTCCTCCGTGTCGGCCTGACAGGTGACAACGATGGGGTGTTTCCCTTCAATTCGGACTTCCAATAAACAACGAATGTCATTTTCCCCGTCTTTTATGCCATTCTGATCTGAAACATGCACATCAACCCGCGTAATTTCGGATTCATATATTTTTAGTTCCTCGGTAATTTGGGTGGTATAAAAATCTCGATGTCTTTGTGATCCATCAATCGTTTTGTCGGTATTGATTATTATTTTCATGTAAAAAGGGGTTTATTTTTTTAAGTGAGCGCGTAAGAACCAGGCCATTTTTTCGTGTGTTTCCATGAGACCCGTTATAAAATCGCTGGTACCTAAATCGTGAAAATCATGGGCAAACGATTTGATGTGTTTACGCAAAATGATAATGATGCTTTCGTGGTCTTCTAAAAGATCTTTGATAAATCCGTGACTGTCGTTTTTCTCTCCGGTTGCTTCCGAAAGATGCGTTAAACTCAGGTACGATTTTAAAGTAGCCGATGCATAGTGTCCAATAGTACGAATACGCTCGGCAACACTGTCGATCATTTCGTCTAATTGCCCAAATTGAGTTTCAAAAAACTTATGTTTTTCGTAAAAATCGGCACCTTCAATGTTCCAGTGCGCATTTTTGGTTTTAATGTAAAGCACGGTTTCGTCGGCCAATATTTTTGCCAACTCGGTAGCAACGGCCTGACGATTAGGATCGGTTATTCCAATTTCTGTTTTCATAATTTTATTGTTATATAGTTTGTGTAGTTTTTTTAATAAAAAATTCCGGGGAAGAAATTTCTCCCACCGGAATTAAATGAATTAGCCCACTAAAGCGTAGTAATAATCAACGGCCAAGTCATTTTTAACATGCCAGATGCCGGGGGTGTTCCAGGCAATTCGACCTGCTTCTTCTTTTTGGTACCAGGAGTTTACCGTTCCGGTAAGCGTAACTGTTGTGCCGGATACGGATACGTTAATGTCACTATCGTCTACCGACCAACTTCTGCCAATGGCACTTTCAACATCTTTCTTTTCAATCGCATCGTGGTGTTCCGATTTGATTTTAATGTTATTGGTTACCCCTTTAACACCCGACAAATAATGCACGGCAATTTTTGCGGCTTCTTTTTGGTAGTTCCAGGAAAGTTCGCCTTCCAATGTGATCCAGCCATCTTCCACCATTACGGTTACTTTGTCATTAGGAACGGTCCAGTTAGATTTCAAAGCGGCCAAAACTTCGTTCGCAATTTCGGCGTCGCTTTTGTTCCATGAGTTTGGAAATTTCACTTCAATTTTTTCAACCAGGGCTTTCACCCCAATCACTTTTTTGGCCGCTTTTTCCGCTTCCATTTTTTTAGCGTAGCTATCTACGACGCCGGTCAAAGAAACCACACCATCTTTGGCGGTAACTCCGATTTCTGCCGCACTCAACAGGGGTTCCCATTTAATGGCGTTCTGAACGTCGGTCTGTAATTCTTGATTATTTTTCATGGTGGAACTTTTTGTATTGTGAATGATTTTTCACAACAACACAAAGGTGGCACCTATTTATGCCTAAAAACTTACACAATTCATCATAAGAGTTACATCATTCACACCTCTGCCGGAGTCAGTAGGGATTGTTATTTGGGTGAATGGTATCCCAAATCTACTTGTGCTGTATTATGCCGTAGGGGTCAGCGGTTTCAATAGTGGTGTCAGAAACTGTTGGTTCGCCCGTTGCGGGTTATTGTTTGTTTTTCGAATAATCAACAAATGTTTTTCCATCGAACAGGTAAAGACCGGTTTCTCTCGTACCCACCCAAAGATGTCCAGTTTTATCTTCCAAAATTGTCCAAATCCAGGGGTTGATAAGCCCATCTTTAAAACCGGTGAATGATTTTCCGTCGTAGCGAGACAAACCACCATCACCGCCCAGCCAGAGGTCACCTTTTTTGCCTTCTATAATCTTCGCAACCAGGCCATTGTAACCGGGCAAACCATCGCTTTGTGTAAACTTTGTACATGTTTTGGAACCTACGCTGAGCGAATCCGAAGGATCGTAACGGTAGGCCCCGCCCCAATTGCTGAACCATATATTCCCATTTTTATCTTGCAGTTGCGGCCAAGCCCAACTATGACTGACTTGTCTTTTATCGAATTGAAGCGTTATTGGTTCTAACTTAAAGTGGGTTACCGACTTACCATCGTACCGAAAAACACCGTCGTTGGTTCGTCCACCAAACCAAATATTACCTGCATTATCTTCTAACATACGTTCCGCTTTATCGTTGGTGCCCAAAAAGCCATTTGCCGCCCCATCAATTATAACTAGCGTAAAGGATTTACCGTCATAGATATAAACACCGTCAATGGTTGCAAACCATAGTTTCCCCGATTTGTCTTGCATAATATCGTGCACAACTTGCGTTTGATAAGACTTGTTTTTGTTCGGCGGCAGGTTTTGGGGTAAAGGGATCTGGATTTTCGCAAATGTTTTACCGTCGTAAAGACAAATTCCGGCTTTCGTACCAATCCAAATTTTACCCTCTTTATCTTCCAGAATATCGTTGATAGCATTACTGCTTAATCCATCGGCTTCCAAAAACTGGCGAAACGATTTTCCGTCGTATGTATAAAGCCCATCGCCGGAGGTTCCAAACCAAAAGTTACCGGCTTTGTCTTGCAGGCCGCATTGCACGTTGCCATTTCCCGGTTTTTTTATCAATTTGGGGTGTTCCTTTTCTTTTGGCAAATCTGGGTTAATTTGTCCGTTGCAGGCAGTTGCTAAAAGTAGTATGGTCAGGAAAGTTAAAACTTGCATTGGTGAGACGGTTCTATTATTTTTAAAAAGTGGTTCGTCAGACAGTTTTTGGGGCCAAAGCCTCCCGGAGAGGAACCGTTTTTTATTTAAAATCTGTGTATGGTTTTTCGTCCAATTCGTTGATGTTTACGGGTTGTCTTACGTAACTCTTTTCTGGGCTATCCAGCAACTGCATTTCTTCTTCTATTGCAAAACCGAGTTTATAACCAACGTTGTCCGATGTTGTTAAAAAAACATTATCGTATTCTTCGTCAAAATCGCTTATATACAGCATCACATTTTTATTGACACTTTTTTCGGTAATCCATGAATCCGACGGTGTTGTTGTTGCCCAACCAACGGTTTTGAAATGCCGGTCGAAGCCCGGTGGGTAGTTCACGTAATTGATAAAATAGCAATAGATTTCAAAATTGATGTCATAGGGGAAAGTCACAGCAAATTGATTGTCTGAAAGTTGAATTAACCTTGGAAGTGCCTGAAATGCCTTTCTATTGTAAGAATTACAAAACATCTGCAATATTTTCGAAAGATCATTTTCACTTACGCCTTCTACAAGCACAAGTTTGTCATTTGCAATCTTGTCCTTTGGGAAAAGACTTTCGTCCGGGCGGCTTGCATCGGTGTCGGGTTGTAAGTTTTGAATTCTTAGTCTGATCAATGCGGAAAGAATGAGTAGTCCCGCAAGTAAATAGTAGTGCTCCATTTTTTTATCATTTTAGATTTGGTGTTGTTCATTGTGCATCGGCATTACTCCAAACCAAAAGTTGAGCGACCCAATATCCAATACTGCGCCGCTCAACTATTCGTCGCTAATCCTACAATTTACGAATCTTAATATTTTTGTACCAAATCGGATCGCCGTGGTCCTGCAACGCGATTTTACCTTTTGTCGCTTTGCCAAAATCGGGCATATCTTTAAATTTACTACCCGCTACCAATTTATCCCAGGCGCTGTCGTGCATCTGAAATTCCACGAGTTTGCGGTTGTTCAACCAGTGTTCCACCTTGCCGCCTTTACTCACGAGGCGCACGTGGTTCCATTCGCCCGCCACTTTTACCGTTTCATATTTGCAGGCAATCAGGTCGTACAAGTCCCCGGCACGATGTTTGGGATATTTGCTGTCGGGGTGACAGGTATTATCCAGTACCTGCATTTCGGGGCCGGTTTGCCACACGTAATCGTACTTGGCGGTATCTTCCACCACGTAATAAATGATGCCGGAGTTGCCACAATTGCCAATTTTCCAATCCAATTGCAATTCAAAATCCTCGTAGGCTTCGGCGGTGATAATATCGCCACCGTCGGCCGCCTGCCAGTGCCCGTTAGGGTTCGGTTTAGCGTCGAGGTGAATGGCGTTTTGGTCCACAATCCACGATTTTCCGACGGTGTTTTTGCCCCAATTGTGGAACTGCGCGAGGTTTTTACCGTCGAACAACAATTGCCAACCCTCGGCTTTTTCTTTTTCGCTGAGGGTATTATCGGGTTGCTGCGCAAAAGCCGGAGCGGCTTGTACCGTACCAAGGTCATTTTGCGGAATGGCGTTCATAGTGTACCAGGTTTCGGTTGTCCAAATTTCGTGTCCCAAATCGCTCATCGGCAAATTTTGCAAACGAATGTGCACCACGTGTTTGGGCTGAATGCCCGGAATTTCGAGGAAAACCCGCTTGCGGTCGGCCGATACCGTCGCCGATTTTACGGGCAAAGGTGTTTCGCCCAATTTAGGCCCGCCGTAATTCACCGTGGGTTGATAATACCATTGGCGCACGGCAAATTGTGCCGGGTTCCAGCCATCGCCTTCGCGGAGTGGTTCGGTAAATTCAATTTCAACGCCGTTGGTTTTGGCGCGAACAGCCAGCATTTCAAACGCCGAATTGCCGTTGAACTGCATCCGTTGCAGGCCGTACCACAGTTTGCCTTCCTGGCCCCAGTTGCCGGGGTTGCCAATCATCCCGATGTAAAAAGCGTTGTCGGGGCCGCGCACAATGCGGTGCGTAGCGCCTTCCAGCCCTTGGGTAAACCGGAACACGGAACCCTGGTAATTGCCGTCAATTTTTTCCATAAATACCCGCTGCAAACCGCCATAGCAAACGTCGCCGTGCAAAAGTTGGTTGCGGTACGGGCCTTCGTCGAGCAAAATGGGTTGGGTGGGCGAGTTGCCAATTTCATCCTGCGGGAGCCACACAACGGGTTGTTGAACGGTCATACCCGCCACATTCACCGAATCCACGGCGTAGGAATTGTAAAATGCGCCGGGTTTCACGTGCAATATTTTGGACGAAGGCAACCAGTCGCCCTGGTTATCGGCGATAAAGAGTTGGCCGTCGGGGCCGGTACCTACCCCGTCGGGGGTGCGCAGGCCGCGGGCGACAAATTCAATGGAGCCGTCTTTTCGGCTGATTTTCACCACTTTGCCGCGATCCACAATTTGGGGACGGGCGCTGGCACCGCCGGGCATAATGGCAATGGCCAGGGCAGCGTAAAACGCGTCTTCGTCGGGTTTGTAGGCCAGTCCAAACGCGAATTCGTGGAAATTGGACGAAGCGCGCCAGCCTTTGGCAAAACACCGGTATTCGTCGGCCACGTCGTCGCCGTTGTTATCCACCAGTTGGGTGAGTTCTTGTTTTTGGAGCACAAAAATTTGTCCGTCCACGACTTTTAAACCCAATGGTTCAGCCAGCCCTTTGGCAAATTGTTTGACGGTAATTTTTTTCGGGTCACCCGAATTAACGTTGCTAAGGATATACACCCCGCCCACGGCATCCCAGGTGGATACCACGAGGCGGCCATCGGGCAAAAAGTCCATCCCGGCCACTTTAGGTAAAAAATGGTCGGGGCGGGCTTGGGTAACGGTGTACGACGGGTGCACTTCGCGCAGGGGAGCGCCATCGCCGGGAATGGCATTTTCATTGCCGCCCATCACCACGGGCAACTCCTCGCCTTCCACGCGTTTGTGTTGGAGGTTGGTGGCGGGAATCGTTTTCATTTCGGGGTCTCCGGCGCGCGCCCATTTGAGGGTAATGCCCCGGCCACCGGCCGCCTGGAAATATTCGATGCGCAGGTCGTGGTACCCTTTGCGCAGGGCAAGTTCCACTTCTTTGGGGTCCATACCGTGGTGCCCGTCGTTGTTGACAAGCAATTTGCCGTCAACAAACAATTTGCCGCCGTCGTCGGAACTGAGTTGAATCAGGACATTATCGTCTTTGTCCAAAAACAAATATCCCGTGGCCAAAATGGCAAAATTGGTTTTTAAATCGCCAAAATCTTCGCCACCGGCGTCCACTTCGCGCACCACCGCCTGCAAGGTGGGTTTGGCGTTAAAATTAACGTCGGCCATGGTTTGTGGCTCCTTGGGCAGTTGATACACGGCAGCGCGCAAACCCGGCACCATTTCACGATCGGAAACGTTGGTGGCCGATTGAAGCCATTTTTCGGTTGGGATACTGTTGATACCCACGGTTTTGGCAGCGCCACCTTCGCCGTCATCTTCGCCTTCGTCCAGCGACAACACGTAACTCACCATCGTTTGGGCGTCTTCCAGTTTGAGGTTGGGGTGGGCGCTCATGGCGGCAATACCCCACACGCCGGCGCCGCCGTTAATGACTTTTTGGGTGAGTTTTTCCACGTTGGCCAACGTGTTTTTGTATTTTTTGGCAATGTCCACGTAAGCGGGGCCAACGGTTTTTACGGCCTCATTGTGGCAGGTGCGGCAATCGCTTTTGGCAATGAGTTTTACGCCGGGGTGAACGGCCACCACTTCGCCCAAAGTGCCTTCGTCGTCGCCCTCGGGGCGGTTGGCGTTTTCAACTTGGGGCACCGACAAAAACATGGCCGTAACCGTGACTTCCTTTTTGTTTTCAAAAACAAGGTTGCCCGTGGCCTGCATCGCGTCAATATCGCCGGATTTCACCGATGTAAATTGCATTTGATCCAGTTTACCACCTTTAACGGCAAGGTTCGAGGGGTGCGCAATGGAGGCAACGTTGGTTTTAAACTGTACTTCCACGTCATCGGGGCAGTTTTCGACCGAGAAAGTGCGCTCAAAACCGGGTTGACGGTCTTGTTCCACGTATTCGGGCCGCTCGTTGATGCGCACGCGGCGGCCATCGGCCAACACGAGGTCGTACATCAGTTCGGCGTGTCCGTCTTTGGTGTAGCGGTGGCCTTTGTAATCGGTGGAAACGGATTGGGTCGTGTTGTTCACTTTAACGACCCAGGGTTGGCGGTATTGGTTCACCATCCAGGAATTACCCAGCGACATGGGTTGTGGCCCGTGGCGCATATTGTACACCGCGCCGGAGAAATCGACGCCACCCGCCCATACTTTGTAAAGGGAGCAGGAATCGGTGGAATAAGCGGCCCACATCCGGTCGTTGAGGGCAAAAGTAATCATACGGGGCTGCTTGTCGAGCACCGACCGAAATACCCAAGGGTCGTTGGGGCGATTGGCATCGGAGTTGGTGTTCGATGTTCTACCGGCAAAATACCATAAACCGCCCAGCAACGCGAGGAGCAACAGAAAAAGTTTGCGCATTAAATTGTTCGTTAGTTGTTATTCGTTAATTTGTTATTCGTGCCTTCCCATGGTTTCAGGACTGTAAAAAAGAGGTGGGGCAAATTTAGCATTTTTTCTTTCCCGTACGATACGTGGCGTATTTTCTGTGAGGAAAACGGCGGCTAAGCGCGGTCAAATATCTATCTTTGCCTAATGATTAAGCAAAAAATCTTTAATGATCCGGTGTACGGTTTTACCGCCGTGCAAAAGGGGCTGCTGCTCGACCTGATTGACCACCCCTACTTTCAGCGCCTGCGCCGGATTCGGCAAACCGGTTTGGCGCATTACGTGTACCCGGGCGCGTTACACACGCGTTTCCACCACGCGTTGGGGGCTTTACACCTCATGCAGGAGACCATTAAAGTACTGCGTTCCAAAGACGTTGAGATTACCGAAGAAGAAGCCGAAGCCGTTTGTGTGGCTATTTTGTTGCACGATATTGGCCACGGCCCGTATTCGCACGCCCTGGAACATACCATTATTGACTACCACCACGAGCAATTATCGGCCTGGTTTATGGAAGCCCTGAACGAAGAGTTTTCGGGGCGCTTAACATTGGCCATTGCCATTTTTTCCAACCAATACCACAAACATTTTTTGCACCAACTGGTATCCGGTCAATTGGATATGGACCGAATGGACTACCTCAACCGCGACAGTTTTTTTACCGGCGTGAGCGAGGGCGTGATTGGTTACGACCGCATTATTAAAATGTTGTCGGTGCACGACGGCGATTTGGTGGTGGAAGAAAAAGGTATTTACAGCGTCGAAAAATTCCTGATTGCCCGCCGACTTATGTATTGGCAGGTGTATTTGCACAAAACCAACGTATCGGCCGAACAGATGTTAACGCGGGCCTTGCGCCGGGCGCGAACCTTGTACCTGGAAGGGAAACCCGTAGAAGTATCGCGCGGTTTAGCGTGGTTTTTGCGTTTGCAACCCGGAATGGAACCCGATCAAAAAGAAATTTTGGCCCATTATGCCCGCCTCGACGATACGGATATTGCCATGGCCCTGAAAGAGTGGGCCTATTCGGATGATCCGGTGTTGCAATTGTTGGCCAGTGGTTTGCTAAACCGCCGCCTTTACCGCCTGGAATGGAGTCCGGCACCGTTTGAAGAAACGTACAAAGCCCGCGTTCGAGCGCGCATTCGGGAGAAATACGGGCCGGAAATCCCCGAAGAGTACCTGTTTCTCGAAGGTTTGGAAAGTAACCAGGCGTACAACGAATCGGATGAGCCTATCAAAATTTTGTTTAATAACGGTGCCGTGAAGCGCATTAGCGAATGTTCTGATGTGCCCCTGTACACGCAGCGCGTTACCAAATATTTTTTGGCGTATCCCAAGTAAAATTTGTCTTGGTTAAATTAATTTATCTAAAAAAAATACTGCGAACACCATATATACGGGGAGTTCGGTGTACTTTTGCGCGTCCTTTCGGGCCTTTTCAACAAAATATCATTATTTCACTAAACCGAACTTTAGTTATTATGGGAAAATCAAAGTTTTTACTTCCCCTTTTTCTTAGTGTTTCCTTTGCCGCACTTGCTCAACCAAGCGAGCAGATTCCAAATGCGCAACCCGGCAAATGTTACGCTAAATGCCTCATCCCCGATGAGTATAAAGAAACCACTGAGCAGGTAGTTGTAAAACCAGCCGGCACAAAAACAATTGTCAAGCCAGCAACTTATTCAAATACCACTGAAAAAGTACTCGTTAAAGCCGAGTCCAAACGCCTTATCCCCGTTCCGGCCAAGTACGAAACCAAAACCGAACAGGTATTGGTAAAAGCAGCCAGCAAACGTATAATTACGGTGCCTGCGGTGTACGAAACCAAAACCGAACGCGTGATGGTAAAACCAGAAACCAAACGTTCAATTTCGGTACCGGCGGTGTACGAAACCAAAACCGAACAGGTATTGGTAAAACCTGCTTCCAAACGTTCGATCTCGGTACCGGCAGTGTACGAAACCAAAACCGAAAAAGTTTTGGTAAAACCTGAGTCAAAACGCGTGATCGCGGTTCCGGCAGTGTACGAAACCAAAGCCGAACGTGTAATGGTAAAGGCCGAAAGCAAACGCCTCATCGAGGTGCCAGCGGTGTACGAAACCAAAACTGAACGCGTGATGGTGAAAGCCGAAAGCAAACGCCTCATTGACGTGCCAGCGGTGTACGAAACCAAAACTGAACGCGTAATGGTGAAAGCCGAAGGCAAACGCATTATCGAAGTGCCAGCGGTGTACGAAACCAAAACCGAACAGGTGGAAGTAAAACCAGCGTCAAAACGTTTGGTGGAAGTTCCGGCGGTGTACGAAAATAAAACCGAGCAGTACGAAATAGAAGCCGCTACTACCCGCGTTGAGGTAAAACAACCAACGTTCGAAACGGTAACGGAGCGCATCGAGGTGAAACCAGCCAGCACAAAATGGGTAAAGAAAAAAGCCGACGCTAACTGCTTGAGCCAAAACCCCGACGATTGTCTCGTTTGGTGTTTGGTAGACGTTGCAGCCGAATACCAAACCGTTACTAAACGCGTAAACAAAGGTTGCGACGGCAGCGGTGTTGCCGACGCTGGTTGCACAAAAACCATTGCTATCCCCGCTAAAATGGGTACTCGCACGGTACGCGTGATCAAAACACCGGCTACTACCCGCGAAGAAGTGATTCCCGCTGAGTACAAAACCGTAACCAGCCGCGTGATCAAAACACCGGCTACTACCCGCGAAGAAGTGATTCCCGCTGAGTACGCCAACGTAACAACCCAAGTGGTAAAAACACCGGCTACCGTTCGCGAAGAAGTAATTCCCGCTGAGTACGCCAACGTAACGACCCAAGTGGTAAAAACACCGGCTTCTGTACGCGAAGAAGTAATTCCCGCTGAATACACAACGGTTTCTACCCAAGTGGTAAAAACTCCCGCTACTACCCGCGAAGAAATTATTCCCGCTGAGTACAAAACGGTAACCACACAGGTGATCAAAACCGCGGCTACTGTACGCGAAGAAGTAATTCCCGCTGAATACAAAACCGTAACCAGCCAGGTGATCAAAACTCCGGCTACTGTACGCGAAGAAATTATTCCCGCTGAATACAAAACCGTAACCACGCAGGTG
>Ga0075154_10001764_pt1 | contig 14833 bp, 9 predicted proteins | sample JI71714BDNA_FD_70965 | JGI IMG/M metagenome (GOLD analysis project Ga0075154, IMG submission 70965) | Wastewater effluent complex algal communities from Wisconsin, to seasonally profile nutrient transformation and Carbon sequestration -... | ecosystem: Engineered > WWTP > Effluent > Algae... | reverse complement strand
GGGAGCAATTTTATAGATAGGAGTGGGAGAGAGTAGGTGAGAGATATGAGTTATAAGAGATGAGATGTGAGTTGGTAGCTCGGAGTTAGTAGATCGTAGTTATTAGTTCGTAGTTGGTAGTTAGTAGGAATTAGTTGGGTAGCACTTAGCTAGTAGGTTTCGGAAGTCTGAACTTTTATATTATATTTTTTGTTTTCCTTGATAGTTAAAAAGTAATTTAAGATGAGAGTATTATTGGATATTAAAGATAACAAAGCACTACACTTAGTTGAAGTATTAAAAAGCCTTCCATATGTAAAGACCGTTACATTATCTGACGAGAAAGCTATGCTAATGGAAGAAATTAAAGAAGCAGTGGAAGAACTAAAACTAATCAAGCAAGGTAAACTTCAAGGTATTCCAGCAAAACAACTTTTAGATGAGCTATAACATAATAGCAGTACCATCTTTTAAAAGAGCTATTAAAAAGTTGGCTAAAAAGTATGGCTCCTTAAAAGATGATTTAGCTGTTTTATTCAAAAGTCTCGAAGAAAATCCAGTTCAAGGAACATCCTTAGGTAAAAACTGCTACAAAATCCGATTGGCAATATCATCCAAAGGAAAAGGCAAAAGTGGAGGTGCAAGGCTAATTACAAATATTGTCATTGATGAGGAAAAGGTTTATCTTCTATCTATATATGAAAAGTCTGAAAAAGATAACTTGACGGATAAAGAACTAGATGATCTCTTGAGTTTTGAACCCGAGTAATAATCAAGTAGATTTTTGATTTAAAATTACATATTTACTACACGAATTTTAATCACCTTCTTCCAAAGTGAAAATATCATCCACTTTTTTATCGAATACCCTTGCGATCTTAAGCGCAAGTAATGTCGATGGTACATACTTGTTTGACTCCATTGCGTTTATAGTTTGGCGACTGACAGATATTTTATTTGCTAATTCTTCTTGGGTGATGTTTAAGATAGCACGTTGGACTTTTATATTGTTTTTCATTTACGGCGTATTTTTTGAATTTTTATAAATCAAGTAATGAAATCTCAATATAAAAATGATCAAAACAGTGAACATATTGTAAACCATAATATTCAAAAAACTTATTCCATAAATAAACAAAAAGCTTAGAAGTAGGATAAGATAGTTTAATAAAACTGCCCACATTAAAGAAGATAATCTCAGACTAGAAATGTATTCATCCTCTGTTTTTTCTTTGGAAAAAGATACTAATAATCCACCAATTATAAATAAAGAACCTAAAATTGTATTTATCAGATTTGTTTCTAAATATGTAAACATCTCTGTCGATTTTCCAAAATCTTTATTCAATATTGCAAAGGTCTTTATATTCAACCATTCGATGGAATAATCAGTATAAATAACCACAAGTCCTAAGATTGAAGCCGGGATTAGAATTAACCAACCTATTGTTTTAAATTTGTTTGGAAGCAATGAAATGTTCATATCAAGATATTTTTCACAAAGGTAATGTATATTTTACTATATGTCAAGTTTATTTTACATAAAGTATTAAATAATTTACATTGACTAGAATAATTGTTTTGCAGATGTATTATTATTTTATCTTAATCACAGATCACAAGATCACCCGATCAATTATAGATGTAAGATCCTAGTAGAATAAATCATTGGCTTTACGATTTCTTTGTTCTGTACATCTGAAGGAACAAATTGCCACGGTGTGACTTGTTTATCCCACGCGAAATCGGCATCTAGCATATATTTTTTCCTAAATTCATTGGGTGTGAATCCACGATATTTTTTGAATAATCTATTGAAATTGGCAATGTTGTTAAATCCTGATGAATAACAAATCTCGCTGATGGTTTTGTCAGATTCTAAAATGAGTTTGCATGCTTTACCAAGTCTAAGGTCAATTAAGAAGTCGCTAAAACTTCTGAAAGATTGTCTTTGGAAGAATCGACTGAAAGAGTTTTCGGTCATTTGCACTTGATCAGCTACATCACTTATTTTAAAATTTGGGTCTGCGTAATGTTGCATGATGTAGGCATAAGCAATTTGGATACGATTATTGTTCGTTTTCGGTCCGCTTGTATCAAATTCTAAGAAGGATAAAAAGCGTCGTTCCGTACCTTTGGACAATACATCCAATAGTTTGAGAAATGAAATGGTATTATCAAACCCTTTGTTTTCAGTCATTTCTATCATGATGTTTTTGGCCGTTTCGAAGGTTTTTCCAGAGTATTGGATACCTTGTACTGATTCTTTGAGTAGATTTCGGATGGCAAAAAAACTATCTTTCATCATCATACTGGCTGAAAATTGATTGGCATCAAATTGTATGGTAATGACTCTATATGGTTGTTTGTTTTTAAGCAATGTTTCGTCCCCAAACCATTTATGATTGAGATATGGACCTAACATAACTAAGTCATTATTTTCGTAATTTTCTGTAGAGTCACCTACGACTCTTTTTCCTGACATACCCATGACGAGATTGATTTCGATCTCTGGATGATTATGTATAGGATAGTCAAAACCATTATTGGAAGAATCGAGTACGACACAAATATCATTGTCCTTTAAAGGAGTATTCTCACGAAAAACGTTCATATTATAATAATTTGGGCTTAGCGTATTTTTAAAATTTCATTGCTTGAATCAGCTTCGAAAACTAAAACTCATTAATAATCAAACATTTTCACCCTAACCCTAAAGGGAAACGTTTGATTATGCTTAATGATTACCTAATATAACAGTAAAACATGCAAAAAGTCATTTATTCTGGCAATTAATAATTCTAAACAGGTAACAAATCATAAAAGTATCAATAAATGTCATTAAAGTATCAGATTAGTGCTGTTTATTGATATAAATTTGCTGCATCGGAATAACAATTTAATTGCACAGAATGATAAGAATAAATTTTTTTAGTTTGGAATCTATTCGGAATGTAATCCATTTTTTTGTAATAGGCATATTTATGGCACTATCTTCTGCCGCTATAGGCCAAGCAATTACTATAAAAGGTGTCGTCACAGAAAATGGAGGCTTACCTATGATAGGTGTTGCTATTTCTGAAAAAAACACTTCTAATGGAACTATCACAGACATAGATGGAAGCTATTCTATCAAAGTAAGTTCTGAAAAAGCAATATTAATCTTCAATTATTTAGGTTATAAAGTACAAGAAGTAGCTCTAAATGGTCGTACTAGTATTGATGTGCTTTTGGAGCAAGATTCACAAGTGTTGGCTGATGTCATTGTGACTGGTTATCGAAAGGAAACGAGAACAGATGTTTCCACGGCAATCTCTTCCATCAAGTCTCGAGATATTGAAAAACTAGTGGTATCGGGTGTAGAGCAAGCTTTGCAAGGCCAAGCGCCCGGTGTATCCGTGACTCAAGTAACTGGTTCTCCTGGTGATGATATTGCTGTCCGGATTCGTGGCGCAGGTACATTGGGAAACAATAATCCACTATTTATAGTAGACGGTGTGCCCACTTCAGGCAATATCAATATGTTTTCGGTCAATGATATTCAATCTATAGAAGTCCTAAAAGATGGTGCGTCTGCTGCGATATATGGCTCACGTGCATCCAATGGTGTCATCATTGTGACCACCAAAAGAGGAAAGTCTGGCAAACCTGTATTTTCTTTAAATGTGTCTAATGGTATTCAGACACCAATTAGATTACCTAAATTGCTCAATTCTAGTGAATATCTCACCATCAGAAATGAGGCAATCAACAATGCCAATACATTGAGAAATCCTGCTAATCAGGTGGCTACGTATGATGTTTCTATTTTGGATACCTTGCCAGATGTTAATTGGTTGGATAGGGTATTTGCCAATGCTCCTATTCAGCAATATGCTCTATCTGCTATGGTGGGTAATGACAATAGCAATGTCTATATTTCGGCAGATTATCAAAATCAAGATGGTATATTTAAAGGACAGAACTTTAAAAAATATCAAGTAAGAATCAATGGGGAGACAGGAAATAAGTTTTTCAGAATAGGAAATAATCTTTCATTTGGTCATACGGATCGTAAAGTCATAGGTTCGTCAGGGGATGGATTTGGTCCAGGAAATGAATTGAGTGCTATCCGTTTTGCATTGATCGCTGCGCCTGTTTTCTCAGGTGTGAATGCTGATGGAAGCGATATCAATGTTACTTCCGAATTGGGTGATCCCACTTTATATGGTGATGGTAACGCCAATCCTGTAGTGTTGATAAATAGTACTGACTGGAATATTAATAGAAGTCGTATTTTCGGTAATGTATTTGCAGAAGTCACACCGATCGAGGGCTTAAAATTTAGAACAACCTTGGGTGGAGATTTTACCTTCGAAAAGGAAAAATTATTTAAAGAAAGATTGTCTGCTGCTATTTACGAACCGACTTCGCTTAATGAAGGACGTGTATTTAATCAGACATTGATATGGAATACTACCGCAAGTTACGACAAAGCTTTTGGCAAACATAAATTATCAGGATTAATAGGTACGGAAGCTATTACCAATCATACAGATTATATTGGTGCATCGGCAAATAATTTCAGAAGAACAGATCCATTATTTCGCTATTTAAGTGCATCCGTTGCAGAAGATATTATGAATGTGGGTATCTCAGGTATTGCCACAGAATGGGCTTTGGTTTCTTATTTCGGATTGGTGGGTTATAATTACAATAATAAATACATCTTGAGTGGTGCGTTGAGAAATGATGGTTCGTCTAGGTTTGGACCAGAAAATAGATGGGGTATTTTTCCATCGGTCTCGGGCGCATGGATTATATCAAATGAAGACTTCTTAAAAGACAATAACCTTGTTTCTGAATTAAAGGTAAGGGCAAGTTGGGGTAAGTTGGGAAATCAAGAGATCGGTGTATATCCTTATAGTTCATTAGTGAGTACTGGTGATCGAGTCTATACTTTTGGAGATAATTTAGTAACGGGTTCTTCTATTCTTGAAACAGGAAATAGTGCCATCAAATGGGAGACAAGTACACAGTCAAATATCGGGATAGACGTTGGATTATGGAGAGATAAATTGACATTTACAGCAGATTTCTTTAGAAAAGTTTCGGATGATGTACTAGTGCGAGTGCCGATACCACAGTCTGGTGGTTCTACCAGAGCGCCTTTTGTCAATGCGGCTTCTATCGAAAACAAAGGAATGGAGTTTGCCTTATCTTATCGAGCAGGAAACAAAGATTTTTCTTATTATCTAAGTCCAAATATCTCAATAGTCAGAAATGAAGTACTATCTATCGCAGGTAGTGAGCCAATATTAGGAGGTTTTGGACTTTCTGATGGACCACTGACCAAAACAGAACCAGGTAGACCGATTGGATCATTTTTCCTTTGGGAAATGGATGGATTATTCCAAACAATGGAAGAAATAGAAGCTAGTCCTTTTCAAACCAAAGATACAAGACCCGGAGACGTAAAATTTGTGGATATCAATGGAGACAATATTATCGATGATAAAGACAGAAGCCATGCAGGAAATCCTTTTCCAGATTTTACCTACGGTATGCAGTTGGGTGTCAATTACAAAAACTTTGACATGTCTATGATGCTACAAGGTGTGCAGGGCAATGATGTATATTTCTTGTATGGAAATTTTGCTTATGAGACCCAAAGTCGTGGGTTTAATTCCTATGCAGACATCCTGGATAGATGGACGCCTACCAATACAGATACCAATATACCAAAGGTAAGTCTAGATGACAGGAACGGCAATAGACGTGCTTCCACGCGATTTTTATACGATGGTTCTTATATGAGAATAAGGAATATCTCTGTAGGTTATAATCTGAAAAGTGTCATTAAATGGAGTGGAATTTCCGATATGAGGGTATATTTTACTGTACAAAATGCATTCACATTTACAAAATACCCAGGTCTTGATCCTGAGATCCAAGCCAATGCCAATGATACAAGAGGTTTAGGGATTTCATCTGATCTAGCAGTGGGAATCGACTGGGGAACAGTGCCTGCTCCGAGAACGTATGTTGCAGGATTTAAAATAGATTTTTAAAAGCCTTTTGAAGTCCTTCCTTTTTAAGGTAGGATAGCTAAAAAATAAAATTGGTCAAACACTAAATCATTAGTATGAAATCCACATTAAAAACAGCCTTTTTCATTTCAATGATATCATTCATGTCATGTGAAGGAATTCTCGATAAAGATCCGATTGCCATTCTTGATGCAGGATCATATTTCCAAACAGAAGCAGATGCTGTACAAGCCATTAATGCGGCTTACAATCCGCTTTTATTTAACAATACTAACAATAATTTTTATTGGGCCATGGCTGTCATCACAGGTGATGAAGCTATACCAGGTGGCGATGGCTCACGTCCCGGCATTGTGGAGATGGAGACATTTACCTATACGCCACGTACCCAAGAACTCAATGACTTTTGGAAGTTGCAATACAAGGGTATCACGCAAGCGAACCTAGTATTGGACAATATTGATAATATAAACATGGACAAAACTGTCCAAAATCGTATAAAAGGGGAAGCTCTTTTTCTTCGCGCATATTATTATTTTCAGCTAACACAAGTATTTGGTGATGTGCCTTTATATCTTAAAGTCACAGCACCAGATCAGCTGAAGATACCACGTACTGCCAAAGCTCAGATTTACCAACAAATACTATCTGATTGTGATGCGGCTGCTTTATTACTGCCAGCTACACAAACAGCGGCAAATATAGGTAGAGCGACGTCAGGTGCAGCACTTGCACTGGCAGCTAAAACTAGTTTGTATAGCAAAGATTATACTAAAACAATAGCTTATGTACAGCAAGTAAAAAACCTAGGTGTGTATGCTTTAGTACAGGATTACAATAGTCTATTCCAAAAAACAACCCAAAATAATAGCGAATCAGTTTGGGAAATCCAACATACCAATTTGGAATTAGGTGTCGGCAATTTCTTAAATCAATGGTGGGCATCCAAGAAGTTTTTGGGTTATGGATTTGCTGAGACGACTCCTGAATTTGTACAGTCTTTTGAAGCCAATGATCCACGTCTTAGATTTACGGTAGCTAGAAATAATGAACCATATTTTGGATTGATATATAAAAATTCGTTTTCATCTACATTTTTTAGTCCACGCAAATTTATTCAGTCTGATGACGAACTCTCTCAAAAAGCAGATGGTGATATTAACTATCCAGCTATCAGATATGCAGAAGTATTATTATGGGAAGCTGAAGCATTGGTTGAGTTGGGAAGAGTATCTGAAGCACTTGTGCCATTGGAAGCGGTGCGTGCGAGAGCAAGAGCACAAGCCACGGTTATGAATGTATTGCCAGCCATTGTTTCTACGGACCAAACTGTCTTGCGTGATGCCATTCGTCAAGAAAGAAAAGTAGAACTTGGCTATGAATTGCATAGATTTTTTGACTTAGTAAGATGGGGCATTGCAGCTGATGAACTAGAAGGATTTCAAGTAGGAAGACATGAGGTATTCCCATTACCGCAGACAGAAATAGATTTGAACCCATCGCTTGACCAAAACGCAGGATATTGATGAATAGATATCATAGATACATATTGCTTTTAGTTTGTTTGTTGTTGGCAAAGTTTATAGATGCACAACAAGGACAAATTTCCATTCCACGGGTAGATTTAATGCCTGACCAACCATCTCCATTCAGTATGAGAGACTGGAAAAACGTGGCTATTCAGTACGATTCATTCATTTACGATAAAGATAAAACTGGGCAATATCTTCCATTGGTCAATTATTCCAATAATGGTGTCAATTATCCATCCCAAAAGCAAATTCGACTCCATACGTATATTGGTACCAATTCTCCACAAAACTCAGAAGGCATCAATGTATTGCAATCATTGGTAGGAGCAGCACTGGTAGGTCAAGACATTAGAAATATGTATGGCTTAGATCGACTGGTGATGTCGCAGGACTTTTTTAACAAAAAGAATGGTGAAAATATTTATCTCAACAATGCATCTGCCAATAGTGGTGGAGATTGGTGGTACGATGTGATGCCCAATATGTACTTTTATCAGCTGTATGATCTTTATCCTGGATTTAATGCAGAAGCTGATTTTCAGTTTAATGCTGTATCGGAAAAATTCCTAGAAGCCACAAGGAAAATGGGTGGAAATGCCGCACCTTGGACTGCAGCAAATATGAATTACCGGGCATGGAATTTTAAAACCATGGAAGGAAATCCTAATGGTGTAAAAGAACCCGAAACAGCAGGCACCTTTGGTTGGTTGCTTTATCATGCTTACAAAACCACTGGTAATTCTGAATATCTCAAAGGTGCTGAATGGTCATTAGAATACTTAAATGGATTAACTTCCAATCCATCTTATGAACTTCAATTGCCTTATGGCGCTTATGTCGCTGCTAAAATGAATGCAGAAATAGGTACTGATTATGATATCAACAAAATGGTCAATTGGTGTTTTGACCGTGGTCCTTTACGTGGATGGGGAACTATCGTAGGCAAATGGGGTAGTTTTGATGTGTCTGGTCTAGTAGGTGAAGCCAATGATAATGGCAATGATTATGCATTTTTGATGAATGGCATGCAACAAGCTGCTGCTCTTGTACCCATGGTGAGATATGATAAAAGATTTGCCAAAGCGATAGGAAAATGGATGTTGAATCTGAGTAATGCATCTAGATTGATGTATCCAGGATTTTTACCAGGTATGCTACAAGATGGTGCTACATGGTCGCAAGCCAATGATCCTAAAGCACTTATCTCTCATGAAGCAATGAAAGAAAAATACCAAGGACTGACACCTTTTGCTACAGGTGATGCTGTAGGTGGTGGATGGGCAGCAACGAATTTGGCTATCTATGGTAGTTCGGCTGTAGGCTTTCTAGGTGCGTTGATAGAAAAAACCAATGATCCAAGGATTTTGCAATTGGATTTGAATACGACTGATTTTTATAATGATACATCTTATCCTAGCTATTTATACTTTAATCCTTATGATATACCAAAAACCATCACGCTCAATACAGGAGAAGGCGAACATGATATCTATGAGTCAATTTCAGAAACATTTATTCATGAAGATGTATCTGGAAATGTCTCCATATCTATTCCTGCAAAACAAGCGATTCTAGTAGTTGTAACACCTGCGGATGGTACAATTTCTTTTGATAAAAATAAAATGTTGGTCAATGACGTGGTGGTTGACTATAATCAAAGTAAAAATTCCTTCACCTATGCACCAAGAATAAAAGCCTTGGAACCAGAAAATTATGTCATAGAAAAGGGTAGTAATACCATCGTCTTTTGCACTGCTGAAGATAAAGACTCTGATGTTTTGACTTACACTTGGTTTTCAGATAATGGTATTATTACTGGTAATGGTGAAGATGTCCAATTGACTGCACCACAAAATGTAGGACAAACAGAAGTCAAGGTTTTAGTCACAGATACTGAAGGAAATGTAGATAGTTTGTCCATCATCATAGAAGTTGTGGATGTTATCAATAGAGCACCTATTATACATAGCCTTACAGCAAATAGCAATGTGGTAGCTTCGAGTGGAACTATCTCATTAATTTGTGATGCTTCAGATCCGAATGGTGATGCAATCACTTATGTTTGGTCGGCTTCTCAAGGTGTCATTTCAGGTCAAGGAACACAAGTCCAATGGATAGCTCCACAAAGTGAGGGTGTGTATGATATTAAAGTGACTGTAGCTGATCCACAAGGATTAAGTGCAGAAAAAACAATCACTATATTGGTTAAGAATTTTGATGTTGATGGAAAAATCATCGCTTGGTATCCATTTACAGGAAATGCAGATGACATCAGTGGCAACAATCATCATGGTAGTAACAAAGGTGGACTTTTGATAGCTGATTTTGAAGGAAAACCGAATAATGCTTACTACTTTAATGGTGGTACACAACATATAGAAGTGGCAAGTACGCCCAAACTAAATGTCTCCGAAGCCATTTCTGTCAGTCTTTGGTGTAAACCCAATTTTGGTGAAGAAAAGGAAATATTTTTGGTCTCGCATGGTAGCTGGCAGAATCGATGGAAATTATCTATCACGCCTACGCGCAACGTTAGATGGACCGTCAATACCACCACAAGAATCGTAGATTTGGATGTCGCCACACCTTTATATTCAGATAGCATTTATCATATTGTAGCTACTTATGATGGTAAAACGATGTTGATCTATGTCAATGGTGTACTGAGTGCTTTTGCTCCACAATCTGGCAATATTAGGACGACCACATTACCCATGTTAATAGGCCAAATGTTGCCTACAGATGCCCAATATAATTTTAAAGGGGTGATGGATGATGTACGTATTTATGACGATGCTTTAAATCCAGAAACAGTGTTGGCTTTGTATAATCCAGAAACATCAAATGTCGCAGAATTAAGTGAATGGGACGATATCCAAATTTTGCCCAATCCTGTCAGCCAGTTTTTGACCATTCAAAGTCCAAGTCAAAACCAATTTTCCGAAGTAGTTATCACAGACCTTTCAGGGAAAAAAATCTTATCCTTGTATGAATGGAAGACAGAAAATCCATTGGACGTAAGTCAGCTGCTTCAGGGTATTTATTTTCTTAGTTTGAAGCAAGGTAGTTTTTCAAAAAGTATTCAGTTTTTAAAAATATAGTCAATTTTATTAATCATTAAATCACAGGTTATGAAACGTCATGTACATTTATTGCTCTTGGTTTTTGCAAGCGTCTTCGGATTGCATGCTCAGTCTCCAATAGCATCCTACACCTTTTCAGGAAATGCCAAAGATGGTACTTCCTTTTCCAATCATGCAGCTGTAAATGGCGCCACTTTAACTTCCGATAGATTTGGATGGGCTAACAGTGCATTTTCATTTGACGGTACCCAAGGAGCGATCACTGCACCTAATAGTAGTCAAATGAATTCTCCTACCACGACCATAAGTTTTTGGGTCAACGTAAGAAGTCTTCCAACTCAAGGTGAAGCATACATTATGTCGCATGGTGGTTGGCAAGAAAGATGGAAAATCTCTCTTCCACCACACGGTAAACCCGTATTTACAACGCACGCAGCTACTTGTTGTAATGACATGGATTCTGGCGGTGGCAACGAACTAAAAGTCAACGAATGGCGTCATGTCGTTATGACTCATGATGGTATCACAGATCGTATCTACATGAATGGTGTCCAAGTAAACGAAAAAGCTTACGCAGGAAACCTAAATCAAACGAATTATCCATTAGGAATAGGTTTTAATCCTATAGACAAAGGAAATTATTTTGATGGGTTGATTGACGAAGTGATGATATTTGACGAAGCACTTTCTGCAGGTGAAGTTAATGCACTTTATGTTGCACAATCTACTGCTCCAACTGTTAATGCTGGCCTAGTTGCTGCTTATCATTTTGATGGTTTAGGCAAGGATGATTCTGGTTTTAAAAACAATGCCAATACAAGTACAGCAACTTACACAACAGATAGATTCGGATACGGCAATAGTGCCATCATATTGGATGGTGAGACTTCAGAAGTGTCTGCTAAAAATGCAGCACATTTGAATTCAGAAAATACATCTATTAGCATGTGGGTAAAAGTAAACACTCTTCCTGCAAACGGAGAAGCGTTTTTGTTGTCTAATGGTGGATGGCAAGAAAGATTAAAAATATCACTTCCTTCTCATGGAAAGCCCGTATTTACAACTAATCACTCAAATGGTATCTCTGACATGGATTCAGGCGAAGGCAATGATCTTAAACCTGGACAATGGACACATTTAACATTTATTCACGATGGAGCCAAAAACAAGATATATTTTAATGGTGAGCTTGTAGCATCAAAAGATGTAGTAGGAACATTAAATGGAACAACGAGACCACTTGGTATTGGCTACAATGCCATAGATGGTGGCAATTGGTTTGATGGTACAGTAGATGATATCGAAATATACAATTATGCTTTGGATGATGCCGCTGTGGGAGCACTTTATACTGCACAATCCACTTTCCCAGGAAATGCGGATGATTTGGTAGCAGATTATGCATTAAATGCCAATGGAACTGACCAATCACAATTTGCAAATCATGCTATTTTGGGTGAAAACGCAAAGCCTGAACCAAATAGACATGGATGGGCGAATAATGCATTGTACGGTGCAGCTCGTGCTGAAAACTCTATAGCTTTACAATCAGATTTTACGACAATTAGTTTTTGGGTAAAACCTACCACACTACCTGGAACAGGTGAAGTTTATTTACTTTCGAATGGTGGCTGGCAAGAAAGATGGAAGATCTCACTTCCTAGTCATGGCAAACCAGTATTTACAACACATGCAACTGCTTGTTGTAGTGATTTAGATTCTGGTGATGGTAACGCATTGCAAGCTGGTGTTTGGTCGCATGTAGCGATGGTTCACGATGGGACTTCAGACAAAATTTACTTCAATGGAGAATTAGCTAATGAAAAAGCAGCTCCTGGCGCACTAAACAAAACAAAGTTCCCATTAGGGATAGGTTATGATCCTATTGATAATGGAAGTTTATTTGATGGTGCCATTGATGATCTTCAAATTTATACTAAAGCATTGAGTGCAGCAGAAATTGCAGCATTATATGATGGTCAAAAAGACGCTCCAGTGGTTAATTCAGCCTTGATAGCGGATTATACATTTGACAATACAAGAAATGATCAATCTGAATATCAGAACAATGCTTATGGTAACGCTGTAAGTACAAAAGATAGATTTGGAAAAGCAAATAAGGCGGTTACTTTTGATGGTAATACAACTTTTGTAGAAGCAGCTAATTCTCCACAACTTAATACAGATTTTACTTCTATCAGTTTTTGGGTAAATGTAAGATCGCTTCCAGCATCGGGTGAAAAATTCATCCTTTCTCATGGTGGCTGGCAAGAAAGATGGAAAATATCTCTTCCATCACATGGCAAACCAGTATTCACAACCCATGCAGCTACATGTTGTAATGACATGGATTCAGGTGACGGAAATGCTTTGCCTATTGGCGAATGGAAACATGTTGTGATGACACATGATGGTGTTACAGATAGAATTTTCTTTGATGGCGTACAAGTAAACGAAAAAGCTTATGCTGGAGCATTAAGTCAAACAGGTCATCCTTTTGGAATAGGTTACGATCCAATAGACGAAACCAATTTTTTTGACGGTTCATTAGATGAAGTACAGATTTACAATAGAGCATTGACAGCACAAGAAGTCCTTGACTTATATGTTGAACAATCTACTGCACCACAAGATGGTGATACTGAAAGTCCAGATGCTCCTTTAAATTTGAGTGCGGAAGTAGCATTTACAAATGTGACTTTATCTTGGGATTTTGCAGAAGATAATGTAGGTGTGACAGGTTATAATGTATATCAAGATAGCGTTTTGATAGGTACTGTCGAAGGACTTACCGTAACAATTACTGAATTGGCATCATTGACAGAGTTTGTATTCGGAGTATCTGCGATTGATGCTGCTGGAAATGAATCATTGATTACTACGCTTAAAGTGACAACAGATCAAGAAGAAACGCCTGATACAACACCACCAACAGCGCCAGGAAATTTGCGTGGAAATGTAGGTGCAAATTCTGTACTTTTAGCTTGGGATGCTTCCACAGATGATAGAAAATTGTCTGGATACGTAGTTTTAGTAGATGGTGTATTTTATGATTCACTTTCTGATGTTGCCGTGTCCGTTTTAGTAACAGACTTGGAAACAGAAACAGCCTATACATTTGAAGTGTACGCTTATGACCTTTCGGGCAATAATTCTGATATTTCAGAAGTAACTTTAAGTACAACAAAACCATTGGATACGGGCGAACCAGGATTGGTAGCACACTATCCTTTTGATGGCAATGCAAATGATGCAACACCATACAATAATCATGGCGCTATAGGTGGAAATCCAGTTTTCGAAACATCGACTTTGCCGTTTGGAAATAGTGGACAAAACTTAAAATTTGATGGAGACAGAGATTCTGTATTAGTTCAAAATGCCGTACACCTTATTTCAGATTATACCACGGTGAGTTTCTGGATCAGAGTAGACGGTCAAAACCCTAATGTTGCAGAAGCATACATTATGGACTTCGGCCACTGGGACCAAAGATGGAAAATATCTTTACCACAACACCTTAGAATCGTGTGGACAACTAATGGTAATAACCTTCAGTTCCCTAACTTTATTTCTGACATGGATAGTAAAGATGGAAATGAACTAGTATTAGGATTTTGGTGGCATGTAACTATGGTACATGATGGTGCAAGAAACATCATTTATGTGAATGGTGAAGAAACCAACAGTGTACCAGTAGCTACTAAATTAAATAGTACATCAAGACCATTAGGTATAGGTAATAACCCTGTAGATGGTGGACAATATTTCCAAGGAGCGCTAGATAATGTAAAAATTTATAATAAAGCTTTGACAGCTGGTGAAATATTTAACCTTTACAGTACAGGTATTTCTGGAATAGAAGACTTTGCAGTAGCAAAATATGGTGATATAAAAGTAACTCCAAATCCAGTTTCTGACATATTGAATATCGACCACAAATTTGGTTCGGCAGACAATGTGCAAATCAGGGTTTTAGATAATATGGGAAGACAATATGATGGATTTGCACCTTCAAAAGGTGCCATTCAGTCTGGACAAATCAGTGTGAATACAAATGGTTATACTCCAGGATTGTATTTTGTCAACTTCATAGTAGATGGAAAAAATATAGGTTCAGTTAAATTTAGCAAAATCTAAAGAATAAAAGGTAGTTAATGTGTCGAGCTTGAAGGCTGAAGTGAAAGGCTTCAGTCTTCTGCTCTTTTTT
>Ga0075154_10001757_pt1 | contig 14870 bp, 12 predicted proteins | sample JI71714BDNA_FD_70965 | JGI IMG/M metagenome (GOLD analysis project Ga0075154, IMG submission 70965) | Wastewater effluent complex algal communities from Wisconsin, to seasonally profile nutrient transformation and Carbon sequestration -... | ecosystem: Engineered > WWTP > Effluent > Algae... | reverse complement strand
CACCATCCACACCTTCCGCACCCGGGTGACGCACTACTCCCGCGAGAGCATCCACGGCAGCCTGAAGAAGCTGGCGCAGTACGCGCAGCTGGGCGCCAACAAGCGTGCAGCAGCAGGCAAGACCGGCGGGGTGATGCGGGGCTTCGGGTCGGCGCTGGCCAACTTCATCCGCCTTTATGTCTTCCAGCGCGGCTTTCTGTGCGGGCCACAGGGTTTCCTGTTCTGCTTCTTCATCGCACTGGAGTGCTTCTTCCGCTACGTGGCCCTGCGTTACGACACGCCCGAAGTCCTGGGCCAGCACGCCAAGCGCTGAATCTGCCGCCAAGCCACCCCAAGCCCACCCCGCATGCCCCTGCGCCTCCTGCTCCATTCCAACCAGTTGTCCTTGCGGGGCACGGAAATAGCGCTGTACGACTACGCACTGCACAACGAAACACTGCTGGGCAACGAGTCCCTGGTGGTGCACCAGCGCCAGAACCCGGGCAACGACCCCGCGGCCCTGGCCAAGTTCGCGGGCCGCTTCGAGGTGTTGCACTACGACACGCCGCAGGAGCTCAACCAGCTCATTGCCAGCCACCGTATCGATCTGCTCTACACACTCAAGGCGGGCCGGCCCGACGGTGTGGTGGCCCAAAGCGTCCCCACCCTCGTGCACGCCGTGTTTCCTACCGCGCCGTGGCAGGTACATGGCAGCGCCTTCGCCTTCATTTCCGAGTGGCTCAGCGCGCAATGCAGTGGTGGCAAGGTGCCCTGCGTACCGCACATGATCTACCTGCCCGAGGTCCCCGGCGACCTGGCACCGACCCTGCGCGAAGAGTTGCGCATTCCCGCCGAGGCCCGCGTGTTCGGCTGCTACGGCGGGCGGCACAGTTTCGATGTTCCCTGCGCACGCGCCGCTGTGAAGCAGGCGCTGGACACCCTGCCCGATGCGCACTTCCTGTTCATGAACATGGAAGCCTTTGTGGACCATCCGCGTGCCCGCTTCCTGCCCGGCACCGCAGACATGGCCACCAAAGTGCGCTTCATTGACACCTGCGACGCCATGCTCCACGCCCGCCTGCAGGGCGAATCGTTCGGCCTGTCCTGCGGCGAGTTCTCCATCCGCAACAAACCCGTCATCACCTACGCGCTGGGCAAGCACCAGCACCACATCGAAGTGCTGGGAAGCCGTGCTTTGCTCTACCGCAACGAGGCCGAGCTGCTGGACCTGCTGACCCGCTTCGACCCCATACAGACGCGCCAGCAGAACTGGGATTGCTACACGGAGCGCTACAGCGCCGCGCCGGTGATGCGGGCGTTCAATGAGCACCTCATTCAGGCGGGCCTCATGCCTGGAAATGCCGCGCAGCGCATAGGCATGGGCATGACCGACGGGCTGCGCTACGTCTGGCGCAAACTTCGGGGATGAATGTGAACGCTGCCGCCCACCCAACGCTTCCTCCCTCCCAGGGCCGCCTGCCCTGGAAGGACCGACTGACCGACCAATGGCTACCCGGCTTGCTGGTGGCCGTGTACTTCTTTTTCCCCATTTCCAACGCAGCGGCCAACCTGCTCATGCTGGCCTGCTGCCTGCTCTGGCTGGTACCTGGCAGGCACTCGGCCCGCTGGAAGATCCTCAGAGCCAACCCAGGTGCCTGGATGGCGCTGGGACTGTACGCGCTCATGCTGGTGGGTATGGCCTACACCACAGGCAACGGGGACGAGATCCGCCAGCACCTGGTGAAGTACTTCAAGCTGATGTTCATGGCCATCGTCATCGGGGTCTTCATGGCCGAGGTGTGGCAACGCCGGGCCTGGTGGGCATTCACCGCCGCTTTGCTGTTCATACTCGCATCCACCTGGGCCAACATCTGGGTGGATACGCCGTGGTCCAGCACGCAGAACCAGGGCTGGGGCCAGAACCACACGGTCTTCAAGGACTACATTGCGCAGGGGCTGATGATGTCGCTGCTGGTGGTGGTGGCGCTGTCGCGCGCCATCGAGCCCACCGCCTCAAAGGCGCAGCGCGGGCTGTGGGGGCTGGTGGCCTTGCTGGGTGCGCTCAGCATTACGCACCTCTCGGAAGGGCGCACGGGCTACGTCGCGCTGGCGGCGGCCTTGTTCATGTTCATCCTCTTCGCACTGCGCGGCTGGTACCGGGTGCTGTTTCTGGTGGCTCTGCTGGCGGCAGGCGGTGGCGTCTACCAGACCTCGGCCCCCATGCAGGAGCGCGTGCAAACCGCCATTGCGGAAGTGCGCAACCACAACCTGGAGAGCTTCACCTCCATGGGCCAGCGCCTGTACTTTGCCAGCAAGTCCCTGGAGCTGATTGCCGAGAAGCCGCTCACAGGCTGGGGCACCGGCGCCTACCACGGCCAATTCTGCCGGGTGGCCGACAACGATACCTGGTGCCACTTTGGCAAAGTCCACCCGCACAACCAGTTCCTTTTCATCTGGGTGGAGCACGGTGTGCTGGGCCTGGCGCTCATGCTGGGTCTGGTGCTTCTACCCGTCGCGGTGGTGTTCCCGCGCACGCCCGCGAGGCTGGGGCTGGCAGCGGGTTTTTCCGGCATTTTCATCGTGGGAAGTCTTACCCACGGCTCCTTGTGGCTGTCTACGGAAAGCCACTTCTTCACCCTCATGGGTGCGCTGATTTTTGCCAGCCATGCGCAGCGGGTGGCCGGCAACCCGTCTCCGCCGCCCGCCTGAAACTCAGGAAACGATGTAAGCCGCCGCGCCGGTAGAGACCAGCTTGCCATCGGCGCTGTGGAACTCCATGCGCGTGGAGGCCACGCGCGAGCCCAGGCGCATGACTTCGGCCGACATGGTGAAGTGGTCGCTGATGCCGGGGCGCAGATAGTCCACCCGCAGGTCGATGGTGCCCAGCTTGGCGAAGCGATGCAGGCGCTGCTCGGGCGCTTCGTCCATGTGGCGCGCGCCAATGGCGGCCATCACGGCCAGGCCGCCCAACGCATCGAGGCTGGCACTGATCACGCCACCATGCACCCGGTTGTGCGAGTAGTGACCCACCAATTCGGGGCGCATTTGAACGCGGGCCGTCACGCGGTGGGGTGCCAGGCTGGTGATCTTCAGGCCCAGCACCGAGTTGAATACGATCTTCTGCTCGAACAGCTCGCGCAGCCCGGCCTGGAACTCGGGCTCGAACTCGATGGCGGCGGGGTCGATGGGGGTGTCTGCAACAGCGGCTGGCTTCTTCGTCATGGGGCTCAAACTTTGGAAAAGTCCGGCGCACGCTTTTCCATGAACGCAGAGAACGCTTCACGCGCGGCCGGCTCCCTGAGCATACGGCCAAACACCGCGCCTTCCTGCTGCATCGCCTGCACCACCTGCGCTTGCTGGCCCTGCTTCATGAGGCGCTTGGTTTCCACCAGCGAACTCAGCGGCTTGGCCGCCAGCTTGCGCGCCACGGTCTGTGCGTAGCCATTGGCTTCCGACGGCGGCAGCACCTTGTTCACCAGCCCCACCTCCAGCGCCGCTTCGGCGTAGAAGGGCTCGCCCAGCAGCAGCGCTTCGGCGGCGCGGTGGTAGCCAAACATCTGGGGGGCCAGCAGGCTGGACGCACCTTCCGCACACAGGCCCAGGTTCACGAAGGGCATGGAGAACGCCGCGTTGTCACCGGCGTAGACCAGATCGCAATGGAACAGCAGGGTGGTGCCTATGCCCACCGCCGGGCCGCACACCGCCGCCACCAGGGGCTTGGGGAAGGTGGCAATGCCGCGCAGGAAGCGGAACACGGGCGCGTCTTCGCCAGCCGGCGGCTGGTTCAGGAAGTCGGCAATGTCGTTGCCGGCGCTGAAGATGCTTTCGTCGCCCTGGATCACCACCACACGGGACTCGTCGCTGGCCTTGGCAGCTTCCAGCGCATCGGCCAATGCTGCGTACATGGCCGAGGTGAGCGAGTTCTTGCGCGCCAGCCGGTTGATGGTCAGCGTGGTGACGCCGTGGTCGGTGTGGCTGAGAATGTCGCTCATGAACGGGTCTCCTGAAACTGCTTGGGGGTGTGAAAACTGAAGGGCAAAGAGGGGGTCAGACGCGCTCGAAAATACCGGCGGCGCCCTGGCCCATGCCCACGCACATGGTCACCATGCCGTAGCGCTTATTGTGGCGGCGCAGCGCGTGCACCACTGTCGCAGAACGGATAGCGCCGGTGGCGCCCAGCGGGTGGCCCAGCGCAATGGCGCCGCCCATGGGGTTGACCTTGGCGGGGTCCAGCCCCAGCGTGTCCATGACAGCCAGAGACTGCGCGGCAAATGCCTCGTTCAGTTCTATCCAGTCCAGCTGGTCCTGTGTCAGGCCACCAGCCTTCAATGCAGCAGGAATGGCCTCAATGGGGCCGATGCCCATGATGTGCGGCGGCACACCGCGCGAGGCGTAGCCCACAAAGCGCGCCAGCGGCGTGAGGCCGAAACGCTTCACCGCGGCCTCGCTGGCCAGAATCAGTGCGCCGGCGCCGTCGGAGGTTTGCGAGCTGTTGCCCGCCGTCACGGTGCCCAGCCCGGTGGGCAGCAGGTTGGCGCGGCGTGGCACCGCAAAGGCGGGCTTCAGCTTGGCCAGGCCCTCCAGCGAGGTATCGGGCCGGGCGCCTTCGTCCAGGCTCACGGTGCGCTGGCGTTCGCTCACGGTGCCGCTGGCCAGGTCCAGGCTGCGCTCGGTCACTTCCACCGGCGTGATCTCGTCGGTGAATTCGCCGGCGGCTTGCGCCTTCATGGCGCGCTGGTGCGACTGCAGTGCGAACGCATCCTGCGCTTCACGGCTCACCTTCCACTGCTGGGCCACTTTCTCGGCGGTCAGGCCCATGCCGTAGGCAATGCCGTAATCGTCCACGTTCTCGGTGTCGCGGAAAATGGCGGGCGACAGGCTGGGCGTGTTGCCCATCATGGGCACCATGCTCATACTCTCCACGCCGGCGGCAACCATCACTTCCGACTCACCCACGCGGATGCGGTCGGCGGCCATCTGCACCGCGCTCAGGCCCGAGGCGCAGAAGCGGTTCACGGTGATACCACCCACGCTCTTGGGCAGGCCCGCCAACACGGCGCCCACGCGGGCCACGTTCAGGCCCTGGGCACCTTCGGGAATGGCGCAGCCACAAATCACATCTTCAATGCTGGCCGGGTCCAGGCCGGGCACCTGCTGCAGCGCGGCGCGCAGCACGTGGGCCAGCAGATCGTCCGGGCGGGTGTGCTTGAAATAGCCACGGTGCGACTTGCCTATGGGAGTGCGCGTGGCCGCCACGATGTAGGCGTCTTGAACTTGTTTCATGTCGGGGTTCCAGGTTCTGGGCTGTGCGGGTCGGTGCAGTGTGCGGTCAGTTGCGCAGCGGTTTGCCAGTGCTCAGCATGCCCATGATGCGTTCCTGCGTCTTGGGGTGCACGATGAGCGCGCAGAAAGCCTCGCGCTCCAGCTTCATGAGGTATTCCTCATTCACCAGCGTGCCGGCTTCCACGTCACCACCGGTGAGCACGCGGGCAATCAGGCCGGCAATATGGAAGTCGTGCTGGCTGATGAAGCCGCCATCGCGCATGTTCACCAGCTGGCCCAGCACCGTGGCCTGGCCCGAACGGCCCGCCACCGGGAACAGGCGCTTGAGCGGCGGGCGGTAGCCGCTGCGGAACAGGGCCTTGGCTTCGTTGATGGCCACGAACAGCAGCTCGTCTTTGTGTGGCACCACCAGGTCGCTCTCCAGCAGATAGCCCAGCTTGCGGCTCTCCAGCGCGCTGGTGCCCACGGTGGCCATGGCCGCCGCCTTGAAGCCTTCGGTCAGGAAGGGCAGCAGGTCGTTGCCGCTGGAAGCACGGGCATTCTCGGCCGCGCGGCGGGCAATGTAGGTGAGGCCGCCGGCACCCGGCACCAGCCCCACGCCCACCTCCACCAGCCCAATGTAGCTTTCCATGTGCACCACGCGGCGGGCGCAGTGCACCGCCAGTTCGCAGCCGCCACCCAACGCCATGCCGCGCACCGCGGCAATGGTGGGCACCTGGGCGTAACGCAGCTTGAGCATGACGTTCTGCAGTTCGGCCTCGGCCCCGTCGATCACGGCCACACCGCCCATCATGAAGCCGGGCAGCATGGCCTGCAGGTCGGCACCCACGCTGAAGGGCTCATCGCCCGACCACACCACCAGGCCCTGGAACTGCGCCTCGGCCAGGTCCACAGCGTGGCTCAGGCCTTCGGCCACCGCCGGGCTGATGGCATGCATCTTCGACTTGATGCTGGCAATCAGCACCTCATCGTCCAGCGTCCACAGGCGGATGGCATCGTCTTCATGGAGGGTTGTTCCGGCACTCAGGTAGCTGGCACCGCCCTCGCCCAGCAGGCGTTCCCGGAAATGCTGGCGCTGGTACACCGGCAACTCGCGGGCAGGCTCGAAGGAGCCAGTACCCGGGTTGAAGGACCCTTCGGGTTGGTGTACGCCGCCACGCTCGGCCACCGGGCCCTGGAACACCCAGGCGGGTAGCGGTGTCTTGCAGAGCGCCTTGCCAGCGTCTATGTCTTCCTGCACCATGCGGGCCACGTCCAGCCAGCCGGCTTCCTGCCACAGCTCGAACGGGCCCTGCTTCATGCCAAAGCCCCAGCGCATGGCCTGGTCCACGTCGCGCGCGGTATGGGCAATGGTGGCCAGGTGCACGGCGGCGTAATGGAAGCTGTTGCGCAGAATGGCCCACAGGAACTGGCCCTGTGGCCCCTCGCTCTGGCGCAGCAGGCGCAGGCGCTCGGCGGCAGGCTTTTTCAGCATGCGACCGTACACCTCGTCGGCCTTCTGGCCAGCGGGTACGTAGCTCTTGCTTTCCAGTTCGAAGCGCAGAATGTCGCGGCCAGCCTTCTTGAAGAAGCCCGCCTTGGCTTTCTGGCCCAGGTGGCCCATTTCCACCAGCGTCTGCAGCACGGCAGGCGTGCCAAAGCTGCCGTAGAACGGGTCGGTGTCGGCGCTCAGCGTGGTCTGCAGGGTACGGATGACGTGCGACAGCGTGTCCAGACCCACCACATCCGCAGTGCGGAAAGTACCGCTGCTGGCGCGACCCAGGCGCTTGCCGGTCAGATCGTCCACCACATCAAAGCTCAGGCCAAAACGCTCGGCTTCCAGCATGGTGCTGAGCATGCCCGCCGTGCCAATGCGGTTGGCAATGAAGTTGGGCGTGTCTTTGGCACGCACCACGCTCTTGCCCAGGCCGCTGGTCACAAAGGCTTCCAGCTGGTCGAGCACGCCGGCTTCGGTGGCGGGGGTGGCAATCAGCTCCACCAGCGGCATGTAGCGCGGCGGGTTGAAGAAGTGGATGCCGCAGAAACGCGGGCGCAGCGCTTCGGGCAGCGCTTCCGACAGCGCCCCGATGGACAGGCCGGAGGTGTTGGAGGCCAGCAGCGCGTGGCTGGCCACAAAGGGCGCGATCTTGGCGTACAGGTCGCGCTTCCAGTCCATGCGTTCGGCAATGGCCTCGATGATGAGATCGCAGTCCTTGAGCAGGTCCAGGTGCTCTTCGTAATTGGCCGGCTGGATCAGGTCGGCGTCTTCGGCCACGCCCAGCGGCGAGGGCTTGAGCTTCTTCAGGTTGGCGATGGCTTGCACCGCGATGGCGCTTTGATGGGTACTGTTGGGGCCATCGGCCTTGGGCAGGTCGAACAGCACCACAGGCACCCGCACGTTGACCAGGTGCGCGGCAATTTGCGCACCCATCACGCCGGCGCCCAGCACAGCCACTTTTTTCACGAGGGTTCGTTTCACGTCTTGTCCTTCCGGGGCGCCGCCACTGGCGGGCCCTGTTTGCATGGGGGTGTGGAGTTGGTGCGGGGTCTCAGCGCACACGCACCCAGGTCTGGGTACGGCCAAACGGGCCTATGGAGCCACGCACTTCCAGCTTGGCGCCGTTCTCTACCGGTGTCAGGCGCAGGGCGTAGGTCTTGCCACTTTCGGGGTCCAGAATGCGGCCGCCCTCCCACACGTTCTTGCCCTCGGCCTGCTTGGCGCCACGGATGATTTCCATGCCCACGATCGGCTGGTTCTTGCGGTCGTCGGTGCACAGATCGCACACGCGGTCGGGCTTGGCATCGGGGGCCAGCGAACGCACGATGCGTCCGCTGAGTTGCCCCTCACGCTCATCGATCACCACCTCCGAGCGTGGCTGCCCGGTCTTGTCGTCGATGCTGTGCCACACGCCCAGCGGTGTGTTCTGCGAAGCGTGGGCGGCGCCCGCCAGGGCAACGCCCCAGAGTGCCAGCGATGCCAGGGTGGTCCGGACGGCTCGGTGTGCCGTAGTGCGTGCGGTGGTGTGTGACATGGTGCGTGCTCCGGAAAGTTCAGGCCAGGGCCAGTTCGGTGTCCATGAGGGCAGCGCTGCCGGTGCGCGCGGTGCGCATCAGCATGGCCGTCTCGGGGTAGAGCTTGGCAAAGTAGAAGCGCGCCGTCTGCAGCTTGGCGGGGTAGAACGGGTCGGTGTTGCCGGCGGCCATGGCTTTGAGCGCCACCGAAGCCATGCGCGCGAAGAAGTAGCCGTACACCAGGTGGCCCACCACGCGCAGGTAATCCACTGCGGCGGCGCCCACTTCGTCGGGGTTCTGCAGGCCTTTGAAGCCGATCTCGGTGGTGAACTTGGTGATCTGCTCGCCCAGGTAAGCCAGCGGGTTGATGAACTCGGCCATCTTCTCGTTCACGCCTTCCTCTTCCACCAGCGCTGCCACCAGCTTGCCGAACTTCTTCATGGTGGCGCCGTTGTTGCCCAGCACCTTGCGGGCCAGCAAATCGAGGCTCTGCACGGTGTTGGTGCCTTCGTAGATCATGTTGATGCGGGCATCGCGCACGAACTGCTCCATGCCCCATTCCTTGATGTAGCCGTGGCCGCCGAACACCTGCAGGCAGTGGTTGGTGGCCAGGTGGGCGTTGTCGGACACAAAGGCCTTGGCAATGGGCGTGAGCAGGGCCAGCAGGTCGGCGCTGTCCTTGCGCACCTTCTCATCGGGGTGGTTGAGTTCCTTGTCCAGCAACAGGGCGCAGAAGGTCAGCAGCGCGCGGCCACCCTCGGCATAGGCCTTGGAGGTGAGCAGCATCTTGCGCACATCGGGGTGGTGGATGATGGGGTCGGCCGGCTTGTCCTTGGCCTTGGTGCCGCTCAGGGAGCGCATCTGTATGCGGTCTTTGGCGTAGCTCAACGCATTCTGGAAAGCCACTTCGGTCAGGCCCAGGGACTGGGTGCCCACGCCCAGACGGGCGGCGTTCATCATCACGAACATGGCGGGCAAGCCCTTGTGCGGCTGGCCCACCAGCGTGCCCACGGCGCCGTCCAGCACCATTTGCGCGGTGGCGTTGCCGTGGATGCCCATCTTGTGCTCCAGGCCGCCGCAGTAAATGCCGTTGCGCTCGCCCAGCGAACCGTCGGCATTCACGTGGTACTTGGGCACCAGAAACAGGCTGATGCCTTTGCTGCCCATGGGTGCATCGGGCAGGCGGGCCAGCACCAGGTGCACGATGTTCTCGGCCAGGTCGTGCTCACCGGCACTGATGAAGATTTTCTGGCCGGTGAGGCGGTAGGTGCCATCGGGCTGCGGCTCGGCCTTGGTGCGCAGCATGCCCAGGTCGGTGCCGCAGTGCGGCTCGGTCAGGCACATGGTGCCGGTCCATTCGCCGGTGGTGAGCTTGGGCAGGAACACGGCCTTCTGCTCGGGCGTGCCGTGTGCGTGCAGGCACTCGTAGGCGCCGTGGCTCAGGCCGGGGTACATGGTCCAGGCCTGGTTGGCGCTGTTGAGCATTTCGTAGAAACACTGGTTGACCACGAAGGGCAGGCCCTGGCCGCCAAATTGGGGGTCGCAGCTGAGTGCAGGCCAGCCGCCTTCCACATACTGCGCGTAGGCTTCCTTGAAGCCGCTGGGCGCTTTCACCTCGTGGGTGGTCTTGTCCAGCACGCAGCCTTCTTCGTCGCCAGAAATGTTCAGCGGGAAGACCACCTCGGAGGCGAACTTGCCGCCCTCTTCCAGCACCGCGTTGATGGTGTCCGCATCCACCTCGGCGTGGTTGGGGCAGGCCTTGAGTTCTTCCACGACGTTGAAGACTTCGTGCATGACGAACTGCATGTCGCGAACGGGCGGGGTGTAGGTGGGCATGGAGGTCTCCGGGAAAAAGAAAGAGGAAAGTGGTGGGGTGGATTCAGAAAGGGGACCGGGCGTTCACAAGGTTCACGCGTTGGCCGGCTCCGGCAGATGCAAGGAAAGAATGTGGTCAAAGGCGCGGCGGGCGCGGTCTACGGCACCGGGCGTCTTGAGGAAGCGGGCTTCGTAGTGCACCACCAGGATGAGGCCGTGGATCTCGAAGGCCAGTTGCGCCGGGTCGGTGTCGGGCAACAGGTGGCCTTCGTCTATGGCCAGCTGCACGGCGCGCTTCACTGCGGCCTGCCAGGTGTTCACCGTGGCCACCAGCGCGTCGCGCACGGGGCCTGGGCGGTCGTCGAACTCCACCGCGCCGCTGATGTACACGCAGCCGGAATCGATCTCCATGGAGGTGCGGCGCATCCAGTTGTCGAACAGGGCGCGCAGCCGGGGCAGGCCGCGCGGCTGCTTCAGGGCGGTGTAGAACACCTCTTGCTCGAAGCGGTGGTGGTATTCGTTCACCACCGAAATCTGCAGTTCCTCGCGCGAACCGAAGTGGGCAAACACGCCCGATTTGCTCATCTGCATGACTTCGGCGATGGCGCCTATGCTCAAGCCCTCCAGGCCCACCTGGGCGGCCAAGCCCAGAGCCGCATCCACGATGGCGGCTTTGGTGAGCTGGCCCTTGTGCAACGCTTTCGAGGCGGGCTTGGACGCAGGCAGTGAAGCAGGAGAAGGCGGACGGGACACAGCGGCAGGGCTCACAAAATAAAACGAACGGTCGTGCTATTTTATGGACAAGCTGCTCCCCGTCAAGTACCGAGATGAAAAAATTTTCGTGCCTGGGGCGGCCCTTGGGTACTGGCCGCCGACTGCCGCGTCAGCCCAGCATCAAGGCCAGGCAGTCGTCCAGCTGCTCGGTGGGCGCACGGCGGAAACCCGAGCGCACGTAGCGCTGTACCCGTCCCAGCACAAACGCCGACAGCACCGCCGACAGAACGGCCGCCTGCGGGTGTTCCGCCTCGCGCAGCCGCTGCTTCATGGCCGATTCCACCTTGTCGAACAGCAGGTTCATGCGCGTTTGCAAGCGCTCGTGTTCGTGCACCAGCGCATCCCCGGCCATGACGCGCGCCATACCCGGGTTGGCCTGCGTGAACTGCAGCACCAGTTGCACCAGGTGGCGCACCTGCAAATGCGGCGCGGGCTCGCGGTCGGTGACCTGCTGGATGAGGCCCAGCACGCTCTGCTCGATGAACTCGATGAGGTCCTCGAACATCTGCGCCTTGCTGGCAAAGTGCCGGTACAGCGCCGCCTCGCTCACCTGCAGCTTCTGCGCCAGAGCAGCGGTGGTGACACGCTCTCCGCCCGGGCTCTGCAGCATTTCGGCCAGTGCCTGCAGGATTTGCAGGCGCCGTTCGCCCGGCTTGGGGCGGCTGCGTTTGACCTGCTCTGGCTCCAGCGTGTCTTCGGTCATGGTGGCGTGCCCCGTGGTAGAAAAATCAGTGCGAACGGATCATGGTGCCAAAAGCCTGATCGCTCAGGATTTCCAGCAGCATGGCGTGCGGCACCCGCCCGTCGATGATGTGCACCGCATTCACGCCGCTGCGCGCGGCATCGAGCGCGCCGGCCAGCTTGGGGATCATGCCGCCGCTGATGGTGCCGTCGGCCATGAGTTCATCGATCTGGCGCATGGTGAGCTCGGTGAGCAGTGCGCCGGCTTTGTTCAGCACACCCGGAATGTTGGTGAGCATGAGCAGCTTTTCGGCCTGCAGCACCGTGGCCAGCTTGGCGGCCACCACATCGGCGTTGATGTTGTAGCTCTCGTTCTGCTCACCAAAACCAATAGGACTGACCACCGGGATGAACTGGTCGTCCTGCAAAGCTTTGACCACGCTGGGGTCTATGCCCACGATGTCGCCCACCAGGCCCACGTCGTGCTCCACGTTCGGGTCCTGCTGGTCCACCATGCGCAGCTTGCGTGCGCGGATCAGCCCGCCGTCGCGCCCGGTCAGGCCCACCGCCTTGCCGCCGGCCTGGTTGATGAGGCCCACAATGTCCTGCTGCACCTCGCCGGCCAGCACCCATTCCACGGCTTCCATGGTTTCGGCATCCGTCACGCGCATGCCCTGGATGAACTTACCCTCCTTGCCCAGCCGCTGCAGCAGGCGCTCGATTTGCGGGCCGCCACCGTGCACCACCACCGGGTTGATACCCACCAGCTTCAGCAACACCACGTCCTCGGCAAAAGCGGCCTGCAGCAACGGGTCGGTCATGGCATTGCCGCCGTACTTGATGACCATGGTCTTGCCGTGGTACTTGCGTATGTAAGGCAGGGCCTGCGCCAGGATGCGGGCCTTGTCGGCCGGGGGGAGCTGGGAGGTGGTGTCCGGGGAGGATGGCGTGGAAGGGGTAGTCATGGCGTTGCAGTCTGTTACACGGCAAATTGTGCCGGAAATAGTCGCGCGCGCACGGTTCAGAACGGACAGGGGGCGTCGGCGGCCACGAACTGCAAATCAGCGAAGGCGGAGCGGGCGCGCTCGCCGGTGTTGTCGGTGTCGGCGGCCACGGCCAGCAGCGTGGGCCGGGCGCGGTCGGTGCCAAAGGCGCGGACCACATCGGCACGCACATCGCGGCGCTCCGTCACCCATTGGCCCACACGCTCCGGGCCGGTCTGCAGCACCACCATGCGGGTGCGGTCGGTGTAGGCATTGGACTTCTCGGTGCCCACGGGGTAGCGGTTGTCCCACACGTAGTTCAGCGCGGCATCGGGCAGCAAATCGCCAAAAATGGTGCGCCCCAGGCGCAGCTGTGCCCGCACGCCAAAGCTCATGGCTTCCGGGGGCAAAGAGAAGGCCACATACACCCGGGCCGCGTAATCGTCACCGGCCTTGGTGGCCATGTCGGCCTTTTCCAGCACACGCTCCACGCGCCAGCGCCAGCACAGCACGGGGGTGGCGTTCAGGTCCACCTCCAGCGGGCGGGCCAGCAAAGCCATGCTGCCATCGGCCTGGGCTTCAAAGGCGGCCACACCATCTACCTGGGCGGTTTGGTATTGGGTGGGCTTGATGCGGTCGTTGATGGTGACCACACGCCAGGGTTCGGGCAGGGTGGCGCCAGCAGTCTGCGCCGCAGCCAGGACGAGCATGGAGCCAACGACCACAGCACAGACGTACCGCCGGGATACCCCATGGCGCTGGCGCGAAGATGGGCAAGGTAGATGAGATTGGACGGGCATGGTAATTTTGTCTCCTGGGGGGCACCTGGGTTCCCTGCTCTTGGATTTTCATCGCGGAGTCTTCCGCAGCTTTGAACTGTCATGTCGTCTTCCACCAGCGCCGAAATCGAACTCAAGCTGCTCATTCCCGGGCTGACAGCCGCACAGGCGCGCCAGGCCCTGCAGCGCTCGCCGGCGCTGCGACGCCGGCAACCTCAGGTGACCCAGCTGTGGAACATCTACTTCGACACGCCCGAGCAGTATCTGCGCAGCCAGCGCAGCGCCCTGCGCTTGCGCCGAACCACCCGCAAGGACCCGGCAAGCAGGCCCGATGCCAGCGGGGCAACGCCACGGACACCGTGGTTGCAGACCTTCAAGACTGCGGGCCATTCGCAGGGAGGACTGAGCCAGCGCGGAGAGTGGGAGCGTGCGGTGCGCGGCAAACAACTGAGCCTGGCGGCTTTGGCCGGTTCGCCGTGGGCCGAACTGGACCCCGACGGAACCCGGTTTGCTGCGCTGCAACCCTGCTTTCAGACCCGTTGCGAGCGCACGCTGTGGCTGGTGCGCAGGCGCAGCGGCGCAGTCATGGAGGTGGCGCTGGATGCGGGCTCCGTACAGGCAGGCGCGCTGGTCCAGCCCATGCTGGAACTGGAACTGGAGCTGGTGCAGGGCAGCCCCGAGGACCTGTTCGAACTGGCCAGCGAACTGGCTGAAACCCTGCCTTTGCTGCCGTTCGACACCAGCAAGGCGCAGCGCGGCTATGCCTTGTCCGATGCAGCCACCGCCGGGACTCCCTGGCCTGGGTCTGGGTCCGCACCTCCATCCACACCTCCATCCCTGCCTGCCGCTGCGGCGCTGCGCGCACGGCCCCTTCGCTTGCCGCGCCGGCTGCCACCCCAAGTCGTAGCACCCCAGGTACTGGGTGAAATCCTGCAACAGCTCACAGGCAATCTGGCCCTATTGGGGCAGCTGCTGTGCACAGAACCATGGGAGCTGCGGCAAACTGCACAGGCGCCGGGCACACTGCCCTCGCAGCACCCCCTGCCACCGCCCGAACTGGTGCATCAGGCGCGCGTGGGCTGGCGGCGCTGGCGCAGCCTGTTGCAGTTGCTCAAGCCCTGGCTGCCCCACACGCAGGCGCTGGGCCCTGTGCGCGCGTCCCTGGACCCCTTGCTGGACGCACTGGCGCAGTGCCGCAACCTGGACGTGGCGCACACCGAAACACTGCCGCATTGGGCCAGCGCGTACACCCACAGCGCGCTGTTTGCAGAAACCGCAGGACCCGACAGTACGGTAGCCGCCTGGCAACAGGAGGTGAAGGACGCACAGCACCGCCTGCAGATGGCGCGGCAGACAGCCTATGCCACTTTGGCTGGCTGCCTGCAGGACCCGGCTACAGGCGCTGGTTTGCTGGGCCTGGGCCGGTGGCTACAAGGCTGCGGCACAGCGACAACATCCACTGGCGCAAACCTTGACACACCACCCGACTGGGCCGACGCACGCCTGCTGCGCTGGCAGCGGCGCCTGCAACGTTGGCTGAAGGCTTCCCGCCAACCTGGCAGCCATCCGCAGCAGCTGCACGACG
>Ga0075154_10001755_pt1 | contig 14880 bp, 4 predicted proteins | sample JI71714BDNA_FD_70965 | JGI IMG/M metagenome (GOLD analysis project Ga0075154, IMG submission 70965) | Wastewater effluent complex algal communities from Wisconsin, to seasonally profile nutrient transformation and Carbon sequestration -... | ecosystem: Engineered > WWTP > Effluent > Algae... | reverse complement strand
ACTTGACGCTGATGTGAAATGTGTAAGTATGAAAGTTCTTTTCTATTACCTTGATAAAAATGCGAACTTTTGTGACAAGGCTTGGTCTGCAGCAGAGAATATCAGAAGTCAGATTTCTTGTAATATTTGCCGTATGTAGCTTCGAGAACTCGTCGTGTCGTTTCAAGTAAAATCTTTGGTAAATGAGACACCAACAGGACACATCGTACTTCGCATGATCCAAAAACCTCTTGGCGTCCAACATGTTGCGTTCGGATGAAAGCAACATTGCTTTTGCCCATGCTATTCTGAATGTAAAGTATCAGCAGTCCTTAGGGGACAATTTGATACAGAGAATAATGCAATGTAGGTCTGCTGAAGAACCGGGTCGTTCCAATAAGCCTATGGCGATGCCACCACCTTATGTTATTAACCAATCATCACCGCAACCGAAGAAGGCCGCGACCATATGCAATGAGAAGCAGGTAGTTGATCACTCTTATACAGACTTTTCCCAGACAAGCGATGACACTTTATACGAGCTTATGAGAAAAGATGTGCGCCTCGCTGAAGAGCAAGCCGGTGATGGCTCTCCAAGCTCAACTGGACGTTCCAAGTCCAGCCGAAGTCGAGTTAATGCGATGGGGTGGAAGATGTTGGAAGATCGACCTGGTATGAATGTCAAAGAGAAGCTTAATGTACTATATAGTAACTTTAGAAGAAATTCAGGAGGTGTGGTTCAACCCTTTCCCGAGAAGCTCATGGAGTTGCTGGCTAATTCAAAAACACAGCACATCGTATCATGGATGCCTCACGGGCGAGCGTTCAAGGTACATAACCAAAAGCAATTCATTGAAGAGGTTCTCCCCACATTTGCGGGCTCCAAAAACATTAAGTATATGTCTTTCAACAGACAACTCAATCTATGGGGCTTCAAGCGTCTAACCAAAGGTAAGATAAATTCATCTCAGAGACCTTTATTTTCCATAAATTTGCATTATGAACGGATTATTAACTATTCAAATTTCAGGTCTTGACAATGGAGCTTATTACCATGAACTTTTTCTGCGCGGAAGGCCTATGTTGGCTATGAGAATGAAGCGCCACAAAGTTAAGGGCACTGGCGTCAAGTTAGGCTCAAATCCTGAAATGGAGCCGAACTTCTACACTCTGGATTTGCCAAGATTGCCTGAGCTAAGCGAACTTGATGAGACTGGTGCTGTGCCGTTCACAGAGGATTCTGCTGTTGATGCCGACCAATTGGAAGAGGCTCAAGACGATGAGAGTCAAAACTCAGACGACTCAACTGATGCTGTTCATGAACAAAGTGAATATAAATCGTCCGAAGAACGAGTGGAGGAAAAAGAAGAAGGGCAACATTATTCCACTAAGCGCCTGAGGGACGTTGAAGACCTATCTCAGAAGCTACCAGCAAAGAAGGCCCAGGCTGATCCGTATCCATCTCCTTCTTTGCTCAGTGACAATGAGATTGAGAAGAGAGCAATTTTGGGAGCTGCTATGATTTCATCCCATTCGATTCCCGGTCTTAGGGTTAATGAGCACAATGTCTCAGAATTACCTGCTCACTATCAAAGTCGGGTCCTTAGCGAGGAAGTTGCTGCCTTTAGACCACACTCTGAGGATCACCAAAGTAGAGAAGTCAATGGTTCGCGACCGAGTGAGATGCACAGGGAACTAGCTCAAAATGAGATGCTTCTTGAAAAACAAAGACAAGAATTATCCCTTTTAACCGCCCTGGCCAATTTGAAACGGCAAGAGTATGATATCATGTGTAAGATGTGTCAATTGGGAGAGAATGCACTATCTCGGGGTCTTGTTTATCGCGCTTCCTTGACAGATGGAAGCGATAACAGCCTAGGATCTACTGTTGAAGCTGCAATTCTTCACGACCAATTGGCTTCTGTTCGCGCCATGCAGCGAAATGAGGTTGGCCGTATTGCACCCGAACTTCTTCAACGCTGTAATTATGGTTCAGACACAGCTACTCACTCTGGCTTCGACGGTCGAATGGGGTCAGTTTCTCACTTTTCTTCTGCTGTCTCGAATAGTATGCAGCCTCCAGAAGCATCACAGAGAAATCTACTTGGAAACCGCCAAGAGCAACGAAGGGCGGCTGAAACACCCGCGTCTCCTGCACTGGTACATGCAGCTCGCAGGCTCTCCAAGATGCGTCGCGGTAACGACGAAGAAGTTTCAGATTCTGGGCATCTTGCCTTTCCCTTGCATAAGTAAACATATCGTGCAATATTCATCGGTAAAAAGTATGTTCAAATATTATCATAAGTGTTATGTCAAGGGTAAAATAACATAATTGAATGAGATAAATCCGAAAACAGAGTCTAGAGAAATAGTCTATTGACTTTTGCTAAGTCTAATCATAGTCAATGCTTTAAGTGACATTTTTCATCTAAGAAACAAGCGAATGATAGTTCAATTTTCAAGAGAATTTTAGAACAAAGATTGAATTGTTTAAGTGAAACGCTCACCAGAAAGTTTTCACCAAAAAGCGCACCTGCAGAAGTGATGAAGATGTGAGTTGTCGAGAATTTCCATACCGTTTTTAACGTGCATGTGTTCTTACCATCCAATAAATAACTGGCAGAGACTCTCACTGCTTGTTGCCTGAACTATTAGACGCTGTACTTGATCAGGTACGTCAAGAGGAATGTCTCCTACACAATTATTTCCGAAATCAGTCCCAGCTAGTTTATCCTGAACTCTCCTGATAACTTTCAACGCTCTTTCGTTCAATGCTTCCTCGTTCAATGTTCCGCCCTCTTCTCCCAACATGCTTAGCACTTCTCTGTGCCTAACACTTCTATCAATACGAGACTGAGCTAGCGATCCTTCAGCAGCCGCTCTGCTGGCATCCCCAACAGTTAAGCTTGCAATTCTAGACGAAGAACTGAGGTTCGCTGCCATACTTTGAATATGTGAGTACATTTGCATGCCCTTACTGGTGAGCGAAGGAGGTCCATGATTTAGAAGGGTTGTTTCCGTGCCCTCATCTTCAAGTTCTCCTTCTTCGCGTGTTCCCTCGGTAATTGGCTGGGGAACCTGGAACTGTTGACCGGCATTATCAGGTCCAATACGAGCACGCCTACCTCCGTGTGACAAATCTACGCGAGAATCGGCCCTTAATACTCGCGAGTCGGGTCGGTTAGCAGATGCAGTTCCTCTATCGTTACTTTGCTCCTCTGTGGCATTCTGTGATGCTTGACCCAACAATCGCCAGCTTATGAGCGGATCGTACACAAATGCTTCAAGCATGGCTATCAAAGAATCTCTGTTATCTCTAAGTACGCCCATAGTTCTTTCACATGTGCTTCTGTAGCTGCCTTCTATTTTGGAAACTTCCATTCCATTGATCAGCATGCGTGTTAACCTAAATGGAATTGTTTCAGGGTACTTCTCACGATGCATGGCCACTTCAAAGCAATCGCCTAGAAACATTCACAGAATTGAGGAAAGTCGAATCAGTCAAGTAAACGCGACTAAAAAAATGCGAGATATTTTTTCTCACCAAAGTCAATGTGCAAAACTCGGCCACTGATTTCATCGAGCATCAAGTTCGAAGGATGTCGGTCACCAAGTCCTAAAATGTACCCAACCATGCTCATAACAGCAAGACTTCTTGTGTACTTTGTTCGATGTTCCAGCCATTCTTCGCTATCGCTACTTTTGATCCATAAAACTTCGTAGAGATCATTTCCCTTTCCCACGGTTCTTTGAAGGGCGGTATCGAATACCTCAACTTTTTGCATGACTGTAAGAAGATCATAGTCAGGTGCCATCTTCAGCATTTCTCTGTTTTCAGTGTTAAGAAGGATTTTTCTTGACTCTCGGTAGTCTCTGATCAGACTGTGCAACGTCTCACAGTGCGGGACCCATCCCACCAACCCTGCATCATGAGAAAGCGGAGTTATTGCATACCTCTGTATATTCAGATCGTGTTTGTTGGTTCGTCGGTCTTTTGCCAAGAGGGCATTTACAAGTCCAAAAAGTTGCATCACGCGTTCGTCTTGTCTCAAGTCCTCATGTCCTTTAAGCAAGAACATATACTCCTTCCCATTACTTCCTTGAAGAGTCACTTTCCGAGGTCTTTGCTTGCTCGTGATGACTTGAACGCTGGGTCTGAAACGTTCGATCTTGACATAGCTTCCGTCTACCCTGTAGGATCCGGGGACTCCGAGTTCGAGGTTATGCGCCCGGAGTAGAGCAGGGGAGCAATTTGCAAGCTCCAGACGAACAAGACCTGGCAACTGCTTGTTGATTCGCCTGAATACCGTGTAGTATAGGTCCCATACCTCACGCAGAGCGAATTCGGCTTCCGCGTTCCGACTTGAGCCTTGACCTTCAGAGTTGAGACCATCGTTGAATCCACCTTGAGTGGGAATCGAACCTCTACTATTGGTTGTTAGTCGAATATACTCCCGTAGCAGAGAATGGGCTTCCGATAAGTCGCGCCCGAAACTGCGAATAAAATCGTGTTCACGACGCGTGGACGGACCACGTTCCAACTGTTCATGCAATGGCAAAAGAACATCCAGCATGCCCTGAACATTACCCTCGCCATAATACAATCGCGAAGCGTCCTCTAGGCCTTCGTGCCACATTTCGAGCCACAATATTGCAACCCGTATCAACTCGGACGATACCATCAATGATTGTTCTACGAGGTCGTTCGAGTGGGCCTTTAGTGTATTCATCAAATTTTCAGCCGCTTGCTTGCGTTCAACAACTGGACTTTTCAAAAGGACTGACAAAGGATACATAAGGGCCTGAGGATGCTTAGCTCCCAACCTTGTGAGCAAATTGTGAAGTGAAGATCGAATAGACGGAGACTGGATATGAATTCTCGCCAAAAGCTGGGGCAATACGCCCAGCCAGCATTCTAGGGTGACAGATTCTAAGCCTTCGTTGATCGCTCTACATACATCAGGAAGCTCTCCATATTTAAAGAAACATGTGAGAAAATTCAGCATGTCTTGTTGCACACTGGCAGACCATCTCTTGGTACCGAAAGAAATAGCCTTGACAAAGCCTTGGACTGCTGCGACTACATGATTGTTGGTATATCTCATATTCGACGCTGTTTGGTGCCTTGAAAATTCACTCTTAGCAGAGACTAAAACGCTCTCACGTATCAGGCCAGATCTTTCCTGCAATTGTTGTGCAAGTCTGAAATTCATTAAAGCCCAAGCATGCCATGCTTTGTAATCATTTCCTTTAGCTGCTGTGGCTTTTTTGTACGAATATAGCACCTCTGTCTGTAGACCGGAACACGACGGTACCCCCGAAGGAGAAGTGTTCTCCACCTTCCAGTCACCCAACTTCAACCAACAGGAAACCTGCAAAGAACTGTCAGGGATGTTTTCACACGAAGAAACCAAATCTACCACGGCACTTAAGCGCTCTAGACGAGTAAGTGCTTCATCGCGGTTGCCTGTAGCCCACAGGTGTCGAAGGTAAGCAAAGTAGAGCTGGTGTTGAACGCTGATTCTGTCACAAGGGTGGATTGGACATCAAGACTTTAATTTTGAGAGTTGGATAGTTGAAATTTTCAACAAAAGAAAACATACCTTTCAGCGCCGCCTGCGTCTCTCACAAGACGGTGAGAATAACGCTCGTTCTCGGCATTGAATTGGGACGAAACACTTTCAACACTTTGCGTCACAAGAATATCTGTCGAAGTTGAATTGACGGCAGCTCTAATACTCAAGTTTTCAGGGAGTCCGAAACCGAAAACGGATCCGTTTAGATCCGCACCAAGCTGTAACAGAGGTTTGCAAAGCACGCGCTCGGCGAGCTTGTAACAATGCGCTTGGCGTGAAAGTGAACTGAGAGTTACAATAGATTCAACATCATCAATTGGCCCAAGTACAAGGCTTCGTACTGCCACAATTGAAGAGTGAACCTCTGCGTCCACGCGGCATCCGGCCAATCTTTTTCGCCACACTTCCAAAAGACGCTTTCTGCTGTCTTTCGGATCTTGCTTGTTTGCTTCATGCCTATGTACATCGCTCGCCGCCCGGTCCTCTAGTTTCATGTATGCAATAATTTCTTCCATCTCAGCCAATGTCTGGGCGGTGACCATACTTGGATATGCTCGTTTGTATGACTCAGACATCAGAGCAGTGAACCTTCCTTCCATTGATCTACGAGCGGCATCGATTGCATCTTAATAACAAAGCAGAGCTTATGAGATTTGCTCAGGAATGGTACACCATATCGACAGTAATTAGACTAACCTTCGGCGATCGACCATTCCTTCCTATGAATATGTAACACTGCACTGTAGAACGCTCCATCGAAATCTACCTTAATATCCCCATCTGTTGAAACACGAGAATTACGAGATGCACCTGACATGACGCCTGGACTTCCCCTGACGAGCTGACTGGCAAATTTTTCGAGCTCGTCCCATTGTCCCAATCTCCACGCAGCTTGTGCACAATATTTCATAGCTTTGCGATGATCTCTAGCCTTGCCGGCTATTAAAGCTCCTCTTTTGTCACCCCTTCCTAGCGTGTCTTCGACAATGTCCCCTGAGATAGCATTCAAACTTTTGTTTGCTAAGTTCAATACTCTTTTCCAATCTCCTCGTGCATCAAGGCAATGCATACAACCTAGAATCGCCGAAACATCGTCGGGTTGCTCTCGTAGCTTCCTTTCGTACATTGTTAGTGCCTCTGACCAAGAACCAAGTTTAGCAAGCCATGATTCTTGTACTTCTACCCCAGCCCATATCGACCAATTCTCATCGTAAATGCTAGCGTTACCCATGTGGATTTGGTGCTGATAGTTCTGTCTAATTTCTGGTGAATATCCATAGTGCTTCGCCCCGAACAGAGAAGGATGTACACCCCAGGTATGAGCGATTCGGCAATGTTCAAGTTCATTTTGGGTCGCCTTCAAAATTCCCAATGCAGCCTCCTGTAAGATCAAAAGAAAGTTTTGGATAATTAAGGATAATTGGCTCGCACAAATGCACGCTCAATATTTATCACTTACCGGAAGATCGAGCTTCTTGTTGATGCTTATGAGTTCCTCAACACAAGAGCCACTGCTGCCTCCTTTATGTTCACGTTCCTTGTAATGCAACGCTTTGGCATATGCGCGACACTTCAAGGCAAGCTGAGCAAGGACAGGTATCTTAATTGGAAGACCTCCGTCCACGCCATCGCGTTCCATGAATTCAGCCAAATTCAACAAAGTTTGAAGTGTTTCAGGGGACACATCAGAGACAAAAGCTATTTCCATAGACTGTATCAAATTTTGCTGATATTGCTCGTTCAATTCCAGCCAGCAACAGAGAAAGGCTGCACTGAAAAGCTCACGAGCTAGAGGTGGATATGCATGAGCCAGACCAGCAGATGCTCGCAAAGCAGGGTTTGGAGCCTCGCGAAGTAATTGAACTGCAAACCTACGCATCCACTCATCCCAGTCTTCTCTAGTAGTACGTTGAGAAACATCCCATGCTCTCTGAAGGTTGTTCAAATTAACACGAAAAGTACTAGTCTGAAAAACTTGTGTAATGTGTGGAGATAATGAATTTTGTGAACCGTCTCCCAAATCAGAACCGTTATCAAAATCCTGAATTTCATTGTCGGTCGAAAGCATCGCGCCTTCCTCGTCTATTCCTTCATCGAATACTGGGGAAAATGATGTGCTACCTTCGACTCTACATCTCTGCATCAATGACCGAGTGGTTTGGTCGTAAACCACAATGCCATTCTGCACGGTCCATCCATCATCAACGTCGGTCCCTATCCTCGGTGGCCCTGAAGTTCCCAAACATATCCATGTCTGCCAAGAAAGAATAGCATTTCTTGCCGCTGTATGGTAATAACACATCCATTGATCTCGTCCCAGTTGTTGAGCGCATACACAAATGGCTTCAACCAACACAATTCCGACCAATTTACATGGGTGGGGCTCTCGTCCAAGTAGCCGTATCAAAGGCTGCGCTGCGCGTGCCGTGACTACCTGGTGAGTATGGGCATTAAAAATAGTTGTGTCAAATCCTCGATCAACAGCTGTTTCGGATGCGCTTGTGATTGCACTGGATAAAGTTTCAATAGTAACGATGCAAATGCTTGTGATTTTAGTGTCCCATTCTCCGGCGTACAAGCCGATCGAGGATTTAATCGGTGTGTTGTTAGTTATCAATGATTCAACAAGTTTTACGAGTGCCGGTATAAGTAGATGCAAATAATCGGCGAGAATTCGCCTCATGGATCTGATGCTACGCAAAACAAGCTCCAATTGAACAGCTTCGATGGTATAGGATGCATTTGATGCCATTGTAGGCATAACCCAATCAGAAACTCTGGGTGCATCCAAAATTTTTAATAACAAAGGGACAAGGCGTGGAACATACTCAACAAAATGCTCAGGGACAGTCTCAGCCATCTTTTCAACAAGCGCCAAGATCGTTGGAAGGTGTTGTGTAAACCAAAACTCTTCGATAACTAAGAAAATCGAGCTTAAATACGGTCGCAGATGGTCCTTAACAATAATCACAAGTTTCGCGATTTGCTGCAACAAGGATTCTCTTAACTTTTCTTGATTACAAGATCGACAAGTTTGCAAAATGTATGGGACAATCCCTTTCAAAAAGGGAACACACTTGAGCCCTAGAGCATTGAATGTAAACATTATTGCCTGCATGGCCATGCCATGATGAACTGCCTGTGTTTGATCTTTTAAGATTCTTGTCAATGCTTGGACCGCAACAGTCGAATAAAAATCTTCGTTTGCAGGGCTAAGTCGTTCCGGTGGGCTCAGCTCAGAAATAGGTTGGGCTGTCATTGTGTACTGCTCATACATGTAAAAATGGGCAGGGTTGTCGTCATCGTCATCTCTTTGAGCTGAATATTTGAAACCATAGGTGTCAGCATCTGTATCGACAGATGATTCTCCACCGGCGATTTTGATCGCGGTACTGCCCTGATGGTGAGCATGGTCATCGACAAAATAACCTCCTCCCCAGCCGCCTCGCTTTCGTGACTTAGATGAGACTGTGCTGTATTTTCGCGGATCAATAGCGCCAAGAAGGCCAAATGTGCGAATAACTTCTCTTCTGAGAGACCAAGGAGCTCGTTTTGTTCCTGGCAACACGGCAGCAGCTTGAGGAAGCAACTGAGGGTAGTCCAAGTATGGCAAAATAACATATCCAGTGCTTGCGGCAAGCTGCCCTAGCGCTCGAAAGCTTGTTTTCTGCTTTGTAGCGCTGCTAAAATCTTGCATGGTAGTGAGCAAATGAGGGAAGAGAAATGCAATGTAAGGACACATATCATTGCGTACTACACAAGACAGTTCTCCTAGTGCCTCAAGGGACGCAGATGCGATGCGCGGGGCGACTCCGTCCAACGATAGAGATTTGATAAGCGCTGGCAGGAAAGGGGGAACAACGCGATGCAATGCTTCGCACTTTAAGAAAACGATCAGCAAGCGCGTTGCAGCCTCCTTTCCACTAGACATGTCTCCTCCACATCGAAGCTCAGTCAACAGTTCCATCAGAAACTTTCTCAATTGAGGCAAAATTGGGGCCGGGTTGTGAAGGGCAAGCCTTCCAAGCAAACTAAGACCAGCAGCTCTGACCAGTAAAGTTTCATCTCTTAACAACAAAAACAAAGGTTGAAGATGATGTGCCTGGGCCAGGAATATATCGTAACGGCGATCCAGAGATCGAATAATGCAAAGTCGAACCATCGGCGATGGGTCCGAAACAACTGCGGTGATCAAGGTATGAAGGACGTCTTCAACCACCCTACCAGAAGTGCTTCCTATATTCTGTGCTACAAAAATATGATGAACGCCTATCGAATTTGCCAATGCTCCAAAAGTTGGTGCTCTGCATTCCGAAATGTAACCATCGTGGACATCTCGCTTTTTGCAACTTATTGGTGGCAACAAAAGCTGACAACAACAGAGAGCTGCTTCTTTGCGCACTTCAACTGCAGGATGAGCCAAATATTTGGCAACGACATTCTTTACGAAAGGCAACAGACTCTGATAACTTCTAGGAGACGCTTGGCCTCGGCTGCGTGCAAAAGATCCCAAGGTACGGAGAGACAAAACTAGTTTAGTAACAACTAACTGGTCTCCAGACATTTTTATGCGGATCTGGTCATTGTTGTTGCGCAGACGAAATTCAGGCATAATAGTTTCAAGTTCTGAGCTGTCATGGTTTTTGGACCTTGGTCCACCACATCTGGCCCTTGGATCATTGAATCGATCGTTACCCTCTAGTTCCTCTCTTAGTAATGGGGCAGTGGTGCCGGCGGCAAATGACAACGGGGTACCAGCAAGGTAAATGGAAAGTTCTTGAAGCAGGCGTTCTTCAATCGCATGCTGATGCAAAATAACAAGATGAGGAATTTCACGTCTAAAGTGAATCTTTTACTGGAAGCACTTACCTGTTGAGATGGGAGGCTCAACGCAATGGCCTGTGCACTATCTATCAAATCTTCTGACAAGCCGGAATTGAACATGCCGTCGAGCAAATCGTTTACATGTGGGTATGACAACTCCCCTACAGCATGAACAACATTAGCTGCACAATGAAGCGTAGCCCGAGTGATGTTCACCTCATTGGTTGACGCAGAAGCGCTGGTTGAAGTAAGTCCACCACGCAAAAGAGAGAAGACATCACTCAATCTAAGGCACAAAGAGTTGTCTGATTTTAAAGGATTCGTATTTACTTCCATGACCGGTGTAGACTCCGACTGAGCAACAGCCAAGCTTAGTTGTCCCAAAGATATAAAGGCACATGGCCGTAAATCAATTGTGCTTTTTGGGGGAGGTGTTGTCGAAGCGCTTTGTATGATGAAATCCAGGGCCGTTCCTAAAAATTTGCGGCCAAATGTTCCAGGGCAAGTGCGAGCCAGAATAGGACACAATCGAAGAACTTCTAGGCGAATGAGTGCTTTGGAATCTTCGATCAGACTGAAAACGGCTTGACAAGTTTCTTCAAAGCGCGGCACCATAAAGTTTCCAGTGTGACAGAGTAATTCTGTTAGTACTAAGAGTGAACCGTGCAGGGCTGCGTCCTCGTTGGGAGCTGATGATATTTTTCCTGAACTTCTAACAGAGGATGTAGAGGCAGCACTATCGGCTGCCAACCCTTCCATCATGCCGTTATAGATTTCACACAGATAACCAGTTGTAGACCTATGTTGACGTTTGATCAAGAATTGAAGGCATTCTGACAATGCATCGGCTGCACAAGCTCGCACGATGGGCTGAGGGTCTCTTAATACAGGAAAGATGTTCTCGATGAATTCATTAGATCCAGCGCTATGAAGTGATTGATTGGTTTTGCTATAGAAGGTAGTCGGCGAATTTTGAGCTAACTCCTTGAGAGTCAAAGCGGCTGCTAGTCTACGATCAGACCGTTCAACGCGTAGCCACTCAAGTGAGCGTGTCACTTCAAATTCCACATAATCAACGTTTGCAGAACCCATAGCCATTCGACCCAAAGCTCGTGCTACGCCTGCCAAAAAGTCATAGTCTCCGCTGGCTCTCAAGGCGCTGCTAAGAGAGTTAGCAAATTTGATGGCCTTCTTTTCTTCATCGGCCGAACTTACGTCGACGAGGGCATCAATTGCAATGACACCTGCGAGACGATTGGCATGGTCCGTTTTAGAGTTTAGCAACCCAAAAATAGACGTAAAGACTTCGCTCTCAACGACAGCAAATTCATCTAAATTCATTTCATGTGCTAGGCCGCCTACAAATGCAGACAGCTCTTGTGCCAACTGACGATCCCGTTGTTGGGCTAAGAAAGATGCAAGTTCCTCTTCGCCCTGAGTGGGTCGTTTCTTCATTTTCTTACCAGCCATTGAAGAGGCGACTGCAACAGCAGCGGCCAAACCTGGTGGAGGGGCTATGCTGGTATTGCCATTTCCGGAAGTAGCTTGCGACGAAGAGGCAGGAATTTCAAAACAGTTCTGGAACATGGGCCTGTTTAACAATAAACTCAAAGGTCCCGCTGCACCCCTGCCGATGACAATTCCATCCATGTCTAACGAATCTGGGCTAAGGCGGCGCAAATGAGGTGCGGTCATTATCAGATTGTGTGCATGCGAAGGCCTATCCCTTGGTCTGGAGGTTTGGCTACTGTGCATTTCTCTCAAGATAGGGTCCGAAAAAGATGACATGTCCACTATCATAGATTTAGGTTTCTGTTCTTTAGCCATGCTCTTGACTTCGAGCGAATCTCCTTGAAGAGACGCTGGGATATGCAGGTTGGGATCCACTCTGTCTGGAGATAATGACACGACTCCTGAGGCTTCCACTTTAGAGGATGAAGATCCTCTCAAGTCCGGTCCTCGATCATCCTCCGACCAATCACTCCCTTCAATGTCTCCCAAAAGAGTTACCAAGGATAATGATGTTGACATGCTCGTATGTCCCGTCAAACCAAAGCCGTGGGTTACTCCACCTCCATATTTTCTCTTCAGTTCCATGATAATTGGCTCCAGTGGAGATGGTTGCAAAATTATGCTTCCTTCGCTTGGGGTGGATTTGACCGCAAGGCCATAATTCTTTACCACGTTTGAGGATGGAATGGACGAATTGGCTTTCAAAGCGTCAGATGTTGCAGGCGCACCTATAGGAATCGGAATGGCTCTCGTTCCATGCGAAGCCGTTTTGAGGCCGATGCCTCCAGGATTAGTTGTCATGGCGAGAGATCCTAAATCACCACGGCCTATCATTAATTGTTGGCTACGTCAATCAAATTGATTTGTTTTTTGGACACTAATACTTGAGCTGACAAGTCTTGATTTGTGTTTTCCAAATATATTATTTCAGACGGAGTGGCGTCAAACACCTCCAATGTTGCCACAGGTGTGACTTATACAAAAATATGAAAACATCTGAGAACTTTATCAGTTTATGTACGATCCTTGGACAAATTGGGGTATCGAGGTACAACTAACAAAATTCCAAGTTTTCAAGCGATTTTCAGGTTCTTTCGTGAGAACATATATGTAGCGAAATTTTTGACGCAAAAATGATTTGGCCGGTGCAATTAGGCCTACGATCGTAGGGACATAATATGCTTCGATTTCTATACTCTCAGAAGTGATCTTTACTGAGGCATAATATTTTTACATTTGTAGGCGGAACGTTAAAATGGAATTTTCGTCCATAAATTTGCCGTGTCACTCTGGAGCAGGCCTCCTTATTTTTGGATCACAGGCTAATTTTCAGATCAAAATCTGAATTTAAGGTCCCAATTTGACCAGATCAAAATCTGAATTTAAGGTACCAATTTGACCCAAAAATAAGTTGCCACATGCCACATCACCTACAAATCATGCAGTTTAGTAACATTGTGGCAGTGGCAAAGTGCTGTGGATGTGTTGCACCAGCACCAGCACTAAGACTAAGAACATTAAAACACCATGCCAAAACCACAAGGTAAAGTCAAGACATTCCAATCAGAATGGACATTGAGATATGGTCTAGAAGTTTCAGCAAGTAATCTGTCCACAAGTGAGGTGACAAGTGCAGTGTGCTTTTTCTGTTGTCAGTTTGGCCAAGAAGATGAAGATGTTAAATGAAAGTGAAAATGGATCACAAATCTCAAATACTTCAGCTACCCATGGCAAAGTGACAATTTTAACTCTCACTTGAAGCAGCAACATCCAAATAAATGGAATGAGTACAAAAGCTTGTCAGCAGAAGACAAGACAATTTTTTTGAAGAATGTAGTTTTCACAATCACAGAAGGAAGTATGAATGTTGCATCATGACATCAAGGCATGCTGTAATATCAAGGGCCCTATGACAAATGAAGAAACCATTTCATTCTCAAATGCAGTTATAAATGACCCATTACATGGATGTCAGTTACAATGCTATTTGGGAACGAAACAGGAGGTTGTGGATTCGATTTATCAAGTTGGAGATTTTGTCCAGATAAGTATGGATGAATTAAGATCAAGCGGCAATGCTCATGAGATGGAGATACATGACAACATTGTGTCAACAATTGCAAATTTCTCACTGCAGATTGTTTTTGGAATATCCAAGATTTGCAATGAGTGTGACAATTGGAACAGCTCATCAGAACAATTAGCCCTGTGTTGCCCTTTGATTTGTGCTCTGTACTTTCGAGAGACTTTGTTTCTTGTTTGGGAAAAAATTGATGACCAGTTTTGTAAGCTGTATCTAGCATTCAAGGAGCAAAGTGGATCTTAAAAATGCTATAAAATGCACAAGCATGTTCCACTGTTCAGTCATTTGAACAGTGTTGGAGCCCATGTGGAAGCAAATTTGAAGACCTGCAAAGTTTTAGTGGGGCCATTGCAAGCATTATGCCTGGGACAAGCAGTGTCAAATCAGATTTCTCCCTGATCAATCGGACAAAGTATTCCAGCTCAAAAAGTCTAACTGACTTCTCCCTGGAATCAATACTGCATCGCAAGCAATATCAGAAGCTTAGAGACTTATATGAATGAAACTATAGGTGGTTTATTTGCTTTTATTTGTGATCCAAAAATTTTCTGAATTTAAAAATAGAAATTTACTGAAAATAGATATTTTCTTTTTTTGGGAATTTTCCAAAATAAGGAGGCCTGCTCTGGAGAAGGCTATAAATCTGATTAGCTGTTTGCTCTGTCAAAAACACATTGTCTAAGCCAAGATTTTAGTATAGATGTGACAAAATTGGTAGAACTTTGACTTCCTGTCATTGATCAAGCTATTTCGAGTAGATTTGGAATCAACACAAGGTTTAGGGGTAATTTTGTTTGAAACACAACGTCACAAAAAGCAAAACTTATTTCTCGAGAAATCATTTTGATGACTCCACAGTCCTAAAAAATGCGCCAAATAATTCGTGGTACAATGCATTTGGATTTT
>Ga0075154_10001754_pt1 | contig 14883 bp, 12 predicted proteins | sample JI71714BDNA_FD_70965 | JGI IMG/M metagenome (GOLD analysis project Ga0075154, IMG submission 70965) | Wastewater effluent complex algal communities from Wisconsin, to seasonally profile nutrient transformation and Carbon sequestration -... | ecosystem: Engineered > WWTP > Effluent > Algae... | reverse complement strand
CAGCTTATGGCGCAAACGTGGTCATCTCCTCCCGAAAACAAGAAGATCTGGATCGGCTAGCGGATGACATCAACCAACAAGGCGGAGGCCAAGTGAAAGGTATCGCTGCCCATGCCGGTGATCTGGCGCAATGTCAAAAACTCGTGGACGAAACCCTAGCCTGGGGTGGTCGTTTGGATATTTTGATTAATAATGCCGCTACCAATCCCGTTTTTGGGCCATCCTTGGATTGCTCGGGCGATGCGTTTGATAAAATCATGGGGATCAACCTCAAAGCTCCGTTTGAACTCAGCAAAATGGTTTATCCGCACATGAAAGCGCAGGGCGGAGGCGCCATCCTGAATATTTCCTCCATCGCAGGCATAACGCCAGACCCCGGACTGGGAATGTACAGCGTAAGTAAAGCGGGGTTGAATATGCTCACCAAAGTATTGGCCAAAGAATGGGGAAATGATGGGATTCGGGTCAATGCCCTGTGTCCGGGTTTGATCAAGACCAAATTCAGCCAAGCTTTGTGGGAAAATGAAAAGATGCTCCATCATTTTACCCACAAATTACCCATTCCTCGCATGGGAACGGTCGAGGAAGTGGCCTCTTTGGCCATGTATTTGGTTTCGCCTGCTGCGTCGTATGTCACAGGAATGATTTATTCTGTTGACGGCGGAACGACCATTTAATCCAATATCCGTGGCCCTTGCGTATTGATTGCCGATACGTACGGGGTCGCGGAAATGGTGGTTTGTGCATAGACTTGCTTCATGGCTTCAGCCACCCGATGGGCGGTCTCTTCCCCTTGCGAAAACGCAAATAACGAAGGTCCTGCGCCCGAAATACTACATCCCAACGCTCCCGCCTCCAAGGCTGCCAATTTCACATCAAAAAAGTGGGGGATCAAAATGGACCGTACTGGCTCAATGAGGTAATCGACCATCGACCGGCCAATCAGGTCGTAATCGGATTGGATGAGTCCGGCGATAAGCCCAGCCACATTCCCCATCTGCGCTATGCCTTTTTTGAGGGAAATTTCCTGACGCAAAATAAACCGCGCATCTTTGGTGTTGACCTCAATATCCGGGTGTAGGAGTGTAACGAACAAATCCTTCGGTGTAGGAATTTGAAAAATATCCAATGGATTGTAGCTCCGGACCACCACGAATCCACCCAAAAGAGCCGGGGCCACGTTATCGGCATGGGCCGAACCACACGCCACACGTTCGCCCTCCATGGCAAAAGGCAGGAGTTCTTTGGTGGAGAGCGGTTTTCCTAGCAATTCATTCGCTGCAAATACCCCCGCCACCGAACTCGCCGAGCTACTGCCCAAGCCGCTGCCTAACGGCATTTTTTTGTGCAGAACAATGTCAAATCCGGCTTTCATACCCACGTGCTCCAAAAAGCGAAGAATGGGCAGGGAGACCGTGTTTTTTTCAGGATCACGGGTTAACTTGCCTTGGTCGCCGGTAATGTCTTGGATGACGATTTGGTCATCCGAACGGCGGGTTAAGACCACCTCGTCACCCGGATTATCGACAGCCAGACCGAAAATATCAAAGCCACAGGCGACATTCGCTACGGTGGCCGGTGCAAAAAGTCGAAGACTATCCATGGCTTAATTTAAAAAATGTTGAATACTGATGATGTCGGCGAAAACACCCATAGCCGTAACTTCCGCCCCCGCACCGGGACCTTTGACCACCAGCGGGTTGAACCGGTAGCGATCTGTGGTGAACGAAATAATATTCTCGGACCCCGACAAGTTGTAAAAAGGATGTTCTGGCCCCACCAACTGAAGGCCCACATGCGCTTGGCCATCCGTCAAACTGGCAATAAACCGCAATACTTTCCCTTCGTTTTGCGCTTGTTCGATCTGCGCATCAAACAACGCGCGTTCGGTTTCTAGGGCTGTGTAAAATGCTTCAACAGACGGTGCAGATTGCATGGTGTCGGACATCAATGGGGTGATTTTGACGTCTTTGGGCTCCAGGGGAATACCCGTTTCCCGGGCTAAAATCAAGATTTTTCGGGCCACGTCCATGCCGCTCAAGTCTTCGCGGGGATCGGGTTCGGTATAGCCTTCCGCTTGGGCGCGGCGCACCACGTCAGCAAACGACATGCCCGATTGGAATGTATTGAAAATAAAGGAAAGCGTTCCGGAAAGGACCGCCTCAATGCGGTGAATTTTATCCCCTGACGTAATTAAACCTTGCAACGTATTGATGATCGGCAATCCGGCACCTACATTCGTTTCATATAAAAAACGGGCGTTTCCTTGTCGAGCGGCCTTTTGCAAGGCCACATACTGCGTATAGGGGCCAGAATTAGCCACCTTATTGGGCGTGACAATCGAAATGGATTGTTTGAGTAAACCTTCGTAGTACTGGATAATATCCTTGTTGGCGGTGGAGTCTATGAAAACACTATTCGGTAAATTCAAATGCACCATATCCTCCATGAAAGTGCTCAATTGTGCGGTTTCGGCTTTCTCATCCCAAAGAGCATCCCAATTTGTCAATGGAATTCCCTCGGTATCCACCCACATTTTTCGGGAATTGATCATGCCAATCAACCGAATATTGATGTTTTTTTCGGCTTTTAAAAAATCCTTTTGGGCATCCAATTGCTTCAACAGGGTACGTCCGATCAAGCCGGTTCCGCCCGCGATAAACAAATGCAACGTCATGCCATCTACCGCAAAAAAAGCTTCGTGAATGGCATTCAAGGCTTTGGAGATATCTTTCTTTTGTATGACGACCGAGATGTTCAGCTCCGACGAACCTTGGGCTGTGGCGATGACATTGATCCCATTTTTCCCCAATACCGTAAACAATCTTCCAGATGTCCCGGAGGTAGCTTTCATGCCTTCCCCCACAATCGCGATCACGGAGAGTTGGGGTTCAACTTGAATGTGATCGATCCAACCTTGCTGGATTTCGGCCTCGAAGCCAGCTTCCAGTATTTCTTTTACATAATGCGCGGATTTGGGATCTACGGCAAAGCAAATCGAATGTTCGGAGGAGGCCTGTGAGATAAGAATGACGCTAATTTTATGTTTAGCCAGCAGGGTAAATACTTTCGCCGAAACCCCGGCCACGCCGATCATGCCGTTGCCTTGTAGATTCACTAGGGCAATATCATCGATGGACGAAATCCCGGTGATGGGGTAGGGTTGTTTGGGCACATCCCGTTCGATGACCGTACCGGGGTGCTCTTTGTCAAAGGTGTTCAGTACCCGGATCGGGATATTCTTTTTGAACGCGGGGACCAAACTCGGGGGATAGATCACCTTGGCCCCAAAATGCGAAAGCTCCATGGCCTCGGCGTAGGAGATGGTGGGAATTGTAAAGGCATTTTTGACCTTTCGAGGGTCTGCGGTCATCATGCCATTCACATCGGTCCAGATTTCAATGACTTCCGCCTGCAGGGCAGCCCCAATCAGGGAGGCCGTATAATCCGATCCCCCTCGTCCCAAGGTGGTTGTCACCCCGTCTAGCGTCGAGGAAATAAAGCCAGTGATGCAGGCGATATTCGTATAGTCTGTAAAGTAGTCTTGAATCAGTTTTTGGGTGACGTCGGGCAAAACCTCCGCCATGGAGAATTGAGCATCCGTTTTGATCAACTGCCGGGCATCGACGAATTCGGCAGGGATTTGCTGGGATTTCAGCACCTCCGTCATGAGATACGTTGAAAGGCGTTCGCCAAAGGACAGGATAAAATCTTGCGTACGGAGGGAAAGTTCACGGAGTAAAGACACCCCTTTGAGGAGATCCTCGAGTTCGTTGAAAAGTCCGCGGGTTTGCGCCATCACGGCACTTTGGTGCTTGATGTCGATGCGTTGGCGAATGATATGAAAATGGCGTTCTTCGACTTGGCGTAAAATATCGAGATAAGACGTTTGGCCGGTGGACGCTTGTTTTCCAATTTCGATCAAGCGGTTGGTAACGCCACCCATGGCGGAGTACACGACAGCTATGGCCTGGCCTGCTTGAACATTTTGTTGGATGATCGAAACCACTTGGTCGATACTTTCCAAGGTACCCACAGAGGTTCCCCCAAATTTTAATACTTTCATGATGCGTGGATTACCTAGAGCGATGTATTTCCAGGCTTTTTTCGATTTCTGGTTAAAGATCCAAATATACAGAAAAAACCAAGTGTTTTTGAGGGGATTTGCCTGATTTTCCTTTGGAGAATTGCCTAAACCTTTCGATATTTGTCTAATTACTGAACAAGGTTACGCATGAATATTCTTTTTAAAGCGCTGAATGATCAGACGCGTCGTGATATTTTGGAGATATTGAAAGAGGGGGATTTGAATGCGGGGGAGATCGCGGATCGGTTTTCGTTGACCAAAGCCAGTATCTCGCATCATTTGGATTTGCTTCGTCAGGCCGACTTGGTGCGGTCGGTGAAAAAAGGGCAGTTTGTGTATTATTCGATCAATACGACTGTTTTGGACGAGGTATTTGCGTGGTTTCTTCAATTTTCACCGAGTGGAAAAACGGTTTTGTCGAAGTCGATGCCATGAACAGACGCTTGATTTTATTTGAGATTTTGATAGGAGGGCTGGCAGTATTGCCGGCTCTTTCTGTTTGGCGTTGGCCGGCGGAGGTTCCTTTTCCGGCTTGGGAGGGTGTTTTTGCGTATTTAGCGGGAAATGCTTGGTTCTATTTCTTGGCTGCCCGTTTTCATTTTCAGGATCGTCGGAAGTCCACCTATCCGTTGATGGCGACCACGGTGGAGTCGATTCGCTTGATTTGGGCTGGATATTTCTTCTTTTTGGGGTGTGTATTGTTTGTATTTCCTCGTTTTTTTGGTGCCATCGATGTACCGCGGTTGTTGGGGGTGGGGATTTGCTTGTATTTGTTTGTGTCGAGCAATTTTCGGTTGAATTTACATCCATCGAGTTCCTTTTCGGGGAGTTTTTGGGTGGGGGAGTCCTCTACGTTTCGTCGGCGGCAGCGGGGTTTGGCGCGGTATTTTTTTGCGTTGGGTTTGGTTGTGGCGGCCATTTTCTTTTGGCTTCCGGGGGTGGATTTAATTTGGGGATTTGTGGGTTTGGGTTGGAGTGTATTTTATGGGATTGTTTTTCGGCTCCTGCCCAGTTTTTTACGCAAACCGTAGGGGCGAATCGCATTCGCCCCGAATCGCATTCGCCCTGAATCGCATTCGCCCAATCGCATTCGCCCTGAATCGCATTCGCCCAATCGCATTCGCCCTGAATTGCATTCGCCCTGAATCGCATTCGCCCTGAATTGCATTCGCCCAATCGCATTCGCCCAGTTTCAATGGAGACAAGCCCATTTTTTTCCAACAAAAGGGCAATAAAATATTCTAAAAATGTGTACGTTAGTTTATTTTGATCATTTAAACTGTACCTACATGGCCAAATTTCACATTCTTTTCGCGTTTATATTTGTAGTTTTTCCTTTGATTGTAAGGGCACAAGACAGCCACCTTGAGGTAAGCTTGGGGTTTCGGGAGGAGCGGGTCGCCAAACAACTATTGGCAGGCGATGTCCAGCGTATACAGGCGGCGGAGCCCATGTTGGATGTCCGGTGGACGAAAAAGCTAGACGCGCATTGGCAATTGACCAGTGGGTTGGCATTGCAAATGCACACCAACCGAACATGGATTGAGAACGGAATAAATTTCAATGAACAACTTAACTTTCATTTACTTCCGGTGGCCTTATTTGGGGTAAATCGGCATGTTTTTAGCACCAAACGGCTTGATTTACTTGTTGGAGTCAATCAGCAGTTTCTCTTGATATTGAATCGCAATGATGTGATTGGATCAAAAGAGGGTCTATTCAAGACCGAGACCGTCCGAAAGTTCCGCACGATAAATCCGATCAGCCAGATTTCGTCTCAACTCAATTACAAGTTTAAAAACAACAAAAAGTATCTATTTATCCAGTACGGATACAATGTGGGTTGGTTTCATGCGTTGGAGCGTGATGTTCAGTATGACTTCAATTCCCGCACCGGGCGAGCGATCATAACTACTCGTGGGACTGGCCTACAGAGCCGAATAGGCGTTGGTTTTTCGTTGTAAGTTTGTAGATTTAACCTGCTCAAAAGTCCGCTAGATGATTTGGTCGCTTAGGTATTTTACGTATTTTTGATTCGTACTAGAGAGAGGATTTCTCAAAGAATGGATTATCTGAGCTAAGTAGGATATGGACGCCATAAGGAGGTTTTATGGCGTATGTAGAATCGTTGGCGGAAATCTTTTGAGGAGATACGATATAACTTTTCCCTTAATACAATGAATACAATAACACAAATAGAAAATGCTTTATTAGCCATTAATCAAGCAAGTTTTCAGACTCTAATAAATCATTTATTACATTTAGAAGGAAACAAATTTATAGGTTCACCAGGCGCTGTTGTTGGTAAAGAAAAAACAAGCAAAGGAACTCCTGATTCTTTTTTTGTCAATGGAGATAATTACATTTTTGTTGAATGTACAACAAAAGAAAGAATTGGAAAGTCAAAATCTTTTTTTGATAAACTTTCAAAAGACATTGACCATTGTTATAATGAAAGTGAAACTAAAATTAGTAAAGAAAAAATTGAGAAAGTCTTTTTAGCTTGTACTGAAAAAATAAGTACAGAGGAATACAATTCGTTAAATGTGAAAGTGAAATCTTATAATCCCGATGCTGTAATTGAAGTGTTGACAATTCAGAATTTGCCAATGCGTATTTTCGATATTCCAAAATTAACGGAAGAGTATCTCAATATTCAGATGATAAAGGGAGATATTTATACACTTGAACAATTTTTATTAAAAACCGAAAAGGGATTACAGCCATCACTTACTAATGAATTTGTAGGTAGAGAAGACGAATTAAAAGATTGCATTGCTATTTTAGAAAACTATGACATTTTATTTTTGTCAGGTGGTGCGGGTGTTGGAAAATCAAAATTAGGAGTTAAAATATTAGAAGAACTTTCAAAAGAAGATTATGTTCCGATTGTAATTCAGAGTTCTGGCGTTTCTTTATGGGATGATTATCAACATCTTTTTGTGACAGGCAAAAAACATATTGTTTTATTTGATGATGCAAATAAGTCAGTTACAAATTTGGTTTACTTATTAAGTAAATTGGAAGATTCAAAATCATATTCTTTCAAAGTAGTAATAACTTCAAGAGACTATGTAAAAAAACAAGTTTCACATACTCTTGAAAATTATAGTCATAGAGAATTAAGTTTAAAGGAGTTTAAAGATGAAGAAATTAGGAAAATAATAGTTGCGGCTCTTCCTAATTTGAAACACTATTCTGATATAAAAAGAAAAATTACTGAATTGGCAAAAGGTAATGCTAGAGTTGCATTAATGGCAACTAATTCGGTAGTTCCAGAAGCAGAAACTAATTATTTGAGTAGTCCAGTCTTGCTTTATGAAAAATATTTTAAGAAAATATCAGAAGATATAGGAATCTTTGATAATCCAATCATTCTCAAATCATTGGCAATTGTGTCGTTTTTTGGCGTTTTGGACAGAAATAATGAAGAACTTAAAGAAATACTATCATCTAAATTTGGTATAGATTGGAATGAGTTATGGTCTGCAATTATGGAGCTTCATAATAATGAAATTTTGGATGTCTATTCTGAAGAAATTGTAAAAGTTTCAGACCAAGTTTTGGCAACCTATGCTTTTTATAAATGTTTCATTGATGATAAATCCGCTGTTATTAATTATGCAGATTGGATAACATCATTCATTGGAAAATTTCCAAGTAGAATTACATCAACGCTTATAGATGCAAATAATACATTTACCTATTATAATGTAAAAGATTTTGTGTTGCCTCATTTGCAACAGGTAATTCAAAACAATGAACCAGAAGAACAACTATATTCATTCTACAAACTATTTTGGTTTTATAAAGGACGTGAATGTTTATTGTACTTAAAAAAATGGATTGACAATCTTTCCAAGGAAGAACGTTCTGAAAAATTAGAGTTTAGCTACGTTCACAATGACCATACTTCAGCAACAAAATATTTTGAGTTATTACGAAAGTTTTGGAATCACCCCAATGAGCTACTAAAGCCATCGCTTGAATTGACATTGAAAATGTTAGTGAAAACACCAAATCGTTTATCCGAAGTTTTAAAATTTACAAATGAAGATTTCAGCTACAAGATAGAAGATTTGGAACACGGTTATTTGCGTCAAAATATTTTATTTGATGTATTGTTAAATGAAAAATTACTTGATGAAGAAAAATTATTTGCAAACGGTATCTTTTTAAATATATCAGAAAAGCTACTGGGTTGGGATTATACAGAATTTGGTTCAGCAAAAGGTTCGGCAGTTACAATCGTTAATTTTAGTTTGTTTAAAGATGAAGCCTTAATGGAGTTACGATGTCGTATTCTTAACAAAGCGTTTGAGCTTTATGATATTGAAAACAATCATTCTCAACAATTACTACATAAAATAGTTTACCCTGGCGGAAATATTGACAAGAGTATCTATGTTAAAGAATTACCTATTTATGAAAAATTAATTTATGAAAAATTAGATAATAAGCAATATACTCACTGTGAGTTTGTTAGTATTCTTGCCAAAAATTTGTCAGGAGCGGGAATAAATTTCCCTGAGAATTGGAATGATTTTATTGAGTCTGATATTAGAAAACTATCAAAGTTCATAAAACCTGATTGGGAATATATAGATGGAAAATCTATTGATGAATCTGAAAGGAAAAAAAAGCAAGAATTTGTAACTTTTGTAAACAAAAACAATTGGCAGGAGTTAGAAAAATTTCTATTAAATGTAGATGAATTATACCGACAGCAAAAGGATATTAATGCTTGGCATATTGAAAATGCGGTTACAGATATTTATTCTGCAATTGCGAGAAAAAGTAAATCTGAATTTGAAGATGCTTTAAGATTGTTCTTTGGTGGAAAAGTTAGTTATCCTTTACGCGCATATGTTTATAATGTTGTAATGAGTGAAAACATTTTGACGGCAAATGAGCTTTTAAATATAATGAATGAATACGATTTTAAAGGGAAACCTTATTGGGAATCTGTATTGGTTACATTTATACCAAAAGAACAAATTAGTCAAGAGTTTTTGAACCTTTTATTAAGTGTTTTTGGAAATGAAACCGAATATTTACAAATACATCGAATGCTTGATTATGTGAAATATGAAACAGAATTTAATAAATATAAACAAGGGAATCCTGCATTGGAAGGGCATAATATTATAACATATTTAACTAGTATAGTTCTTAATAAGCCGCCCAAAACAAGACGAGATCTCGGATTTCATTTTTGTGTGGAATGTGCATCATATTTTACAAATCAGATTCAACTTTTGAAAGATTCTTTTTGGTATCAATATGAAATAAATTCTCAATTCGATCACGATGGTAAAGAATTAAAAGCAATTTTAGATCTTGATAATTACTTTCTGTATGATAGTTTAAAGAATGATAAAATTGGATTAGGTTATTCTTCTCAAATTCGATTTAAAAATATTAATACAAATTCATTATGGGAATATGCAAATTACGAGGAACTTATAGAAAATTTGTTATTAATAGCTTTAGAAAAAGAACAATATTCTTTTTTGATCGATGAAGATATTTACTCATTGTTCAGATATAGAACCTCTAATGAGGATGCAACAGAAAAAATGAAATCTCTAATTCTAAAATTGACAAGAAAACATCAATCAAATGACAAAGTTTTACTTATACTAGTCGAAGTAGTGTATCATAATTTTAAAATTTGGTTTATTGAATATTTTAAAGAGTTTCTCTTACTAAATAAAGATATTGAAACCACAAGACGAATTAGCTTTGGCAGATCATCTAGTACAACTGGTAGTTGGGTTCCTGTATATCAAAAGAAGATCGAATTTTACAAAGATATTTTAACAATGATAAATACCTTGCCAAATATTTTAGATTATTCTGAACATATTGATCTCTTTGAACAAAAAATCATTTGGAAGAAAAAAGATATTGAAAGAGAACAAAGAAGAGATTTTATGGAAGAATTTTACTAATAAAGACTTCCGCTAACATATAGGCCTCAAACGCGTATACCACAGCGGAAAAGCGATATACCCCTGTGTTGATCGAAGCTTCGGGGATTATGGGTTTTCTATTCCGGTAGTTGGTCATCGCCTAAACGGGTACGGCTGATGTGTTTCCATTGTAGTATGGATATATCCATGAAAGTAATTACTTTTAATGCGATGTACTGAGATGAAGATCCGTGTGAAGGGAGACTTTCATGATAGCGTGTCCCGGCACGGATCTGTGGGAAGGTAGGGGTGAAATTCCCTTGTGTGACTCGATTGGCAGTCGGTGTAATAAAAACGATCTAACACACGATCGAAGCAAAGGATAGACATGGCGAAACAGAAAATTGAAACAGTTCGAGAATTGATTTATTACTCGTATGCAAACTTAGCAATGGCTCATTCAGCTGTTGAAAAAAAGCAAGAAAAATATGAGATTTTCAACTTTATGATTAGAGCCAAATTATTCAAAGGACTGAAAGATGGAACGATGAATATGCGGACAATTTTTGACGACGAAAAAATAAAATTGCAAACAGGACAAATTTGTAATTATTGTGGTTCGACAGAAAAATTGGCCTTAGATCATATTTTTCCGCAGAAATACGGTGGACGAGACAACGCAGAAAATCTAATATTTGCTTGTAGAACGTGTAACAGTTCCAAAGGCAAAAAAGATTTGATAGAATGGATGATTTTCCGTGGTCAATTTCTTCCACTTATGATAATCAGACGATATTTGAAGCTTACCTTTAAATATTGTATTGAAAACGACTTGATCGATAAACAAATCGTAGAACTAAAAGACTTAGAACTGCCATTCAAAATAGAACTTTTGCCGACAAGTTACCCGAAACCTAACCTGTTGACACTAAATGCCGAATAAGCAGAGTAAAAAACAACGAACTGCCAATGTAGTGCTTATGAAAAAAAGACGCATATAAGTGGCTTATCATCATTATATTAATAAATAACTACACCGTCGGCCGGAATATTATGAAGCAGTTGGAAGTAACTCAATCACATGGGCGGCCACGTTTGGAACAAAACGGCTTCGGCGGTCCGACCAGCACCAGTTACGGGCTGATGAGTTCCATATTCCCCCTTCTTCATAAATACGTGTACGTGTGTGACTTGAACAACTACCGAAAAAATTTGGTGCTTTAAAACAGATGAGCGTAGGTCTCTCGGTGACGATTTTCAGGAATAGTTAACAAACCACCTTATGCTGCGGGTATTGTAAACATGCTGGTGCTGACATGAAGAGCCGTGTGAAGGGAGACTTTCATGACAGCGTGTCCCGGCTCGGATCTGTGGGAAGATAGGGGTGAAATTCCCTTGTGTGACTCGATTGTGCCTCAGTGAATAAAAGCGTAAAAACTGAAACTAAAACAAGTGTAATTACGTTGTGATCACAAAAGAAATTTAAAAACAAGGATATGCAAGTTTCAGTAGTGCAAATTGGCAATTCAAAGGGCATACGACTGAGTAAAACCCTTTTAGAAAAGTACCATATTGTGGACAAGGTAGAGCTTGTTTTAGAGAATGATTACATTATTCTCAAGCCAGTTGCCGAACCCCGAAAAAATTGGGAAGAAGCCTTTGCCGAAATGCACCGTAATGGAGACGATAAATTGCTTATTGACAGCGTGTTTGAAAACGAAAATTGGGACTAAAAATGGCGACATTTTTGCAGTACGAAATTGTTGTTGTCAATTTAGACCCAACAGTAGGGAGTGAAATCAAGAAAAAACGACCTTGTGTCATTGTTTCGCCCAACGAGATGAACAAGCATTTGGCAACAATTGTAGTTTGTCCGATAACTTCACAGTCAAAAAACTACCCCACAAGGGTACGTTTTGATTTGGAAGGACAAGAGAACTGGATTGTGATAGACCAAATTCGCACCATAGACAAGAGCCGAGTAACAAAAACCATAGGACACTTAGAATACGAAATCATGGAACAAGTGAAAGAAATCATCAAAGAAACCTACGTGGATTAAAAACAGCTAAGGAACAACATATAAGCCTCAAACTCGTATCCCGTAGCGGAACAGCGATGTAAGCCTGTGTTGAACGAAGCTTCGGTGGGTATGGGGTTTCAATTCAGGTAGTTGGTCGTAACCTAAACGCATACGACTGATTTCTTTCCAGTCGGATTTTGTTTTTTGGTTACCTGCTCTAAAAATTGGGCATACGCTGCTGAGAATCCAGGCACAACTTGTTTGGCCTTAGCGAGGATGGTGGTGTAGTTTTTAGAAAATGTGCTCATAAACTTGAAATTTAATTTGAGCCGCATTATACTATTTCGTATATTTAATCACGCAAATCGCTTTAAAAAGAGCTACCGAAGGTTTGGTTCAATAGCATAGTGGCAAGAGTACGGCAGACAGAAGTAATTCAACTTTTGGAATGCTATGGGGCAAAAGGCATAGCTAAGCTGTTTTACTAGTTAAGTAATTGATATGAAAACAAGCAGATAAATTAATTTTAAAAAGTTTACAGAAATCAAAAACAGTTGTACCTTTGCATTAACAGTACCCGTTCAGCATACCGTAAGATCTGCTAGCGGGTCATTTTTTTGATCTATGGCAAATAAAGTTCCGCATTCCATAGCAGACCAAATTGCCTTGCTCAAACAGCGAGGAATGATCTTCAAAGATGAGCCATCTGCACACCACTTTTTAGAAAACATTAGTTACTACCGTCTCAAAGGTTATTGGTGGGTTTATGGTATTTGAACCCAAATTTATTTGAAACGACTCCACTACCATCAGACCCGAACATAACTATTTATCAAAACACCATTCTTGAACTAAAAAAGGAAATTTTCAGAAGTCAGGAAATTTTCATCAAAGACCAAAGACGAAGATATCCCAATCAAGATGCAGATGCTTGGAAGATAATGGAAGTTGCTTCAATGGGAACTTTATCGAAACTATATAAGAATTTAAAACATCAGCTACCCGAAAAGGCAACTATAGCTAACGAAATGGGATTGAACCTCCATAGTGAATTATCAAGTTGGTTAGAAGCAATTACTTATGTTAGAAATATCATTGCTCATCATTCCAGACTTTGGAGCAGAAATATGGTCAAAGTTCCTATATCCAATTTGAATAACCCTCTTTCTGTTTGGCTAGACCAACCCTTATCCCCTGTTCAAACTAAAAAACCATTTTTAATCATTAGCGCAATGGTGTACTTGTGCAATGAAGTAACTCCTAATCATCAAATTAAAAGTAAAATTTTAGCTTTATTTTCAAACAATCCTACTATTCCAATCTATAAATTGGGGTTTTTGAATAATTGGCAAAACCAAGGACTATGGAAATAACCACTGGCTCTAACATATAAGCCTTAAGCGCCTGTAACAAAGCAGAACAACGCAATATCCCTGTGTTAAGCAAAGCTTCGGGGGGGGTATGGGGTTTCAATTCAGGTTGGGGCTATTTTTCGGCAGGTTTTTGTTTTTGGAAGTCTGATAGGCACCTAAATCGAGTGGTGTGTTTGCGGCAAAGGGAAAAATAGGCATATTTCCACCAATGGTATTGATAAACTAAAAAGCCCGTGAGATCATTTGGATATATCGTAATTATGCGTATTTTCGAAATGTGCTGTTAAGTCCTTCCGCTGGGGATATTTTACAGTTAACCAGGAAATGGATGATATAGGTGGGTGTAAGGGTGTATAGCGATTCGTTATAGCCAATGGTAGGACAACCGAACCATAACCGAAAAATGAACAGAAAATGACGCTAAAAGAAGCTGTATTAAAAAGTTTAGAAGACATAAACGACATTACCAATTATTTGGCGGTGCTTAATCATATAAACGACAAAAACTATTATGACTTTGGCGGGGCGAAAACTCCTGGCTCGACAATTTCGGCAGTTTTGGGCGACTTCATACGCAATGGCGACACGAGAGTAAAGAGAATAAAACAAGACGGTGGAACTTACTCTTACTACTTGACAAAAAACGAACAAAACATTGGAATCGAAATATTGAGTGGCGACACCGAAACTCATATTGTAAAGCCGATTAAGGTAAATAAATCAAAGACTTACGAAGAGAGAGATTTACACAAACTTTTAAGCAGTTATTTAAAAAATGCAGATACTTACTCAAAGACAATTTTTCACGAACAGTCAAACGGAAAAGACAACAACCAAATTTGGACACATCCTGATATGGTTGGAATTAAGTTCTTGAATTTACAGACAAAAGCAAGTCAAAACTTTTTGAAATCTATAAATCGAGTTGACACTTTTAAACTGAGTTCATACGAACTGAAACGAGAAATTAATAGCGACAGCGAACTAAAAAAAGCATTTTTTCAAGCGGTTTCAAATTCAAGCTGGGCGAATTATGGGTATTTAGTAGCGTTTGAGTTTAGCGACAGTTTGAACGAAGAAATGGCAAGACTTAATCAATCGTTTGGAATTGGGATTATCCAATTAAACGCAAATCCGTATCAAAGCAAAGTGCTTTATCCCTCCGTTTTTAGGGACTTGGACTTTAAGACAATTGACAAACTTTGTAAGATTAATAAAGAGTTTGAAAAATTTATCGAGCAAACAGAAAAACTAATGACTGCAAGCGAAAAATATGTTTCAGGAGCAGAAAAGGAATTGGACGAATTTTGTGACGGTTACTTTGCAAACGACACAGAAGTAGAAAAATATTGTAACGACAAAAATATACCAACAGAACAAGGATAACAAGAACCAATGGCAACATATAAGGCTTAAACGCGTGTAGCGCAGCGGAACAGCGATGTAAGCCTGTGTTGAACGAAGCTTCGTGGGTTATGGGTTTTC
>Ga0075154_10001753_pt1 | contig 14885 bp, 13 predicted proteins | sample JI71714BDNA_FD_70965 | JGI IMG/M metagenome (GOLD analysis project Ga0075154, IMG submission 70965) | Wastewater effluent complex algal communities from Wisconsin, to seasonally profile nutrient transformation and Carbon sequestration -... | ecosystem: Engineered > WWTP > Effluent > Algae... | reverse complement strand
AAGGGCTGCCAATGGCAGCCCTTTTCTATTTTCAGCTATTCATAAAAGCTCTTCGAGACGTCTTCGTTTTTAAATCAATATTCTGTTGCTTGTAGCAACTTGCTATTCTACACAAATTCACCAATTGTATTTATTAAAAAGGTTGTTCTTCAAAACCTTCATCAAAATTGCCAGTATTCATTTTGCTTCCTTGTACAAAAAACTTACCTCCATCTGCTGCAGGAGCACCACCAATTGGCGATGGACCAACAGGTTTCCAATTGCTATTTGGAGTAGAAAAACCACCACCGCCAGCATCTCCATCCCAAACTTCAAATTTTTGTATAGATAAGTTGGCTCTCAATTGTATTGTATCTAAAGAGCCATTACGATGCTTGGCAATTTTTATTTCAGTTAATCCTCTTGTATCTTCTCCATCTGCATTGGTATTTGTTCCATAATATTCAGGACGATAAATAAACATTACCATATCAGCATCTTGTTCAATTGCTCCAGATTCACGTAAATCACTCAACTGTGGCATTTTACTTTCTTTACGTGTTTCAACAGCACGACTTAACTGAGACAAGGCAATAATAGGAACACTTAATTCTTTTGCCAATGCTTTTAAGTTACGAGAGATAGAAGAAATTTCTTGTTCACGATTTCCACCTTTATCGTTAGAGCCACTCATCAATTGTAAATAGTCAATAATAATCAGTCCAACATGATGTTTATTTACCAATCGTCTAGCTTTTGCTCTAAACTCAAAAATGTTTAATGCAGCAGTATCGTCAATATACAATGGTGCAGTTTCTAAACGCTTTATACCTTTTGCATGTAATTGTGCATACTCATGATCTTCCAATTTACCACGACTAATTTTTTCTAACAATATTTCACTCTCTGCACTTAAAATACGAGTTACCAATTGGCTTGCACTCATCTCTAAACTAAAAAAACCAACTCCAATAGGCTTTGTAGGGTGTAAAGCTGCATTACGAGCCAAGTTTAATGCAAAAGCAGTTTTACCCACAGCAGGTCTTGCTGCCAAAATAATTAAATCGGTAGGTTGCCATCCATACGTAATTCTATCTAAATTACTAAAGCCACTTGGCACGCCACTAATTTCATCTGTTTTGGTTCTTAAAGCATCAATTTTATTAATCGTATTTGCTAAAACAGAACCAATATCTTCAAAATTCTTTTTTAAATAGTTGTTGGTAATATTGAACATTTTGGTTTCGCTATCATCTAGCAAATCAAAAACATCTGTACTATCTTCATAAGCATCGCCAATAATTTCACCACTAATTCTTATCAACTCACGTTGAATAAATTTTTGTAAAATAATTCTTGCATGTGCATCAATATTGGCAGTACTAACAACAGCATTGGTTAATTTGGTAACATAATAAGGTCCACCAACTACATCTAATTGCTCTTTCCTTTTTAGTTCTTCTACAACAGTTAGTATATCAATAGGTATACTTCGCTGCTGCATGTCTTGCATAGCTTTAAAAATAATTTGGTGAGCTTCTACATAAAAACATTCTGCTTTTAAATTGGCATCAGTTGCCGAATCAAAAGCTCCTTTTTCTAACATAATGGCTCCTAAAACAGCTTCCTCCAATTCTCTTGCTTGTGGTGGAACTTTGCCATAAACCATAGTGCTTAAATCCACACTTGGAGTTTTTCTCCTTTTTTTGTCTCGATTAATATTTGAAATAATTTCCATTAGTTATGAATCTGTTATGGGGGTTAGTAAAACGTACCAAGTTTCTTTTTTATTGAAATGAATTAAATCTTTAAAAAAACGCATCAACTAAAAAGGAGGGCGAATATGAAGCAGAATAAGTTTATGTAAAAATTTTTTTTGCTGAATTTTCTTTCACATCAATTCACATCTTCATTCACAGCATTCAACGCTTCATTCACACCAAAAACATGGTTTGTACACAATATACAAAAGTTATTAGTAGGTATTGTTGTTTTATACACACACAATGTGTAGAAAGAAATTTTGATTTTTTAAGGTTCGTCTCGGCTTTTTACACGTACTTAAAAGGGTGCTAAAAAATGCTCATTTTTATAAAATAATGACATTAAATAGCAAAAAATGCGGAGTTCCGTCAATAAAAAATAGGTATATTTTTGAGCAATGTTTTTTCTTAAAACATATATACAATAAGTGTTGCACTCAAAAAAACGGGCACTCAAAAAATATACAATTCAATATGAATATTTGTTTACACAACCATTCAATTGGCCAATAATTGCTACTAAAATCCATTTGCTAAAACATTATCTTCGCTGCCAATATTTAAGATAAAAAGTATGACAATAAGCTACAATTGGTTAAGTGATTATTTGCCCGAAACAATAGAACCTGAAAGACTTTCTAAAATTCTTACCTCAATTGGTTTAGAAGTAGAAAGCATGGAACAATATGAAAATATTAAAGGCGGATTAAAAGGATTGGTAATTGGTGAAGTATTGAGTTGCGAACCACATGCCAATGCCGATAAATTAAAAGTAACCTCTGTAAATATTGGAGCTGTAGAACATTTGCAAGTTGTTTGCGGGGCAGCCAATGTTGCAGCAGGACAAAAAGTTGTGGTTGCAACAGTTGGAACGACCATTTATCCAATTGGTGGAGAGCCTTTAACCATGAGGGTTGCAAAAATTAGAGGTGTAGAAAGTTATGGAATGATATGTGCTGAAGATGAAATTGGTATTGGTACAAACCACGATGGAATTATGGTTTTACCAACCGATACAAAAGTGGGCAGTTTGGCTGCCGAATATTTTAAACCTTACAATGATGTAATTTTTGAAATTGGATTAACTCCCAACCGTATGGATGCTATGAGCCATTACGGTGTTGCTAAAGATGTTTGTGCTTACTTAACACACCACAACAATAAAGAAACAAAAGTTAAAAATATTTTCACCAATCAGCTAAAAGCCGATAACAATAGCTTACCTATTACAGTTACTGTAGAAAATACAGCAGCCTGCCCACGTTATGCAGGTGTAAGCATTAGTGGTGTAACTGTAAAAGAAAGTCCTGATTGGTTGAAAAATAAACTTACTGCTATTGGTGTAAGAAGTATTAACAATATTGTGGATGTTACCAACTATATTTTACACGAAACTGGCCAACCTTTACATGCTTTTGATGCAGCGGAAATTGCAGGTAATAAAGTATTGGTAAAAACCCTTCCTGACGGAACTCTATTTACATCTTTAGACGAAAAAGAAAGAAAATTAACAGCAACAGATTTAATGATTTGCGATGCACAAAGCAATCCAATGTGTATTGGTGGTGTATTTGGTGGCTTAACAAGTGGCGTAAAAAATACAACATCACAAATATTTTTAGAGAGTGCTTGCTTTGATGCAATTGGTATAAGAAAAACTTCTGTTCATCATGAATTAAGAACAGATGCTGCAACACGTTTTGAAAAAGGTGTTGATATTTCTAATACTGTACATGTTTTAAAACGTGCAGCATTGTTAATTAAAGAAGTTGCAGGTGGTACAATTTCTAGCGAAGTAGTTGATGTATATACTTCTCCAAAAGAAAAAACACAAGTTGCTATTAAGTATCATTACTTAAAAAAATTAAGTGGTAAAAACTATCACCCAGACGCAGTTAAAAGAATTTTAACCAGTTTAGGTTTTGAAGTTCTTAAAGAGGGCATGGATGAACTAAGAATTGCTGTGCCATACAATAAGCCAGATATTAGTTTACCTGCAGATATTGTTGAAGAAGTTTTACGTATAGATGGATTGGATAATATTGAAATTCCTACAAGTATTACCATTTCTCCTGCCATTGATGATATTGCCATCAAAGAAAGTTTAAGAGAAAAAATTTCTACCTATTTGGTGGGACAAGGTTGCAATGAAATTTTCACCAATTCAATTACCAATAGTAAATATTTTGGAGAAGATGTTTTGGCTACATCGGTTAAAATGATGAACAATTTAAGTGCCGATTTAGATGTGCTTAGACCAAGTATGTTAGAAACAGGATTGGAAAGTTTAGCGTATAATTTAAATAGAAGAAATAACAATTTACAATTATTTGAATTTGGTAAAACCTACCACTCAAAAGCAGTTGGGCATTACAAAGAACAAGAACATTTGTGTTTATACATAACTGGTGCAAACCACGATGATGTTTGGAACGAAAAAAGTAAAGCTTTTAATTTTTATACTACCAAAGGCATTACACAAGGCATTGTTGCCTTAGTTGGATTTGGCAATATAGAGTTTAAAAAAGAAGAAGGCAATGGTTTAATTGTTCAAGTAATTGCCAATAAAAAACAAGTAGCCACAATAGTAGAAGTTGGCAAAACCAAGTTGCAACAATTTGATATTAAACAACCAGTTTACTTTATTGATTTTAATTTTACTACTTTAGTACAATTGGTTACCAACAATAAAATTTCTTATAAAGAAGTAACTAAGTTTCCTACCATACAAAGAGATTTAGCAATGGTAGTAAATAAAAATATTTCGTTTGATGCAATTGAAGCAACTATTCAAAAAACTAAGTTGAACAAACTGCAGCAAGTACGTTTATTTGATGTTTTTGAAAGTGAAAAATTAGGAGCTGATAAGAAATCGATGGCAGTTAATTTTACTTTTTTGGATGAAGAAAAAACATTGACAGATAAGGAAATTGATGGCATGATGAATAAATTAGTTCAGCAATTTGAAAATGAATTATCAGCCGAAATAAGAAAATAATATTTTGATTGTTTATTAATGGATGCAACAATAACTATACAACTAAACGGTTTACAACAAAAGCTTCAACAATTGCTGAAGCAGTATAAGTTGTTGCAAAAAGAGAATGAACAATTGAAAAAAGAAGTTTCCATTTTAAAGTTAAAAAATACTGCCAATCATACAATTGCTGTTGATAGCTTAGATGTTTCAACTGTAGCAGATTTACAAAAGAACAGTACCAATAAAGTGGCCTTACAAAAGCAAATTGATAAATACTTGCTTGAAATAGATCAATGTTTGTTGTTGTTAAACGCTGGTATATAATTGCATTAAACTAGTTATTTATGTCAGAACTAATTCCTGCCAATATTGTAATTGCCGATAGAAGTTATCGTTTAAAAATTGAACCTATTGAAGAGGAATTAATTAGAAAAACGGTGAAACTAATTAACGATAAAATTTTTGAATACAAAGAAAATTTTGCAGGAAAAGATATGCAAGATTATGTAAGCATGGCTTTGTTATGGTTTGCAACTGAACAAAATAAAACAGGGGAATCTATGATTCAGCTTGACGAAACTTCAAAAAAATTGCAAGCTTTTGAAGCACAATTAAACAAAGTATTAGAAGATATTGAAAGCACAGAAGCTTAGTTACTTACTTGCTTTCTTAAACTTTTGCCTGCTCTTACACCAGTATGTTCTCCATTTTCTACAGTTACAATTCCATTTACCAATACATATTTAAAGCCTTTGCTATATTGGTGTGGTTGTACAAAGGTTGACATATCTGTTACTTCTTTTTCATCAAACAACAACACATCTGCAGCAAATCCTTCTCTTAATAAGCCTCTATCTTTTAATTGATATTTTTGTGCAGGTAAACTAGTCATTCTTCTTATAGCTTCTTCTAAACTCAATACTTTTTCTTCTCTAACATATTTAGCCAAAACCCTTGCATTTGTACCATAACCTCTAGGGTGTGGGTTGCCAGAATTAAACACACGTATTGAAGCATCGCTTGCAAACATGTTGAACGGATAACGCATAATGTTCTTTACATCATCTTCACTCATACCATGAAAAACAGCAGAAGCTCCACCTTGTGTCATCATATCCATAATGGTTTCAGCCTCTTCTTGTGCCTTATGTTTTCTGCCTTTTAATAAATTAATTTCTTCTACACTTTTCCCATTATAAGAAGTATCATGACGGAAGTATGCTATTACTGCATAACCCCAATGCTTTAAGTTTCTCTTTTTTAAACGAGCCAACATTTGAGTTTTGATTTGCTTTCTCAACAAAGGATTGCTCAACCTTTTATTAATGCTATCTTGTCCATCTGCCAACGCCCAATCTGGCAACAATGTACTTAAAGACGTACTGCTAGCAGTATATGGATATTGATCTATGGTTACATCCAATCCTTCTTCTCTAGCTTTAATAATCATGGGAATTGTTTCTTTACTTCTTCCCCAATTTTGTTGACCACTTAATTTAAAATGAGAAATTTCAACAGGCATTTTAGCCATTTTACCAATATACAAAGCTTCTTCAATTGCTTGTACAACACTATCGCCTTCATCTCTCATGTGGCTAGCATAAACACCATTGTATGCAGCTGCAACTTTTGCCAATCGTACAATTTCTTCTGTTTTACTGTATGTACCAGGAATGTAAATTAATCCTGTAGATAAACCTACTGCCCCATCTTTCATGGCTTGCAATACCAATGCTTCCATTTGTTGCATTTCATTTTCATTGGGATCTCTCATTGCTCTTCCCATCACAGCTTTTCTTACATCGTTGTGCCCAATTAATGCTGCTACATTTATAGATAATTTAAGACTATCTATAAAGGAAAAATATTGTTGCATGTTTACATTGCTACTACCACAGTTGCCAGTTATGCAAGTTGTAACTCCATCTAAAATAAAATTGGTAGCTAAAGGATTTCTTTTTTCATCGTCTTCTAAATGTGTATGAACATCAATAAAACCAGGGCTTACAATTAAACCTGTAGCATCAATTGTTTTGGTTGCAGTATAGTTTTGCAGTTTACCAATTTGTACAATTTTTCCATTTTTTATTGCAATATCTGCATAGTACCAACTGTTGCCAGTTCCATCTATCAACTTTCCGTTTTTAATTAAAATATCGGCTTGTTGTGCTTTTGCAAAAAAGCTACACAGCAAAAAAACTAAGCTTAAATGTCTCATAGTTAATGGGTAAATGTGAATGAAAGGGTTAGAATTGTTCACCTGTTGCTTCTTCGTTTATACGAATATTGCAATTGAAAATAAATTGCAATATCTCCTCTCTACCAGTTTTTTTCTCAGCACTTGTAACAAAACTTTGTGGTAAAAATTGCCAAGTTTCTCTCATTTTATCTAAGAACAATTGTTCGTTTCTTTTTACAACGCCAGGCTTTTCTTTGTCGGCTTTTGTAAATACCAATGTAAAAGGAACTTCCCAACGGCCCAATTGATTTACAAATTCTAAATCGTTTTTTTGTGGAGCATGACGTGCATCAATTAACACAAATACATTTACCAAGTTGGCTCTTTTTTTAAAATAGTGTTCAATCATTTGTTCCCATCTATTTCTATCATTTTGAGAACGTTTGGCATAGCCATAACCAGGCAAATCAACTATATACCATTTATCGTTTATAATAAAATGATTGATTAATTGGGTTTTACCTGGCGTACCAGAAGTTTTGGCTAAGTTTTTTTGATTCACCAACATATTTATTAACGAAGATTTTCCAACATTGCTTCTTCCTATAAATGCATATTCTGGTTTGTTGGGTTCTGGGCATACATCGTACGTTGGAGACGATATAATATATTTAGCTGTTTTAATAATCATGCTGCAAAGTTAGCAGCTTAAGCATACAACTATAAAGAGGTTTTTAAAGATACAATAAAGTTAAATCCTGCAGCTACAATGCCAGATGAATATGGACGATACATTTGATTGGTTATGTTTTCGCAACCCAATGATAGCAAGGTTTTAATTGAATTTATTTTATAAGATACTTTTGCATGAATGGTAAACCAAGATGGGCTGTAAGGATTTCCACTTGCATCTTTAGCATAAATAAATGTTTTAGCCTTTTCGGAAGGTGCTAAATTGTTATTGCTAATTTCGGCATTGTACATTGCATTTGCTTGAAAAGTAAACTCTTTGTACTCATATTCTAACATAGTAGAAGCAAAAAATGGAGCAGCATGACGCAAAGGCACTTGCACATTTTGTACATCATCAGTTTCTTTTCCTTCCACCCAATTTAGTTTGGTTTGCCAAATTAAGTTTTTTAATAAGGCTATTTCATATCCTGCTTGTACGCCCCAAACTTTTGCAGTTGCAACATTTTGAATTGCTTCAACTTGGCTTTTAACTCCATCGTACATAATAGAATCTTGACCATTAAATTTAAACGGTCTTCGTGTTAAAGCATTGTTCAAAACAGTATAAAAAACAGATACATACAATTGATTTTTTTCTTTCCAAGTTTTAGTAACCCCAACTTCATAATTAATAGCATATTCGGCTTTTAAATTTGGATTTGGAACAACTACAATACCTGGAGCCGATTCGAATATTTTGCCAATATCATCAATATTGGGCATCCTAAATCCTGTTGAAATAATTGCATTTATTTTCCATTGTTCAGTTGGTTTAAATACCCAACCAATATTACCGGTTATAGCACTTGTTTTTAAGTTGGCTTCTGTAAAAGGAAATTTAAAAAATGTTGTATCGAAAGGTGCCTTTATAGCAACATGATTGTAACGAAACCCTGCAGAAATGGTAGATTTTTTACTTACATTATTTTTATAACTTGCGTACGCTGCATAAGAATTCCATGTAGAATTATTTGGATATCTTGTTGCATTTGCTGTTTGTACTTGTGTATTAATATTTTGAGTATTGGCAAAAGAACCAATAGCATTGTCTATAAATTCAACTCCATAAAATATGGTTGCTTTAGTTGAAAGAATTTTTTCAACATCGACATTAATAGACAATGCTTGTACATGTTCTGTTTGTGTACGACGGTTATTGTTGTTTCTTCTTCTATCTATTCTACTTTCTTCGTTATCTTGATAAGCAACTGTAAGCCGAACATTGTTGTACAATGTTGATGCTTTAGTATATTGTAATTGCAGGTTGTGCATTAACCAAGTTTGTGGGCCATAATTCCATTCAGCAAATCTTAATAAATTGTTAGCATATTCAATTAGTCGATCATAACGTGGCGTATTTCCAGTTGTTGAGTAATGAAATCCATATTGTAAAAGCCAATTTTTATTGGGCTGATAAGCAAGTTTTGTAAGTAAATTTTTTTGAAAATAAGCAGAAAATTTTTGTACTCGAGGGCTTGTGTTTGCTAAAACAACATCTGCATTATTAATTCGTTCAACATATTCATTTCGCAAATAACTTTTGTCCCCACCATTTTTCCCCATTTGTAAATCGTTAAAATTGCTATAAGTAAAACTGGTTAAAAAGCTAAGTTTACTACTAGCAACATTAAAGTTAAAATGTGCAGTATTTTCTTTGTTGGCAGAACTGTATCGCAACAATGCATTGCCACTTACCAACTGATTTTTAGGTGTTGCAAATTTAGGTTGCAGTGTATGAAAATCCATTACTCCACCAATAGCATCACTTCCATAAATTAAAGATCCTGGACCAAAAATTATTTCTGCATCGTCTATAGATAAAGCATCTAACGAAAGTACATTTTGTAAGTTTCCACTTCTGTAAATGGCATTGTTCATACGTACACCATCTACAACAAGTAACACTCTATTGGTTGCAAAGCCTCTAATCATAGGGCTTCCACCACCCAATTGGCTTTTTTGTATAAACACATCTCCAGTTGTACCAAGTGCATCTGCCATGGTTTGAGGATTTTGCATTCGAAGATTCTTCAAAGAAATTTTTACGATTCTATTGGGAACTTCATTTAAATTTTGTTCCCATTTATTATAATGAACAGTAATATCTTTTAATTTTTCTGTTGCAGATAAAGTGTCTTTTTCTATTTTTTGTGCATAAATAAAAGACATAGAATATATGGCACATACGAAGAATATTGTTTTTTTAAACATGTATAAATAATTAAAATTTGAAAGAATAATAACCTAGTTAATTCAATCAAATTTTTGGAGGTGGTATCAATACATTTTTAAAATAGACAGGTGTAGCAAATGAATAATGGTTGCTATAAGATATAGTATTTTTAACTAAACAAGATGTGTTGCACAGTATATTTTCCATGTTTTCGCCCCAGCAAAACGACACAACTTTGCTCATGCAGCCATCTTCTTCTTGATCATTTTGTTTATGAAACAATTGCGACAGTATAGTGTAAATTTTATTTTCATCGGTATTAAAAATACCTTTTACTAAATAAAATCCATTCTCGTTAAGTATATAATTTTGTACATGAAACATTTCACCTTCAATTAATAATTTTTCGTCAAGTTCTATCCATTGCATTCTTTCGGGAGCAAGAATTATTGTTTGAATATGTGTTTCTTTCAATTGCTGTTTTACAGTATAGTGGCTGTAATATTGATGGCATAACCAAACAACACCAATTGACATTGGTATAAATATGAGTATTAGGAAAAAAAGGGCTACAACTTTATTAAATACTTTCAAACTATGATTTCTTTTTTACTAAACTATCTATTGGGTATTTTGCTTTCATTGTATCCATAATACTTTGAGCCCAATTGGTTAACCTTGTTTTTTCTTCTGTAGAAAGTTTTGCATTGCGATGTATCCAAGTATAACTATTCAAAGGCATTTCGCCTTCTTTAACTTCATCAATTACTTCCTCCATTTTATGGTATTGCCTTCTTAAATTGTAGCTTTTATATATGCTAAAATTTAAGTGCTTTTTCCCATCTTGTACATGATCGTTAAGCCACCAAGCCGCAGGTTGTATAGATGCATACCAAGGATATTTTGTGTTGTTGCTATGACAATCGTTACAAGCTTTATCCAATATTACTTTAACCTCATTGGGTGTATTGTAAACATTGTATACATGCTGTTCTGTAATATTGGCTTCTTTATTTTTTGTTGGCTGAAAAAATTGAATTGCTACAAAAACAATCAATAAACCAATTAATATTTTCTTTAAAATTTTCATATAAAAAATTTAGTACTCAATTAAAATATTGCCAGTCATTTCTTGTGGAATTGGCAATTGCATAATGGATAAAACGGTTGGGGCAATATCGCCTAATTTACCAGGTTTTACGGTGCCCTTATATTCATTGTCAATTACAAACAATGGCACCAAGTTTAATGAGTGTTGGGTGTTGGGGCTTCCATCTTCATTAATCATATAATCGGCATTACCATGATCGGCAGTTAGCAACACTGTATAATTGTGTTGTAATGCAGCCGTAACAATTTTTGCTACACAAGCATCAACAGTTTCAACAGCTTTTACAACTGCACTAAAAACGCCTGTATGACCCACCATATCTGCATTGGCAAAGTTTAAACAAACGAAGTCGGCCGATTCTTTTTCAATTTCTGGCAACAACTTTTCTGTAAGTCCGTATGCACTCATTTCAGGTTGCAAATCATACGTTGCAACTTTTGGCGAGGGAACAATCATTCGAGATTCTCCATTAAATTCTGTTTCTCTACCTCCACTAAAAAAGAAAGTTACGTGTGGATATTTTTCTGTTTCTGCTAAACGAATTTGGTGCTTACCCTTTGCAGCCAACACTTCTCCTAATGTATTGTTTAGGTTATCGTTTTCAAACATTACTGCTACATTTTTAAAGGTAGCATCATACTCTGTCATTGTTGTATAATGCAGCTTTAAGGCTTTCATGTTTTGTTCGGGGAAATCTTTTTGTGATAAAACTTCTGTAATTTCTCTACAACGATCGGTTCTAAAATTGAAACAAATTACGGCATCGCCATTTTTAATTTTGGCATCTTCTCTATCAATAGAAGCATTAATGATTGGCTTCATAAATTCGTCCGTTACACCTGTTGCATAAGATTGTTGAATAGCAGCACTCACATCATTCGTGTTTTCTCCAATACCATGTACCAATGCATTGTAAGCAAGTTGTACTCTTTCCCAACGCTTGTCTCTATCCATTGCATAATATCTACCAATAATTGTTGCAATTTTTGCATGAGTTGGTGCAATATGTTGTTGCAAATTTGTAATAAAACCCAATCCACTTTTTGGGTCACAATCTCTACCATCGGTAAATGCATGAATGAATACTTTTTTCAATCCTGCTTTTTCAGCAGCATCTACAATGGCTTTTAAATGAGTTGTGTGAGAGTGTACACCACCATTGCTAACCAACCCAATTAAATGCAATGCAACATTGTTTTCTTTAGCATATTGAATAGAAGAAAGTAGCTCTTTATTGCTAAAAAAAGATTGATCTCTAATTGCGACATTGATTCTTTGTAATTCTTGATATACGATTCTTCCTGCACCTAAATTTAAATGTCCCACTTCACTATTGCCCATTTGTCCATCTGGCAAACCAACAGCTTCACCACAAGTAACCAATGTACTATTGGGAAATTTTTTATACAAACTATCTACAAACGGGACATTGGCATTTTGAATAGCATCAGAAATTTTGGATTCACCTAAACCCCATCCATCCATGATAATTAAAATCACTTTTTTGTTCATGCTGTAAAACTACACTTTTTGGAAATATGCACATTCTTCGTTTATCTTTATCATAACCTTAACGTAAAAATAGGTTTGGTATGATTTTGGCAAGTAAAAAGTAGTCATTTATCGAAATTTTAATTAATGAAAAAGCTGTTTCTATTATTTGTTATCCCTTTAATATCACTTTCATTTACTATGCAAGTAGATAATGATGGTGTTGTTAAAGCTTTAAAAACAGCCAATGTAGAGCAGTTGGCCAACTATTTTGATAGTTTTATTGATTTAAAATTGTTGGAAAAAGATGAGGTAAAAAATATGGGTAAAAACCAAGCTACACTTGCATTAAAAGCCTTTTTTGCTGATAACAATATTAAAGGTTTCGATTTAACATCTCAAAGAGAAATGGGCAATACAATGTATATGGCTGGTAAATTAAAAAATAATGGCAAAGGTTTTAACATTACCATTATGATGAAAAAAAATGATACTAAACAAGATATAATTTCGATACGAATCAATTAGTTTTTTTGAGTTTTTTGTGATAAAGGGTTTCTGTTTTCAGAAACCCTTTTTTATATTGAAGTGAATTGCATTTGTAGAATTGATATTACTTTGCAACATGACAAATTTTGATGAACAACTACACCAATTGGTTATAGCTGCATTGCAAGAAGATGTAGGCAATGGAGATCATAGTACATTAAGTTGTATTCCACCAAATCAACAAGGAAAAGCTGTTTTAAAAATTAAACAAGCTGGTATTTTAGCTGGTGTTGCTGTAGCAGAAAAAATATTTAAACAAGTTGAACCAACAGCCCAATTTATTGCTTTTAAAAAAGATGGCGATTTAATGGTTATTGGTGAACAAGCATTTGAAGTAACCGCATCTATACACACTATTTTAACCTGCGAAAGATTGGTTTTAAATTGTATGCAACGCATGAGTGGTATTGCCACGTTAACCAATAGTTATGTTCAATTACTGCAAGGATTTAATACACAATTATTAGATACCAGAAAAACAACTCCAAACTTTAGATTGTTAGAAAAAGAAGCTGTTAAAATTGGTGGTGGAATGAATCATAGATTTGGTTTATACGATATGATTATGCTTAAAGACAATCATATTGATTATGCTGGTGGATTGGAAAATGCAATAGAAAAAGCTTGGCAATATGTTACTACCCAACAACCTCACTTAAAAATAGAAGTTGAAACAAGAAGTATTGAAGATGTTGAAACAGTATGCAGAATTGGTAAGGGGAAAGTGTTTAGAATAATGCTAGATAATTTTACACCCGAACAAGTGTTAACCGCTGTTAAATTAATTGATCATCAATTTGAAACAGAAGCAAGTGGAGGCATTAACTACCAAACCATTCAATCTTATGCTGCAACAGGTGTAGATTATGTAAGTGTTGGTGGATTAATACATCAAGCACAAAGTGTAGATTTAAGTTTAAAAGCAGTATTGATGTAGTTGAAACAAAAGAGAATAATCATGTCAAAAAAAAACAAACCCGATAACAATGGATTCGTATTTAGCACCAATCCAAATTTTAAGTTTGAGGAAGATGAACAAGCTTTAAAAACCTTACCCAACAATCAACAAAAACTTCGTGTTTGGTTAGATACCAAAAAACGTGGAGGTAAAGTTGCTACACTAATTACAGGATTTGTAGGAACTATTGACGATTTGGAAGAATTGGGCAAAAAACTAAAAAACTTTTGTGGTACTGGCGGTAGTGCAAAAGACAATGAAATGATTGTTCAAGGAGATCAACGAGAAAAGGTTTTACAATGGTTGCTAAAAAATGGATACACGAATACTAAAAAAGCTGGTTAGTTTTCAAAATAACAATTACTCATTAAACAGTTTTTTATACAAAGTTTTTCCCGAAAATTCAAGCATTTCTCCAGGCTGTAAATCTGCTAAAGTGATTTGTTCTATTCTGTATCTAATTAATCTTAAAGTAGGAAATCCAACACTTGCTGTCATCTTTCTTACTTGTCTATTTTTACCTTCTTGTAAAATCATTTTTATCCATGGAGCAGGAATATTTTTTCTTTCTCTTATAGGTGGATTTCGTATTGCAACATTCGGTTCATTTTCAAAAAATTCAACACTGCATTTTTTTGTTGCATACATTTTTCCATCAGCATTAATTGTTACACCATTGCTTAATTGTTGAATCGCATTTTCTGTAATTGCATCATCTACTTGTACCCAATATTCTCTTTCATGTTTAAATGTAGGATGCAACAATCGATGGTTTAATTTTTTATCGTTGGTTAAAATAAGCAAGCCTTCGCTATCATAATCCAATCGCCCTACAGGATAAATATTTTTAGGAACATTGAAGTAATGTGCCAATGTTTTTTTATCTCCTTCACTAGTAAACTGTGAGAGTGTATTAAAAGGTTTATGTATAATAAAGTAACGAAACATGCTAAAATAAAAAGTGCCGCAG